>Ga0315906_10005124_pt1 | contig 16568 bp, 26 predicted proteins | sample LakEriMetagenome_4_FD_203526 | JGI IMG/M metagenome (GOLD analysis project Ga0315906, IMG submission 203526) | Freshwater fungal communities from buoy surface, Lake Erie, Ohio, United States - Buoy 2 MA122 | ecosystem: Environmental > Aquatic > Freshwater > Lake > Lake biofilm | place: USA...
GTTTTACGAATCCATTTGCCTTTTGCATCAACAGTGAGCATATCTTTGAGCACATATTCCTGCCACGGCAATAAAGGCATCTTAATAATCTCGCAAAGCTGTTTGACATCATCAATTTTAGATTTGCCTTTGAGAGGCACACTCTGAAGCCTTGGTTTAGTTGCCCCTCGTAGCGCCTGTTTCTTTTTGGGTTTATCTGTCATTGATTCGGATCAGGTCTGAGCGTAAATGGACTGTCTTGCATCGTCTTGGACTGTTTTGGAGAGAGGATGCCCGAAAAGACAGGGGGGGTAGAACCTTTGCCTAAAAAAAGCCCTTCTTTAGCGCCCTTGAGCGTGTTGCACTTGGCACAGCAGGCCAATAAGTTGTCAAGCTCATGTCCGCCGCCACGACTACGAGGTATCACATGATCAACTTGAGTTGCATCTTCACCACAGTATTGACAGATATATGAGTCACGCTTGAGTACACGCAGTCGTTGGTCTTTCCAACGCTGAGTGCCAAGCTCTCTATGTGATGGGTTCAATACCAATTCCTTTTACGCCAATGATCTAGAGCAGCGCATGTGTTGGGCTGCATGCCTTCTATTGTACGCACATAACCAAACTTATGGCCTATATAACGCAATCCCCAATCTACCTGTTGTAGTGGGCTAGCAGTTCTTAAGAACTCTGACTTACCTTGAGGTATTCCATATACTCGATGAGTACCGTTTAAGTTACCAACGGCTTTCCAATTCCAAGCGCTTTCTTTTCCCCATAGTATTGAAACGCATTTATAGTGTTTAACTGTTAATTGACCTGCTGCATATTGTTTTGATGTTATTCGTTTTGTTGGATCGTTTGTCGCACTAGCAGCTGATACAACGGAGAAGCATAAAGCTCCCCCTAACACGATTGCTACCGAGCGAGCTATCCGCCTAGCGGCTCGCTCTGAGCACTTGGGGTGCTCTAGCCCTCTGAGTGTACTGGTCATGTCAAGACCTCATTTCATATTAAATTAGGACATATTAGGACAAATGGAATATGTGATGTGCATCACTTATCTGTGCTATAGAACCCCTTACCTTTGAATACAACATTAGGTGCTGAGTAGATTCGATTAGCTTGAGCGCCACAATCTGTGCATCTCACTAAGTCATGATCCATAGATAATTCAAGCTCCATCTGTGTGTTACAGATTGGACATCTGTATTCATACATTGGCATTAGGCGCTTCTTTCCCACAGGCTTTGCACTTCCAATTCTTTATCATCCAATTACCGCATGATTCACATCTAACACTTGCTGCTTCCCAATCAATATCTGGCGGTATTCGGTCATAATCTGCTTTTCGTAGAAGCTCCACCAGATCACCTAACGGCAGCATGCAGACGAATTGCTCGACTGATGCAGATCCCATTCCGTTTAAGCGGAAGCATGCAAATCCTAATTCCCCCGATTTAGAAGTGCGTGCTTTGATCTGGCGGAGCGTTCCACTTATGTCTAGGGAATTTCTAGCCTTGATCTCGATGTCGAACGGAACGCCGAGAACATCCTTCCCTTGACCTCGACCTACGCTAGCGTGCGGCCACCATTGCTGCAAGAATGATGCCACCAGCCTTTCGGTCGCGTACCCTCGATGTTTTCTGTGCTGACTAGGCATGATCCAACAAAGTTTCCATAGGACGAAGGCAATCTAATGGTGCGTACCATGTCGTTTCATTATATTTCCAGTCTTTTTCCATGCATTGAAATCCCCATAACCATCCAACAGCTTTGTAAGGATTGGACACATAATCAGGTGCAATTCTGCGTGTCCTTTTAGCTAAACCTTCAACCATCAGAATATAGATTTCATTCTTAGCATCTCTCGTTGAGAATCTCATGCCGCGAGAGTAATTAAATGTGTATCTAATCTCTCCTACTTTCGGAATGTCTTGAATCAGTTTGAATTCGTTGTAATGAGGAATGAAGGTATCAAAGCCGAGCATCCTTGCAAATGCTAATTCTGATCCAGCACACACTCCATGCTGCCATGTTTCCCATAAGTCACCTTCTGAGTAATTGACATTCATTTCAGGTCTGCCAAAGAATTGCTCTTGGCGCTTGTATCCAACCTGAACTGCTATTGCTTCTTCAGCAGGCGTTAAAGAGTATTCCCACATTATTTGACACTAATCGCATGGCATTTTAAGCAACGAAGAAATACTTGGTCATTAGCCTCTGGAGTAATAGCCAAAGGCTCATTGCAAAGATCGCAATGGATAACAATATCTTGCGGTTCTTCGAACTCTCCGCCCATGACGGTGGCATTGCCATCATCAAAGATTACCATTTCGCCCATTATCCTCTCACCTTCTGTGGTCTCCAGTTGCCTTCTGGACTTATCTCGTACCAGATAACATCTTCTCCTTTAGGGCATCTGTTCATTTCACCAGTAGCTGCTGCCATGCACTTGAAATGACCCCACGGCTTATTCGCCTTCGTCATTCCGTGAGCCCAGTGCATTGCCCCGTGAGGACATCGCGGCACATCTTTGTCGGTCGTTCCACCTATAATTTCTTTCACCACTGCAACCGCCTCTGCTGATGTTGTAGGTGCTGGAACATTCTTAATCGTCCACGGATCATCTTCTTTTTCAACAGGTACATACTCTTTTGGCTTTGACATTTGAAGCTTTGTCACCTTAATCATTTCTTCACGACTAGGGCCATGCTTGTCTGTACCTATGTTTGCATTTTTCATGGCAACTCCCACACTGGAAGTCTCACAGTTCTCTAATGCAAAATCCCTGTTTACGCCACGCTCTGCAACTTCTTCCTTTGCATGACCTGTAGCGAATGGTCTCTCATCAGTCCAGAGACGATATAAGCAAGTCTTGGTAATAAAACGCGTGTCGCTCCAGTCCAAGATTTCTGTGACTATCGCGCCATCTGGATATTTTTCCCAGAACAGTTTGATGCGTTCTTTTACCGTGGTGTACTCATCAAGATTAAACATAAAGCTCATTCTCCTCTGTTCTTAACATTCCACTGATTGCTGCGTATCCAAGCATGTCGATGTAATTATCAACTTTTGAACCTTCCATGCTTCTTGCGAGTTTGACCAAGACCATACAAGCTGCAACCTGATAGTCCTCGATTGGAATTTCAAGGTAGGCGCTCCAGAGTCTTGCGGTTCTTGCCATATTGTCCGATGGGTGTCCGTAGTCCATTCCTCGATCTTCAATGACGGACTTTGCTTCAATGAGTAGGTTTTTAGCATCCACTTATTCTCTCCAGAATTCTTGTCGTGAAACTGCACGACCTCTTAAGTAACCATCTCTGTGGCCCTGTTCTCTACCGATTGTAATTCCCATGTAATAACCGATTGATGTAAAAACGACACCGAATACAAAGCAAAGTAGTGGTGACATTAGTTGCTCCAGCACATTGATTGATAGTCAGTAATCAGTGTCCATTGACCTAAAGCATCGTCAAACAAAACCTCATAGCTGTTGCCGAAGTCTTGCAGGATAGTGCGTGCTGCCATCAGATTGGCATAGTTGTCAAACCAATAAATGTAATCAAGATTGTAATTGACATTGCCTTCAAAGCGGCCATCCTGAGCTTCCCAGTTATTGCCTTTGAACTGCATTGATGTCTCGTTGAGGTTTTCAAAATCCTCAGCCATGTCCATATAAACTGCCTTCATTGCGCCCATTGTCTCGCCTTTCCGTAACTGATGCCCTCGATCGGTTACAGGATTAGTGTTGCATAGGGTTATGCTAAATCAAGCACATTTTGATAACGAAATGGTAACAATTCTGTATCGTCCATAGAATCATCAATGGTGCGATAAACAGGAAAAATGTCCGTTATGAGCGTATCCATGCTTATCCGTAGGTCTTGCCATACACGGTGAATGAGCCATCCTTATTGATAGGAATAAGCATAGGCGATAGGTTCTTGCCATGAGTCTCTAGGATGGCTACAGACATCTGCCAATTAGCAGCTCCAGCCTTCAAATAAGAGGCTTTCTTCTTATCCATGACATTCCCTGCCTCTACACCCCATAAAGTCCTATATGAGCCCCCTATGCCCTCAGAATAGGCACTGATGCCTGCCCTATGGGTGTGTCCACAAACTACAGATTTACCAAATTTCTTGGCTAGGCCTAGAGCTGTGAGTCCTGCATTGGAGTTCATTGATCCTTCATCGCCGTGGACTAAAACCCAATTAGGGTGAAACTCAAATGGCTTTTTATGGAATCTAATACCCAGAGACTTAAAATCCATAAAGGCTGGATACTCAAGCTCTGGCAATCCTATGAGGCTTGGCGCTCCTCTGAGTAATGTGTGGTACAACCGATCAGTATGGTTAGAACGCGTAATGTCTGTTGTGCGTAAATCCCAGAGTATGTTCTGCGCAAGCGTTCTATCAGCATCAAGCTGCCCTTCCCATTCTAGTTTCGTATGCTTCGCCCATTTCGATTGAGCCTGCATATCTAGCTCATCGCCCGTATTTAATACTAAATCAAACTTTTCTCGATTAACTAACTTAATTAGATTCTTGACTGCTGCTTCGTGATGGTACGGAATTTGAAGATCGCTGATAACTAAAATACGAGATTTTGTTTTTGTCATTCATCCTCATCGTCATCCTCGTAGTCACCGAATTTTTCGGGATCGATTGGTGTAGGCAAAATCCAAGCAGGATAGGCTTGCGGTTCTGTAATCATGAATAAAGCAACAGACTCAGGAAAGCCTGCCTTCTTTAATGATTTGTAGTATTCATGCAGCCCGATGCAGAAAGCATCAAGCGGTGAGTAGCCTTGATCTTCTAATGCCTTAGTTGCTTTTCTTGCCATGAGATAATTGTTACCTCTCTAGGATGCGGATAATCGTTTCGACACGCGCTTCAAGCGCAGTGATTTGGTCACGCATCGAACTTCCTGAATTTGGTTTTAGTTCGTTTAGGTAGTGCTTTACTAACCATTTCACAGCACCAATAAATGAACCAATAACGGTCAGAGCAACAGCTACAACAGCCGCCCAGTCTTGGGCTGACATTACTTTTTCGGAGTGGCATAACCGAATACGCCTGCTAACACCGCCCATAGAATTGCACGGTAATCGACATCGAAGTTACTTGCAGCCCAAGCTGAGAGAAATGCACCAGCAGTAAGGACTAGAGGGTTTTTCATGTTCATTTATTTACTCCTAGCATCGGGATATCAAACCAGCTACCGTTCTGGTCGCCTTCTTTAGTAAAACTAATATGGATATGAGCGTGATGAGAATTGATTCCCCTATATTTTTTCCAACGGAAAAATGATTTTCTGGATGCAATCTTTCCTGCAAAAATGATGTAGGAGATTCGTTTATCCTTTTTGGCACATAGTCGAATCTGATCGGCAAGATAGTGGGCATTATTGGCTGGCCCCCCGAGATCTTTGTCGCAATCAAAAGCCCTGACCATTGCCCATTTACTATTCTTATCGGAATAATCAGGGTTATGATCTGACTTGGTTGCAGCGTGACGAGCATCGCCTATCCAACCATCTGACTTACGATCTCTATCTGGAAAAGCATCATCAATCTGCTCACGAAGTTGCTGACCAGCTTTACAAAGTAGAGGCTTCATCGAGGCTCTTTAGATATTCTTGGTAATCAGAATTGCCTAAGTCTTTCGGAATGTTTGACACATTTCCTTCAGCATCAACTCTCATGATTGTTTCGTTTTCTTCTCTTACAATATATGTGTATTCCATTTTACAACTCCGCGCTTGCTACCCAGTTTAAGTATATGAACCTTGCTGCATCTATCGTCATTGAACTGCCTGAACTATTTCTAACAATAAACATAGATTGAGATGCACGCCACGGATCAGCGCTGTTCGCACCGTAATCAGTACCGCTTGAATTAGATGACCTGTTTGTCACTCCATTGTAAGAATAAGTTGTAATTGTTGCATCTGTTCTTTTGGTTACGGCAAATCTATATGTCTGATAACTTTCATTGTTGGCAACACTTGAAATAGGAACAACAGAATCATTTGTGTCTGAGCCAGAAGTACCTGGAACTACCGCTTGTCTGTAAGACTTTTCGTAATACCTTTGGCAAGCGGCTAATTCTCCTTGAATTGTTCCACCTGCACGGCTAAAGGTTGTGGCGTAAGAACCAAGTTCTAGTTGTACATTTCCGAAATAAACCACAACAGTATTAGCAATGTTATTGACTGAATATAATCTCACTCGCAAAGATGTTGCAGTTGATGGAATTGAATAAACGCTATTAAGGCGTTGATATGTTGTTACAGATGTTCCTGATGTGGTTGAAGTTGGAGTAATCGTTGTCCAACTTGCACCTGCTCCTGAATCAACGGATGTGGTATACGCTAAATCTAATCCCATTGCTGTTGATGTGCTTGCGCCCATTGATGCAGACAATGTAACTGTCTGACCTTGTAATGGGATTACTTGCATTGTTTCAATGTATTGATGGATTTGAGGTGCAGCACTCGAACTCGCTGTGAACTTCATTGCATAACGCGCACCAGTTGGAACTGTTGTAGTTTCTTGCGCAAATGTTCCCGTACCGCCTGCGTTGTTTTGATACCAGCGGTCTGCACTTCCATAACCAACTGCTGTTGAAGATGTGCCGCGTTGCCAAATATCCATGCCACCATTGATAATGACATTCTTGCCACCTGCACGAGATAGCGTGCTTGTCTGAAGCAAATTAATCGTGCCATTAGTATCATTTACATCCGATGCGGAATAGACATCTCCATTCGCATAAGTCGTTTTCATTGGCCAGCCTGTTGCCATTAGCACACCTCTTTCATAGGGTCAATTCTAGTACATAACATCGAGTAAAGGCTCCTGTGTGGTCAATGTGGTTTTCCATGTGTTAGGGGTGATGCTGTGGGCTATGCCCTGACACTGGAGCTTCTTCACAATGGTAGTGCCAGACACATTCACATTGGTGATTTCCATTGTGTCAAAGTAATCAAGATCCAAAGCTGCAACTATCCCAGCCCCATAAGCAAGGGTTACTAAGTCAAGCGTGATGGTATCGATGCGGATTGTAGTGTCTTTACGACTGGTGACATAGGCAGTTGCTAGGGCTAAGGCATTGGCATCTGTCTGCATAAGCATGTCCGTGGCTGTAATGGAGTGTAAGAAGTATTGGGTCACAGATGTGGCATCGGTATAAGTCTGAACTGTGCCACCAATTCTAGTTACGCTGGCTGAGTTCACAATGGTTTTATCATCGTGAGCAAAGGTAATACCAGCGTAAGGAATGTCTGAAGATCCTGTGGCATTAGAGAATTTAGTAGGTGCTACGGCCTGAGCATCATAAACAAACTGACGGTTTTTGAACACAGCGTTGCCAGACTTGTCCACATAGAAAGCGCCTTGTTCTGTGAACTCTGCGGTTTGAATAGCCGCAAGGCCTGTGCGCACTGTTGCAGGATCAGCTACACAGGTTGTATTGCCTGTCTGAATTGATCTCTGGCTTAAAGGCCAGCCCACTGTGTTGAGAATCTTGTCAATGCGTGTTCCTGTGTCTTGTCCTGCTGCCTGTCCTGTAACAGTTGTGACATTGGAGTTAAACAAAAGTTTGAACCCATCCGAGCAGATTAAATCAACATATCCAATTTCTTGATCTCGCGGATATGTGTAAAGATATTCCGTAATATAACCTTTGAAGATTCCATAATTTGTGCCACCGTAATCAGCTGAGATTTGAATAGAGCGTAAAGGTACTAGGTTTGGATAGTAAGGGCTCGAAACATTCTGTGGATTCCACGCGCCTGTTTCGTCAATGATGCGAACTGTGGCTGTACCTGATAAATACTGGTCTTGAAATAAATTGCGCTCTTTGCGAGTATCAATCTTAGACACTTGATTAGATACATCTACAATGACTGTAGAGCCAGAAGCAAGTTCAGCAAAACCTAGACGGCTAGATCCCAACACGAAGGGTTCCCCGAAGGAAGCACCGCCAGTTAGGTTAATTTTAACGATAGGAGTTGCTGGTAGTGCCATTATTTGTAACTTGTCGAGAAGGTAATTGGGATTCCAGAAGATTGATTATTGTAAATACCTTGAGTAATGGCATTAACTAGATCGCGCTCTGTTGTAACTGATCCACCAACATTCACGCTGACAATGTAATTGGCTGCTCCCTGTGCGGCATAACGAGCACCAGAGAGAGCTTGAGGCAATGCAAGTCCAGCGTTTAATCCCTGCGCTAAAGAGGCAGCAGCAATAGATTCGGTATTAACATCAGCGGCAGTATATCTGCTCATTGGTGTTGGTGTTGGTGGAACATTAGCAAGTTGAGCAAGTTTGGCGAATTCAGCGGCCATCTGCTGAAGCGTTGATAACCATTCCGTGAATGGATTAGGCACATTACCTAAGTTGATCATGTCTCCTCGAAGCGCTGATAACTTCTGAGCATTGGCAACTAGGCTGCTAGAAAGGCGAGCGGCAGCACTTAGGTTTTCTTCATTGATTGCTGCTTCTAGATCATAGATGTCTTTCTTTAAGGCAATTCTGACTCGTTCTTCTTCTGTCAGTTTGCCTTGAGCAGCAGCAGCTAACTGGATGCCTTCTTCATCAAATACTTTTTTGCCTTGAGCAAGAACTAAAGCAGCTTTATCTAAAGCGGCCTGCTTTAATTTGTCAGCAGCTAGTTTCTTTTGTGTATCTAATTGCTTATTCTTAAGAGCGTTTAATTCTTTCTGTCGTTTGATTGCCGCTGCTTCTAAAGCTGCTAATGCTTGCTGTTGCTTCTTTTCGCTGAGAGTTAGCGTAGGTGTAGGCTTACTTGCAGCTGGTGGATTGATACCAGTTTGCTTTCCTACAAAACCTTCAAAGATATTCTTAGGTAGGTTCTTTAGATTTCTTAATACGCTAGTTAATCCGCCACCTGCTGTGCCTATAGATAGTGTCACAAAGTTAAAAGCCTTTGCTAATGTCTCAATGGCTTTGGCTGCATCGCTGGCTTCTGTGCCGCCACCAAGACGAGCTAGAGCATCAATTAAACCTTCGCCAATAATCTCTGATGCGTTGCCTGTGGCTATGCCTAAGACTTCCATTTTGTAGGAAGTAGTAGTTAAGTAATCTTCTGCCGCGCCTGCTGATCGATTAAGTATAATGCCTAAAATGTCTGAGAATGATTTAGTTTTTAATTCTGCCTGAGTCAAGCCTGTGTTGTATTTTACTAAACCGCGAGTAATTCCAACATAGCCTTTACCTAAATCTTCTGTGACTGTAGCAAGATCAATGCCAGATGCGCGACTGATAGTAATTGCATCATTGAGAAGTTTTTGAGACTGAGCCAATGAGCCTGTGGTGGTCAATAGGCGCTGAAACGCTGGACGAAGAATATCATCTGCAATAGCAGCAGACTTCTCAAGATTGGCTATGTACTCAGCAATTTGAGGATTAGCAAAACCAATGCCTAGATTTTCTACAGCTCTGGTAAGTCTTAGGGCTGCTGCCTCATCTTCAGCAAAAGCCTTTACTGATGCCTTGCTGTAAGCAAGGATGGCATTTGCACCAAAAGCAATACCTGTTGCAGCAGCTAACTTTTTGACATTGCCAGTTAGTTTCTGTGTTGCTGTTTCGGCTTGCTTAAAAGCCTTCTTGCCTGTGAACTCCGCCGCAATGTTAATGGCTACATTGCTCATGCGGCTCTCCTCAAATCTACTATTTCTGTTCTCTTATTGAATTGAGCAGTTGTATTTTCAATAGCCTTAAACACAGAAGCGTTAGCTTTACCCTGAGTCTTAGCCCACGCTCTAAAGATTAAACGACCCATCATGCGATGGTCTCCCTTTTTGTTAGGGCCATAGAGCTGACCAAGATTAGAAATAAACTGATTGCCAGCATAGCGATTCACGGATCGAGATACACCCTTGCTTGAACCACCAGCTTTAGGGCCTACCCAATTTTGACCTTGACCGTTCTTTCGGCCAGCAGTCTCATAGATAGCACCAATCATGCTTTTGTTCTGGATTCTGATTGTATTGACAAAGCCATTGCGATTAGGTTGAGAAGGTGTAGTTTTGTAGATAATGCCTCTGCGAATTACGCTTGAGTCATACATCGGAAATCTTGCTTCAGAAAATGCTCTAGGTTGCCATCCACTCATAGGAGATGAAGGCGGCACAAATGAACGAGCTTCTGCAACTACTGGCTTGAGAATTTTGCCAAGTTCTTTGGTTAATTCTTTAGCCAAGTCTGGAGCGTAATTAGCCAAAGCCCTACGAAGTCCGACCGCGCCCACGACTTCTGTTGGCATCTTTGATCTCCTTCGCTTCGTCTTTTAGACCTTGCAGTAGTGCCTCTAGCATTACTCTGTCTAACTCTAATAAATTTTGTGGCGGGATCTGCAACCTAATACTAAGACGAGCTATTAGGTAGGTGAATGGCAGATCTCGCTTTATGCTAAAGGGTCTGAGTCTAAAACCTCAACACTCTTAAGTGTTTCGATAAACTCAATCCCAAAAGGTTTTACAGTTTCACCTGACCTGCGAGTAATTTCCCAACTCAACCAATAGACATCTGACTGCTTCTCATCCAAGCGAAAAGCTTGATGGAAACCCTTTTTAGCATATTGTTCAAATGCGTACTCCACTGCTGGAGTAATTTCGCCTTCTAATACGCTTCCATCTACACGAACGATCTTCAGTCTTGCCATGATTTGCCCCTTTGTTAGTTGTTTAGAAAGTACCTGTTGTTGCTACTGCAACTGTTGAATTAGCAGTAAATGTAATCGATTGCATACCGATGCTTGCGACATCTCCCGAAATATCGGTTGTATTGTTGATGAGCAAACTGACGGTATATAAAGGGTTTGTTGCAGAGACTGCTGTTCCCTTTGTTTGTAGGAATACAGCTGTGACTGTTGTACCCCATGCAGCTTGAAGTGTTTGCAATACGCTTGCAGAAGCTGTGTCGTTTAGGAAGTCAATAGTTACAGTTGATGATTCCAAACCTTTTACAAATTTGTGAGATGAGTCACCCATCGCGGTCACCTCAAGTTCATCAAATACTCGGTTAATTGTTACTGCTGTTACATGGTCGGAAAGATCAACGGAGTTAATTTTGACCCCGACATTGTTATTTAAGAATACGGCCAATTTTTATTCCTCGTCTTTCTTAGTAGATGCTGGCTTTGATGCTGATGGTGCAACCTGTCCGATTTTAATCAGAAAGGCTTCGTTCTCTTTTTCCCAATCGGACATGGTTATTCCCAACTTGTTAAAATGGATACGGACATCTCGCAGCTGAGCAGTTCCCCACTGGCAACATTGAGAATACTTGGTGCGCTTACCGCGCCTACATTATATGTCAAAGATGATTGTGATAGCTTCTTAAACACGGCACAAACGAAATCTTCTATGCCATTCAAGTTGCCTTCGTTATCGAATAAAGCGGTTGTAATAATCAGACGAAAGTTAGCCATAGGACTAATGCCTATGTGCTGGTTGTTTGTTGGAACAATGTATTCATCGGCAGGACTGACGATTACTGAATTGGCAAGGATTGTGCTTGGTGGAAAAGCAAAAACTTGATACTTTGTATTATCTACTAAAGCGGTGGCTAAAGTAGTTCTAAGGGTGGTAATTGGAACTGGCATTTAGCCCACCATTGAAGTTGGTGCAAGCGCGTGAGCTATCAATCCTCTGACCTTAGCGAGGAGCTGCGCACTCATTCGGTAAGGTGAGGGCTGGAAATCAACTGCATTTGAGCCGCTAAGAGTCGCGGTTCTTGCTTGCCAGATTTCAACAGCGATCATCAAAGCTGCGTTTTGAACTGCTTGATCTAAAGTCCAGTCCACATAAGTATCTGCTGTGACTACACCAAAAGGTTGTACTGGATGCTCTACTGCTGGAGTGTTATTGTTTCCAGTAATGTTGTAAGTGATGTTGTAATCGCCTACTCCAGTGAGAGTCTTTGATCCATTGTGCTTAGATCCGTTGCCACTAATAACTACTGTCTGACCTACATAAAAAACTTTTTCTACTTTGTCTTGAAAGTAAAGTGTGCCTGTGGTTGCTGTGTTGCTATGTGCAATGTTGTATGTTGTGTTAGTCCAGAGCATAGGCAAAAGGACTGCATCAGCAGCATCGCACACGGATTCCAATACAGAATCTTGATAGAGCGTTCCCACCCCAAGTGTGCTGCGAAGTTCCGCGACAGTCGTTAATGCCATGATGATCCTTTCTAAAGACTCTCAGGGGTAGAGGGCTACTACCCCTGAGAGCGACTTAGTTACCTATTTATTAAGTTAGGTTGAACTTGCGAACACCCTTACCTGACTTAGCAAGGTAAATTGCTAGGTATCCGTAAAGGTTGATTTCGATTTCGCCTGATGTTAGAACATTTACGCGAAGTTGTGTCTGTGGTGATTCCCAGACATAAACAGATGATGGAGCAACCAAGAACATTGAGTTATCGACTACACCAGATGTTGAGATGTTGTGATCTACAATGAGGTCAGTTCCAAGAACATTTCCGCGAACAGATGAAGCTACTGCTGAACCTGATGCGTTTTGTGTTGCGCCTTGAGCTGAGTACAATGCGCGGCCAGTTGTATCCGCGAATCCTGCAATGGCTGCCCAAGCATCGGTAGAGGCAACTAGCTTGTTAGCAAAGTCTCCGCCTGTACCCTTGTAAGCTGCTGCGCCTTCTACAGAAATGAATGATTGCAATCCAGCTGCTGTTGCTGCTGTAGTTGCTGCTGTTGTACCAGATGCTACATAAGCAGCTAGAAGTGCTGCATCTGTTGCCTTCTCGTAAGATTTTCTGAGCTCAGCCATCAAAAGTTCCATAAATGCAGGCTGGCTGCGGTCGATGAGTTCGAAGCTCACACGGTTTAGCGCACTGAACTTGTTAATATCGATTGTGTCATAGCTTGAAGTCATGCCTGTTTCAGATGGTGCTGCACCTTCGTTTGTGTCAGCTGTTGTTGGTGCAACATCTGGAGTGCTCGCATTGGTATAAAGGCGAGGCACAGTGAAGCTCATCCCACTTGGCAAAAGAGCTGATCGTGTTGCTGCTTCAAATGCTGGACGGCCAGTAAATGTGTCAGTAATGAATGTGTCTAGGTGTGGTGCAAGTGTAAGACCAGTATTTGTTGATGTTGAATCATCTGCTGCGCGAACTACGCGGCGAGCTTCATCATCACCAAGTGCTGCCTTGATGTTTGCTTCTAGGTATTGTGCTGATGTAATTGGTGCTACGCGCTCACGCACGAATGTAGTTGCTGTTACCACAGGGCGAGCAGCTTCAACCGCTGCTGCTTCTACTGCTGGTGCTGCAACTGTCTCTGGAGTATTTTCCACAGCTGTCTCGCTTTCGGTTTCTGTTTCGGTTTCAATCTCAACGATTGTCGTATTGATTGTTGTGGTTTTTTCTTTTGTGCTTGTTGCAGCTTCTACATCTGATTCAGCTGCTACATCAATTACTTGAGCAGACTTAAAAGCTGGCTCTGTAACTAATGAAACTTCAAACAATTTAGCAGCGGATACATACATCACGCCGCTCTTGTTCTTTGATTTAATAACTTCAACCCCTACGCTAAGGCCACTCTGTAACCCTTCCTCAGCAAGTATTAAAGCCTCAGTGCCTCTGTTGCTACGGCTAATTTTAAAGCTACCAAAAATGTTTCCTTGAGAATCTTCTGAAAAACTTGTTGCTTTTCCTAAAGGTTGTCTCATGTCGTGCTGATTAAGTAATTTGATTGTTTTAGGATCTTCTGGAAGTGCAATAGCACCCTTCTCAAAGACCACTCGGCCAGCCGATGTGTTACCGATTTCGCCTGTACCTGCTGGAACTATCTTGCCTGAGATTGTGCGTTCTTCTACATTGGCAGTTAATTCAGCAGAGAATGTAAGGATGTTTGTCATTAGATTCCTTCACTTCCGTTTGGTGTTAAATCTTCCATTTCCATAGCCTGCTCAAGTGTGATTAGGCCTAGAGATAGCATCTTCTCAAGCACTAGCAGTCTTTCCATTGGATCAGTCTTTAGGAAAGATGAATCGACATCAAAGCGCACAGAATTTCCTCTGGCGGTAATATCATCCATGCTGAGTCTGTGAGAAATCGCATTTACATAAGGCGCAACACTGAATGAGAAAAATTGCTTGCGCTCATCTAATACATTTGCATAGGTCATTGAGTTGTTCATCTCTGCTGACAATAGGTATGCAGGGATGTTGCATAATCTGGCAATTTCGGTACTAAGGAACTGTTGCGCGGTATCGTACATCATGTCTTTAGGTGAAAAGGATGATGGAGTGTATTCCAAAGTAGAAGTTAAGTAAGCAGTTGCACGATTTTGTCTAGCGTTCTTCCATGCTGCTAACAATCCTTGAATTTCTTTAGGATCTAAATCTGCACCATTGTTTTTAATAACGCCTGAAGGCATTGGAGTAGATGCCGCTATAACAGCTGCTTTGCGCAGATCAATCGCGGCGCGGATAGTTTCACTTCCTCTTTCAAGGATGCCTTCATCAAATGCTTGAAATGTTACAATACTGCCGAGACCAGACATAGGCACTGCAACTGCATCAATGTAATACTGAGTGACAGTCGTACCGTATAAATCAGTTTCAAATGTTACTTTAACATTCGGAATCCACTGGAAGCGAGATGGTCGGCCATCTTCTGCATAGACTTCTGTAACTTGCCAGTAAGCAACGCCATACATAAGCAAAGAATCTACAGTCCACGCCATTGTTACAGAACGAGGTTGATTGATTGCTGGTTGATCTACCCAGAGAGGATTACCTAGTTCTTCGCCAGTTGAATTGCGATATAAATTCATTGGGAGATCAGCAACGACAGAGCTTAAAAGGTTTCTGCATCTAGCGACCGAAGGTACAGACATCGCCTCATTGCGATTAACTCGTGGCAGGATGTAGTTATAGAGAGAGTTTAGATTCTCTCCCATAATAGTTGGTGCGTATTGCGCAAGAAGCGAGTTAGCCTTTTTAGGAGCTTCTGATCTACTAAAGATACCCATAGACATAAAGGATACCATTTGTCAAGTAATTAGACAAACAATATGGGTGTGTCTAAGTATAAATTTGCGGTTTAGGTTGAGGCAACATTAACTTCGATACAACCATTGCCAAGCCGATAGGTGCTGAAATGTCTCCAGCAGACTTGCGTTTAATAATGCGCCACGCAGAGTCATTGACTTTAGCTGCACAGTTATTCATCTGTTGAATCAACTCAGACTGGCCATTGTGGACTACTCGATGATTGACCAAACCTTCTAATAAGTCACCGCAGGCCTTATAGAACTGCTGACCCGATACATCCTCGACCATTACACCACTTTGAGCAAGTCTGTCTGCAATAGTCTGTGTAGCGTATTTATCGAAACAAACTAGACGAGGCTTATAGATGTCAGCCCATCCTTTAATGCTTGCAGCCATCTTTAATTCGTCAATGGCTACTTGAGAGCTGTAAGTCTCTAAGATCCCAATGCCAATCCGCCCATCTGGCAAAATTTGTCCTGCGACCAATGATCCATTGCGCCGAGACGGACTGACATCGAAACCGAATACAGTATAAGCCCCAGCAGTCATTTCTAATGTGCTATCCGATGTTTCTTCCAAAACCCCATGCGGCCACGGACTTGAAAGGCTGTCAATCCACTGGCAAAGCGTTTCTGTGCGAGTATTTTCAATAGGAGATGTCGCAATCGCTTCTTCAATAGCTTCTTCTGTAATTGTGTAACCTAAAGACGGATTAGCCATAGCCCATGCGTTGCGATCTTCTATCTTGCAGTATTGGGGAGCTGAGTACTCATAGAAACCAAAAGACTTAGGCGGATAGGAGATAGCGCGCTCTCGTAGATCATTGAGCACTGTGCTAAAGGCATCGCCAGCGTTACTGCACAGTAATGTGTGTGAATTAGGGTGCGCTCTGGTTACTGGAGTCGCAGCTCTAAATCCTTCTTCGCTAATCTCTCGAACTTCATCAATAAATAACAATCCATTAACGGATCTACCGCGTGAACCGTCTCTGGTTGCTGCTACAACATCTAATCGTGTGCCGTTAAGCATCTCGATTGACTCAGTGCCATTTGCATAGCGGATTTGTTTAACAAAGCCTTTGAGATGGTCATTGTTTTCTAGGATGTCTGTAACTTGTCTGAATGTGTCCAGAGCCATGCTTCGATTAGAGGACATGATCAAGACATTGGTTTCCCACTTGATTAAATGAGCCAAAATGAGCATACGCGCTAAATGAGTCTTGCCATTCTGTCGCGCAATCAATAGCAGATTTGTTTTACGAATCCATTTACCTTTTGTGTCCACAGTGAGCATATCTTTGAGCACATATTCCTGCCACGGCAATAAAGGCATCTTAATAATCTCGCAGAGCTGTTTGACATCATCAATTTTAGATTTGCCTTTGAGAGGCACGCTTTGAAGCCTCGGTTTCGTTGCCCCTCGTAGCGCCTGTTTCTTTTTGGGTTTTTCTGTCATTGATTCGGATCAGGTCTGAGCGTAAATGGACTGTCTTGCATCGTCTTGGACTGTTTTGGAGAGAGGATGCCCGAAAAGACA
>Ga0315906_10005125_pt1 | contig 16568 bp, 35 predicted proteins | sample LakEriMetagenome_4_FD_203526 | JGI IMG/M metagenome (GOLD analysis project Ga0315906, IMG submission 203526) | Freshwater fungal communities from buoy surface, Lake Erie, Ohio, United States - Buoy 2 MA122 | ecosystem: Environmental > Aquatic > Freshwater > Lake > Lake biofilm | place: USA...
GCGATGAAGTCGTTGCTGATCTTGAAGTCCTCGCCCTCCGTCTCAATGCTTGTCTCCCATCGTATCCTGTTGACGATCAGCCAAGCGCTCAGGTTCTTGTGCCCCCTGCCTATGGCGATCATGGTAAACTTCTCGAAGAGCCTCCAAACGTGCGGGTTCTTCTTGTGCCAAGACCACCATCGCTTCTTCAGGTCGTCTTCATCTGCGACATCAACACCGTCCCTCACCCCCAATTCTCCCCGTCTACCGCCGAAGACACTTGATCCATGGCCCACTGGTTGCAGAACTCGGACACGGCGCAGTAGTTCGCGCAGCGTGTGTACTCACCCTTGCGGTGCTCGATCTCGTGCTTCGCTGGCAGCGTGGCGACGTAGTTGATCGCCTCCTGATGCGACCAGAGCACCTTGATGGCCCGCTTGGCTCCGGGCTTCTTCACAGCCCAAGAGTCTTCTTTCGCCCACCGCTCCGCGTCGGTGCAGTCGGGCAAGTTCTCGTTGAGGTCGTGGTCCATCTGCGCGGACTGGTGTGCCGATATCCGCTCGCTGATGTAGGCCTCTGCCCTCTCGCTGTCCCACAAGTTCAATCGAACTGTCACCACCGGGGACTGCGGATAGTCAGGCTTGAACGCAGCGTCCCTGCGGTTCCAGTCCCTGAGAATGGCACAGATGCTGATCGAGCCAACCTCCATGCCCTTCACCTTGCGGATCATGTGGGCATAGACGTTCTGCTGGAGTTCCCACTCTTCCTTGCCGAAGATGACGGACCACACCGAGGTAACCTTGTAGTCCGTGATGTGGACCACGTTGTCCACGATCTCCTGATGGTCGATGGCACCAGACAGGGTCCATCCCTGCACCTCCATGAACAGCCGCTCCTCCTTGACCACGTTCCCCGTGGAGGTGGACTGCTCCAAAATGTTGTGGACGGCGGTGCCGAGCAGCGGCCAGATCATATCGGCAGCATCCGACTCGAGGTCGTTTGAGTGCCTGTCCTTGAGGAGGCGAACCCTCGGGCTGTCGATGAGAGAGGTCACCGAGATGTCAGCATTGCCCTTGCTGTACCGGTCAGCCGTGGCATAGTCCACGAATGCCTTCGGAAGGCCGTGCTTGTTTGTGATCTTCATTGAGTCTCCTCCTGATCCATGTCATATACTCTTAGTCCAGAGAGGTCAATACATGTCTCAACATGTCACGTTCACTGTCCTCGGTGAACCAGCGTCAAAGGCTAACAGCCGGAAGATTGTCACCTTCGGCGGCAGGCCTGCCATCATCAAGTCTGCCAAGGCGAGGTCGTATGCCGACGCCTTCCGGCTTCAGTGTGCCGCCCAAGTGAAGACGATGATCGAGGGCGATGTTAAGGTCGAGGCGGTCATCTACTACAGTTCCAGAAGACCTGACCTAGACGAGAGTGTGATCTTGGATTGTATGCAGGGTATCGTTTACCAGAACGATAGACAGGTAAAGATCAAACACATCTACTGGTCTCTAGACAAGAACAATCCAAGGTCAATCATTAGAGTCTCTAGTATAGAAGAGGTAGTACTACCTACTCTAGTATAGGTAGGTATAGGTATACCCAACCTATAGTACTACACAGAACTACAAAGAACCTACATGTAGATACCTCATGTATATACTTCATACATATACTACTTGTGTAAGACATGTGTGGTCAATGTGTCGCACGGCACAACCCTATTGACACTTTCAGAGGTGGTCATGTAGGCTGCTTCGGTCAGAGTCAGAAAGAGGAAGCCGTGCTGATCGAACACAAAGTTCGCGGCGAGGCTCACAGGTTGGGGACCGGACAGCACAAGATCGTCTGCCCATCATGTGGCCCGGAGCGCCGCAAGAAGGGAGAGCGTAGTCTCTCCATCCAGATCGAGACAGAGCGGGCACTGTTCAAGTGCTGGCACTGTGGGCAAGAGGGGATCGTTCCCCTCGAGGAAAGAGCATCTCATGTCAGGAGAGTCATCGTGAACGCAGTGCCGAAGCATAACTGGAATACCCTTTCGGAACAAGCACTTGGATGGTTGAAGAGTAGGGGTCTATCCCAGAAGACTGCTGAGACGCTGAGGATCAAGGAGACGCGGGCATTCATCCGCGCGGTTGGCGAAGAGACGGATTGCGTCGTCTTCCCCTACTTCAACAACGGGCACGAGTACGCAGCCAAGGTTCGAGCGATTGCCTCCAAAGGCTTTGCTTGCCAAGGCGCACCGCAGACCTTCTTCAACATCGAGAACGTCGAGCCGAACGACTGGATGATCATCGCCGAGGGCGAGGTCGATGCGGCAACCTTCGTCGAGGCTGGCTATCGCAGTGCCGTATCGATCCCCAATGGGGCACCGATGAAGGTGGTGGATGGTGCCGTCGATCCGAAGGAGGACGGCAAGTTCAAGTTCGTATGGGACGCCAAGAAGCAGATCGATGCGGCTGAGAGGATCGTCATCGCAACGGATGCCGACGGTCCGGGGCAGGCCGCTGCCGAGGAGATAGCCAGACGCATCGGCAAGGACCGCTGCTGGTACGTCGAGTACCCAGAGGGATGCAAGGATGCCAATGACGTATGGCTCAAGTACGGTCAGGATGGCATCGACAGGTTGCTATCCGACTGCAAGCCGTGGCCGATCTCAGGCCTCTACGACTCCTCCCACTTCTTCCAGCAACTCGACGACATATACGACAAGGGCATAGGGAGAGGCGAGACAACAGGCTACCCGACAGTTGACGAAATCTACACCATCGCACCGGGCCAACTGACCATCGTCACAGGTCACCCATCATCCGGCAAGTCAGAGTTCGTTGACCAGTTGATGGTCAACCTCGCGCAAGAGAAGGGATGGCGGCACGCCATCTGCTCCTTCGAAAACGAACCCCGCCTCCACATCGCGAAGCTAGTCAGCAAGTACCTGCGCAAGCCGTTCTTCGACGGGCCTACGCCTCGCATGACCAAGCGGGAACTTGAACAAGGCAAGTCGTTTGTTCAATCGAACTTCTCTTTCCTTTACCAAGCAGACGGCAGCCTCGCATCTCTCGACAGCATCTTGGAGCGGCTGCGTGTTGCGGTGATGCGTCATGGCATCAGGGGCGCCGTCATCGACCCCTACAACTACATCGCCAAGCCGAAGGACGTTGCCGAGACAGATTGGATTTCCAACATGCTGTCTCAGGTCAGGCTCTTCGCACAGGCACATGAGGTTCATGTCTGGTTCGTTGCCCACCCGACGAAGATGATGCGCGGCACCGATGGCAAACTGCCAGTGCCGAACGGCAATGACATCTCTGGTTCTGCCGCATGGTGGGCAAAGGCAGACTGCGGCATCAGCGTTCACCGCCCCGATCCTGCCCACTCCCCCGTGTCGGAAATCCATTCATGGAAGTGCCGCTTCTCGTGGATCGGGAAGCAGGGCAAGGCAGCGCTGATCTATAGCTTGGCAACATCGACCTACAGCGAGAACGGAGACGACCCGTTCTCTGGTCTGCTGCCAGTGAAGGCCGAGGACTCAGAAGAAGACGAGGAGGAGGAGTTGCCATTTTGACTGAGCAGATCGATCTCGAGGACTGGATCGAGCAGAATGGCGGGCCAAAGCGCCCGCTGCCTGACAGGGTCTCTGTCCTTGCTGAAGCAATCAAGATCACCGGCATACATAGAGAGGCTCAGTATGGCGATGTGGTCAGGAACATGGAGAATGCAGCGATCCTGTTCTCCGCGTGGATAAAGGCCAAGTATCGCATCACTGTGCCGCTCGATGGAGAGGACATCGCCAAGATGATGACGATGGTCAAGGATGTGAGGACGATGCAAGGCAAGACACACAAGGACAACTACGTTGATGCTGCCGCCTATGAGGCCATAGCGTATGAATGCAGGATGTCACGAGACAGACATGGACAAGGTGGTTGACCACGGTCTGAAAGACTCCTATAAGGACATTGGTTCTCTGACCTGACCTGACATCTGACAGTGGACTTAGGGGGGGGTGGTTATCCACCCCCCCATTTTTTAGTGCACTTGAACTTTTTCGCGCGTCATGATGCCGGTGTTGGGATCAATCGCAACGCCAGCCTCGCGCAGCAGGATCACGGCGTAGGACAGGATGGCCGGTGTCTCCTCGATCATGTCGTATGAGTAGATGATCGAGGCCAGTAGCTTCGATACATCGACGGGACGGAGTTGCTTCGGTATCGACTCCATGATCCTGTCGAACTGCTTTTCGGTAATGCCTACATCGGCGCTACGCTTCTTCGACATGCGTCTGCTCCCCTACTGTGTGCCATGTGATGTGGTTGCCGCGCACCTCCTTGATGAGAAGACCACGGCTGGAAAGCCTGAGCAGCGCCGCCCTGAGGGTATCCCTGTTAAGCCCAGTCGCGCGCATGATCTCGGTTGATGTTAGCTTCTGCCCCCTCAGCAGGGCAAGGAGAACCCTGTCAGTTGGGACAAGAGGCTTGTCTCTGTTGGATTGGGTCGGCTTCGACTCCGACCTAAGGCGCGGGGCCTTTCTCATGGGCGAGTCGTCTGGCAAGTCCGCCGTTCTGTTCAACTCGACGTTCCTCTGCCGGTGCATGAAGGTGGCGATCTTCGCCTCATGCTTGCGAGCCAGCACGGGATTGATGTTGTAGGCTGGTAGTATGATTTCGACGGGCATCACACGTCCTTCCACGGGTTTGGGTTGTCGCTCGACAGAATGCGCTCAAGCCTCTTCAGTTCGTCGGCCACGGTCTCGCTCGGCTTGTTGAACTCTGGGTCGACCTGCATCAGGCGGTTCGCGGTCCGTGACCATAGGTCTCGCCAGTATTCGGCGCGCTCCTGCCAATACTTTGCCTGTCGCGCCTGCTCTTGCAGTTGGACGCGGAGGTCGTCGGTCATGGTTTGGCTCCTGTCAGATAAGTCATGCGTTCCAATACGCCGATGGGGTCTACAGTCGCCCAGAAGTCAGCAGCGGCGACGGAGGGGGCGGCGGCGGCATAGGCGGCGGCATTGGCGGCATAGGTGGCGGCATAGGCGTCGTCATTGGCGGCAGCGGCGGCGGCATCGGAGGCAGCGGCGGCGGCATCGGCGGCACGGGCGTCATTGGCGGCAGCATCGGCGGCACGGGCGGCATTGGCGGCAGCGGCGGCGGCACGGGCGGCGGCATCGGAGGCAGCGGCGGCGGCATCGGGTGTCCGCTCTTTGCACATCAGCCGCCACTGCTCCCCAAAGCCGTCCTTATCCGCGATAGGCTGGAGGTGAGGCAACACTGCCGTCCACACCCAATCGAGCATGATTGCAAGGCGCTCTTGCTCTTGCGCCCGACCAGTGCCGGGCATGTCGGGAATGAGCCGCTTGTATCGCTGGCCATTACGCATTTCGTCGGGCATGGCATCTTGCAGACCGATTGCGGCCCTGCCCAAGACCTCCGACATGCAGTCTGGAATGTCGTCCGTTAAATCTCCAGACATGGCGAGATTGATAGCGGCCAGAGTGCAGGCGCTTTCCGTGTCGCCCAAGCCCTTGGGCAGGGTGTGGGTCGCAAGGTAAGCCTCAAGATTGAAGCGGTGGTCGGTGGTGTAGTCGGTCATTGCGTGGCTCCTTTCAGGGCCGCGATTATCAAGCGCGTAGCATCCTTGGCAGTCATCGGTTGGGCTTCATCTCGCAGTCCGCGACACGCCTTCTCAATCTCTTTCGCCACAGACAGGCCGCGTTCAATATCACCCCGCAGCCTCTCGATCTCGGCGGCTTGGGCTTCGATGCTGTCGGAAGCTGCATCCAGCGCAGGCGGCTTTACGGCGGGCAGAGCGTCGATGGCGTCGTGCGCTTCATAACGATGCACGGACTGGCGACAGGCATTAATCGCATCGCCCCTGCGGATCAGGTCGTTATCACTCATCCTTGCCTCCTGTAAGTTCTGCGAGGGTGGCGCGGGCATCAGAAACCCAATCGCCTTGCATGTTGTATCCATGCTTGTTGTGGTCATCCCAACAAATCAAAGCCCAATCAATGACATTTACCGCCTTCGCCAGCTTGTCCTCAAGATCACGCACTGCCTGCGTCCCGATCCTGCCCATCTCGTCGTAGGCGTCACGGTATTTCTCGCAGGTGGTCAGCGCACCCCGCAGCCTCTCGATCTCGGCGGCTTGGGCTTTGATCAGGTCTTCGTGCAGTTTGCGCTCCGCTTCCATTGCATTGGCGTAGCCCCGCTGTTCCGCTGCCTGCACCAGATCGGCTCGGACGTATTCCACTGTGCTCATCGGCTCATCTTCATGCTGCCAAGTCTGCTCTTGCCAAACACTGTCGGCCAGCCAACCCCAAGCCCATATCCGCTCAGGCGCTTCGTGTGTAATGTCAGTCATCGTCCTGTCCTTTCAGTTCTGCGAGGGTGGCGCGGGCTTTGTTGCACCGTTCACAGTCGCACCCGTCATCCATCGTTTTTCCCGCCTCCAACGCCATCGCCAGCTTGGCCTCTGCCGACTTTGCTCGCTGATAATTCGACTGCGACACTTCGGCCCACTCGGCGCACGCTTTCTCCAGCCTCTCGATCTCCGCGGCTTGGGCTTCAATGCGGTCGGCTAATACCTTCAGGGCTTCGGCACTGTCACACTCGCAGTCAGGATCGCGCAGACCTCTGCCTGTGTAGGCTGGATGGCAACGGCATTTCACAAGGTCTTGAAGTTCTGCCAGAGCCTGCTCCACTGGGTCGTCGGTCATCACTTCTCCTCCCTCTTCCACTTCCTGAACACGATCTTGAAAGCCTCGGTCACGGCGCGCTCGACTTCTTCTTCGGTGATCATGACTTCCCCTCCAGCGCCGCGATCCGATCACGTAACTCCTTGAACAGCCGGAACTGCCGCAGCCAGTTCCTGTTTCCAGCAAGCGGGCTCGTGTCGAAACCCAACTCGCGCATCAACTCCACGCGCTCGGCTTCCTCTTCCGCAGTCAACGGCGTCTCGACAAACGCCAAGCGCGGCTTTGGGTCTTTCTTCTTTGTCATTTCATCGGCCTCATCGGTGGCACCGGCACGGGAACGTAGCGCGGTTTCAGGTTGTCAGGTCTCGGCGGCGGCACGGGCACAGGCTCGAGCAGCACCACATTCTCACAGCGAACCACGGCGCCGGGATCATCCTCGGCTATGATGTCCTGCATCGCTCGGCAGTGCAGCGGGTCGGCGTACATCCCAACGTATCCGCTCCACGACGGAGACAGCGTCACGCTGAGAACAGTCACAGTCAGTAAGGACATTCTTCCCCCCTCCCATACGCCGCCTTCGACGGCTCTCGCTTCGGTTGCTTCGGTTTCGGCGGGGGCATTAGCCCCTGCGCCTTAAGTTCCTGTTCCAGCCACGCGGGCAGCGGTTCTTCATACGTCGCCATTTTCTTTCACCCTGAAGGCATCATACACGCGGCGGTCGAACTCGGTCATGGCATCAGTCCATATGGCAGTTGCTGTCCTCACGACGGCAGCGTCATCGGTCTCTGTAGCCAATCCCATGGCCCGAGAGGCCCAAACAGTGGCCCTCTCGGCAGATTGTGGGTTGTGGAGGAAGATGGCGGAAGTCGCAGTCCAAGCAGCGGCGGCTGGAGATTTCGTTCTGGAATCAGAGCCGGGGTGGAAGAACTCTATATACACGGGAAGAAAGGCGGACTCCGCTTTCTCTAGCTTGTCACTCTCTGGCGCTGCCAGATAATCCAGTACAGGTTCCGGCATGCTTACCCCCCACAGATGGGACACTGACATGACTTGATCCACCGCGAACCGTTTCAGCAGTTCCTCTGCGTCAATCGCGGCGAGTCCGGTGATTTCTGAGTACACGCCACCACCCTTGCCTGTGGATACATGGCGATCCCATCGCATCATATGCAGGAGGGTGCCGTGCCCCCAGTGAACGGCCTGATGCTCCATGGCCTGATGCGGTGTCGGCAGCAATTCAAAACTGTTCCGGCGAGGTATGATTTCCCCGGTAAACCGAAGCGTCTCTCCGATAGCGGGCAGTTGATCCGTCTTTTGGTGCTTGTTGCCGGTGAACTGCCATGTGATCTTTTCACTTCCCATTGTTCAACGGCTCCTGCACCATGCGCGCAGCCATCTGCGCCAGCGCCTTGATCTCGTTCGCTCGCATCACAGCCGCTCGCATCGCATTCCACGATCCGCTGCTCGGTGGCGTGTCGTCTTCCGCGATTACGTCCGCGACCTGCTCGATGCGGTGCAGTGCGGACAGGATGTCCTTGATGTCAGCCATTGCTTGCTCCCGTGAGTTTCCTGAGTTGGTTCAGATCGAGCAGCATCTTGCGCTTGTCTTCGCTGAGTTGCCGCACCAGTTCCGTCAGTCTGGCGATCTCGTTGCGCTGCTTGGCCAACTTGGCCTTCATCGCCGCGTCCTCTTCGTTGCTCAATCCGATCTCCGCTTCTGAAGGATGATGTCGAATGTCCTGTGCCCGTGTTGGGTCAGTTCACTGCTCCTGCGCAGAAGCACCCAGACGATCCGCTTGTCGACCAGTTCCTGCACCTTGTCCTTGATCTTGAGCGGCATCTCCGCTGCGTTCCTGACTGCCGGGTAGCACAGGATATTCTGCCCCGGCTCCGCGTCGTAGACTGTCTGGACGATCTCCTCGACTACGCTCTGGCTCTTGTAGTTGATGACTAGGACCGGGCGCTTTCTCCGAAAGTTCATTTGCACTTTTGTGTTCCTTCCTTCTGCCGTCCTTGAACTCGATGCGATACTTCTTGCTCATGACATCCACCGTCTGGACAGAGACGCCGAGTTCTCGACCAGCCTGAGACTTGCTCATCCCACGGTTGGCGCAGGCGATGTAGTCGAGCAGTCTTACCATCTTGCGCGGTGCCATTCAGTCACCAATCTTTTCTGCGATGTGCTGGAAGAGACGTTTCTTGGCGCGATTCATTGCCAGATCGAACGTCGTGCCGAACGCAGGGTCGAAAATGGTCGTAGCCTCTACCCCACCCTTGTCGGTGGTTATTGTCTTCGTGCGCAAGATGATGAACCCATCCTCGCGGACAAAGCGCTTCATCCTTGTGTTCATGCGGATGGTCTTGGCCTCATACCCAACAAAGCCATACTCATTCAGCATGGGCGACATGATCTGGCTGGCATGAGTAGTGATGTTGGGATGGCCTTTCGATGCCGCGCTTGATGTAACGATTGCTGCGGCAAGAATCTTCTTGTGCCACAATCTCGAGACGCAGATCGTCGCCTTCTGGCCAGACAGGCTCTCATTCTGCCATTCATGCGTGGCGGTGATGTCGCCCCTTTCCTTGGGGTATTCTTCCAAGACCTCGTTGATGAAACCTTGCCGCACCCAAGATTCTCGCCGGTCTACAGGTCGGTAGTCGCTGGGTCGGAAGTTGTCTTTCCGTTTCTCGATCCCGTATCGGAGGGTCGTCATCGCGCCAGCCAGATCGACGCTCCCTGTTATTCTTCTAAGCCTGTCCCTGATCCCGACATACTCCTTCCTCGTGTCGTACCTGACTGAGGTGACCACGTTGTGCTTTGCCCATTCTCCCGTTGCCTGACGGAAGGCTAGGCACATGGTTCTATAGACCTCCTTCGCCTTCTTGAGGTCGTCCCATTCTTGGCGCATCGTGTCTCTGGAAGTCCTTGTTCGATGCAGAGATATCATTTGTCTCTCCTTGGTTTGAAGCGCATGACCTGACCGAACGGCGCCGACCCGCCACGGCAAGACACCCACAGCACGGGGTAATCGGGCGGGTTCCGGGGGAAGTCGCCAATCTCGAGGTCAGTCAGGCTGATGAAGTGGTCCACCTCGAGGCTGTTGTCCTCGATGTAGTCGAACACGGGCTTGACGCATGTACCGCCGCGACCCTTGGCATTGAGCATGGTGATGGCCTCGCCAGCCTCGTACCTCACGACCGAGGTGACCCTCGTGTCGCATGAGATGACCGTCACGCTGGACGGGTGCATCTCTTCACTCAGCATGTTCATGGCACCCACAAAGTAGGTCAGGTCGTTGCCCGTCACCGACGCGCTGACATCGTTGTGGATGACGATGTTGCCGATACCCTTGCGGTCGGTGGTCGGGGCGATGATGCCGCTCAGGTGGTACAGTTTGCGGTTGGGTCGGCGCATGCTGTAGTCGTCGGGCTGATCGCCTGCGAAGAAGCGCCGCAGCGCATCCTCGAAGTTCACCTCTGGCGTCTGCATGTCGCGGATCATTTCCTCCGCCCATCCGGGCAGGGTGCCACGGCTCTTCGCGAGGTTGCCCGCCATGATCACGCGCTGATCGATTGTGATCTCTTGCTGCTTCATCTCTTCCGGCGAGGCGTCAGGCACGATGAACGCGCCCCATGCCTGCGGCGTCACGTCGTCATCGAGCAGTTCATAGATGCGCTCCGCCGACATGTTCTTGAACCAAGGCATGTTGATGCCGCCATCCGGCAGTTCGAACCCGCTGTCGCTCAGGATGTTGTTGATGGCCGCATCGCAGGCGATGTTCCATTTGTCGAGGTTGCGGTCTCCAGCGCGGAGGTGATGCTTGAGGGCAATGTGCAGCACCTCATGCGCGATGAGACCGATGACCTTGGGTTCGGTCTGCTCATCGATGAAGGGGCCGCACCACTTGATCCACGAGCCGTTGGTGCAGGCCGTCCCGCCGGATATGCTGTCATCTCTATGAACGTCCGACCCCATGGCGAGCGACCCATAGAAGGGGTGGGAAAGAACGAGCCGGGTCATAGCCCGGCTCACCTTCAGTTCTGGTGTCATGGTGTCTCCCTAGAGGATGAGTTCGCTGCCTTGGGTCATCGCCCAGTCACGCACGGCCTTGACCTTCTTGAGGCTCGGGTCACGGGACCATGCGTCCTTGACGGTGAACACCGACAGTTCGCGGTTGGGCAGGCGGTTGAGGTAGGTGATGATGTTGGCCGCTGTCTTGTCGTTCATGCGGTTCGACAGTGCGGCGCAGAGGGCGTAGCGGATGGCGGCGTCGTGCGGGATCGGCGCATCGCTGGGCTTCGCGATGACCTCGTCGGGATCGGGGCACTGTTGGCTGATCTTGAGGTAGCCCATGAAGTCGACGGCGGCAGGCTCCCCGACCTGACCGGTCAGCCCATGCATCGTGGCGGATGGCGACATGCCGAGGTTGATGATCACCGATGCACGCTCCCACGAACGGGGCGATGGGCAGGCGTCAACGTCGCGGTCGAACTTGTGCAGGAACTCGGGGCGGAAGCGCAGGAAGGACCGCACCCGATGGTCCACGCCGATGCTGGCGAAGTGTGCGATGGTGTCCTCGAGGTCCGCTTCGACCGGCACGAACATCAGGCGGTCGCGCAGATGGGTGGGCATGGTGTTTGTGCCCGCGCGGTCGGAGGTGCGGTTGCCTGCCGCGACCACGACCCATCCCTCGGGCAGATGGTGCGGCCCGATGCGGCGCTCGTTCACCACCTGAGCGGCGATGTTCTGGCAGCCGATGGGCGCTTGCGGCAGTTCATCGAAGAAGATGATGCCCTTGCCGCCCTTCGGCATCCAGTCGGGGCGCATCCGCTTCATCGTATCGCCGTCGCCAGACGGCACGGGCCAGCCGCCGAGTTCGCCGGGGTCATACTGGGCGAGCGAGACGATGACGCACTCGATGCCCATGTCGTCGGCGATTTCCTTGACGATGGATGTTTTGCCGAGACCGGGACCACCGACGAGGTAGGGCACCACGTTCTGGGCGTCACGGCCCGAGGTGTTGGACATGTTCCACTTGATCGATGCCTCGACGATCTCGCGAGCGACTGACAGTTTCATGGGTTCTCTCCTGTTTGTTCGATTGAACTTATTCGAAGTGGATGATGGCACCTGACGCAAAGCGCAGGGCCTCTTCGATGTCGGCGAAGTCCACCGAGCATGACCTCTCGCCTGACGGGCCGTCGCTCAGTTGCCATTCGACATCGCCGATCTTGTACTTGTCGCCGTAGATGCGCTCGGTGATGGTGCCTTTGACCAGCCAGAACTCCCGGCGCTTGAGCGTCGCGATCTCGCGGCGCAGGACTGCGTTCTCCTGCTCGAGCAGTTGCTGTTTCATGTCAGACCTCGATGCTGTTGATGATGGACCTGATCTCTGCGTCGATCATGCTCTGCTCGGCGCTGATGCTGATCGCAAAGGATTTGTTGGCGAGCAGGTCGCGCTCCATACGCAGTTGGATGATGCGCGGGTTGGTCTTTGCGATCTCTTCGCGCTTCGCTCTCTTGCGCTCGTTCGTCACCATCTTGGCGGCGGTGGAGAGGTGCCTGCCGAACTCTTCGCGGGTGACCTTCGAGAAATTCCTCTGCGCCCCGTGCTCATTGGCGAGCATCTTCCAAGCGAGGACCATCGCCGCTCCCCGCTCGTGCCAATCGAAGTTCCGGCTCTGGAATCTCCTGATGCTCTCGATGTTCATCACAAACCCCAGTGCTGGAGACACTTCGGGCCGATCCCGAGCGCCACTGACTGCTTGTCGGTCAGCGTCCTGCCGCAGCAGGCGCACTGCCCTGTCGTCCTGCCATGCTCGATGGCCTTGCCGCGAGGGTCGCTCGCGATGCTGGCGAGGCGGTCGCCCAGACCATCGGGCGCTGCCGACACCGGCATGTAGGTGCCGTGCATGATCTTGCCTGCGTACTCGCCGCCGACCTTGACGTAGACCGCACCGGCGTTCCGGCTGGTGCTCGGCGCGAGGGACATGGTCAGGTCGCCGACCCGGAAGGCGGGGCGCTTCAAGCCGTTCATCTTCGCGGTGGCGAGCAGGTTCTCGATGCGCGAGACATCGACCGCGCGGCGGTTGCTCTCGCGCTTGGCCTCGTTCGAGCGGGTCTTCTGGATCATCCGCTCGGCGGCATCCCACTGCCGGTGGGACAGGTCGCCCTTGCTGCGATGCTGTGCGACGAGCGAGGCGGCAAAGTCGTTCCATCCGACCATCCCGTGCAGCGCTGAGATGATCTCGTCGTACTCCATGACCTGCATGCTGTCCTCCTTCACCTCGGTTCATTCTGGTGCACGATCACTTCGTTGTCCGGGCACCGGTTGCTCTCGGCTTCCGCACGGGTGCGGAACACCCGTGCTTCCTCCTTGGTGACGTAGCTTTTGGGGCTACCGGGCGGGGCGACATACACCCCCGCTCCGCTCTTGTCCGTCCTACGCAGCAAGAAACTCACGATATGCTGTCCTCCTTGGGTTTGATGGGGCGCCATCGCTGACGCCCCGGGTTGTCAGTCGTCGTCAGTCGTCGATCCACCGGATCGCGCCCGCGAGCCCCTCGGCCAGCGCCAGCGAGACGAGTTCCACCGCCACGCGCCAGTCGCAGGCGTAACCGCCTCCCCAGTTCGGCTCGCCCTCGACGTTTTCCTTGAACCACTCCCGGTCCTCGTCGGTCTCTGGGAAGAGCACCACGATGGTGCCGTGATCGATGATCCGCATGTTCTTCTCCTTCGGTTGCGTGGGCATGATGATGCAGCCCCGCAGGGCTGCACTGTGATGCTCACATCTGGGCGAAGACGGCGGCGGCGAGGGCGTTCTTCTGCGCCTCGTCGTCCTCGGCATCGGCGGCTGCCTTCGCACCCTCGAGGCGCGCGGCCTTGAGTTCGCGCACGATGTCGTCGAAGCGATCCCAGTCCTCCTGCTCGTACTTGCTGGGCTTGAACACGCCCTTGACCTTCTTGCCCTCGTCGTCCTTGCGGTTGGTGAACTTACCGATCAGGGTCTCGGCCAGTTCGCGCATCGGGTCTTTCTCGCTCTCGCCCGACACGCGCTTGGCCAGCTTGTTCTCGCTGTCGATGTTCTCGGAGAGCAGGATGTCCCGCACGAGGTTGGGGGTCGCCTGCGTCGGGATGTCCAGTTCACGCAGAGCGCCCACCGAGTTTTCGAGGTAGCGCTTGGCGGTGCCGTCCTTCAGCCCGGCGTCTTCGAGCAGGGCCTTGCGGACCTGATTGCCGACCGCTCGGGGCAGGTTGCCCTTCACCAGCTTGACCCCCGCGATCTCGGAGATCAGGGCGGCGTAGGCGTCGATTTTGCGGTCGTTGCGGGCCTTGGTGATCTCCTTGGCCTCGCCCTTCAGGTCGTTGATGACCTTCTCGGCGGCGTGGATGGTGGCATAGGTCGTGGCATTGGCAGCATAGGACATGGTCGTTCTCCTGTTTGGAAAGTGCGTTTGCACTTTTTGGGGTTCAGAGGATGAAGAGGTAGGCGTAGGCGGCGGCGCTGATCGCAGCGATCATGTAGACCGAGGCGATGGCGATGATGGCGGCGAGCAGATGGCGGATCATCGTTCCGCCCTCAGGCTGACCTTGTCGGCGCGGCGTTGGGCCTTGCGGCTCTTGCCGTGGGCACCCTGCTTGCGGGTGATGATGTGCCGCACGAAGGGGTCGCGCGGCTTAGGTGCGGTGCGTTGCATGTCGTCTCTCCTCGTGCTGGTCGTCTGGATGCCAGCCCCGCAGGGCTGGTCACCAGAGGATCAGTAGCCGAGCCAGCGCAGGACAGCCTGCGCGTCGTATTCCTTGTGGTCCCCGAGGTCATCTAGGAAGGTGCCGACCTCGTCCTCGAGGCCGTGGTCGATGATCTCTTGGATGGCGCGCTCTTGCGAGATCATCACGCCCTCGGCGCTTTCTGAGTATGTCATGCTTTCCCCCTCAGGCGTGGATGGCGCGGTCGAGCAGGATCACCCGACGCTCTGCCTCTGCCAGCGACACACCGGCCTTGACGGCGTAGGCTTCGATGAGGCCAGCGCAGCGATCAGCAGCGCCGGGATAGGTTGCCCGCAGGCAGCGGGCGGCGTTCTCAAGGATCATCATCGCGGACATGTCGTATCTCCTCAGGCTGCTTGCTTCACTTGAAGGCGGGCGAACTGCACCGCCTCGGGGATGTTCTTGACCATCTCGTAATCGACCTGTTTCTGGATTTCTTCGAGCATCGGCCCCCAGACGAGGACGCCCATGTAGTCGTCGGCCAGACGGGCTTCCATGTAGGCGTGGTAGCGGATGGCGAGGCTTCTTGCTTGTGCCTTGGTGATCATGTCGTCTCTCCTCAGGCTGCTTTGCGTTTGGCGATGACGGCGCGGGTCGATGCCTGCGCTGCGGTGTGCCTCGGTGATCTGTTCTGCCGTGATCATGTCTGTCTCTCCTTGCTGGCATTCGGGATGGCAGCCCCGCAGGGCTGCACACCGGAAGGTCAGAAGGGGATTTCGTCGGTGCCGTAGTCCGGGGCTTCCCAGATGGCGGGCTTGCTGCGCTCGTATGGCTGGCCGTCAGTGTGGGCTTCGAACCAGACCTCGTCGCTCAGGTAGAGGCCTTCTTGGATTTCGAGGCGCAGGGCCAGCTTCTTGGCCAGCGCAGCGCTGCGGTAGGTCATGGGCAGCGGTTCTGCGCGGGTGCCGATCACGCCGTCGTGGACGGGGCAGTGGATGGCGACGAAGCGATAGATGCGGTGCATGTCTGTCTCTCCTCAGGCTGCGCGGTGGAACCCGTAACCCCAAGCGCGATCATCGCGGATGCGGTCATTCTCAAGGGCAACACGGGCGAGATAGTTTGCCTCTTTGGCAATCTGCGCTTCAGTGTATCCTGCGGCGGCGAGTTGATCTGCGAGTTCTTTGGTCATCTGTGTCTCTCCTCAGGCGAACATTGCGTTGAGGGCCTCGACGGCCTCTTCGCGGGTCTGATGGTAGCTGACGAGGTAGATGCCATTGACCGGGCAATCCTCGACGATCACCCAGACCATCAGGTCTCCGTCATCCGTCCAGATCAGATCAGAGCCGATGCTGTAGGTGCGGGTCGGGTCGATTATGGGAAGGCGCATGTCTGTCTCTCCTAGCTGAAATCCAGTGATGCAGCCCCGCAGGGCTGCGCACCGGAATGTCACGCAGCGGCCTGCTGCGGCTCGATCACGCCCAGATGCACCAGCATGTCGTAGGTGCAGCCGCGCCCGTTGAACTTGATCGCATCGACCGAGCCGACGCCGCTGGTGATGGCGCGGCCAGCAGCGCCGAGGGCGACATAGCCCATGCCGCACTTGGTGAAGCGGGCGATCTCGCGGGTGGACGCGCCATTGCTGGTCTTGACGCAGATGCGAAGGACGATATCGGCTTTGTTTTCGCGGACGATGAGGGTCTTGTGCATGTCTGTTTCTCCTCTGCTGAACCCAGTGACGCAGCCTCGCAAGGCTGCGCTCTCGTTTCAGCATGGGTGCAGGGGCTTTTCTCTTCCCTGCCGCTGGAGACCGCCTTCGCCGTGGCCCCCCGTGTCTAAGTTTCCTCAACGGGTGGGCGTCGGGCTGGGCACCAGACGTTCGCGCTGTCCCCCGAGGGGGCGTCTGCTTCCGGGTGGGGCCGAGGGGGCGTCGTCGCCGCGTCGTGCCGTCCGGTGAGGCGTAGATAGTTCAGACATGCAGGGACAGTCAAGCCCCCTTGTGAGACACCAGAGAACATTTTGACAAGATGTCGCACCCCTGCTGACAGGCTCCTGACAGGATGGGGTGCGCTAGAGGTGTCCTTTTTGACCCCCTCTCGAGGCCGGTTTTGGGGTGGTGCCGATCCAGTGATATCAGGGGGTTGATGCCGGAAAGTGCCGTTCGTCAACTGGTCGAAAAAAGCGCCCGGACTGTAGC
>Ga0315906_10005127_pt1 | contig 16567 bp, 29 predicted proteins | sample LakEriMetagenome_4_FD_203526 | JGI IMG/M metagenome (GOLD analysis project Ga0315906, IMG submission 203526) | Freshwater fungal communities from buoy surface, Lake Erie, Ohio, United States - Buoy 2 MA122 | ecosystem: Environmental > Aquatic > Freshwater > Lake > Lake biofilm | place: USA...
AAAAAAACTAATCTGCATGGTTGGAATTGAACCAACGGCCCGTGCTTATTCACACTTTTACGGTGTCATTTACCATCATAGTGAGCACTGATCTACCTCTGAACTACACACAGATTAAAATGGTGGGTTATGTAGGTAATGCTCCTACCGAGCCTTTCAGCGCCAGATTTACAGTCTGGACCATCTCTTTAATGGTATAATAACCCAAAAATTGGCAGGGCCTTTCATCTAAACTTACACTAGGATTTCACAACGGTCAAACAATTTCGAACTTGTTTATCTATCTAGCTTGTTTTTTATCAATTACTACTCCCTGTTGAAAAATTATATAATGTATAATGAACAATGAAATTATTTAAATTTCTTAAGGCACTTTATGTTCATACTATTGCAATTTGATCAACTGCCTAACCCTTAATCAGCATATATCATACATCATATAAAAACTATTGAAAGAGCTCCAGAGGAGGGTTTCGAACCCCCAACCCTGCGGTTAACTTTAGCCTTGTGAGATTTGCACTCTCTATTAAATAATACTTTATGGCTCACAGCCGCATGCTCTACCATTGAGCTACTCTGGAATTGAAATTTAAAAATTATTATGAAATTTTCTTATGATATTTCATTTTTATACCCGGTTTCCATCCATTATTTATGTAATCATTTAATTCTTCTTTTTTAATAGTTTTATTCTTAGATTCTAAATCTGAATAAACCCAACAATTTCCATAATTTGAATTATCTATACCTGTATATTTGCCTTTTCTATCTACGCTCATTTTCTTTTTTGATTCATCTTTATGTTTTCTACCAGTCCAATGAAAACCATCTCGTTTCCATTTTTCTTTTAAAGATGTTGATACTTTCTGTTTCCATTCTTCAAATAATCCTTTTTCAATTAAAAATTCTTTTATTTTATTACCAGTTAATAAATTTTTTCCGCCGTGATTAATATCACCGTTCTGTCCATACAAATTTTTACCAGATTCATTTATATATGAATAACCTCCACATCCGCCTTCCATTATATTGTATGTATTATTTGATTCAATGAATAATTTGTTTACTATTTCTTTTTCTTTTACAAACATTTCTTCAGCGGTATCAAATATAAATAAAACTTCTTTAAGAAAGTTTTCTTCCCCATATTTTTCTACTGCTCTTTTGAACAATTTACCAGAACCCATATAATTGTCATATGGATTTCTTGTTTTATGCATTCCAATATAAACTTTGTTGTTAATTTTATTAGTTGTTTTATATATTGTATATTTGAAATCTTGGTTCACATCCATAATAATAAATATGGATGTGAACTGTCAAAATGTATTTTATTTTGACGAAAGCTCCCCCAGAAGGACTCGCACCTTCACCTAACTGGGTAACAACCAGCCGTGCTACTTTGACACTACAGGGGAATTAAAATTAAAAAATGTTTACTGGATTTCAACGAACGTTCCACTTACTAATCATAACCTCGTCAGATTATAACATTCAATGTCTATCAGTGTCAATACATTACTTACTACTTCATCACCATTTATTGATTCAGATTCGAACTGAATGACTTCCACTTAAAGTGTGGATGTTTTACCAATTAAACTACGTAGATGTTGCCTTCACCTAATGTATTTGAAAAATGGCATCCGCCGTAAGAATCGAACTTACCCACGGAGATTTGGAGTCTCTGTCGCCAGCCTTGGAACATTGGCGGATGTTGAAATGGTAGCCTATGCCGGTGCTGCCCCGGCTACTCCTGAGTGAAAGTCAGGTGACTTAGCTGGTTGTCGAATAGGCCATTAAATGGCGCTTCAGCGAGGAATCGAACCCCGACCTCAACGTTCGTAGCGTTGCGTGATAAATCCATTTTCACCACCGAAGCATAAATTGGTAGCCTCACTCGGAGTCAAACCGAGTTCTCCGGATTGAGAATCCAGAATCCTATTACATTCGTAGACGATGAGGCCATTAATTAAATTTGGGGTGTACGGCGGGATTCGAACCCGTATCTGCCAGACTCACAATCTGGGACATTATTCCAGTTATGCTACATACACCATTACAAATTGGAGCCGATTGTCGGATTCGAACCAACGACCTGCTGTTTACAAAACAGCTGCTCTACCACTGAGCTAAACCGGCATTTAAAATCTATTTAAAACAATATCATATAACATTTTATCACATTCAATCAATTTTATTTTATCAATATCAATAAATTGAGAATCTATCCACCAATCTTCAAAATATACTGGTTGATTATTTGAATCATAATTAGCAACATCCGAACACAATAATTTATAATTTTTACCTTTTAATATTTGCCTCTGCTCATTTCTAATAAAGTCTCCATAGATATAATAATCATGCTCAATTGTAATAACTTTAAATCTATATTTATCTAAAGGAAGTTTTTTTAAAACACTTAAAGATGCTTCATCAATATCTAATGACAGATAATCTACAATATAAGGAACATTTTCCTCAGAAAAAATTTTATTATAATCATGATGTTGACAATCTCCATTTATAAATTTACATTTTCTTTTTTTCGAAAAATCTTCGTATTCAATCAAATCAAATGCTAATCCATTCCATCCTAAGTCTTCCATAGTTTTTGTATTATTTATGAATTCAGGTTTATGACATCCAATATCAATAAAATATCCACTTTTAGGATAATTTAATATTTTTAATACAAATTCATCTTGGCCAACCTGTGAATAATATTTCATATTTTATATATATAAATCTACATAATATGTACGGCACTTATTACGCCGTCATCGCCCTATGGGTTCTGGATTTATACATAACACCCACGGACCAATCAATTGATTTTTCCAGTCTTTACCTTTGGTTACTGGCGGTGGCTCAACAGATGGAGTTTCAAGCCTTACACAATCTTCATTCAGTCTATCATGACTACAGTCATTGTCAACCTACTTTTTTTAAATTTTCAAATTTTCTCACAGAGACCAACAACCGTCGATCACTGTTTACTAACTTTACCACATCTTCAAAGAACGTCAACACATAAAACAAAAAACCACCACTTTTTAGGTGATGGTTGATATTGTCTCTGTGAATCCTACTTGCCGTACATCTACACAATATCAACCAACACACATTCACAATTTCTTGTAAATGTATACCAGCGTTTATTATCAATATGTGTACTTACGACCTTCATGTTGCTAATATATATCACTCACTTTAATTAAAGTCAATTATTTTTTGCTAAAATCTTTGACAACTTTATACAAACTATATAAACAATAACTCAACAATAGTGTCAATCCTATCACAATTAAGCTACTGCCTATCGTAATAACCCACCCCAATAACAATAACTGACTTTCATTCAACGAAAACATATATTCAATATATACCACACAACATATGCAAAGTCCATATAAAAAAATATCCCCCAGTGTTTTTTACACAAAATACCAAAAAAGCGCAAAAAATACACCCCAAAAACCCCCTTTTAGACCCCTTTTTACCCCACTTAAATAATCACAACAAGCGTAATACATATGTTAAGTTCTTTAGGTAATTTTTTACCATGTGTGTCAGGTGTACATCCGCGCGGGGTGGTCGCGCGGGCTAGTCATGTTCAGAACCATCTTCGGTAGGGTGCCCCCGCACCTCCCCCCCATATAATAATAAAAAGGGATAGGGAGCTATACCCCCTACCCCGTCATGTTACTAAATAGGCTAATTGTGACATAGCCCCCTACCCACCTACCCTTAAGCCCACTCAGTAAAGTGGTTGGATTTACCACTCCACTTGTAAGCCCAACTGTAACTGGTCATCTTGAAACTGACACTACCATTACCATTGTCAATCATGCGCTTGGTGTAGATTTTATTACCAGTAACAGACGGATCAGGCACACACTCACCTTGCATAGTGCCAGTGTAGTTACGGTTTTGACCGATACTAACGAGGTTGACCGTCTTATTCTTTACGTTGGTAACCTTGTAGTAATCAATATTGGTCTGGTCATAACCCCAGCTACACACATAGATATCACCCACATTGACAGTAGGCATAGGCTTCTCTACCTTGGTAACATCGTTAGCTTTGATAGTGATAGTACCGTAGTAGATGTTACGATCAACTGTACTACAATAGAGAGTACCATCACGTTTGACTTTCCAGACCTTGAGTTCGGTATTAGCAGGTACAACGGTGAGTTTCTCAATACCGTAGACGAGCTGAATGTTATTGGTGACGGTATCGTTCTTCTTGATTTTGTTAGCCATAGTGTTGTAGATTATTATTGTTATTGTATTACCCCGAATGAATTAGCCCTCCAGAATATCTTCCATGGTCATACACTCTTCCCAACGAGCACGTTGTTCGTAAGCTTCATCGTCCTGGGTGAAGACCTCACCGAGGTCAACGGTGATGAGGTCTCGGAGGTCATCTTGAGTGTCAATCATGTCGTTCATTGTGGAAATATCCTACAGTACCCAGACTGAAACCTCAAGCTTTTTCTGCAACTTTTTTCAGTCTTCCTCTGGAAGCTGGGCGAACACCTCGTCTTGACAATGTTGACAGAGTGAGCTGATACGATACTCACGCTTACTAATTTCGTCTCTGAAGGTATCTGCTGATTTACCACAGCACACACATTGATTACCGGCCTTAGCGAGTGACACACTACGGCCAAAGAAGGCCATACTGATTTCTTCCTTGTATTGTTCCATGTTACTCATATTGTTTATTGATTTAGAGGTTCTGTAGATATTCGTCAAAGTCATCAACGTGAATATTATTGATATTGATAGTGTAACCTTTATCAGTCATAGCTTTGTAGAAGGTGTACATATCACAATCTTCTTCCAGATAGAACTTATGACGTTTGAGTGGGGAATAAGCTGTAATGTTATCCCAAACACCAGCAACATCACGAACATCCTTTATTGGCACTTCCAACCAACTATGACCAGGATCATAAATACGATCATAGTTGCGGATCTTATTATCATTACTGTAACGCTCTGTGAGAGTCATATTATTATTATTATTTATTCACCAATATCAGTACGATCTTCGTAAGCACTATCTAAATAACGGTCTTCCCCACCGTAAACGTCAGTAGTGTCTGACCAATAAACACTCACACTATCTTCGTAAGCAACGTCTTCGTAGTCAATCATATTATTATTGTTTAGAGATTTATTTCAAGAATACCCACACGATTACCATTGATGTCTTTGATAGGAGTACGAATAGGTCCAACTCCATCATCCATACACTTCATCACCTTTTTATTAACTATCTTGAGAATACGTTCAACTTCATCAAAACGATTCTCCTCAAAAGCGGCGTTTTCTGTATCGAACTCAATCACGATCTTCATTGTGGAACTAGGTTATCAGGTTTTAGAAAAAGGTCAAGCCCCTTTCGGAGCTTTTTTTCAGTAATCGCCGTCGTCAGGCAGGTGGTTCAGGTAGGGTTCCCGATAGGTACACCCACTCACCTCAGCGTCGGGGAAAGCTTCCTTAGCCTCCTCCAGGCTGTTGAAGATTTCCACCCACACTCGCCTCTGTTGACCGGCGAGAACCGAACTGCGAGGATACCATCTGATCTCGTAGACCGTCCAGGTATCGTCGGAGTTGCTGTAGGTAGCACCACGGGAATTTTGTTCAATCGTCAGGTAGGATTTCATTGTGGAAATAGATTATCAGGTTTTAGAAAAAGGTCAAGCCCTTTCTTCAGGAGCGAGTCGGATTTTGACGGACCCGATCCCCTCACCATTGCGGTCAACCAGCGCGGGATTCAACGTGCTCTTGGCCTGGTTACACCAGATGGCATCGTCGATACGGTCAGCGACCTGCTGCAGCATCGACCGAATGGTGTTGGTCTTGCTGTTGGAATACGCGTCACGGGTCTGAACGGTGGCGAAGGGATCGAACTCAATCGTGATCTTCATTGTGGAAATATCTTACAGGGTTTTTTCAGGAAGTCAACAGCTTTTTTCAACCAAGCACCAGAAAGTTACGGCGACCAGCCTCAGCGACCTCGTTCAAGGCCTCTGCATCCCACTCGCCGTTCATCATAAGGGCTTGCCAACGGATGGTCTTCGCCACCGCTTCAAGGGTAGTATGGACCGGCTTGAAGGTGCTGAGACCGTAGCCGTAGAGGATACTGTCGTCCACCTTGGACAGGTCACGGTTGAAGTCCTTGGCGATGGCGAAAGCGGCTTGAAATTGCTGAAGTGTCATTGTGGAAATAGATTACACCCACCCAGCAGAAACCTCAAGCACTTTCTGCAACTTTCTACGTTAATGTTAACGTAACGTGAGTAGGAGTTGGTCCCCCACCCTAGCTTGTACAGCCGATCTGGAAAGACTTTACCAGACTGGACCAGAAAGTCAACGAAAAAGTGCCAGTAAGTGCAAAAAAAAGAGGGAAGGTGTTCAGACCCTCCCTTGCAATCAAAAGCGCCCATATGCGGTTCTGGCGCGTTCTGGCAGCCCTTTAGACGGTCTCAACTCCTTCCAGAAGAGCCTCGTTGTCATCGTGACGACGGCCATACATGATCTCTGTCAAAGCATACCATGTACCATAAGCATATCGGGTAGGATGTTGTGACAATTCCTTCTCTAATTCATTGACATATTCAACAGTAACCTTCTTCCAACCATACGGCCTACATTGATAATAAGTACCGTTGACACACACAATGTCATTGACGCTCAGTGAACGCTTCTTGGATTCAATGAACATCTTGCACTCCATACCACTACCGTGGTTCCATTCAGCAAACACACGTTCCAGATTGTCTTCAACAGACATATCATTGATGGCGACGTAAGAGTAAACAGCTTCGTCGAGGTAGAGAACGTGAATGAGGTTTTTCTTCATTGTGAAAATATAATAACCCCACTTGAATCGAAAGTCAAGCGGGGTTTTGAACTTTTTTTTGAATGATCAGGCGACCGCCGGCTCAGCCGTCACAGAGGCCGTAACCTTGGACTTGGCGAGGTTATTGAGGCTGGCCTGATAAACCTTGGTATTGATAAAGATATTAGCAGGCTTACCCACCTTACCGGACTTGACATTACGAGGGAGTTTGGTAAACTTACCCTTGGACAGGCCACGAAGAATAGCCGCTCGAATAGTAATAGGCTTGACATCGGGATTGAGAGTCTGAATATCCTTGAGGGTGAAACTCTTGTTGAGGATGAGCTTCAGAGCCTTGGCAGGCCGACCAACCTTGGAGGTCTTGATGGTGGAAGTGGCGGTGATGTTCGAAGTGATGTCGTTCATACGTGTCTAATCTACCAGAGATTGTGGAAGATTCAAGCGATTTCTGCAACTTTTTTTCGGGTAAGTAGACTACCTAAAATTATAATAAATACCCCAAACAAAAACCAGCTAGCGGTTTTACCCACTAGCTGGAATATGAATAATACAATAAACAACCGAACCAACACTTACACTACCAAATATTCAATACTAGGACGACCCTTACCACCCTCTGCCTTCACATAACCATTGACCTTGATCAATCCATTCTTCTCCCACTCTTTTACAATAGGAAACAACACAGGCTGAGTCAACCCAGTATTAGTGACAAGCAACTTCATGTTGAACTTACTACCCTTCTCAGGAATAACTACAGTCTTCTTGGTACCACGACGACCCTTATTAGGTTTACCACTCTTGATAGCCTCTTCCTTAGCTTCAGCACTATCCTTGACCTTCTGTACCAGTTGATCAAATCGTTCCTCTGCCTGAGCCAGTGTACGACAATCATATGCAGTCTTACCAAAGGCATTGGCACCCGGATATTGCTCATACGACTCCTCTACAGTCTTACCATTGGGAAGAGGAGCACCCTTGGGTACAACCTTCACAATGAACACTTCATAACTACGATGGGTATCATCGGTGTTGAATCGTTCATAGATGGCAACTCCATTTTCCTTGCGGAGTTGAACAAAACGATTCATACCAACACGATCATAGTTACCGGTGAATTCCTTTTGGAGTTTCTTCATCAGGAGTACAGTCTACAGGATTTTAGGCGAAAGTCAACGGGTTTTTTCACTTTTCTGCACTCATGTCTCGACTGCTGAGACTATAAGTATGTTCTTGATATTTACCCAAAGCTTGATTGAGTTCAGCATCCATACTAGGATCATATTCAGGCATAAATTCAGGATACTTGGATCGAATTTCATTATGAATATCTTCAAGCATACTAAGCTTTGATCTATATAGAGCCACTGCTTCAGCACTAGGAGCTGAAAGAGTATTTACATAATGATTAAGCTCTTGTAGATACTTAGCATCTTCTGCTTGTTCTGCAACCAACTCAGGATTAATATCAGACATATTTAGTATTATTTTAAATTAATTAAGGTCTCCCCAACTGTAATCATTGAAGTTGTACTTGTTCTTACTGCGCTTGTAAATCTTATCAGACTCAATGCGCTTGGTAACAGGCTTCAAATCACCCCAGGTCTTTCTAACTTTAATTTTAGTTTTCATGTTTTTAATTTACCAGGAAATTTTCAGGAGTCAAGCACTTTTTAGACGCTTTCAGCGCTAATAATTAGTGTTTTTATAAAACTACGATATTATTTTATTTAGAAAATTAATGAACAAGTTTTCAGGATTTCACCGAATGACCACTTAAGGTTACCCGTATGTTCCTCGTTGTAAGTGTCTAGGAATTGAACCTAGTCTCCCGTAATTACTGGCGCATTGTCCGAATGCTACACCTATAGTCTATCTGTTACTTGTCATCGAATAATAGTAGAGGGACTTGAACCCACCGTCGCTCATATCGTGATCAGCGACAATCGCAACTTCAGCCTGATACTATTATTCAAAAAAATTGGAGCTAAGGGATGGTTCTTTATCCATCTACAACAGGTTGATCCGATAACCATTCCGGTGTCCTGTGTTCTATCCCATATCATCCATTGGTTATTACAGATGACTGGAGGCGTATTACTCGCTCTCTCCTAAGCATTAAAATCGTTGCCCATTGTTGTCGCAGTGTAAAGTGACTGAAACCATTATCACTTGGGCGGCACTGTCTGGTTGTGCAGTTTATACAGGATTTTCTGCACTAGCCTCTCTATCAGTCTTTATTTACATAAAGCATCAAGCTACGTCCTGTTGGCAAATAGGAAATTGGAGTGTTCATGCTCTAATGTAAGGGAACCACTGCTTCTGAGCGCCACATCAGATCTTCACCCCTTACAGAAAGTTGAGGAACTACTTTTGGACTTTATTCCATAGTAACACCTGATGTTTCACAGGGTATTTTGGAGTCCGTTTCATTTTCCCCCTCAACTCTATGATAGGTTGCCAGTCGTATTCCTTCCGGTCCCATCAACTAAAAATATCTTACCCTACCACCTCCGAAAAGTCAACATCTTTTTTCAAGAAATGTTGATTTCACCCGACACAATTTCAACGCCCCAATTAGGCAAGTCTTTACGTTGATTTACCATTCGTTTCACAGTCCTACCAAAGTCGGCGCTACTCTCATCAGCAATCCAATCATCCACAACACTTTCAGTCCACTTCCATTTAGTCACAATCTCTTGTAACATCTTTTTGGCATTAGTCTCATTACGATAATCAGGTGCTCTATCAAGATCTACAAAACTTTCAACATACCTATGACTCCAGTAAAACCCGTTAGTAACACTATCTTTTAGAAAATAAAAAGTTCGTTTCATCGTGGAAATATCCTACACCAAGCCTCAGCAGAAGTCAACCCTTTTTCTTGATTTTCTTCGTCTTTTTCTTCACCGGCTCCACCTTGTGACGAACACTAGCCGCTGCGTCAACCACACCCTGATCGTAGTGTCCCACCACCTTGTCAAGGATTGTTCCAATATTCATTCCAGCCCTTGCAAGTTCGTGAGCCCTGTAAGCCGCCAATTCTCTAGCACTTTCGTTATTCATCGTGGATATATCCTATACCAGAGCTTGAGGAAAGTCAACAGCTATTTTTGATTACTCAACCACCTCAGACCATTTGAAACTCTTCACCGTCCAGCCAGTAATATCGCCAATAGCATCAACGATCTCATACTCAATATCATCACTATCACCATCAATGTCAAACACTAACTCAGTAGGAAGATCCATATTCAGATATAGCTCCTCATTGTCAGTAGTGTCATAAACAATGTCGGTAACCTTGATCTTCATATTAGTATTTATTTAATTTAGTTAACTTCGTTAAGAGCACTACCCTCAACATCAACTTCAAAGGAACCTTCTATATATTCACCATTCTCAGGTAATGGAGCACCATCTGCTTCATGTATAGCTTCGGCCAAACTATCAGCCTCCACTTCAACAGTACCATACATCTGCCACACAACACCAATCTTGTAAGTCTTCATTTCGGTTAATACTTTATCAGAGTTTTAAAGAAAGTCAACAACTATTTTTGATTACTTAACCTCCTCAACCAAACCATCGGGGTCCACTTCAAACGATCCTTCCACATAATCAGATACAGACGGCAATGGCATATCACCCCCACCATCCTCCACCTCCTTCACAGCTTCATCAGGAGATTCAGCCTCAACCTCAACATAACCATACATCGTGTAAACAACAGGCACCTTGTAAGTCTTCATCGTGAAAATAGAATACCACCACCCACCCCAAACGTCAAGGGTTTTCTAGGCTGACCCCCAACCTTTTTTTGATTACTTACGCCTCAACCTCATCATCCTCCGGCCAATACCGCCCCAATCCCTCCCTCAACTCAATACCATCATCACTATCCCAATCCAACTCCTCTGAACTAATAATACGTCCTTCCCTAATAGTCTCACTACCCAAGAACGATCCACCCTCATCAGCAAACTCATGATAGAAATCCAATGTAGGATAATCCTTCGACACATTCAACCACAAAGCAGTGGCAGGACTCCAAGCAGTCTCATAATAAATAGTAGCACTAGAGTTCTCACCATTCCAATGACCCTCATTGATACTCCATTCAGTCACATCATAAGCATTCCACTTGGTTCCCCAGTTGAAAATACTCCAATCATACCAATCAGCATATCCATACTTGAGAATAAACTCATCATATTTAGCCTGGGTAATACCAAGACCCATCGGACGTTCCATCTCAAATGAACCCACTTCACCCTTGTTTTTCTTCTCTCGCCAATCAGCCCAGATCTTGTCAATCTCCTCCTGGGTCATAATACGAGAAGGACTACTAGTACCACGAAGTTCATCCGGAATAGGAAGAACCTTGTTGAAATCAATCTCACTATCAGTACCCTTGATCTGTGCCACAAAACGAAGCACATCATCCTTCGGACCAGTCACCGTGAAGTTATTAGCAGTATGATTAGGCATATCTTTTATTTTTATTACGGAACTAGTTTACCAGCTTTTTTCAAGAAGTCAACAACTTTTTTTGATTACTCACCGTGATCATATCCAAGCTGGACCCGCTTGCCAATGTCCTTGTATCCAGCCACACTACGTCCACACATAAACATCATATCCACAGCAGGCGGAATAGTCACTCCATTATCACGAAGTGCCTGTACATACACCCACTCCATCAACCGACCCTGTTTAGTACCAACCTTGATTTCCGCCTGGTTCAACATATCAACCAAACGATTCTGAATATCATTGAATGTCATATCTTTATTAGTTTATTTAGTAACCAACTTACACGCTTGGTGAGTACGTTCAATTGCACTCACAATATCACTAGCACTAACCTTACCCTCACCATCTTGCCAAATAATCTGGCCAGTCAAACAACCAACCAAACAATTCAACATCAACCCCTGATCAACCTCGTACTTGTCCAACCGAAGGTTCATCAACCGTTTCTCAATCTCACGAATTTCAGGATTCATTGTGGAAATATCCTACCAGAGTTTCAGAAAACGTCAAGCCCCAATCAGACTTTCCCGCTCGGAATAGTTCACACCCTCCTTCGGGGTCCAGTACAGGTCACGTTCAATCTTCAGCCCAAACGGCCCCCGAATCGACTCCAAAGACTCCAGAGTCTCAATACCACCCCACTCAACACATCCCATACCCAGATCGGCATACCCATACAAAATACCATCCTCCATACCAGTAATCAACCAGGTAGCCCGTCCCCACGGAGTAAAGAGCTTACAAATCGGGGTTTCGTTGTCGTAGCCCGCCTTGATCAACTTGGAGGTGATTTCCTTGGTCAGTAGCTTCATCGTGAAAATATCCTACCACCACCAACCAGGAAGTCAACACCTTTTTTGAATTATTCGGGCTTTTCCGGCAGCTTCACATCGGTGATCCAACCAAGGCTGATAACACCTAAAATTGTACACATATCACCCAAAACAGTGCCACTAAACATAAATGCAGCCCCAGCCGTTGCAATTGCAGGTGTGAAGACCTTGATAAGAGCTGCGGTAACCAGAATCCAATACTTTAGTTTTTTCATCCTCACCATACTACCACGGCCATGACCGTCAGGCAAGCCCCCTCACTTTTTTGCACTTTTTCCTTGTGGTCTGGGCCAGCTCTGGTATAGTGTATCCAAGATCGGCTGACAGCCAGGGTAGGGGACCAAGCCCTACCCAAATTCCTTTAACGATAACGTAAACTTATGTTGTCCTGATCCGGACCATCCAACCATACCAGACACCCCATCAAGATGCGCCTATTGACCGCCTATGCGCACGAAAAGAGGCTGGGAAGTCACCCTCCCAGCCTCAGTGTAGTCGATGTCGAACTCCGATTTTTGATATTGTAGATTTCGTTGAACCGTTAAAAACAACGAAGAAGATTCTTATATCATATCACTAAGTGGATGATAGTCAACAGCTTTTCTAACATACGTACACTTAGCAATATCAACAGGTTCAATCACAAATAACTTATTGTCAAACCTAACCAAACAATAATTGTATCTAAACAGTGCATTGTCACCAAACAACAATGTACCAAACAGATCTTTGATCTTGCTAACATCAGGTACTTCAAACACTTGACGTAGATGATCAAAACTCTGTTTAACACGATCCGTAGACGACGGATACTTTACAGCGAGTACTTTAGTCATAACTTTTTATATTTTAAGCAATACGAACACTATAAGTCAGATCACCATCATTGAGACACTCAAGGTTGTTCAACTTACATTGAACACGTTTACAAGCTTCTTCTTCAATAGTACCAGCAGCAAACATAACCTTCTGTATACATTTAGTACGACCTTCTGCTCTGTGGATCCTCCCAAGTGCCTGAAGAAGATTAATAGCACTGTAACTAGGACTAATAATACTACCCCGAGGAAAATTACCATTCAAATCATGAAGACTAACTCCTGCATTACCAGCAGCCAAATTAGCAATCATAATACGTTTGGTATCACTCTGAAACAACTCAATGTCCTTCTGTCGAACCTTATCAGATTGTCCTCCAACAATCCTAGCAATAGTACCATCAAACTTCTTATTCTTACCCAACTGTTTCTCAATAGCCTCAACAGTATCAGTAAAATTGACAAACACAACAGGACTGATACCTTCATCATACCAATCCTCAATCATTTCAACCATGGTGGGTACCTTCAACAGTTCTGCCATACGACGAGCTTTAGTCATGATAGCAAAGTGATGTTGACTGTAATTAACACTGGATTCCTCCAGAGCCGCCAATTCAGCTTCCATCTGTAGATACACCTTGTTGATCTTATCGGTATTGGTACCCATGTCAAAACAATCAGCCATAACATGGTTGTCAGGAAAGATCTTATCAAACATCTTTCGAGTCATACGGCTACTAACCTTGTACAGATTAAACAACCGATTGTGAATATTAGACATAGCCTCTACAGTACGTTGACTCTGTAGATCAATCTGGAAACCACCATACCTACCAGCATAAGCACCACTATCAGTAATAAACTGACGATAGTTAGCCAAATTGTGAAGGGTAGTAGCAAAACCAAAAGCCTTCATCTCCAGAGGATTAGTAGCAGTAGTAGCACTGAGCAACAGTGTTTTGTAACCATCCATCTTGAGTTTGATCAAGAAATCACTGTTCTTACTAGTACTAGACTTACACTTATGTACTTCATCCAGAATAACCAAACTATTCTTGGGGAAGTTAATAATATAATCACTAGCACTATTATCCCTACCATCTTTAAAAGTAAGATGTTCAGTATTACCCCGAATCAACTTCTCATAGTTAATAACAACTTGAGCCTTGATACCAAAATACTGTAACACCTTGTTCCAAGTAGGAATCATGATCTTGGGACAAACAATAACCACCGGACTATTTAGTGTCTTTGCAATCCAAGCAGCCACATACGATTTACCAGTACCAGTCTCACTCTGATCACTAGCAACACCATTAATATACAAACTGTTAAGAAGATTAACAGCATGCTCCCGTTGGGGAGGTAGAAGAAGATCAACGTTCATTGTGTAAACAGATTACCATCACCCCAGACAAACCACAAGCACTTTTTTTAGGTATTTTCGGGGTTCTCGATATCCTTAATCTTGAACGAAACAGGAGCACGAGCAGCCAATATCACTTTAATGAGATTCTCACTAAATATCTTAACAAAGGCCACTGCCATGAGATAAACCATGAAGATAAGTGTAATAAACATAATATAGTTAGGTACACTCTCTGTAACAGTCTTAAACAATACAGTCAAATCAGTATTCATTCTATATAATATTATAGGGTATACCACCCCATTTGTCAAGCAACAACCGCTTTCTTCTCAATTTCAGCCAGTTTATCAACGGGGATCTCACTAATGATCTGACGACTGTACTTGGGAAGCTTCTTGAAAGCAATAGTCAACTGTTTAGGGCTAAGGGTCCGACCCTTGTTGATTTGTTCAGCAAAAGACGACAGTATCATTGCATCGGTACCATTGAAACCCACACCATTGTTGTGTCCCGTGGTCTGAGCAGCCTGTTCATCGGACGTTTGACGTTGCCAGAGTTTCACAATGGCCCGTTGAGCCCAGGCGGGATTGGTGGAGAGTTGAACCTTGACGTACTCGGTAACAGCGGAGGAAATCTTCATCGTGAAAACAGTATAGACCAGCCTGGTCCAAAGTCAACGGTTTTTTACAACTTTCTGCAACTTTCTACGTTATCGTTAAAGTTTAAAAGTACCCCCTGGTACCCTACCCTGGCTCCTTTCAGCCGATCTGGAACCTACTCTACCAGATCAGCCAGGAAAGTCAACAACTTTCTTGAGGGTTTTTTAGGTTTACCCACAACCTTTCTTGTTTATAAACAGTTACTTACAAACCGCCGGGGTCAACTCCCTCCATCCCAACGTGTTATTCACATTACGATAACTCCACTTACCATTGTCAAACAGATATTGATAATCAGCCCAACTGTTACTAGCACTATCCTCAAACTCACCCAGATCCTCAAACACAATAGCCTCTTGGTCCTTCTCACCACGTTCACGACCATAAGCAACACACACTCCCTCTTCGGGTTTATCAAAAGTGTGAATATCAGTAGAATACAACTTCTCACACAAATTACTCAGATTACCCAACTTCAACAGTTCAGTAACAATATCAGCGGTAGTGTAGTGATTCAACAGAAGCTTACCCACATACTCAGGATAACCATCCCAATGACAGTAGATAGACGAAATGGACTTGTCTTGATTGACGATAGCGATATTAGAACGAGTAGCCATATGCTTTTTTTATTTACGAGACTAGTCTACAGGACTTTCCTGGGAAATCAACAACTTTCTGAAACTTTTTTTTGGTAATTGTTTACTTAATCCTCCACGAGCTGCTGGTCCAAATCAATCTGGGTAATATCATCAAGAAACGTAATGCTATCACGTTCTTCATTCCAACCCTCAGTCTCTTCAAAATAACGAGCTACACTATGTATAGTAATAGGCTTATCACTAACCACCCTATACACAAACGGAGCACAATTACGACACTCAACCAAAACCAATTGGGTATTCTTCATATATTAGTTTATTTAGTTATTGTTTACTTAGCTCCCAACGTATTAGGATAAACCACAGCTAATTGTACCGCCTCCATAGCATCATTCATGTCCCACGTATGATACAGAAACTTAGCACTATCACCAATACCAACATAAGACCTCCAAGCATTCTTATCAGACTTAGTATCAGTAGGCTTATATATAAACCCAACCTCTACTCCATCCTGGGTACCAACATACAGATTGGGAAGACTCTGTTGCTTAACTCGGGTAAATGTAACCTTATTCATATATTATTATTATTTATTGACAATAGTAACCGCTACAACCACACCTGTCTTACGATAGATGAAACTCGCATACCGCGTCGCCTCCTCCATCGTGTAGAACTTCGGACCCTTACCAAACCAGACCTTGTATTTCATTGTGGACACTAGTCTACCAGAGAATTCCTAGCTGTCAAGCCTCAATCCGTACATCCCGACCGTCCACAAATCGATAGTTGACCGGATCCTCACTCTCGACAGCCCGACCATCCTCAGGCACCCACCAACGCATCCGAAGGGCCATCACA
>Ga0315906_10005128_pt1 | contig 16564 bp, 8 predicted proteins | sample LakEriMetagenome_4_FD_203526 | JGI IMG/M metagenome (GOLD analysis project Ga0315906, IMG submission 203526) | Freshwater fungal communities from buoy surface, Lake Erie, Ohio, United States - Buoy 2 MA122 | ecosystem: Environmental > Aquatic > Freshwater > Lake > Lake biofilm | place: USA: Lake...
TCTTCAACAACTGGTGCTTCAGTTTCCGCAAGACCATATACTTCTACTGTATATACAATTTCTGGTAGTGATGCAAATGGATGTGTAAATACTACTTCTGTAAGTGTATTTGTTGGTACTAATCCAATCATTACCAGTGTAACTGCTACACCTCCTGCTGTTTGTTCAGGAGCATCATCACAACTAGAAGCAATTGCAGTTGAACGCGTAAACAGAGATGTTAAAAATTATACTTTTGCTTCCTCTACAGGAACTTTTACTCCACTAACCACTCCAGTACAACTATTAGGTTCTTCAAATGATGACACTCCTACAGCAACGTCAACAAGCATTGGATTCCCATTTGTTTTCGGAACAACTGTTTATGATCGTTTTTCCGTTTCACCTGATGGATGGATTTTACTTGGAAATGGAGTTGCAGTAGATCAATTTACTAATGCTGTTACAAGCACAACTAATGTTCCTAAAATATATCCTTTTTGGGATGATTTAGCAACTGGTAATAACGGAAATGTTTCTTACGAATTAACAGGAACATCACCCAATCAAATATTAAAAATACAATGGAATGTTACAATCCCAAGAAATACCACTGGCGCTGCCAACTCATTCTACCAAGCTTGGTTATATGAGTTTAACAACAAAATAGAATTCCGTTATGGAGCAATGGGTACAAGTACAGGAAGTTCCATAGGATTGACTAATAATGCAACAGATTTTCAATCTGTAACTATTACAACTGCTACAAGTAGTACTGTTACAGCAAATGATAATAATACAGCACAAATTGCAAATGGTACAATTTATACATTTAATCCTGTAACAGCTCCAGTTACGAACTTTCAATGGACCCCTGCAACTTATTTAAGTAATACTACAATATCCAATCCTTTGGCAAGTAATGTAGTAACTTCTTTAACGTATTCAGTAAATATAAGAACAACTACTAATTGTGTAGTTACACAAACAGTTTCTATTTCTGCTGGAGATCCATTAACATCAGCTGCAAGTTCAACACCATCCGGATCAATTTGTCAGGGTAGTACATTATCATTGCAAGCAACCCCAACTGGTGGAGGTGCACCTTTTACTTATTCATGGTTAGGGCCAAATGGCTTTACTTCTAATTTACAAAATCCTCAGATTACTAATATTTCTGCAAATCAAAGTGGAACATATACAGTAATTACTCTTGATAATTGTGGAGCAAGCAGTTCTGCTCAGGTTTCCGTTACAGTAAATCCTGCACCTACAATTACATTAAATTCTAATCAAGGATTAATTTGTTTACCAGGTGGAAGTGCAGTTAACTTAGTTGCTACAGGCACATCTACATCCTACAATTGGTCTCCTTCAACAGGTTTAACTACTTCAACAGGTTCAACTGTACAAGCAAATCCAACTGCAACTACAATTTATACTGTTACTGGTACAGATGCAATAGGTTGTACAAATACTGCTACTGCAACAGTTTCTGTAGGTAACGCTCCTGTAATTAATTCAATTACAGCAACTCCTTCTGCTGTTTGTGCAAATGGATCATCTCAGTTAAACGTTGATGCATTGGTTCCGGTTGACGGATCAGTATCTAACTATTCATTTACTGCTACTAGTGGTACTTACACACCAATAACTGGAGGAATTGATGCTGGAGCAGGGGTAATTGGAGATGATGTTAGCGTTGGATCATTACCAATAGGATTTACATTTAATTATAATGGAACTCCATATACAACATTTGCTGTTAGTTCTAATGGTTTTATTCAGTTGGGTAATAATGTTACTGGAACATTTACTAATAACTTAACAACTAACGCAAACGTTTTAGCACCATTGTGGGATGATAATAACACGACAGGTGCCAGCGTAACTTATTTATTGAGCGGAACTTCTCCAAATCAGATATTAACCATACAATATACAGGTATGCATGTAGGAAATGGAGGATCTTCAACAAGTTCTACAATTGATTTTCAAATAAAGTTATATCAACAAAATGGTAAAGTTGAGTTTATATATGGACCAACTAGCGCTGCTTTAACTTCTACATCTGCTTCAATAGGAATTTCAGGAGTTACTGGGAACTATTTAAGTGTTTCGCCTGCTAATCCTGTTACTTCTGCAACAGTTAGCAATACAACAGAAAACTCAACTATCAGTACTGCAACTAATTTCCCTTCCGGAACTATTTATACTTTCTTGCCTCCAAGTCAGCCAATTAATAGTATTGTTTGGACACCTGCAACTTTCTTAAGCAGTACCTCGATAGTAAATCCTATTGCTTCATCTATTTCATCTACAGCAAACTATACTGTTACAGTTAGTTCACTAATTGGATGTACAGCGATTGATTCAATTTCTATTTCTGCAGGACAACCTTTGACTTCTAATGCAAATGCAAGTCCAAATAATACAATTTGTGTTGGATCAGACGTAACTCTTCAAGGAACAGAAATAGGTGGCGGTGGGCCTTACACTTATGCATGGATTGGACCAAATGGATTTACTTCTAATCTACAATCTGTAACTTTAAGTGCAGTTCAATTGAATCAAGCAGGTACTTATACATTAACTGTTACAGATAATTGTGCTGCAACGAGTCAAGCTACTGTTGATTTGTTTATTAATGCCCTGCCTTCTGTTTCCGCAAGTTCAAGCTCCAACTCAATTTGTTTACCTGGAGGTTCAGCAGTAAACTTATCAGCTACGGGAGCTTTTGCTTATACATGGTTGCCAACAAATGGTTTGAGTGATGCATTTTCTGCAACACCATCAGCATCTCCAAACTCAACGACTACTTACACAGTTAGCGGAACCGATTTAAATGGATGTGTTAGCACTGCATTGGTAACAATAACAGTTTCTAACAATCCTAGTGTAACAGCTACAGCAAATCCAAATATTGTTTGTATTAATGGGTCTACGCAGCTAAATGCAAGCGCAAGCGCACTTACAGGTAACTACATATTTACAACTACATCAGGCACATTGATGCCAATGACTGGTTCTACCCAAGTTATTGGAAGTAGTAATGATGATACACCAACAGGAAGTCCAATTAATATCGGATTTAACTTTGCGTTTGGAGGTTCATCATACAGTCAATGTTCTATTTCACCTGACGGATGGATTATGTTAGGAAATGGAACTGCTAACAACCAGTTTACCAATAATGTAACAAGTGCAACTAACTTGCCTAAAATTTATCCTTACTGGGATGATTTGGCAACAGGATCAAACGGAAACGTAACAACCATTGTTAGTGGTACTGCTCCAAACAGAATATTTGTTGTAAATTGGTTTGTTACTATTCCAAGAAATACATCTGGCCCTGCTAACTCAACCTTCCAGGCATGGCTTTATGAGGCAGATGGTAGAATTGAATTTCACTATGGAACGATGAATACCTCAGCAATGGGAAGTTCGGTTGGATTGACTAATACTCCTTCAGATTACAATAGTGTTACTATTTCAGGTAATACAAATAGTTCAACAACACCTAATGATAATAATGCTGATCAGCCAGCAAACGGAACAATATATTCTTTTGTGCCACCTGCATACAACTACTTATGGTCACCTGCTTCATTTATGAATGACGCAACTTTACAAAATCCTATAGCATCAGGAATTAATGCTAACTCAACATTTACTGTTGTTGCAACGGAAGTAAGTACTGGTTGTTCAGGCACAAATACAGTAAGCGTAAGCATTACTCCATTATCAAATATTAACTTAATTGTTTCTCCATCTGCAACTGTATGTCAAGGAACTCCAGTTATGATTAAAGCATTCCCTGTTGGAGGAAGCTCTCCTTACACTTATACTTGGGCACCAGGAACCAGTACGGCTGATTCACTTAACTTTAATGCTTCAACTACACAAACTTATACTGTTATAGCAACTGATAATTGTGGAACTAGCTTTACAAAAACTGTATCTGTTACTGTAAGTTCCTCACCATCATTAACTTTATCGAGTTCTTCCGCAATCTACTGTAATCCAGGAAATGCTGTTCAATTAAATGTTTCAGGTGCAGATAATTATTCATGGTTGCCAACTGCAGGATTAAATAATACTAATACTTCATCGGTTAGTGCTAATCCAAATACAAATACTACATATACTGTTACTGGTTCGTTTAACGGAACAGGATGTTCTTCTACAGCAACTGTTAACATAAATGTATTTGCAACTCCAACAGTAAGTGTTAACGCTATTCCTTCCACACCCGTTTGTGCAAATGATTCAGTTGAATTATCTGTGAATGCTACTATTCCAATTTCATATACACAATCAGTTGAAACTTTTGTTACAGAATTGTGTGGCACAACAAATGGTCCGAGTGGTGATGATGTGGTATCTGCTGCTTTACCAATTGGCTTTACGTTTAACTATTATGGCGTTAACTATACTCAGTTTGCAATTTCAACAAATGGAAATATTCAGCTTGGTGATGGCTCAGGTTCATTAAACAATCCAACTTATAGCACTGCTTTCTCTGATGTTGCAATACCTAATACAGCAAATCCAAACAACATGATTGCTTTAGCTTGGGATGATTGGTTAGTTTCAACTGGACAAATTAATTATGGTGTTGTTGGTAATTCGCCTAATAGAAAGCTTGTTGTTTGTTTCAATACAACTGGAAGAGGAGGTGGATCTGCTGATACATTAAATGGGCAGATTGTATTAGAGGAAACAACAAATAAAGTAGTTCTAAATTTGATCAAAAAAGGATTACAACCTAATAATACAGCAACTCAAGGACTTGAAAATCCTAGTGCAAATTTAAATAGCTCACCTGTTCAAGGAAGACAAAACCAAGCATGGTCTGTTAATAATGAAACACGTGTGTTTACACCTTACAACGGAACTTACACTTATTTGTGGTCTCCTGCAACAGGTTTAAATGATAGTTCAATTGCGAATCCAGTTTCAAGTGGATTAAATTCAAGTGTAACTTATTCTGTTACTGCTACTGAACAAAGCGGATGTTCTTCAACAGGTACTATAACAATTAATATAAATCCATTACCAGTTGTAAATCTTGGGCAAGACACAGGTTTCTGTGGAACAAGTTCAATCATATTGAATGCTTATCAACCAAACTTAACTTACTTATGGAATGATAACAGCACTGATTCAGCATTAACTGTATCTTCTCAAGGGAACTACTTTGTAGAAGTAACAGATTTGAACGGTTGTAAAGGATCAGATACTGTAAATGTATCTACTAATTTTATTTCTGTAACACTTAACTTACCTTTCACAAGCGCATGTTTAGATGCAACTACCAATGCATTATCAGGTGGTTTACCTGCAGGTGGAACTTACCAAGGTATTGGTGTAATAGGTTCTAACTTTGACGCATCAGTTCATGGTGTTGGTACAGCAATTATTCAATATGATTATGTTGATCCTGTAAGTGGTTGTTCCGGATTTGACACAGCGCAAGTTATAGTTGATCCATGTGTTGGAATAAAAGATATTACATCAAATTCTGATTGGTTAGAAGTATATCCTAATCCTACAAATGGTAAATTTGAATTAGTAGGTAATAGTTCTATTCTAGAAAACTCAAAAATAGAATTAATTTCTACTGATGGTAAATTGATTAAATCTTTTAATAATGATTCAACCAATAAAATTGAATTTGATTTAACTGAATATCAAAATGCAATTTATTTCTTACGCGTTTATTCAGGTAATGTTATAAAGGTTTTAAAAGTTGTAAAACAGAATTAATTAGAATCTCAATTATTAAAAAGAAAGCTGCCCATTTATGGCAGCTTTCTTTTTTTGGTAATGTATTGAAAAAATTATGTTAGAGCATTGTTTACATGTAATCTACCCCAACGCCTAATTTTTTTAGATCCATAAAAAATTCTGGGTATGATTTATTGATGGCATCCGCATGTTCAATTTGAATCTTACCATTTGCTCTTAGGCCTACTATAGCGCAAGCCATGGCAATTCGATGATCGTGATGCGAACTTACAATACAAGATTTGCTTTCTTGTATTCCATTAATATACATTATTTCTCCTTCCAATTTAATGTTTACTCCTAATTTAGCAAATTCTTTCTGAATCGTTTCGCCTCTATTACTTTCCTTATGAGCTAATCTTGAAACACCTTTTATTTTACTAATTCCATTACAAAATGCAGCAAGTGCAGCAAGTGGAGGAAATAAATCAGGACATTCTGTTGCATCAAACTCAAAGCTTTTTAATGAAGAAGAAGAAGAAACATTAATTTCATTTTCTTCAAAAATTAATTCAGCCCCGGCTGATTTTAATGCATTAATAATTGCTTTATCGGCCTGAGATGAATTCAATTGTAATCCATTCACTTTTACATTTCCGGCAATAGCACCTGCAACTAGCAAGAAAGCAGCTCCACTCCAATCCCCTTCAACTGTATAATTTACCTCATGAGTAGTTAGATGAAATTCCTCGTTAGAAAAATAAAAACTCTCGTAGTTACGATTTACAGGAATTTTTAATCCAAAGGATTTTATCACATCCAAAGTTAAATCAATGTAAGGTTTACTTTTTAGATCATTCACTTGAATAGCTACATCTTTTGCATTACTTGCAGAATATGCCATCAATAATCCAGTTAAAAATTGAGAGCTTAAGCTTCCGTCAACAATAATGTTTTTTGGTTGCAAAGGACCGCAAACATGTAAAGGTAATTTTCCAGCTTGACTGGAAGTATTAACATTTAATTGAGGCAATACCTCGTCAAAAAAACTCATCGGTCGAGCTTTCAAACTTCCGCTTCCTCTGATTTCAATCGGCTGAGATGATAGTGCTGCAATTGGTGTAAACATACGAATACTTAAACCTGATTCATTACAATGAATAAATGAAGTTGCTGGATAAATTTTTCCGTCAGAAATTATTTTTAAATAATCTTCCTCAATAATAACTTTTGATCCAAGTTGCTGAATAATTTCTAAAGCCGCATTATCATCATTGCTTTTACCATAATTGTTAATTTTACTTATTCCTTTACGTATCAGTGCAGCTGCACAAGCACGCTGCATGCAACTTTTAGATGTAGGTGCATGAATGCTTGCATTTATTTTTTTAGGAAAAACTACTGCATTAATCATAACGAATTTGTTTTATGTATTTCTTCAAATCAGATTTACTAATTGATTGGATTTTAGATTCGCCAATTTTGTTAAGTAATACATAATTTATGTTGTTTCTAATTTTCTTTTTATCCTTCAGCATGTTTTCAAATACTACGTCAGAATCAAAATCAAGTTTTGATGGTAAAGCATATTTTTCAATTAACTGAACTACTTTTTTAGTTTCATTGAAATTGGTTAATTTTTCAGATAAACGACAAGCATACACCATTCCAATTGCAACTGCAAATCCATGAGGAAGTTGGTAATTGTTTTCAACAGCATGTCCTAATGTATGTCCAAAATTGAGTAACATTCTTTCATGCTTTTCAAACTCATCTCGATTAACAACATTTGTTTTTAACTCTGCATTTTGATAAATGAGATTTGACAATTCTTCAAAATTATTTTGATAATGTGCAATTGATTTTTTTTCTAGTTCTTGAAATAATTTTTTGCTTTTGATACATGCATGCTTAATGATTTCAGCGAAACCATTAATCCATTCTTTTTGAGGTAGAGTTTTTAGAAAACGAAAATCAAAAATGATTTTATCAGGTTGTTTAATTGTTCCAACCATGTTTTTGTAGTGTGCCACATCTATGCCGTTTTTACCACCAATTGATGCGTCAACCATTGCGAGTATGGTAGTTGGTGCCAACACGCATTTAATACCTCTCATGTAAATAGCAGATATATATCCTGCCATATCAGTAATAACTCCTCCACCAATTCCTGCAATTGTATAACTTCTGTCGGCTCCAAGTTCTATCATTTTTTTAATTACATCATCAACTGTTTTTTGGTTTTTGTGTTTTTCTCCCGCATTAATCGTAATTACTTTATATTTCTTAAATAGTGATTGATGATATTTAAAAATGTTTTTATCTGTTAACAAAATAGTTGTTTCAACTTCAATGAATTTTTCAAAATTTTGATTGTATGTGTATACAACTTTTTTTTTATTGATGACGTGAGTTTTAAAAGATAAAGAAGATGATTTTTTTATGTTCATAGCTATCATCAATTTTAAAGATTTATTTTTTTAACGCTAATTTTTTCTTTTGCAACTTTCCTTCTCGTTTTAAAACATCTGCTAAACTAGTTTTAGATAATATTTTGATTGAGGCGTCTCTTACTTCCATCACTACGCTTCGTAAACCGCAAATTTCCTCGTTTATGCATTCTTCACAGGGCTCATAGTAATTTAGGCTTACGCAAGGCAATAAAGCAATTGGACCACCTGTTATTCTAATTACTTGGCTTAACATAATTTCTTCGGGATGTTTCAACAAATAGTATCCACCTTTTGCTCCAATTTTACTTCCTAGTATTCCTTGTTTACGAAGTTCCAACAAAATGGCTTCTAAAAATTTATGTGGAATTTTTTCTTGTGTAGCAATTTCCGATATTTTTTTGTATTCTTTTTTAGAATAATTATTAGCTAAAACCAATAAAGCTTTTATAGCGTATTTTGTCTTTTTGGGTAACATTAATATTTATTAACCTTAAAAACATAAAATTAATTGATAATTGTATAGTATGCAATTTTAATCTCGAGTAATTTAATAGGAAATAATTATTTCTTGATTAATTTACCTGCACAAATATTATTTATAAATAAAAAATAAACACCGGCTTCTAATTGATTAATTGATATCTTTTTTTCATTAGATGCATTTCTTCCTTTTAAAATTATTCTTCCAAGTTTATCAATAATTTCATAATTTGTTTCTATTTCCCGTGTTAATGATAAAATTATTTCATCATCAGCAGGATTTGGAAAGAATGAGTGACTATTATTTTCTTTACAATCAGCAACTATAATTTTTGAATATGTATATTTTCCATCAAAATCTGTTTGCTTCAATTTAAAATAGTTGTAGTTAGAAAAGCTAGAAGGAACTGAATACGAATATTCTTTTATTTCATTGCTGTTTCCTGCTCCATTTACGTTGCCAATTTCTAACCATTCTTTTGCATTAGTAGATGCAAGTAGTGTGAAGTAATTATTGTTAGCTTCTGTCAAAGTAACCCAATTTAATTGAATACTAGAATTGTTACATTTATAAATAAAACTCATTAAGTCAATTGGAAGAACAAATTGTGTACCTAGTAAACCATTAATAAAAAATGGCGATTCTGCACCTCCATTTCCATCCACTACCAAGTAATAAGTTTGACCAGGATTAGCACTAAAACAATGATTTTGATTTTTTTGAGTACCTGCTGTCATATTATATATATCATTAGCTGTTCCTGTATTATCTGGACATGAAACCAATTGCCAATATTGTCCTCCATTTGCTCCTGTGCAGGGATTATTATCTCCATCAGTATTAGGGTCTGTAACAACTATTGATTGCAGATTTTGATCAATTCCACTAATATTAACGCAAATTGTATTTGATTCGGCTATGAATTTTATCCAAGTATCATTATCATTATTTCCATTCCAAGCACATGTTGATCCACCTGAAAATGCCCCAAAAGTAGATGGACCAGGCCCTTGCCAACCGGGCATATTAGAGCTTGCAGTTTTTCCGTTAGTACTTGCACAAGTTGGAGAACCATCCCAGTTTATTGCATTTAAACAATTATCTCCGCTAGACGTATTATCTGTAACAGTAGGATTACCAAAAACCAAAGTTGCAGAAACCAGACACGGTTCTGATGATGTACTTTCATTAAAAAAAATTGACCATGTACCATTTGGGTTTTCACCTGAAAAAAATGAAGTTAAATCAACAGTGCTTGTGCCATTAAAAGCTGCATAAATCCCTCCATTACCAGTTATATTTGTGTTACCTGAAAAATTAGCAGTTGAAGGTATATTTACACAAGAGGAATTAGATACTATATTTATTATATGTGTTCCAGATGCAGTATTTGTTAGTCCTCCCGAATAAATTTGCGTGCATGTGCCAATAGGAGATCTTAAGTAAATATTAATTAAATTTAAATTTGCACTTGAACCAGTGCAGGAGTTATCAAGCGTGATTACAATTTTACCTAGTGTCATTGTAGATGTTAAACTTGTAGCTAACCCAGAAACATTTACAGAAAATCTACTGGGGGTAGTGGTTGTAGTAGCTGTTGCGCATGAAGCCATTGCGCCCGTTAAATCAACTGTGCCAGTTAATGAGGAAGAAAATGATTGTGAATTTAATGCATTGGCGCATAATGTTAAAATTAGAAATGATAAATAACTTATAATAATTGATTTCAGTCTCATGTTTTATAAATAGATATAATTAAATCAAATAACTTAATATCATTTTGCTCTATCTCACCAACATAAAATACCCTTTTGATTCAAACACTTTATCATCGATGCTTTTTCCGTTGACTATATAAAAATATGTTCCCTCCGCCGCATCATTACCTGTCCAACCTTCTTCGGGTTTAGTTGTTTCGTAGTATTTGTTGCCCCATCTATTGAAAATAGTCATTGTTAAATCTTTATAACCGCGATACTTTATAAAAAACACATCGTTAATTCCATCTCCGTTTGGTGAAAAAATAGTTGGTATTTGAATGATTGATTTTATATCGATTACAATACTTGCGGTATCGTTACAGGTTTCATCGCCATTTGTAACAATTAATGTAACATTAATGGTGTTAGAACCCTGAAAATTTTGGTACAAATCGTTTAAAGAAGTTGTAGTGGTATCACTAACAGATCCAATATTAAAAATCCAGTTATAACTTATGCCTGAACCTGCTGTAGATGAATTAATAAAAAATGCATTTAATGTTTCGTTTTGAGAACTGTAATTCCAAAAATAATTTCCGGAAGTTGTTCCGGCTGTTAAACTATCATTACTTCCCGGTTGGACATTTGCTGTAAAAGCAGCATTTAATGGACTAGATGAAGTAATGTTTATTATTTCTGTAAATACACAACCATTGGCGTCTTTAACAATTAAAGGGTAAGTACCAACATTTAAACTATCGTATAAAAGATCGGTAGTAAAGGGACCACCGTTTATGCTATATGTATAAGGTGAAACGCCACCAGTAACGCTTGATACGGTTATTGTACCTCTTGTTTTATCGCATTTTGCCGGAGTTGAAGTATATAAAATACCAGAAGGAGAATTTGGATTATTCAACGTAATAATTGGAGATGTAAATTCGCAACCATTTGCATCTTTAACTGTAAGTAAATAAGTTCCTGCAGGTAGATTAGTATAATTTTGAGAATTTGAAAAACCTAGATTGTTGAAGTTGTATTGATACTGGGGTGTTCCGCCTGTTACAGAAACAATCGTAACTGATCCATTTGATTGAGAGCAGCCTGGATCATTTTTGTTAATTGTCACAGCTGTAGGGCCGTTTGGACTCATTAATGTTATGTCAGGCGCGTTGAACTCGCAACCATTTACATCTTTAACCGTAAGCGGATAAGTTCCTGCAGGTAGATTAGTGTAGTTTTGAGAATTTGAAAAACCCAGATTGTTGAAGTTATATTGATACTGAGGAGTTCCGCCTGTTACAGAAACAATAGTTACCGAACCATTTGACTGAGAACAACCTGGATCGGTTTTGTTAATTGTCACAGCTGTAGGACCGTTTGGACTCATTAATGTTATGTCAGGCGCGTTGAACTCGCAACCATTGGCATCTTTAACCGTAAGCGGATAAGTTCCTGCAGGAAGATTAGTGTAGTTTTGAGAATTTGAAAAACCCAGATTGTTGAAGTTATATTGATACTGAGGAGTTCCGCCTGTTACAGAAACAATCGTAACTGAGCCATTTGATTGAGAGCAGCCTGGATCTGATTCAGAAACTACAACTGCAGTTGGCCCGTTAGAAGCTGCCAACACTATAGTAGTGTCTTTACTACAGCCTGAAGCGCTAGTAATTGTTATTGAATATGATCCTGCAGCAAGATTGTTAAAAGAACTTGTTTGTCCGGTTGTTGGAAAAGGCCAATTATAAAAGTAAGTGACTGCAGGCTGAGGATTAAAACTTATTCCTCCGTTTGAACTATTACAACTTGGTTGTGAAACAGTAGCATTTAAATTAAATGTTGAAGTTAAACAACTTCCTCCGTTGCAATTACCACCAGATAGATCATTAATTGATGCAGTAACGTTTCTTTGCCAAGAGCCGCCATCTGGTACTCTACTAAAAGTATTTCCATTAACATATTGACCGCAATAAAATATGCGTGAAGGAAAAATTGAATTTATTTCTCTTGGTGATGCTAAAGTATTTGCGGGATTGCACCCCACAACTGAAGATACTATACAGGGAGCATCATCTAAATCGCCGTCATTATTTATTTTGTTAGCTTCATTTGCATTTACAGTCCAATAAATTGCATCAACTACTATACCCGCTTCATCATAAAGTCCAACCCATCCGTCACCATTTGCGAGTAAAAATGAGCCTACAGAGCAAAGATTTGATGGATTTCTATTAATTTTAAAATCTATAGAATTTGAATCTAGAGAAGAAGAGCTGGTGCCGATAACATAGTGACTATAAGGTGGTAAAATAATATTTGGAGGTAATTGTATACACCCACGGTTATTGACAAAACCATCAACATCTGCAAATCCCAACATCCAACAACCTATATTAACTGAAGCACAAGGATTGTTATTGAACAATTCAATATACTCCTTTCCAGATCCATTTAAACCCTGAGCTCCAGATGGATAATGCATCACCTCATTTATTAAAACTTGTGCATTAATGTTTGTAAATGTTAATAATAGAAATAATAAAAATAATTTTTTCATAATTAATTTTTCAAATAAAAATTATGAGCATCAAATTAATTTAGTTTACTGAAATTAGAAAAAATGAAAAATTACTTTGTCCTAATAGTTAACTAATTTTAAAGTCTGTTATGAAAAAATTAAGATGTAATTAAAGAGTAAATAAAAAATACTGATTTAAAATCTCATTAAATTTCTGATTATTCTTTAAGTATTTACTTTTAGTTGAAAATAATCCAACTTATGAATTGAAATAAATAAATACTATTAAAATTTAAAAATTCTTCTATTGAGTTTTATTCTTCAATTATAATTATAAGTTGAGTGACCTTATCCATCTTATTTAATTTAAGGCTTGTAAAATATCCTCAAGAATATCTTGTTTGTTTTCCAAACCAATTGATATACGAATTAAACCATCAATTATTCCAACCTTTGCTCTTTCTTGAACACTTAATTTACAATGTGTTGATGATGCGGGATGCGTAGCGATACTTCTAGCATCGCCAAGATTGGGTGATATTTTTATCATTTGCAATTGATCCAAGAATTTTTTAGCGGCATCGTATCCACCTTTTAAAGTAATTGTAATAATACCGCCACCTGCTCTCATTTGTTTTTTTGCAATGTGATGATGTGGATGAGATGGTAAAAAAGGATAAGAAACATTTTCTAATTTGGCATTACCTTCTAACTGCTGCGCTACATATAAAGCATTTTTACAATGCCTGTCCATACGAAGCGCAAGAGTTTCCAAACTTTTACTTAATACCCATGCGTTGAACGGGCTCATGGATGGTCCGGTTAATCTACCAAACAAATAGATTTCCTGAACTAATTCTTTTTTACCAACTACGATTCCACCTAATACTCTTCCCTGACCATCCATGTATTTAGTTGCAGAATGAATTACTAAATCAGCACCAAATTTTATAGGTTGCTGTAAATAAGGAGTTGCAAAGCAATTATCTACAATTAATATAACACCATGTTTTTTTGCAATAGAAGCAACTAATTCCAAATCGATTAATTCTATAGCTGGATTAGTAGGCGTTTCCAGGTAAATGAATTTGGTTTCAGCTTTAATCAATGGCTCTAAAATATCAACTTGATTGGTATCGAAATAAGTATGACTAATATTCCATTTTGGAAAATGTTTGGTGAAAATTGCATGAGTTGCTCCAAAAACAGAAGAACAAGAAATGACATGATCGCCTGATTTTAGCAAAGCCATAAATGTGGTGAAAATTGCAGCCATTCCTGATGCAGTAGCAAACCCTGCCTCAGCATTTTCAAGTAGACAAACTTTATTAATGAACTCGTTGTTGTTTGGATTTACATAACGTGAATAAATATAAGCATCGGTTTCTTCGTTAAATGCTGCACGCATATCTTCTGCAGTATCAAAAACAAAACTACTAGTTAAATATAATGGCACGGAGTGTTCATTGTTTTCACTACGTTCTAATTGGGCTCGTATTGCTTGTGTTTCGAATTGTTTATTTTTCATTTTTATGTTTTTAATTCACGACTTCTTTATTCGACATTTATCGCCTATGCTAGAAGTGAAAGTTTTTTCATGTGACCAGCAACTTTTATCTTCAATCTTACTACTTTAATCTATTTTACAATCACTATAATCAGTTAACACTAACCTTATAAGTAATCTTTGCTGTTGGTTCAAGTGTTTTTGAAACAGAGCAGTATTTATCAACAGATAATTTTACAGCGCGTTCTGCTTTTTCTTTGTCAACTTTCCCCTTAAATTTAAAGTGCAAACAAATGTCTCGAAACAAAGAATAATCCTCAATTTTTTCTCTCTCGCCTTCTACTTCAACTTCAAAATCTTCAATCACTTGTTTTTGTTTTTTCAAAATTAAAATCACATCAATGGCGCTGCAACCACCAACAGCAACAAGAAGTAACTGCATAGGACGCATTCCTTTACCTTCACCACCAATATCAGGCGCGCTATCCATTTGGATACTATTTCCATCTTCATTTTTTGCTTCCATGTGGAAGCTATCATTCAATCTCTTGATGTTAATTTTCATTGTGATTTAATTTAAAACAATAAAAATAAACGTTTTTATAAAGCACTTACACCATTTACAATTCTAATTTTAGAAGTATTTTTATTTATAATGCAATTTGATACGATGTTTATTCTCTTTTTATGAAGATTTTAATTTACTCTTGCAAATCAATGAAAATAATTTTTGTGTGAGTTTTTATCTAAATTAAAAATGACTTTCAAAACAATTTCATTTTAATTAAATTTAATTTATTTGATATTTAAACTTGTTTTAATTCAGTAATAACTCTAGTTCTTTAGTAGGAATTTTACTTAGTTTTTCAAATGCTGCATTGAAATCATTTTTAATATCTTCAATATGTTCAATTCCAACAGATACTCTTAGTAAACCTGGTTCAACGCCTGATAGTTTTTGTTCCTCTAAACTTAATTGTTCATGCGTTGTTGTTGATGGATGAATAATTAATGTTTTAGCATCACCAACATTTGCCAAATGGCTAACTAAATTCAAATTATTCACAATAAAATCAGCTGCTGTTTTACCTTGTTTTAATTTGAATGATAAAACGCCTCCATAACCATTTGTTAAGTATTTTTTAGCCAAGGAATAATAGTTAGAACTTTCTAGGCCCGGGTAATTTACATATTCAACTTCTGGGCGTAGCTCTAACCATTTGGCAAGCTCAAGGGCATTATCTACATGTCGCTGAACTCTTAAAGAAAGCGTCTCGATTCCTTGTAATAGTAAGAATGAATTAAATGGTGCAATAGAAGTTCCAAAATCTCTTAATCCTTCAACTCTTGCACGAATAATGAATGCAATATTAGGCAAGCCAAGAGGATTATTTACACCAAATACTTCTGCGAACTTTAATCCATGATAACCTTCCGAAGGTTCTGTAAATTGTAAAAATTTTCCATTACCCCAATTGTATGTGCCACCATCAACAATTACTCCGCCTACACTAGTTCCATGCCCTCCAATCCATTTTGTAGCTGAACTAACAACGATGTCTGCGCCATGTTTTAATGGTTTAAATAAATATCCGGCTGCACCAAAAGTATTGTCAACAATTAATGGTAAATCATGTTTTTTTGATAATGCAGCTATTTTTTCAAAATCAGGAATATTAAATGCAGGATTACCTATTGTTTCAAGATATATTGCTTTTGTATTGCTGTCTATTAATCTTTCAAATTCTTCAACTGTATCGCCTTTTGCAAAACGAGCTTCAATGCCTAGTCTCTTAAAGGCAATTTTAAATTGATTATAAGTGCCGCCATATAAAAATGATGTGCTCACAAAATTATCGCCTGCCTGTAAAATATTGTTTAGCGCAATGAACTGAGCTGCTTGTCCTGAAGAAGTTGCTAATGCCGCAACACCACCTTCCAATGCAGCAATACGTTTTTCAAAAACATCAGTTGTTGGATTCATAATTCGGGTATAAATGTTTCCTAATTCTTTTAATCCAAATAGATTAGCCGCATGTTTACTGCTTTTAAACACATAAGAGGTTGTTTGATAAAGCGGCACTGCTCTTGAACCCGTTCGTGAATCTACTTCTTGACCTGCATGAAGTTGTAATGTTTCAAATCTTAAATTTTCGTTTGTTGTACTCATTTTTTTTGTTTTTTAATTGATTATTG
>Ga0315906_10005131_pt1 | contig 16563 bp, 8 predicted proteins | sample LakEriMetagenome_4_FD_203526 | JGI IMG/M metagenome (GOLD analysis project Ga0315906, IMG submission 203526) | Freshwater fungal communities from buoy surface, Lake Erie, Ohio, United States - Buoy 2 MA122 | ecosystem: Environmental > Aquatic > Freshwater > Lake > Lake biofilm | place: USA: Lake...
TTCAAGCCAGATTGGTGGGCCCACTGGCAAATCTGCTGTACCTGGGCTTGCGGTTGTACTTTGCCACTCCCTCGGTTGTGGGTGTTTTCCAGACAAAGCAACCGGGTCTGAACCATGTGCTCGTTCAAGGGTCGGACCGACCCGAGGACATCCGTCAAACCGAGTACCCCTTGCTCACCGGCGATGGTCTTGGCAACGAGTCCGCTTAACTGGGCAAAAGCACCTTGTTCGTAGTTGTAGATGTGACAATCGCTGTCGCAGAGGAACTCATCGCCGGGTTTGCAATGCACCCGCAGGGCGATTTGGTTGGTCATCGTGCCGCTGGGCATGAAAATCGCCGATTCCTTGCCCAGGAGCTCGGCGATGCGCCGCTGAAGCTTATCGAGCGTCGGGTCGACGTCGATCACATCGTCGCCGACCTCTGCGCGGTACATCGCCTCGCGCATCGCAGGAGTCGGACGCGTAACGGTATCACTTCGCAAATCGATCATTCCCGGGTTTCCTCGTGTGCTGTTTCCTAGTGTGCTGTTCCTCTAAAACCAATCCCAGTGCCTAACCAATCATTCATCATGCCCAGAAACCAGCCGGTGTTCGATCAAAAAGATTGCGAAAACATGATGAAAAAACCGGCCGCTGCGAGGGTAAACCTACAATTTCAGAACACTTGGCTTAGGATAATCGCACTGGTATCCCCTTAAACCCTTCCTACCGATCGTTGACACGCAATCGGCGATTCCTCGCAGTTCTTATCGCGGAGCCCTTCGAATGTCCAATGCTACCATCGCTTCCCTGATCGATTCGGGAACCAAACTATACCTCGATTCGATCGATCCGGATCTGGTCAAACAGAACCTCGCTTGGGGGGCCGTCGGGGCTACAAGCAACCCGATCATTATCTCGAATCTGATCCGAACCGGAAGGTTCGATTCGAGGATCGCCGAGTTGGTCAACCAAGGAAACGACGACGAAACGCTGTGCTGGAAACTGACCGACGCACTGGTTTCCGAGGCCCAACTGGAATTTCTCCCGCATTGGGAAAGATCCGGTGGAAACACCGGCTGGGTGAGCTTTGAACTCGACCCTCTTTTGGAAGATCCCGAACTCGATTTGCCACACAGCGAACGTGTCGAAAGGTACATTGAACTCGGACGCAAGTGGGCCACAAACCAACCGAATCGGATGATCAAGGTCCCAGCCACTGCGGCCGGACTCGATGCGATTGGCCCTTTGGCAGCCCACGGCGTGACGCTCAACGTCACCCTCATTTTTACAACTCGGCAGTACCGTATCGCCAAGCAGAATGCTTGGGCTGGCGCTCAAAAACGCGATTCTCTCGAGCGTTTCAAAAGTGTCTACAGCATCTTCGTCTCCCGTGTCGATCAATACACCGCAGAGAATTGCAAAGGCTTATCGGCCCGAGCCCAAGGCCTCTACGGTATCCTCAATGCCAAGCGGATTTGGAAGGAAAACCAAGCCTTCTGGGCCGCAAACCCCACCTCGTTGCAGCAGGAAATCATCTTCGCCAGCACCGGGACCAAAAACGCCTCGGATGCACCCTGGAAATACGTCTCGGCCCTAGCGGGATCGGATATCCAAACCAATCCGCCAGAGACCAACGCGGCCGTTGCGGCCAGCACCGAACGGTTTATCTCGCGGGTGTCGGATTTCCCGGACGAAGCTATCTGCCGGGAACTCGACGCGGCCGTGGATGTTCCACATATGGAAAATACTCTGATGGAACAGGGAGTTGCGAAGTTCGTTGCGCCTCAAAAGCAACTGCTCCAGACCATCCGCGAGAAACGCGCCAGTCTTGCCAGTCGTTAACTTCGGCACGACCCACTCCCGGGTCCAACCCGGGAGTGCTTTTTCCTGATCTGCCGATTATAGTAGAGCAGTTCATGCCGATCTCTAAACCACCCTGCGGGTCTCGGCCCGCCCCCACCAGGTGGTGTTCGTTTCTCGAACTTTTTTAACTTAACATGATTTTAAGGCTCCTTTCGCGCGCTGCACTCGCATGGCTTCTCGGCCTAGCAGCCTCCACGATCGCTTTTGGCCAAACCCCCGACCTGGCCCGTTTGGTCCTTCCCGAAGTCGCCGAACGGTTGAGTTTGTCCGATTCTCAACGCGCCGAACTTCAAGCGATTGTCCAAGAGAGAGCCACCGCGGTTGCCGCTGCAAGCGACCCGGCTCTCAAAGCGTCGACGAAGAAAACCTTCGACGACAAAATGATCGCTCTGTTGACCACCGAGCAGCGAAATCTGCTCTCCGAGTTGGATGCCAACCAAAAACTTCGATTTCAGTTCCGAGAAATGAAATGGAACGAAGTCCTCGAATGGTTCGCCGAGCAACAGGATTTGACCCTTGTGATGGACCGGACCCCTCCGGGAACCTTCACCTACAGCGATTCAAGAACCTACTCGCCGAGCGAAGGGATCGATCTGATCAACAGTGTGCTGATGACCCGAAATTTCTCGGTGATGCGGCGAAACAAAATGCTGGTCGTTGTCGAACTCAGCGATGCACTCCCCTTGGAACTCATCCCGAGAGTCAAACTTGATGAACTCGCATCCCGAGGCCGTTTCGAACTGGTCTCCGTCGCCTTCCCACTCGGAGGACGCCCCATCGATGCGGTCTTGGCCGAAGTCAAACCGTTCCTGAGCGGATACGGCCGCGCCATTCCTTTGGCTCAAGCCTCCCAACTGCTGGTCGTTGAGAATGCGGGCAAGATGCAGACGATCAACGAACTCATCGCCTCGATCCCTGTGCCGAAGGTTCCCCCGCGCCCCGAACCGGTTCCTCCCCCCAAGCCGGTCTTTGCAACCTACCCGTTAGGGAACCTCGATCCTGCAGCCGTAATGAAAACGATTCAAACGCTCATCTCTTCGGACCACGTGACGATCGATCCAAAAACCGCAGTTCTCAGCGCCTATGTGCCGGCCGAAGCGCAAAGCACCATCAAAGCCATCATCGACAAGATGACCGAAAACGCGCTCGGAAATAACCTTCTAGAATCGGTCGCTTACCAAGCTTCAAAAACACTGCCAGAGGATCTCAAAAAGCAAATCCTTGCCATCGCTCCAAACGCCGTCGTGCTGACGACGGCCGATCGTGTCCAAGTGACCGCATCGAGTGCCGACCAAGCACTCATTCGCGTCGGGATGATCGGTTTAGACATCACCCCTGTGATGGAAAACCCAGGCATGAAAGTTTTCGAAATCGACCCTGCGATGGCTACCATTGCCGAAGCAGCCATGAAGGCTTTTCTACCCAAAGCCCAAGTCGGTGCGAACGCCGGAGCCGGTGCACTGATCGTTCGCGGAACCGAAAGAGATCTGCAACTGGCAACCGAAATCTTCGAAATTTGGAAGAAATCCCAAGTCGGTAAATCGCTTCAATTGCGATCCTTCCCCCTCGATCGAATCGCCGATGCAAAGTGGCTTGCCACTGTCCAAAAGCTCGTTCCAAACGCCAATGCATGGCTCAATCCTGAAGGCAAGGAACTGATGATGCTCGCAACGCCCGCTGAGCTCAAGTCTGTCGAGTCCTCCTTGCAAGCTCTCCTTGCGCTTCTACCGAAACCCTCTGCGCGCGAACTGAAACTCTACTTGCTTTCGAAAAACCAACTCGCACGTCGCGCTCTGTTGGCCTCCGAACTCCCCCAAGACCTAGCCACCATCAAGATTGTCGACGGAACCAATAAAGAAGAGCTTTTCGTCTGGGCTGAACCACCGCAGCACGAGAGCTTCAAAAACTTCCTCGATAGCCTCGACCAACCCACTTCGATACCGATCCCAACGCAACTCAAAACTTACCCCCTCGAGACGAGCGAATCGACCCTGGTTCAAACCCTCCTTGCGGCCGAATACCTCGAAGCAAAAATCACCATCGACACCGAAGGAAAACGCCTGACGGTCGTGGCCCCAGATACGATCCAGCAAAAAATCGCTGAACGCCTTGTCGCGATCGAAAAGGAACTGCCCAAACGGTCCATGTCGAAGCTCGAATCCTACTCGGTGCCGGGCATGACCGCAGCGGCCTTGAGCATCGCATTGACGCCCCTGACGGCCAAAGCTCGAGTCAGCGTCGATTCGGCAAAGGATCGTTTGCTGATCGCGACGGATGAAGCGAACCATTTGGAAATCCAACAACTCATCGAGGCCATGAGCGCCCAGGCTTCGCCCGACAAGCAAAAGCTTGTGGTCGTCTACCCGATCCAAAATGCAACCCCCACGCAAATCAAAACCGTTCTAGACCAAATCACCACCGGAACGACCACCCTTGCCGATGACAAACTTAAACAGATCGCTGTGACCGGCTCGATCGAGAATCACGCCCTGGCAAAATCGACGATCGAGCAAATGGACAAATCGCGTTCAGGCGACTCAACGACCAAGGAAATCCGAAGCTTCGACACGAAGAAAACTTACGCGACCTATCTTCTTCCACTGCTCCAAAAACTCTGGCCCGACGTGGAACTAGCCGCCGACTCGACGACCAATCGGATCCTGGCTACCGGTTCAAAACAAGACCTCGATCGAATCGCCCAATCGCTCGATCGGCTCATCGCGGCCCCAGATGGAACTCCACAGACCGTCAAGACTTACCCTGTCCCCGCAGGAGACATCACAAGCCTAGCGACGATCCTGGCACAAATCGCACCACAAGCTCTCATCAGTCCGGATATCGTATCGAGAACCCTGACCGTCTTTGCCACCGAGGAACAACACCTCCGTGTTTCCCAGTCGATCGAAACCGTGAGTAAGACCGCTCAAACCGCAAAACGACCCGTGACCTACCAAGTTCGACCTGCGCAAGTCACCGCGTTGCAAACATCGCTTGCGACGCTGTTTCCCACCGCTAGCCTCGCCGCAGTCCCCACCACCGGTCAACTCATCGTGGTCGCATCGGAGGAACAGCACGCGAAGATCGCCGAGGTGATCAAGGATTTCGATAAGCCGCAAGGCACACCAGGTGTTCTCAAAGAGATTCGAAGCTACGACACGAAAAAGACCTACGCGACCTACCTGCTGCCCCTGCTGCAAAAGATGTGGCCAGATGTCGAGCTCGCTGCCGATTCGACCACCAACCGGATCTTGGCAACCGGAACCAAAGAGGAACTCGATCGACTCGGAGATTCACTCGATCGATTGATCGCTGCCCCCGACGGATCACCTCAGACGGTCCAAACCTACCCGGTCCCCGCAGGGGACTTGACGAGCCTAGCGACCATTCTGGCGCAGATTGCACCTCAAGCCCTTATCAGCCCCGACATCGCGTCAAGGACGCTGACCGTCTTTGCAACCCAAGAGCAGCATACTCGCGTCGCCCAATCGATCGAGCAGATCAGCAAAACGGCTCAGACCACCAAGCAGCCCTCAACCTACCTGGTTAAACCCACCCAAGTCACCGCGGTACAAACCGCCCTGATCACGTTGTTTCCGACCGCGAGCGTCGCTGCGGTTCCAACCTCGGGCCAGATCATCGTTGTGGCTACCGAAGAGCAGCAGACGAAAATTGCAGCCGTCATCAAAGGATTGGAAAACCAAAATCAGACTGGAGAGAAGTCCATCCGCGTCTTTAAACTCGATCCGGAGCGAATCGATGCAACGGCGATGGCCACCACCCTAGCCTCGATGCTCTCGCCACAAATCCAGATCGAACCGAACCCGAAGAACCAAACCATCGCGGCGATCGGAACCGCCGAAGAACTCGACGATGTCTCCAAAAAAATCGATGAGATCCAACAGCAGCTTCCCCCTCCAGAGCCTTCGGTGTCGGTGGTCTATCCATTGCAGAACGGGAACCCAGTCTCCGCCTACACGATCCTCACGTCGTTGCTTCCCCGTGCGACGGTCGTCTACGATACGCTCGGCAAGTCTGTGGCTGTGACTGGAAAGCCCGGTGAGCATGAACGCGTTCGCGAATTGATGAAGACCTTTGACGCCCCGAGGACCGAAACCTCGGTCACCAAGGTTTATCGCCTCAAACAACCCAATGCGTATGGACTTGCGATCATCCTGACGACCCAATTTCCAACCGCAAGTGTGTATGGTGGCCGCACCGATGGAACGTTGATCGCTACGGCTAGCCCTGCCCAGCACGAGCGGATCGCCGATCTGGTCAAAGAACACGACCAAGGAGCCGTCGAAATCGCGACCCGTGTTTTCGCACTCCAGAAGGCCGAATCGTTAACACTTCGAGCGGCGATCGCTGCGTCCTCGGAACGGATTACCGCCACGGCCGACACGACGACCAACAGCTTGATCGTCACTGCCCCAGCCGAAGAGATGCTACGCGTCGAACAGATTGTTCGCGAGATCGATACGGCCGATGCGGTAGGCAAAACGACCAAATACTACCCACTTGCGACCGCAGAGCCGGCCCCGATGTCCCGGGCCCTTTCGGAAAGCTATCCCAAAGCCAAGTTCTCGTCCGATGCGGTCAACGGCGGGCTCTATGTCACTGCGAGCCAACAAGAACAAGAAACCCTCGGGAAACTGATTCAGGAAGTCAACGCGCAACCGAACAAGCTTCCGACGATGAAGTCCTACGTCATGGAATACGCAGCGCCCGATACCGTCGCTCGCGCGATCACAGGCGCCTTGGGATCACGAACCACCGCCGGGGTCAGTTTCAATCGCGACACAAAAACCGTCTTCGCGATCGGGACGACTCAGGAGCTCGAGTCGATCGAGAAGATGGTCAAGATCATGGACCAACCGGGTGCCAAGGACAGCCAACGACGACTCGAGATTTTCTCGCTTCAAGGGGTCGATGGCAGCTCCCTAGAGAACGCCATCGAGAATCTCTTCAAAGACACTTCCGGAGCGTCGGTCCAGTACGACACCATCAACGAGCAATTGCTCGTCACCGGTTCGACCTCCCAGATCACGATGGTCCAAGAAGCGATCAAGAAGCTCGCTCCCCCTCCAAGAACGCTTGAAATCTTCACGCTCGCATCGACCGATCCGTACCAAATGAAGACGGCGATCGATGCGCTCTTCCAAGACGAACCGATGCAGACCGCACCGAGTCTTTCGATCGACTCCAATCAACAGCAACTGATCGTTCGAGCGACCCAAGAGCAGTTCGACGCGATCAAGCAACTCATGCAACGGATGGGCGAAAACCCGAACACGATCGGATTGGGGGGCACTGGCAACAATCCGAACCAGCGTTCGTCTTTAACGAACCCCAACGCTGGGCCCCAAGGGGCTCTAGGGAACAACACCGCTGGCAATAACAATGCCGGAAGCAACGCAGGGAGAATCAGGACCGTACCGGTGAATCGCAACCCCAAGCAGTTGCTCGAGGATGTCGAAAGACTCTGGCCGTTGATCCGATCCAATCCGATCCAAGTGATCGATCCGAAGGAACTCGCCAAACCGCCCCAAGATTCCGAAAAGGGAGCTTCCACTGGACGTCCCCGATCGTTCTTGGGCAAGCTCATCTCGGCTCAACAACCTCCCGAAGAAGCTGCGAAACCCGACCCCACGCAAGCACCCGTGGTGGTCGTCGCCGGGGATGGTCAATGGACACTTGCCTCTGATGACCCTGAGGCCCTAGCGTCGATGGAACGGCTTCTGGCCACGTTGCTCAATCCTACCGTCGAGCCTTTTGCAACCGCAGGAAACTACTCGGTCTACATCCTGCGACATGCCGACGCGAAGCAAATCCGAGAGCTCCTCGGCGAACTTTTCCGAAGCTCCGAGCGCCGCAGTGCTTCCTCAAGCGGCTCCTCCGCATCCGACCTATTCCAAAGGGTCAAGATCGTTTCCGACGCACGCACCAATGCCTTGGTCATCGGCGGCAACCGCGCCGATCGCAAAATCATCGAAGAATTGCTCGGGGTCTTTGATTCCAAGGACCTGATCGATCGTCTGCAGCAGATCACTCCAACGCTCATACCGATTTCAAGCGCCAGCGCCGATACGATTTCCGACTTGGTGCGCGATGTCTACAAATCGCAGTTGTCCAGCGGTGCAGGACGCGATCCATTGGACATTCCCGAAGGCGTATCGAGCGAAGTCGCTACCATCCTCCAACAGATCAACGCGCAAACCTCAGGGCCATTGTTGACCATGTCGGTCAACGAAGCTTCGAACCTGATCGTTCTGCGAGGACCCAACGAACTGACCAGCGAGATCAAAGAATTCATCGAGAAAATCGATCAGCAATCCTCCGCGGCCCCCTCGCGCCGCATCCAAGTCCTCCGATTGGAATCGACCAATTCGAAGAACCTCGAAAAGGCACTCAAGATCCTCAATAGCAAGTAGCCTTCCCTCGAAGAGCTACCCTTCCTCGATGCGGCGCTGCGTGTCTGTTCGGCTTATCTTCGTAGGTCTTGGCCTTGAAACCGACGGTCCAACGCAAGCCGCAACGGTTCTGTAAAGAGGACCGCTTGTTTCTCACTCGGCTCGACCGGGACCAAGCCTCTGGCGATTGCCTTCAATAAATCATCGATCCCTTCGCCGGTCTGTGAACTGACCGATAGCGATGGACAATCAGGCAGCGAATTTGGGCTGGGCAACTGAAGATCGGCTTTGGTCAGCACCAGCATCGACTTGTGCGGTTTGCTATCGAGCAGGCCCTGATGGGCCTGTGTCCAGCCTTCGGCCGGATCGACCAAGATCAATTGCAGGTCGGCCGAGGAACTTGCCTCGATCGCGCGTTGCACTCCGAGTTGTTCGGTTAGGTCACCCGAAGTTCGAATCCCAGCGCTGTCCTGGATTCGGACCGGCCAGCCCTCGATGCTGGTTTCCTCGACGAGCAAATCGCGCGTCGTACCGGCTTGATCGTGAACAATCGCCCTTCGGTATCCGAGAATCCGATTGAGCAAACTGCTCTTGCCCACATTGGGAGGGCCGCAAAGAAGAACATCGAAAGGGGTCGTTAGATGCCGACCCACCTCGTTCCAGGACTTCAGCTCCTGGGCCAAACGCTGCGCCTCGGGTAAATCGGCTCGATCAAGGGCACGATCGATCTGATTCAACGCATTGCGCAGAGCCCCTCGTTTCTGGTCCATGAGGATCCTCGCGGTGCGCAGCGTTTTTGCTTTGAGCAATTCCAAGGTCGCTTCGGTGTCGATCGGATCGGTTTGTGTCTGAGCAAACGACTCGATCGCCGATTGGATCCGGATCCCTTCATCGAGCATGCAGTTCAGGATCGCATGCGACGCGGCATGGCCTCCGTGGCAATGCAGCTCGTAGCGACCCTCTGAGGTGCGGCATACGACGACCGACTCGCCGGCAGGAGCGTTTTCGCGGGGGGAAGTGTCGCGGAGCTTGTTTTCGGGGAGCTCGTTTTCGGGGAGCTCGCCGGCTCGGGTTGGCAATCTCAAGATCCCGTAGCGAATCGCATCGATTCGAATCATGTCGGATCGGTGAGCGGGGGTCCAATGCCGAGCGAGCCACTCGATCGCTTGGGGTCCTATCAATTCGATCACGGCGATGGCCGAGGGAGCATCCCCGGTGATTTTGCAAGCAGTCGATTCTTTCAATTCGGTCATCTTCGATAAGTCATCCGATTCGAGTTCCGAAAAGGAGCCATCAGGTCCTGGTGTGTCCATCGGCTTGGTTATACTGTCGCCTGCGCTTTGAAATCTGAACGTTGGACCGAGAGATCATTTTGGGACCGAAGGAAAACCATGATTCGCAGACTTTTTTTTGCATTGCTCGCCTGGGTTGGGATCGCCAACGGTTTGTGCATGGTGCCCAATGCCCGTGCGGACGTCAAGGTCCCAGCGATTTTCGGCGACCATATGGTGCTCCAACGGGATACGAAGCTCAAATTCTGGGGTTGGGCCGAACCTGGCGAGAGTGTTGAGATCCAAATCGGGGCGTCCAAATCGAGCACACAAGCCGACGCCGAAGGGAAATGGCGATTGGAATTGCCAGCCATGGTCGCGAGCAAGAGTCCGACGAGTGTTGTGATCCAAGGGAAGAATCGGATCGAGTTTAAGGATGTGCTTGTCGGAGAGGTTTGGGTCTGCTCAGGGCAATCCAATATGGAGTGGTCTGTCGCAGCGAGCCTTAATCCTCAGGAAGAGATAGCGGCCGCCAAGTACCCTACGATCCGGCATATCAAAGTCCCCTTGGTTCCCTCGATGGTCCCGTTGGAGAATTTCCAATCCAACTGGCAGGTTTGTTCTCCGGAGACGGCTGGTGGGTTTACCGCTGTGGGTTATTACATGGCACGCGAGCTATCGAAGAAGCTCGACGTCCCGGTCGGCCTAGTGAATTCCTCGTGGGGCGGCACGCGGGTCGAGCCCTGGATCCCACCCGTGGGGTTCCAACGCGTCGATGCCTTGCAAGGAATCTATCAATCCGTCATGGGTCGAACCCCTGGAACACTTGCGTACCAAAAACGACTTGGGGAACACATCGAAGCACTTGAGAAATGGTTGCTCAAGGCCAAGAACTCGACCGGCGGCGTGGAGTTGCTCGCCCCGAGTCCGAGCTTCCCGAATGAGTTGACCCCGTTTGGTAGCAATCAGGACCCGTCGATGCTCTACAACGGCATGATTCATTCGATCGTCGGTTTTCCGATTCGAGGAGCGATTTGGTACCAAGGCGAATCCAATCACGAGGAGGGAATGATCTATCTCGAAAAGAAAAAGGCGTTGATCCAAGGCTGGAGAGAGCGATGGGGTCAGGGGGACTTTCCTTTCTACTACGTCCAAATCGCACCGTTTCGATACGGCGATTCCGATCCGACGACGCTTGCGAAATTTTGGGAGGTCCAAGCGGCAGTGCAAGCCACTGTTCCCAGGACCGCGATGGTCGTCATCAACGACATCGCGACACTCAACGATATTCATCCACCGAACAAACAGGATGTAGGTCGAAGATTGGCATTGCTGGCACTAGCCAACGACTATGGGATGAAAGATACCTTCGCAAGGAGTCCTGAGTACAGCGACATTGAATCCAAGGGCAAAGAGCTCAAGGTCACGTTCAAGTACACGGCGGGCGGATTGAAAACGCGCGATGGCAAACCACCGAGCCACTTCGAAATCATCGGAGCCAATTCGAATGGTTATCAGCCAGCCGAGGCCCAGATCCAGGGGGATAGCATGCTATTGACCAGCGACAAAGTCGCTAATCCGACGGCCGTTCGCTTCGCATGGAATATGCTCGCTGAGCCGAACCTCAGCGGCGCAAGCGGCTTGCCGGTTGGAGCATTTCGAGCTGGCAAGGAGCCACAGTTTTTAGATACCGTACCGGGGGCCGATCAATACCGCTTGGTCTACGATCTGGACCTCAACAAACTCTCGAATGAGATCCGCTACGATGTCGACAACAGCAGCACCGTCGGTCCTTTTGAGAGAGTCGCTTATTTTGTTGAGCTGACCGGTCCGCAGGGTGAGGAGCGCAAGGTGTTCGTATCGATGAAGGCGTTTACCAAGGACCCCAGCAGGATTGGGATTCCCACATTCGCCTCGAAAGCTCGATTCCAAATGCCGGTCCAAAGCATGGATATTTTTAGCAACGTTGCTGGACTGACCTTAGGCACACAGATCGATTCTGGAAACATCGAGTTTTGGCCCGACAACTACGCGCAGAGAAATGAGCCGGCCGTCGCTGGCGCATCGGATCGCGTTTATGACTTTGGCGATTCGCTGGCCGTGCCCGAAGACGGATACGGATCGATGCAGGTGCATCATGGAGCCGTCAAGCAAACTGTTTTCGCCATCAACCAATGGAAAGCTGGGTCTAGAGCCGACGTTGGGATCGGCAACAGCAGCGGCGAAAACAGCGACTGGACCTTCACCAGCTCGGCCAGCAGCTATCCCAACAAGCGACTCCGCGTGTATGTAAAATAATCCCCTTGAAACACAGAGGCAGTAGAGGTCGCGGAGCTTGGTTCGAATCTCCCACCCTCTCTGTGCCCTCTGTGTCTCTGTGTTTTTATTCTTTGAACCCTTTTCAAAAGCTTTTTGGTAAGCCTCTAAACGAGGCGTCCGGGTGAAACCCATAACTCCAAAGATGCACGACGAATTACCCTTGAAACACAGAGGCACAGAGGTCACGGAGAGTTGTTCGAATCTACCGCCCTCTTTGTGCCCTCTGTGTCTCTGTGTTTTAATTGTGTTTTTATTGTGTTTTATTCCTTGAATCCTTTTCAAAAGCCTTTTGATAGATCTTCTGAGAAAAACACAAGGTTGCACTAGGTGCCAGCATTTTTCTGGGCTTGGTTCAGACGGTAGTAGGTCCCTTGTTGGGCAAGCAAATCATCGTGGTTACCGACTTCGGTGACTCTCCCACGTTCCAGCACGATGATGCGATTGGCTTTGCGTAGGGTGCTGATGCGGTGCGCGATGGCGATCGTGGTTCGACCTTGGACGAGCACATCGAGCGCTTCTTGGATTTCCCGCTCGGTTTCGGTGTCGACTGCCGAGGTCGCTTCGTCGAGGATGAGAATGCGTGGATCCGTAAGCAGTGCACGAGCGATCGAAATGCGTTGGCGTTCGCCTCCGGAGAGCGATTGGCCTCGTTCGCCTACGAGCGAATCGTAGCCATCGGTGAGCTTAAGGATGAAATCGTGGGCCTTGGCCGCGCGTGCTGCGGCGATGACCTGCTCGCGGGTCGCATCGGGGCGTCCATAAGCGATATTCTCGGCGATCGAGCCGAAGAACAGAAAAGGCTCCTGAAGAACGATGCCTATATTGCTGCGGTATTCGCTGATCGGGTATTCGCGGATATCGACACCATCGACGCGAATCGAGCCGCTTGCCACATCGTAGAAGCGGCATACAAGGTTGACCAGGGTGCTTTTCCCTGCGCCGCTTGGGCCGACTAGCCCGATCATTTCGCCCGGCTGAATGCTCAAATTCACGTCGTGGATGACTTGTCGCGATCCGTAACTGAAGGTGACTTTATCCAAATCGATGCGACCTTGGACCCGCCCTGGATGAACGGGGCCCAGGGGTTCGGCAACGCTTGGTACTCGGTCGAGAATCTCGAAAATCCGGTGGGTTGCAGCTGCGGTGCGCTGGGCGTTGGCAAGCAGTCGGCTCATATCGTCAAGCCGCAGGTAGAGTCGAGATACCCACATGAGGAATACGGAAAGATCGCCGACGGACAATCCACCTCGATAGATTTGGTAAGCACCAAAACCGTAGATGATCAACAATCCGATATCGGTAAGCAGGGTGATGATCGGGGCGAAGGCCGCCCAGAGGCGATTGACACGGTCGTTGGCGTAGAGGACTTGGTCGTTGCGTTCCTGGAACCGTTCGACTTCGCGATTTTCTTGAGCGAACGCTTTGACGACCCGAATACCAGGGATGGTATCGGCAAGGACATTGACCATTTCGGCCCATGCCGAGCTGCCGCGGGCAAAACCCGCACGCATACGAGCTTGGACTCGAGCGACGATCCATGCGATGAAAGGGAACGGCAAGAGTCCGACCAAAGCCATCGTCGGATCGAGCCATATCAACAGGATCGCAGTGATGACGATCATGATGATGTCGGTGGCGAAATCGACAGCATGGATGGAGAGAAAATCGCAGATTCGCTGCGTATCATCGCTGACGCGGGAGATCAAATCCCCGGTCCGTTTTCCACCGAAAAATTCCAGCGATAGCTTTTGCAAATGTCCGTAGGTTGCGTAGCGCAGATCGGCGCTGATGCGCTCGCTGATGCGAGCCATGACGTAAGTCTTTGCCCAACTCAATGCCCAACTGAGCAAGGCCGCCAAGAGCATTCCCCCCAGGAGCCAAGGAACCAGATCAAATCGAGCAGGCAGTTTGCTTTGGTGGGGGATCAGGACCTGATCCATCAGGGGTTTGGTAAGCAAAGGTGGGATCATCGCCGCGCAGGTGCTCAAGACCGTCAGCCCAAAGCCCCCTGCGATCAAAAGCGCGCGGGGTTTTGCGAACCGAACCAATCGCAACAGCGAACGTGTCGTGTTGGGGACAGCCGTCGGCGAGCAATTGGCGCAGAGGACTTGCCCCTCCTGCATTGGGCCTCCGCACGACGGGCATATCGAGCCAGCGTCGGACTCCTCTTGGCCGGAGCGGATCTTCTGGAACTCCGAGACGATCGAGGCGGCTCCATTGATTTCGGCGGCGGTGTATCGCCAGTGTGCGATGAGACTCTTGTCGTCGAAGAGTTCCAAGAGACCGAGTCCGGACCGATCGACTTTTCTCAAGCCGGATTCTGGAGTCAGTTCCCAGCGGCTCCATCGGCCTGAGGAATTGTCCCAAGCATAGAGGGCTTGGCGAGTCAGAACGACCAAGCTCTTTTCGAAGCGAAGTGCGTCGTCGAGGTTGGGTTGGAACCAGGATTCGACCGATTCACTCGCCCCAAGGAGGGAGGAAAAGGCCTCGCTGCACTTGGGGCTCTGAGCGATCAGTGCATGGCGAAGGGGCTCGGGGATGTTAACCTGGACTGGCAAGGTGTTTGGACCCTAGGTTAAGGATTCCTAAGCGGATTCTTTTGCCGAGGAGGCCTTGCGGGCACTGATGAAGGATCGGACACCCGTAGCGACGTAGGTAAAGCAGAGTATGGCCATCGCCCAGACCGAACCGGCTCGCGTCAGATCGACCTCTTGGCCTTGAGCTAGCTTCCCAAGTTGCATGAGGCTCGGGACCAGGGCAGCCAGAGCGCCTAAGAGTCCAAGCGCCACGGCAGCGTGCATCAAATGTTTGCGAAGATGCGGCTTGGTGCTTGAGAGGAAACCAAGAATCAATAGAGGGAGCCCGACGGCCATCGGAATGAAGATACTCGGACTACCTACTTTTTGGGTAATCATCAAGATTGCCAGCGAGATCCCGCAGAGCAAGGCACCGAAAAGCATCGTTATTTTAGGCATAATTGGCTCGTTAGATCGTTCTTAGACGGTTTTTTTGATTTGACGGTCGGGGGTTCAAGACGTAGATTTTTATCACGTTACTCAGGTTTGGCATAGGTTAAATTTATAGGTGCGAGCGCCCCCATCATGGCAAACATGGGATTTTTGGTTCCAACCGGTGGCGGAGAGGACATTCCGCTAAAGAAAAACCGAATCGTGGTCGGACGGCGCGAGACATGCGACGTCGTTTTGCGATTTCCGAATGTTTCAGGGCAGCATTGCCGCCTGACGCTCGAGCAGGGTTATTGGTTTGTCAAGGACCTCGACAGCCGCAACGGGACCAAGGTCAATGGCTACCGGGTCACTCGCAAAAGGCTCGATCCTGGGGTAGTCATCTCGATTGCCAAGCACCAGTACGAGGTCCGTTACGATCCGGAATTGCTAGGGGCATCAGGGCCCCCACCGGCCGACGACGATCAAATCGAAATTGCGCTCCGATCCTCTCTCATGGAGCGGGCTGGTTTGGACAAGAGCAAGAAGGACGACGGCCAAGAGGCAGGTAACTAACAGTGGCCGGGCTGCTGTCCTTGCGGATTACCAATCCGCCTAGGTATACTCAGGACCAGTAAGTTCCCTTAGAACACCAGTCCTTTGATACCAGCGGAATGTAGAGAGCAATGGTTAAAACCGCCAGCACCATGTTGCCTTTGGGCACCCCGGCCCCTGATTTTCGTTTGCCTAACGTCGATGGCCGAGAGGTAGGCTTAGGCGACTTCAAGGGTGGCAAAGCACTCGTTGTGATGTTCATCTGCAACCATTGCCCTTTCGTGAAACATATCGCAAGCCAACTGGTCCAACTCCATGCCGACTATGCCCCCAAGGGAGTGCACTTCGTGGGGATCAGTTCCAACGACATCGCTAGTCATCCGGACGATGCTCCCGAGGCCATGAAGATCGAGGCACAGGCCCAAGGATACGAATTTCCTTATTTGTACGACGAAACCCAAGAGATCGCAAAAGCTTACCGTGCAGCATGCACGCCGGACATCTTTGTATTCGATCAAGGCCATCGTTTGGTTTACCGAGGGCAGATCGACGATTCTAGGCCCCGCAATGGAAAGCCCGTCACCGGTGCGGATTTGCGGGCTGCACTTGAAGAGATTTTGAGCGGCAAGCCCGTCTCAACCAATCAGATTCCGAGCATCGGTTGCAACATCAAATGGATCCAAGGCAACGAGCCCGTGTACTTCGATCCCAAGGGTGTTCAGTGAATCTCAGGAACTTAGGAACGGCCCTATGCGTATCGGAATAGGATACGATTCCCACCGCATTGAACCCGGTGGAACGATGCTTCTAGGGGGAGTTGCCATCGAGCACGGAAGGCACTTTGTGGGACATTCCGATGCGGATGTTCTGCTCCATGCGATCACCGACGCGTTGCTCAGCGCGGCGGGTTTACCCGACATCGGGCAATTGTTTCCGAACGATATGCCCGAGAATCGCGGCCGGGATTCTGCGGAAATGCTAAGTTTGGCTATGGCGAATGTTCGACAAACCGGTTGGGATCTTGTAAACTTGGATTGTGTGGTTCTACTCGAACACCCTAAGATATCTCCGATCAAATCGCAAGTGCTCGCTCGAATCGCAGCGGTGCTTGAAGTTCCCGAGACCCTCGTGAACTTGAAAGGGAAAACCGGCGAGGGAGTCGGCGAGGTGGGACGTGGCGAGTTGGCAGTCGCTCACTGTGTAGCGTTGCTGACTAGA
>Ga0315906_10005132_pt1 | contig 16562 bp, 12 predicted proteins | sample LakEriMetagenome_4_FD_203526 | JGI IMG/M metagenome (GOLD analysis project Ga0315906, IMG submission 203526) | Freshwater fungal communities from buoy surface, Lake Erie, Ohio, United States - Buoy 2 MA122 | ecosystem: Environmental > Aquatic > Freshwater > Lake > Lake biofilm | place: USA...
TGGCGGCTGTGCCACCGTCGCAGCTGTGGTCTGAGCACCGCACGAGTTTGCTGCTGCTGGCCGGCATCTTGCTGGCCAGTCCTGTGCTGGTGCTGCTGCAGACCTTGCTCAAGCACCAGAGCATGGCGGCCAACTTCCCCATGTTGATGCGCTGGAATTTTCACCGCCTGATGCTCAGCCAGAGCATGGGTTTTTACCAGGATGAGTTTGCCGGGCGCGTGGCCACCAAGGTGATGCAGACCGCGCTGGCGGTGCGCGACACGTGGATGATTCTGGCCGACATCTTGGTCTTCGTCTTGATTTACTTTGTCACCATGACTGCGCTGGCGGGCGGTTTTGATGTGTGGCTGTTGTTGCCGTTTTTGCTTTGGTTGGTGCTCTATGTGCTGGCCTTGATTTATTTTGTGCCACGCCTCGGCAAGGTGGCGAAATCCCAGGCCGATGCACGGTCTTTGATGACCGGACGCATCACCGATGCCTACACCAACATCGCAACGGTGAAGCTCTTCTCCCACGCCCAGCGCGAGTCGGTTTTTGTGCGTGGTGCCATGCAGGACTTCATGAAGACGGCCCATGCACAAATGCGCTTGGTCAGCGGGTTCGAGGTGGTGAACCACAGCCTGAGCATGGGCTTGATTGCCGCGACGGCAGGAAGCAGTTTGTGGTTGTGGTCCAAGGGCGAGGTCGGCGTGGGCGCGGTGGCTGCTAGCACGGCGATGGCGCTGCGACTCAATGGCATTTCCCACTGGGTGATGTGGGAGTTTTCTTCGCTGTTTGAACACATTGGAACCGTTCAGGACGGCATCAACACCTTGAGTCGGGTGCAAACCGTGCGGGACGCGCCGGATGCCAAGCCACTGACCGTGCAGCGCGGTGAGGTGCGTTTTGACAACGTGAGTTTTGCCTATGGTGAAAAAAATCCGGTCATCCACAGCCTGAACCTGCACATTCGTCCGGGCGAAAAAATTGGTCTGGTGGGACGTTCAGGTGCAGGCAAGTCCACCATCGTGAACCTGCTCTTGCGTTTTTATGACGTGCAATCGGGGCGTGTGTTGATCGACGATCAAGACATCGCCCATGTGACCCAAGACAGCCTGCGCGCCCAGGTGGGCATGGTCACGCAAGATACCTCGCTGTTGCACCGCTCTGTGCGTGAAAACATTCTTTACGGCCGGCCCGATGCCACCGATGATCAGATGATGGCGGCCGCAAAACGCGCACAAGCCCACGACTACATTGCACACCTCAGTGATCCGTCCGGACGGCGAGGCTACGACGCGCACGTGGGTGAGCGAGGTGTGAAACTTTCAGGCGGACAGCGCCAACGCATCGCCATTGCACGTGTCATGCTCAAAGACGCGCCTATCTTGCTGCTGGACGAGGCCACCAGCGCCTTGGACAGCGAAGTGGAGGCCGCCATTCAAACCAGCCTTTACAGCCTCATGCAGGGCAAAACCGTGGTTGCCATCGCCCACCGCTTGAGCACCATTGCCGCCATGGACAGGCTCATCGTCCTGGACCAGGGGCGCATTGTGGAAGAAGGCGACCACGCCAGTTTGCTGGCCAGAGGCGGGCTGTATGCCCGCTTGTGGGCCCACCAAAGTGGTGGATTCCTGGTCGATGATGACGAGCCCCGATTGACCCCCTAGTGTCCTGAGTTAGAAGTTCGTTGAAAAAATAAGTTTGTCGAAATCGGTGCCAGGCAAAACGCGAAGCACAGCATTGACCCGTGGCATTGCGAGCATTTGCAACGCCGTATGGCGTCGATTTCGACGGACTTATTGAGCGAACTTTTGACTCAGGACACTACAAAGACCCATCGCCTTAAACGGTCAACAGGACCGCGTGGATGTCACCGAATCACGCGGCCCGTAATGTGGAACGAATCCGCTCGATCAGGTCTTCGTCTTCATAGGGCTTGCCGAGCAACACATTAACGCCAGCTTCTTGCGCAGCAGCTTGGTGCCTGTCGTCGGCCGCGGTGATCATGATGACGGGAATGTGGGCCGTTCGGGCGTTGCTGCGTACGTGGCGTGTCAGCTCAAAGCCGTCCATGCCTGGCATTTCCACGTCGGTAATCAGGATATCGGGCACGGTGGCTTGCATTTGTGCGGCTGCGTCGGCACCGTCCTCAGCGAGCAGCACCTGGTACTGGTGTTTGGTGAGCAAGCGGCTGGCTTTGACGCGAACCACTTTGGAGTCATCGGCCACCATGACCACGATGTCGGCGGCTCGTCGGCCGTGTGGAACCCGGACCGGGGTAGGGGGCTGTGGCGTGATGCTTTCGCGCTCGGCGGCCACGCGTGCCTGCTTTTCTTCTTCCTCTTTTTTCCTGCGGTTTTCGGCCTCTAGTCGCTCTGCCTCTAATTTCTGGGCTTGCAGCCGCTGTTGCTCTGCTGCTTCGGCAATGGCTTTTGCTTGCTGGGTTTGACGCTCGATCTCGGCTTGACGTTCGAGCGCAGCAGCCTCTTCCAGGCGGGCTTGCTCCTGTTCGCGTTCAAGTTGCTCCTGCTTGAGCCGTTCACGCTCCAGACGTTCAGTGCGCAGTTTCTCGAGGAGTGCTTTTTCACGGGCAACTTCGGCAGCTTGCCTTTCTTTGGCGGCCAGTTGTTCCGCTTGCGCAGCGGCGGTGGCCTGTGCGAGCAAGGCCTGTTCTTGCAGGGCTTTGAGCCGGGCTGCTTTGTCCTCGGCTTCTTTTTTTTCCTGTTGCGCTCTGGCCAACGCTGCCTGTCGCTCAGCTTCCTCTTTTTCTCGCTGCTCGGCCTGTTTTTTTTCAGCCTCTTGGGCGTCCAAAGCCGCCGCTTCTTGCAGGCGACGCAGAAGGTCCTGAGATTCTTCTTCTGCCAGCTCCGGGGGAAGTGTGTGTTGTTCAGTGTCTGGGCCGCCGGTTTCCGTATCGGCAAAGTCGGGCGGCTGTGTGCTGAGTGTTTGGGTATCCGCCGCCTGTGTGGAGTGCTTGGATTCAGGAACTACCGCACCGAAGGCACCTTCGGGGGCGCTGGCTTCATCTGCGGCAGAAGGGGAGCGCTGCGCATCACGCGTTTTTGCGGTTCTGCGCCAGAACCACACCATGAGGGCGACGAGCAAAACGACCGCTGCGATGGCGACAAGGGAAAAGGTGTCCATGACGGGAAAGATCCGGTGTCATTGAGAGTCCGAAGTACCGCCAGCATATCGGTCCGGAGCAGGGGACTATTCAGTTCAACAAGCAGATTTCTCCTTTTGTTACAACTTTGCACATCGAATTTCGACTTGGAAAACGGTGACTTCTGGCGGCTGTACGTGCATGCCCCTTCAGGTGATGTGCCTCATCGCTAGCGAATCTGCGTCCCAACAGCGACAATACCGGGTTGCCCCAAAGCGGGGGCGCTTTTGGTTTGCCCGCCGTGTCCATGCCGCCAGCTGTTACTTCTGTTGTTGTTAAATTGCCCGATTCGCTGGGGACCGCGCCGCGTCCTCCCAAGGCACTGACCGCCTACCGTCCTTATTGGGCCAAACGCTTTGGCACCGCGCCGTTCTTGCCCATGAGCCGCGCTGAAATGGATGTGCTTGGGTGGGACAGCTGCGACATCGTGCTTGTCACCGGTGATGCCTATGTGGACCACCCCAGCTTTGGCATGGCCGTGATAGGCCGCACGCTGGAAGCGCAGGGCTTTCGTGTGGGCATCATTGCCCAGCCCGACTGGCAAAGTGCCGAACCCTTCAAGGCGCTCGGGAAACCGAATCTGTATTTCGGCGTCACCGCGGGCAACATGGATTCCATGATCAACCGCTACACCGCTGACCGAAAAATCCGCAGCGATGACGCCTACACCCCCGGTGGTTTGGGCGGCAAACGGCCTGACCGCTGCTCCCTCGTCTATTCGCAGCGCTGCCGGGAAGCCTACAAAGAAGTGCCCATCATCCTGGGCGGCATTGAAGGCTCGCTACGCCGCATTGCCCACTACGACTACTGGCAAGACAAAGTTCGCCGCTCGATCTTGGTGGACGCCAAGTGCGATTTGCTGCTGTATGGCAATGCAGAGCGGGCCATCATTGAAATCAGCCACCGCTTGGCGGCGCGTGAGCCGGTGGAGCAGATCACCGACGTGCGGGGCACCGCCTTCATCCGCCGCAATGACGACGCCTCGGCCAGCGATTGGTTTGAGATCGACTCTACCGAGGTGGACCGACCCGGACGTATCGACAGCCACATCAATCCCTACCAAACCACCAGTGAGCAAGCGGCGGAGCAGGGCACCACCTGTGCCAAAGAAGATGGCGAAACTGCTTCCCCACTGGGGCCCGCCACTCAAGCACTGAAATTCGTGCCGAATGCTACAAACGCGGCGACCGGCCGCATCAAAATGCCGCCGCGCGAGCGCACGGTGATTCGTCTGCCCTCGTACGAACAGGTCAAGAGCGACCCCGTGCTTTACGCCCATGCCAACCGCGTGCTGCACCTGGAAACCAACCCCGGCAATGCACGCGCTTTGGTGCAGCGCCACGGTGAGGGGCATATTGCACGCGATGTGTGGATCAATCCGCCGCCGATTCCTTTGGCCACAGCAGAGATGGACCATGTGTTCGACCTGCCTTATGCGCGCAGCCCGCACCCGAGTTATGCCGATGAAAACGGCAGCCATGATGGTGCGACCAAAATCCCAGCCTGGGAGATGATCCGTTTCAGCGTCAACATCATGCGTGGTTGTTTTGGCGGTTGCACTTTTTGCTCCATCACCGAGCATGAAGGCCGCATCATCCAAAGCCGCAGTGAAGACTCGGTGATCCGCGAGATTGAAGACATCCGCGACAAGGTCAAAGGTTTCACGGGCGTCATCAGCGACCTGGGCGGCCCCACGGCCAATATGTACCGCATAGGCTGCAAAAGCCCCGAGATTGAAGCCGCCTGTCGCAAACCCAGTTGTGTCTATCCGGGCATCTGCCCCAACCTTAATACTGACCACGGCCCCTTGATTCACATGTACCGCCGGGCACGTGCCTTGCGCGGTGTGAAGAAAATTTTGATCGGTTCGGGGCTGCGCTACGACCTGGCGGTGAAGTCTCCGGAGTACGTCAAAGAACTCGTCACCCACCATGTGGGTGGTTATTTGAAGATCGCGCCCGAGCACACCGAAGGCGGACCGTTGTCCAAGATGATGAAACCCGGCATGGGTTCCTATGACCGCTTCAAACAACTCTTCGACAAATTCAGTGAAGAGGCCGGCAAGAAGCAATACCTCATTCCCTATTTCATCGCGGCCCATCCAGGCACCAGCGACGAGGACATGATGAACCTGGCCATCTGGCTGAAGAAAAATGGTTTCCGTGCCGACCAGGTGCAAACCTTCTATCCGAGCCCCATGGCCACAGCCACGGCGATGTATCACTCGGGGAAAAATCCGCTCAAGGGTATCAGCCGTGACCCTAAGAAAGGCGAATCGGTGGACATTGTGCGCGGTGACAAACGTCGCCGCTTGCACAAAGCCTTCCTGCGTTACCACGACGCCAACAATTGGCCCCTCTTGCGTGAGGCCCTCAAGAACATGGGCCGTGCCGACTTGATTGGCAATGGCAAACACCATTTGATCCCGACCTTCCAGCCGTCTACAGATGGCAGCTACCAAAGTGCGCGGCGCAAAAACTCCACGTCGGTCGGTGTCAAGACTTCACCCGTCAAGCCCGCAGCCAAAGCGTCTGCGCGCGTGGTGCCGCAGCGCGGTCGGCTCCTGACCCAACACACCGGGCTGCCACCGCGCGACACCGGTGCCGGCTTGTCAAGTCGGCGGCAGCCGGTCTCTGCAAAGGTCAAGCCCAAGCCCCAGCGGTGATGTTGCAGCGAACCCGGGAGTCGGCGAACCTGCATTGACACGTTCATCGATTTTTTTATCGCATCGGGAACGGACATCGTGCTTTCTGCGGCCACAATTCGGCTCTTATTTTTTGATCGCTGTTTTTATTTTCAGTCTCCTTCCATGCCTTTGTTTTCCACTCGCCCCGCTACCCTCCGTGACGCCAAAGCCATCGCCGAAATTCATGTCGCTTCTTGGCAGCAAGCCTACAAGGGCATTCTTGCTGACGACCACTTGGACTCCCTCTCCCTAGACAAGCGCCAGGCTTTTTGGCGTGAAGCCATCGACTTGTGCGAGCCGCAGGTAGTGGTCGCCTGCCAGGGAACGCAGATTGTTGGTTTCGTGGCCTTCGATCGTTCTCGTGACAAAGGAACCCCGTCGTCAACCGGCGAAATCTGGGCGCTGTATGCCCACCCCAAAGTCTGGGGTCAGGGTGCGGGTTTGGCCCTGTGGGATGCCGCCCGCGACGGATTGCAAGAAGAGGGCTGCACCAAGGTCACCTTGTGGGTTGCGCTGCGCAACGAGCGCGCCCTGCGTTTTTACGACTTGGCTGGCTTCAAACGGGAACTACCGTCAGCAAAAACCGTGGACATTGGCGGGACACGGATCGAAGAGATCCGGCTGCATCGGTCCCTGGTTTGATCGCGCTAGCTCGCTCCTGGTTTGTGCAATTTTGACCAGCAACTGCTGGCGGATTGCGCTAACCTACACGGCTGTCAACCTTCTTGTTTTTGGTGTGGAAGGATCGCTGTGACCAGCAAACATTTGGATCACGAGATCGAATACATCGCCGCCCAGGCCTTGGTCGGCGCGATGGACCGTGAATCGGCCCAGCGGGCCGGGCTGGTGGCCATTCAAAAGCACTTTCAGTGCTCAAGGGTTTCCATGTGGGGCTTTTACGGTGAGCCCGGTGTCGGTGTGATGCGTTGCACTGGAGGCTATACCGAATCTGGCGAGTATTTGGCAGCGGGCGCTGAGTTGCGGCAGGACCAGTACCGCGAATACTTCCAAGAAATTTTCTCCAACGGCGCTTATGTTTGCCACAACACCGAGCTCGACACTCGACTCGACGGCATGCGCGACAGCTATTTGCGCCCGCTGAAGGTGATGGCCCTCTTGGATGCCGTTTTTGCATACAACGGGCGCGCCCAGGGGCTGTTGTGCTGTGAACAGGTCGATGTGCCTCGTCACTGGACGAACACCGAGTTGGCCGAGCTCAAACGCTGCGCCAGTTTGATCACCCGCCACGCCAACCGCTGGGCGAGAATGCGCTCCGGCGACGTGGGAAGTTGAACCTCTTGGTTTGGCCCGTGCTCAGGCTTTCGCCAGCTTGAACATCCGAACCAGTCCCACCAGCTCTTGGGCTTGTTTGCTGAGGTTTTCTGCTGCGGCGGCTGACTCCTCCACCAAGGCGGTGTTTTGCTGAGTGGTTTGATCCAGCACCGAGATTGCATCTCCCACCTGTGACACCCCTTGGGTTTGTTCCGTGGTGGCGTTGCTGATTTCGCCAATCAGGGCGGTCACGTGTTTCACCTGTTGAACGATTTCTGCCATGGTGGCACCCGCTTCGGTCACGAGTTTGGCCCCTGCATCCACTTTTTCGACACTGCTGCCGATTAAGGTTTTGATCTCTTTGGCGGCCACGGCGGAGCGCTGGGCCAGGCTGCGAACTTCGCTGGCGACCACGGCAAAGCCGCGACCTTGTTCACCGGCGCGTGCGGCTTCCACTGCGGCGTTCAGCGCCAGGATGTTGGTTTGAAATGCAATGCCATCAATGACGCCGATGATGTCGTTGATTCTTCGTGAGCTGTCGGTGATGTCCTGCATGGTCGCAACCACCTGGTTCACCACCTCGCCACCACGCTCGGCCACATGGCTGGCGGTGGCGGCCAAGGTGTTGGCTTGGCGCGAGGTGTCGGCGTTGTGTGCCACCGTGCTGGCAATTTGTTCCATGGCAGACGCCGTGCTCTGCAAGCTTGAGGCCTGCTCTTCTGTCCGGTGTGACAAATCCATGTTGCTGCCCGCGATTTGAGTTGCACCGGATGCGATCACATCGCTGCTGGCTCGAACCTGGTCCACGATGCGGGTCAGGCTTTGGCACATGCCTGCCATGGCCGCCATGACGCTGCTGTTGTCCCCTGGGGCGACGGCGACTCGCACGGCGAGGTTGCCCTCGGTAACCTCTTTGGCGACCCTCGCCAGCTCGGCGGGCTCTCCCCCCGTGACGGCGAAGACGCGTTGACGGGCCCAGTAACCCAAGCCCAGTAAACAGACGGTGGCCAGTGCGAAAATTCCGAGTGACAGTCGGGTTTGCCAGTTTTGGGTGCTGTTGTAGGAAGCGATCGAGGCTTCTGCAAAAGCACCCGACGCCTTGACGGTTTCATCCACACCCTGCCGGTGTTGGAGGTAAGACGCGTGAGCTGATTTCATGGCCGCCTGGGTGGCGGCAGGATCACCGCCTGCCAGAGACTGAAGCACGCCCTGGCTTCGTTCGATGAAAACCAAAGCAGCCTCATGCTGGGACCCCAGCAGCTGTTTCTCCAAACCGTAGGGCGGATTTTTTGTCCAATGGGTCACACGGTCGGCGTACTCCTTTTGCAGTCGCGCCACTTCTTTGTGCGCGGTCGCCGGGTCCATGCTGCCTTCGGCGGCTTGCGAAAGGACCAATCGCATTTCAATCAGGTACATGGGCGGTGGCAGCACATCAGCGCCTACGTCTTTGGCGACAAACGCCCCCTGAGCGGCTACATCAGCCCGCCTTTCACCCCACAGGGACAAGCCCGTGAGCAGGGCTGCAGCGAAAATGCCGCTGCTGGACAAAATCATCAGGGTGCGGTTTAACGACTTCATGGGGCCCTTCCGTGTTCAAAACCCAGTTTTGCTGGTTCCGGTCCACTCCATCCTCGATGGCTTTGGTGTGCGCGTCTGGCGAGTGTGTTGCATCCAACCCCAGGTTCAAACGCGGAACAGGGCCGAGTTGTCATGCCAGATCACAAAATGGACGCTTTTCGGGGCAGTTTTTGGGGGCTCTTTTTTTGCAAACACGCGCACGCGGCGTCAAAACCCGCGGACAAACTGCGACACTGCTGCACCTTTCACGACACGTGTTGCCATGACTGTTCATCCACACGCCGTTTTGATCACGCGTTTTTACAGCGCGTTTGCCAACCGCGATTGGGCCACCATGGCCAGCTGTTATCACACCGACGTGCACTTCACCGATCCAGCCTTTGATTTGCGAGGTCCGCGTGCGGGACAAATGTGGCGCATGTTGTGCACCCAGGGTCGAGATTTGCAACTGACCTTCTCTGACGTGCGTGCTGACGACAAGGTGGGCGCCGCACGCTGGGATGCCCGCTACACCTTCAGCAAAACCGGCCGCAAGGTATGGAACCAAATCAATGCAGAGTTTGAGTTTCGTGACGGATTGATCCACAGGCACATCGATCGTTTTGACTTCTGGCGGTGGTCCCGTCAGGCACTTGGAGTGCCAGGTCTGATGCTCGGCTGGTCCAGTTTTCTCAGGGGCCAAGTCCAGAAACAGGCAGCACGGGGTTTAGATGCATTCATGGCCAAACACGGTTAAAGACACCCGACGTACCCGAATGCAAGGAGAGAGACCATGAGAGGAATTTTTTCTGGTTTGGCGCTCGTGCTGGTATTGGCCGCGGTGGGATTCGCGGCCATGAAACAACTCAAAACTTCGGCGGTCTCGCCTTCAGCAGGTTCTGCGCTACCTGCCTCGAGTGCAGCGGCTTCGGCAGCTGCGACGCCACAACAAGTCCCCCAACACGCCGCGCAAGAGGTCAACAAAGCGTTGCAACAAGGGGCAGCTCGTAATGAAGAGGCCATGAAGTGAGCACGCCTTGCACAACAAAAAGGCACAGAGTGTGACAACCACAATAAAAGCCTTTTCATCGGCAGACGAAGGCGCTATGCGTTTGGCGCTGGACCAGGCGCACAACGCTGCGCTGGTGGGTGAAGTGCCAGTTGGCGCCGTGATCCTGCGTGCAGGGCAGGTCATTGCTACCGGATACAACCGGCCCATCACCGACCACGATCCCACTGCCCATGCAGAAATTGTGGCGTTGCGCCACGCCGCTACTTTGTTGGCCAACTACCGTTTGCCCGAGTGCGAGATTTTTGTGACGCTTGAACCCTGCGCCATGTGTGCCATGGCCTTGATGCACGCCCGTTTCAAACGGGTTGTTTATGGCGCGGCCGACCCGAAAACAGGTGCCGCCGGATCGGTGGTCAATTTGTTTGCGCAGAGCCAACTCAACCACCACACCGAGGTGTTGGGTGGTGTTCTGGCAGACTCATGCGGTCAGGTGCTCCGCGATTTTTTTGCGATGCGCCGTGCCCAGTACCGTGAACGGCGACAGGTTCGTCCCCAGTCTCAGCCGCCTTTGTTCACTGACCCGAGTGAAACCTGCATACCCACCGGTGAAGCCCTTGAACTTCCGTTCAACCAAGACTCTCAGTTTTAACCCCTGCACCATGACGGCCTTGACCCTGTTTTCTCCTTCTGGCGTTGTCGCCGAACCGGCTGCGCTCAAACGTGCCGCAAAACGTTTGACTGCCCACGGCTTTGCTGTCCACGTCGACGAATCCGCCCTGGCCAAACACCAGCGGTTCGCAGGCGACGACGCGCAGCGCTTGAACGCTCTGCACCGGGTAGCCAGCGCTGGGCCCTCGGTCGCCATGGCCACACGCGGTGGATACGGTTTGACCCGTTTGTTGGATGTGGTGGACTGGCCGCGGATTGCCCGCAGCGTGGATCAAGGTACGCGCTGGGTGGGCCACAGCGATTTCACAGCGTTTCAGTTGGCCTTGCTGGCGCACGCCCCGCATGTGGAGCAAGGGCGAAGCTGGGCGGGGCCAATGGCCTGCTTTGACTTTGGCCGTGAGGCCTGCCCAGACCACGGCACAAAAGCCGTTGCTGCGGTGGACGACATCACCGAGGCTTGTTTCCTGGAAGCCATGAGTGGCGAACTGGAAGCGGTGGGCTTTAACGAGTCCTCCGGCAAAGCCGCACAAGTCAGTTTTGACGGCCTTCATGCCACAGGCAGGTTGTGGGGCGGGAACTTGAGCATGGTGACCTCTCTTTTGGGTACACCGCATTTCCCTACCGCTTCTCGTATCAAGGGCGGTGTGCTTTTTTTGGAGGATGTGAACGAGCATCCCTACCGGCTGGAACGTGCCTTGCTGCAATTGCACCATGCAGGTGTGCTGTCCAGTCAAAAAGCGGTGCTGCTTGGTCATTTCACCGACTTCAAAAAATCGCCGCTGGACCGGGGTTATCAGCTGAAATCCATGGTCGCCTATTTGCGCTCGGTCACCTCAACGCCCGTTCTCACAGGACTGCCTTTTGGTCACGTGGCCACCAAACTGAGTTTGCCTGTGGGTGTCAAAGTGGAACTGGCCGTGCAAGGGCGCCAGGTGTTGTTGGGTTGGTGAGTCCTCCTGAGAGCTGATCGGTGTGCCATGATGGAAAAAGAACCAAAACCCGAGCCAGGTTGCCTCGTTGGCGCCTTGACCGCAGTCGTGTGGGGGGCTGTTTCTCTGGGATTTTTGTCGCCGGCAGTTTTCGCTCAGGTCGCTGCAGCGCCCACCGTGTTGACCAAAGTGGAGGTGACGGGGTCGTCGGTTCGACGCATTGATGGCGAATCTGGACTGCCGGTACTGGTCATTCGCCGCGAAGACATCCGCCGCTCAGGCGCGGGCAGCACCGCCGAGCTGCTGCAACGTTTGCCAGCGATGCAGCTGGGTGTAGGTGATGCGGCTTCTTCGGGTCCCGACGCTTACGGCTTCACAAGTGCCTCCCTGCATGGTCTGGGGGAGGCGCGCACCTTGGTGCTGATCAACGGACATCGCTTGGCTCAATTTGGGGGTCAAACGCTGACCGGTGCAGCCGCTGCAGTTGATTTGAGCACCATCCCCTTGCACAGCATTGAGCGGGTGGAATTGCTGACCGATGGCGCGTCGTCGGTGTATGGCGCCGATGCCATCGCCGGCGTGGTGAACATCATTACCCAGCGTCACACCCAGGAGGCTGACATCAGCGTCGGTCTGTCTGCACCACGTGGTGGCGGTCGTGAACGACGAATCAATGCCGCCAAAGGTTGGGGCGACTTGGCACAGGACGGTCGCAACCTGAGTTTGGCGGTCAGTGCTGAGTCAAGAGATGCGCTTTACGCCCGTCAAAGGCCTTATGCAGGCAGCGGTGTGGGGGAGTTTCATCACAACGGGCGACGCTACCAGGTGGTGCAAGCGGCCCTCAACGGCATTCCTGCCAACGCCGTGAACGACGCCGGAGACGTCATCAGTCCCAGTTTCCTCGGCAGTGGCCGCTGCCCCGCGCGCCATATTGCAACACCGGGGTCGGCCCCGGGCAGCACGGTGTGCCGATACGATTTTGTCGGGGACTTGGTCATGTTGCCTCAGAGAGACCGGCGCAGCCTTTGGACGTCCTACACACATCGGCTCAGCCCCGCGCAAACCTTGAGTCTGGATGCCTTGCTGTCGCGAGCTGAGTCGCGTTTTCAGCTGGCGCCCGTGCCCGGCACACTCTATGTACCGGCGGGCAGCGCCTTGCATGACCAGTATCTGCTCCCCTATGGGGTGACACAAGACAGCTTCGCGCTGTACCGAACAACCGATCTGGGACCCCGCGCAGGCCGTGAGACGGCGGACTTTGGCCATCTTGCCCTGTCTCTTCAAGGACTGGTGGGTGCATGGGACTACAAGGGCAGCTACGGTTACTCGCGCAGCCAAGTCCGTAGCCACATCAGCGGCTACACCGGCGCGTTGGCATTCGGACAATTGCTGGATTCCGGGTTGATCAACCCATTTGTGGGGCCCGGTCAACAGACGGCGCAGGCGCGAGAGGCCTTACGCGGTGTGGCCTATCAAGGCGACTGGGACGGGGGTGTTTCGCAACTGCACACCCTGGCGCTCAGCGCCAGCCGTCCCTTGGTGGACGGCACCCACGGGCCGGTGGTCTTGGGCCTGGGGCTGTCTTACCACCGGGAGCTGTATGAATCCCGCCCCAGCCTTTTTGCGCAAGGGCGTTTGGCCGATGCGGTGACGGGTGAGATGGCAAGCCCCGAGGCGGGGCGCCCGGGCGATGTGCGGTTTGGAGATTCGTTCACCAAACAGCCTTACAACGCCTCTCGCCATGTCAGCAGCGGTTTTGCGGAGCTGGTTTGGCCTGTGAGTAAAACAATGGAGCTGACTGGCTCCACTCGTTTCGACCATTACAGCGATGTGGGCTCCGCCAGCACAGCCAAAGCCAGTGCGCGCTGGCAACCGCTGCTTGGTTTCCTGTTGCGCGGTTCTGTAGGCACAGGCTTTCGAGCGCCAACGGTGCCCCAAACCAAGGCCGCGCTGCAGTCCTATGGTGCAACGACATCGCCTTACGACTGCTCCGCTGATTTGCAGCAGGTGGCGCAAAACCTTCAGGCGGGCTGTCGCCCCGATGCATCTCAGTACGACGTTCTGGCAGGAGGCAATGCATCGCTCAAGCCGGAACGTTCGCGTCAATTCAGTGTGGGTTTTCAGGTGGAGCCAAGCCGGTCATTCAGTGTCGGCGCCGACCTCTGGCATGTGGGATTGCGTGATGTGATTGGCCAGTTGCCGGAAGAAGAAGCATTCGCCAACCCTCTGCGTTATCCCGCGTCCTTCACAACGGTGCGCGACACCAGCTCCGGCATCAACTACCTGGCACTGCAGTACCTCAACCAAAACCTGGGCAAAGAGTACCGCACGGGCCTTGACCTCGATGTGCAAACCCGCTGGAAGGCGCTTGCAGGACAGTGGCGCAGTCAATGGCTGGTCAGCCACCTGTTCCGTCAGGCGCAGCAGCTCACACCGGGTGGTCCGTATTACTCCTCCTTGGGAAACAATGCAGAGCTGGGCGAAGTGACTTTCCGTTGGCGCGGGCGTTGGACAACCACGCTGCAACGTGGTCAATGGCGCCATACCTTGACCATGAATTTCAAGTCAGGCTACCGGGATGCAGCGGTGCAGGCCCAACGGCTGGATGCAAACGGCCAAGCCACAGGGCAGTATGAGTTTGTGCGGGTCAAGGTGCCCTGGAGCAGCACTGTCGACTGGCAAAGCGCCTGGCAGTTTGACAAAACCTGGTCCCTGACTGTGGGGCTGATCAACGTCTTCAATCAACGTCCGCCCTTTGTGCCTTCCAATGGCGGTGTCAATCGCGGCCAAAACTTTGGTTATGACGACAGGTATGCGGACCCGAGGGGGCGAATTTTTTACGCCAATGTCAGTCACCGGTTTTGATGTTCGGTGCGACATGACCGCTGTCAACCGCCATTGCCGACCCCTAAGAGCCTGTTGGATCTAACGCGCCGTCCATCAAGCGGTGTTTCATCGGTGTGCTGAAGTGCGCATCCTGCCCTTGCCAGTCACTGGCTGGCAGTCAGCACACTTTCCATAGAGCGTGAGGTCGTGGTCGTCCACCGTGAAGCCCCGTGGCGCCAATTTGCTCAAGTCACCCGGGCAGGCGTGTACATCAAACACACGCTGACACGTTTTGCACTGAAAGTGGTGGTGGTGCGACTGACCCACCAGTTCATACCGTGGGTTTTCGCCAGGCAATTCCACGCTGCGCAGCTCGCCATCTAAAGCCAGGGCTTTGAGGTTGCGGTAAACCGTGGCAATGCCCAGGCCCGGCACTTGGCCTTGCGCCGCATCCAAAACTTCTTGGGGCAGCAACGGCCGGCCGGCGTCGGCGATGGCGTTGCGGATGGCGCTTCGTTGACGGGTGGATCGTTCCATGGGAGGGATTGTGCAGGCGTTGCCGGGCAGGAGGAAAGTCGTTGATTAAAATGATAATGCGTTATCATTTTCAATAGACGCTCCTTCATTCTGCAACCTCCGCATGCCTGCCAATCGTCCCTCCCGTTTACCCGTTACCGTCTTGTCCGGCTTCCTCGGCGCTGGCAAAACCACCTTGCTCAACCACATCCTGGCCAACCGCGAGGGTCTGCGTGTGGCGGTGATCGTGAACGACATGAGCGAGGTCAACATCGACGCCGCCTTGGTGCAACAAGGCGCGGCCAGCGCCGGGGCGGCTTTGTCTCGCACCGACGAAAAACTGGTGGAAATGAGCAACGGCTGCATCTGCTGCACCTTGCGCGAAGACTTGCTGATCGAAGTGAAACGCCTGGCCGCAGAAGGGCGGTTTGACTACCTGCTGATCGAGTCCACCGGCATCGGCGAGCCGCTGCCTGTGGCGGCCACCTTTGACTTCACCGACGAAGAGGGCGAATCACTCAGCGATGTGGCGAAGATTGACACCATGGTCACCGTGGTGGATGCCCACAACCTGCTGGCCGACTTCAGCAGTTTTGACCTCTTGGCCCAGCGCGGCGAGGTGGCAGGCGACGACGACAACCGCACCCTGGCGGCCTTGCTGACCGAGCAGATCGAGTTTGCCGACGTGGTGGTGGTCAACAAAATCGACAAGGTTGACGCGGCGCGGCGCGATGAAGTGACGGCCGTCGTCAAAGCCCTGAACCCGGTGGCGCAGATCATTTATGCCGACCACGGCAAGGTGCCGCTTCAGGCTGTGCTGGGAACCGGCCGGTTCAATCTGGAGCGGGCCAGCAGCAACCCGGGCTGGGCCCGTGAGCTGGAAGGCAAACACCTGCCCGAAACCGAGGCCTACGGCATTGAAAGTTTTGTGCTGCGCAGCCCCGAGCCGCTGCACCCGCAGCGTTTCGCCGATTTCATGGAGATGCCGCTGCCCGGGCTGATTCGTGCCAAAGGTTATGTGTGGCTGGCCAGCCGCCCCGACTGGGTGGTGAACTACTCCCGCGCCGGCAACACCGCCACCCACGAGCCCGTGGGCCGCTGGTGGGCGGCGGCCCCACGTGAACGGTGGCCCGCCAAGGGCACGGACGAGCGCCGCAACATTGACGCCCGCTGGAAAGAGCCCTACGGCGATCGGCTCAATGAAGTCGTCTTCATTGGCAAAGGCATGGACCGCGCCGCCATCGAGTTGGCGTGGAAGGCCATGCATTTGAACTTCACCGAAACGCGCAAAGGAAAAAAAGGTTGGGCGGAATTGCGCGACCCGTTTCCGCAGTGGCAGCAATCGGCGGAGTCCGCCGACGCCTGATCTTTTTACTGCTGCACAGCCGTTTTTTGAACCGGTTTCATCTCTTACTCAACCTGCTTTTTCCAGGAAATCGCACCATGCAAAACCAAACCTTCAAACCTTTTCGCCATGCACTGACCGCCTTGGCTGCGGCCACCTTGCTGGTGGCCTGCGGCGGCGGCGGTGATGACGCGGGCGGCAACCGCGATGTGGCCACCACCATCGACACCTCAGGCCGCCTCGCACTCACCGAGAGCAAAGCCAAAACCTTGCGTATTCACGACCTGGACAGCAACACCGTGCAGGCCAGCCACGCCCTGGACAACGAACCATCCGGGCTCTATGCCAGCCCAGGCAGCCGTTACGCAGTGGCCGTTCAGCGCACCCAAGACCTCGTGCAGTTTGTGGACGGCGGCATCTGGCAGGAAGACCATGTGGATCACCTGCACGACTACAAGGAAGCATCCAAGTTGATGTCCTTCAAGCTCACAGGCTCCAGACCCACCCATTACGACGTGCAAGAAGGTAAACAAGCCGCCTTCTTCATGGACGGTGATGCCACCGCCACGCCTGTTCAAAACGCCGGGATACGTTTGATCACCGAG
>Ga0315906_10005133_pt1 | contig 16559 bp, 15 predicted proteins | sample LakEriMetagenome_4_FD_203526 | JGI IMG/M metagenome (GOLD analysis project Ga0315906, IMG submission 203526) | Freshwater fungal communities from buoy surface, Lake Erie, Ohio, United States - Buoy 2 MA122 | ecosystem: Environmental > Aquatic > Freshwater > Lake > Lake biofilm | place: USA...
GCGTGGCCACATGCAGACGCCCAGCCGAAAAGCCTTCCTTTTTCAGTAGGCCCTGCATCATCCGACTGCCCGCAAAAGGGTATTCCAGATGCAGTTCGTCGATCCGGCGCATCAATGCCAGATCGGCGGCCGGAACTGGGCGGGAGACGTAGTAGAGCGTCCCCCGGCTGATACTGAGCGCCTTGGCCTGTTTCGCCAGGGGCAGGGAATGTTGACGGTCAATCATCGTTTTGCGCTCAGCAATCCCGCCTTGGTGAGCGCGCCTGCTAAAAAATCATTCGTGAGCGTCAACTCGCCTATCTTCGCGTGCAGTTCTTTCACATCAACCGGTGGCGGCGCTTCCGGCTTACTTTCGCCGAAAATCCCAGCAACCCCTTCAAGGAGCTGATCCCGCCACGTCTTGATGACATTCGCGTGGACATCGAATTGCGCAGCCAGTTCAGCCAGCGTCTTCTCGCCCTTCACAGCGGCAAGCGCCACCTTCGCCTTGAAGGCAGGGATATGGTTCCGGCGGGATCGTCTCGTCATGGTGTCTCCTGTTCACGGCTTCATGCCGCAGTCAGGCAGAAAATCCACTTATCCCAGTTGTTCAGATTCCCCGAGCCAGCTCTTTCGTGGACCGATCACTCTGGTTCGACACATCTCAGCACTACGGCCTGGCGAGATTACTTCCCCGACCGCATCGGCAAAGGCGGCCCTGCGAGCTCTTGCTCAGCGGTGGCTAACACTTCATGAGGAGATCCAGATCCACAAAGCCGAATTGGAACGCTTGGTCGCTGACAAAGCTCCCAAACTGATGAAGTCGCACGGCATCTCAACATTGACTGTGGCCGAAATGCTAATCTTGGTAGGCGATAATCCTGAACGCATCCGATCCGAAGCCGCACTTGCAAAGCTCTGCGGCATCTGCCCGATCCCGGCTTCAAGTGGAAAGACAACCCGAATGCGATTGAACCGTGGCGGCAACAGACAGGCCAATGCTGCCATCTATCGTGTCGCCGTTGTTCGGATGCGCGACGACGATAGAACGAAAGCCTACGCCGCCCGGCGAACAGCAGAAGGCAAAACCAGGCGCGAGATCGTCCGCTGCATCAAAAGGTACATCGTGCGCGAAGTCTACACCGCACTCTGCGCAACAAAATCAACTCAATTTCCTACTTGACGAACATAGGAGCATCAACGCGCTTGCCGAGACCATCAACGGGCTTTACAAGACCGAGGTCATTCACCGGCGCGGGCCGTGGCGTAGCTTCGAGGCCGTGGAATTCGCTACCTTGCAATGGGTAGATTGGTTCAATAACAGACGCTTGCTAGCACCAATCGGCTATATCCCGCCCGCGGAAGCCGAAGAACGCTACTATGCCTCACTAGATCAACCAGCCATGGCAGCGTAACGTAAGCAAAACAGCCTCCGGCAAACCCAGTGCGGTTCAGATCGAGCATCACGCGGCCTTCGCGAATGCCGTAAGCAGTGCCGCGCTGCAGCCGCCAAAGCTGCCCCGAAACAAGCAGGCCAATGTCCATGTAAGGCGCCGCACCATCGGTCAGATCAACGCGGAGATACCGCGTCGTGACCGGGCCTGGAAACACCAGCGCAACATTCCCCTGGCTCTCATCCTGCGCCTCGGCATTGAGCAGCCCGGTGTCTGCCAGCGTGACGCTGAAATTCGCAACGTTCGAAAGCCGCGCCTGCACCATGGCACCCGTGCCAAGCGTCGTGGAAATCAGCGCAACGCAATCCACCGGCACCTCGGCCCCCAGGTCTGCGGTGATGGTCGCGCTGCTTCCCATCAGGCGCACGCGCCGGCGCGGCTGCGGGTCCTGCAGGTTCGTGATCGGCGTGGTGGCGATGGTGGCTTGCACCGATGCCACGCTGCCCGTTGCCACCCGGTCCTGCTGCAAGAACGCCCCCGGCATCAGCCCGCCCCCCAGAGTGTGATTTCGACGCGCCGCGCCGTCAGGCTCTCCCGCCAGCCGACGACGACAGCTACAAACCCCTCATCAAAGCCAAAGGCCGGATAGGTGATGCGTCCGATCTGCCCGATCTCGATCTGGCCGAGAAACCGATCCGTCAGCATCCGCACCATGCGCGGCCCGGCTTCCAGGACGGCGCGCCATTTCTCCGCACGCGCCAGCGCCTCGGCCTCGGTCCAGTAAGCTGCGGGGAAAGAGATTTCGCGCTACTGAGCAACGCGCGAAGTGATCAGGCTGCTCTGCGGGCTTTCACCGCCTCCGTAAAAGCCCTTCCGCCCATCGTCTGCGGCCAACGGAACATCCTCGACGCCGCCGCTCCGCACCCGATGACGAACTTGCTGACTGCGCGTGCATTCAGTGGGTCCAGGCGCACAAGGATCATGCCAAATTCATAGGATGCGGGAATTTGGTACGTCGAAACGGAGTTCTTCTGTCTGCTAACTGGCTTGTCATGGGTAGCAAAAACTGAGCAAGATGATAATGCTGGCGTCATGCGATGAACAAGCGCCTTCAGGCCACAAATGCCCAATGCCGGGATCTCATTGGCCTGTACGCTGTTTGCACGAACTACGGCTCGTCAATGCAACCGGAGAGGATGATCATGGCTCGATCCGAATGGCCCCTGGGCCGCCGAGTATTCTTGGGTGCCAGTGCAGCAGCGCTAACCACACCAGCCATCGCCCAGCAGCGAGCCGGGCGCGCGGATCGCGTGATCTTTGGCATCGGCCTCTCCGCACCTTTCGCGCCCTATTTGGCGCTGGTCGAACGCGGGATCGGCACGAAGCATGGCATTCGCGCCGAATACCGCGTCTTCGAATCCTCTATCGGCGGAATGGAAGCAGTGCTGACGGGCAATGCCCATGTCGCCTTCGGAAGCGAGCTTTCCGCATTGCGTCCACGCGCTTCGGGGGCGCGGATCCTGGGCGTCGGGCGCCCACTGATTTCCGACAAGGACATCGGCATCGGTGTCAATTCCACGATCCAACGCCCGGAGGATTTCCGCGGAAAGCGCGTTGGCATGATCCGTGGCACAGCGGCCGACTATCTCTTCCATCTATTTTGTCAGCGCCATGGTCTCACTGAAGGCACAGGCCCGAACGACATCCGCGTGCTTGCGGTCCAGGCGCCTGAATGGGTGCCAGCCCTACAGCGTGGTGACATTGACGCGTTCTTCGGATGGGAGCCTTGGCTCACGCGCCTGCCCACGATCGTGCGCGGCGCGCGTGTTTACGCCTATTCCTCGGAAGATAACCTCTATCAGCTCTGGTACACGATGGTGTTCCGAGAGGAATGGGCGCGCGAGGATCCTGACAGTGCCGGGGCCACCTATCGGGCCGTGGCGGAGGCCATGGAGTGGGTCAACGCCAACCGCGAGGAGGCAGTGCAGCTCGCCGCACGCATATTCCGTACCCCAGTCGCCGACATGCGGGTGCAGATGGCGGCCAACAATTATTTGCTCGATACAAAACGCGAGCATCCGGTCCGCATCAAGCAGGTTGCCGCCTGGGCAAGGCAGCGCAACCTGATCAATGTTGACAATGCGGATCGCCTCGTTGATGAATACTACTATCCGGACATCGCCAAGCGGTACGCTCCGAACCTGACCGATTTTTGATTGCAATGTCGTTCATCGCGTTTCGGGATGTTGGGTTCCGTTATGGCGAGCAGGAGGATGCGGGTAACAGCATCCTCCGCGGCCTGGACCTGGAGATCGCCCGTGGCACCTTCTACGTTTTGCTTGGACCATCGGGCTGCGGCAAAACGACCGCTTTGAACCTTCTTGCTGGGTTTGAAACACCGAAATCCGGCTCCGTGTTGGTAGAGGGGCGGCCGGTGCAGCAGCCGGGTATGGATCGGGTCGTCATTTTCCAGGGCGATGACAGTCTCTACCCCTGGCTAACCGCGCTCGAAAACGTGGAATTTCCCCTGCGCATGACGGGACGAGGTGCAGCGGAACGCCGAAGCCGAGCCGAGACTTGGCTGGCGCGCGTTGGCCTTGCCAATCATGCGGCGAAGTTTCCGCACCAGCTCTCCGGGGGCATGAAGCAGCGTATCCAGATCGCACGTGCGCTCGTCTGCGACGCGCCGGTCCTGCTGATGGACGAGCCCTTCGGGGCGCTGGACGCGCAGACGCGGACGATCCTGCAGGATGAATTGGTTGATATCTGCGCCGGTTCTGGTGCGACCGTACTATTCATCACACACGATATCGCCGAGGCGATCATTCTCGCCGATCGCATCGGCGTGATGCGTGCTGGGCCAGGCAGTGCCGTCAAGGACGAGTTCGAGCTTGATCTCCCGAGACCACGCAATCGCGGTAGCGTGGAGTTTGCCGCCATTTATGATAGGATCCAGCGCGTATTGAGCGAGGAGGTCCAGAAGGTGGTGATGCGCGAGGCGGCGGCGTGAGCGGCGCCATCGCAAAGCCCCCCGGCCATGGCTTTGTACACCATCTAACGTGGCTTGTGTTGCGTCTCCTTCCCTTCGTAGGGATGATCTTTCTGTGGGACTTCACCTCCCGCGTTTTTGATGTTCCTGTGTTGTTTCCAGGACCGCTGAGCACCTGGAACAAGGCGACACAACTTATCGCCGAGGGCCAGTTGCAGGCGGACATCCTGATCAGCCTATGGCGCATCGCAGTCGGTTTCGTGCTAGGCTCGCTGCTCGGCATGACGCTTGGACTGATGATGGGATTGTCGCGCCCCATTGCCGATATTCTGGGCCCATTTGTTCACACGCTGCGCTTCATCGGACCCATCGCTTGGATTTCCGCGGTCATGATGTGGTTCGGATTAGGCGAGACCTCCAAGGTCGTTCTGATTGTCTACACGACGACCTTCGTGGTGCTGATCAGCACCATGATCGGCGTGATGACCATTCATCCGAACAAGCTGCGTGCAGCCCGGGTCTTCGGCGCCCGTGGCTTCCGTCTCTTTGCGCACGTCACCTTGCCGGCCGCATTGCCCCATGTCCTCACGGGCGCGCGGCTCGCCATGATGAATTCTTTCATGACCATCATCGCAGCCGAGATGGTGGCAGCCCGGGAAGGACTCGGCTTCCTGATCTTCAATTCCCGGCAATGGATGGAGGTAGATGCGATTTTTGTAGGCATGATTACGCTCGGCCTGCTCGGGCTATTGGCTGACCGGCTCATGGTCCTGCTGACGCGGGTGCTGTTCCGCCGCTTCCGGCCGGCAGAAGCGTGAGCGTGCACGTGTCTCGCAGTGTGATGCGCGGAGGCGGTGCAATCCTGCTATTTTTGATCGCCTGGGAAATCGCCGGGCGCACCATCTTCGTTCCTGCCGTGCTCCCCGCGCCAAGTGCCATAGCCGCTGAGGGCTGGGCGAGGTCGCTTTCCGGAGCACTGCAATGGGACGTGCTGATGAGCGCCTCCCGCCTTGCGGTTGGCTTTGCCGCCGGCAGTATTCTGGGGGCCTTCCTCGGACTGCTGTTCGGGGCCTTCGCTCCCGTGCGGCGCATCCTAGAACCCTTGGTGCAGTTTCTCCGCTTTATTCCGCCGATCGCATGGCTGACGCCAGTTCTGATTTGGTTTGGCATCGGCGAGGAGGGCAAATGGGTTCTCATTACCTACACGACTACCTTCATGGTCCTACTCAACACACTCGCGGGTTTCGCCGAACAGCATCGCGACCGAATGCGTGCTGCGCATGTCTTTGGAGCCGGATCTTGGGAGGCATTCCTGCACGTCCGCTTGCCTGCCACAGTTCCGTGGATCCTGGGCGGCATGCGCATAGGGATGGGTAATTCCTTCCAGACGCTCATCGTCGCGGAGATGTTGGCTTCAAACGAGGGGCTGGGTCAGCTGATCCTAAATAGCCGTCTGCAACTCTCCACCGAGGGCATGTTCGTTGGGATCGCTGGCATTGCGGTTCTGGGCATTCTGGCCGATTACGCGTTTCGCGCCACCACGCGAGGAATGTTCTATCGATATCGTTTGGGTTGGTAAATTACTCAGGTGAGGGAAAAGACTAGGGCGATCAAACTCTAACTCGGCCCGTCAAACGGCCAGCAGATCCACGATCCGTTCCTCGCCGCTGAGGGGAGGCAGAACCTCCTCTCGACGGTTCCTTTTTGCCCAATCAGCGGGAAAAGTCATAAGACAAGCAAATCACGTTCATATGGAATCATCTGAACGTGTGAAGATGATCGAAAAACAACGATGTAGAGCGGGTTTCGTGAATCCATGTGAACACAACACGCACTAATCCGGCCTTCGATCATCAAGAGAGCCACGTGAATCCCTTCGCCAGAAGAGCCCGATTGGACGCCGATTACCCCGCTGGCGGGGCCCGTTCATCACGCAAAACCACAATCAGGCCGCGCCGTGGCCACCGCCGCCAGGCGTGGAAAGCTGGATCGTCTCGCCCGCGCGCAGCACGTATTGCCGCTTCGGGTCCACCTTCTCCCCGTTGATGTGCAGGGCGCCTGTCGCACCAGCACCGCCACCCTCGACGCCGAAGGCGGGGATCACGGTGCGCTCCGCGAGGAAGGAGACGGCGATGGGCGTCGGGCTTCGGACCTCGATCAGAATGTCCTGCCCCATCCCGCCGCGCCGCGCGCCGGGGCCGCCGCTCTCCTCGCGCAGCTTCTTGTGGTGGAAGCGCAGCGGCGCGATGTGCTCACTCACCTCGATGCTGGTGGAGGAGACGTTGGAGGGCCAGGACAGGCAGGCGATGCCATCGCCCTGATGATTAGCGCCCATGCCGCCATTGTAGAAGAACATGTTCGCATAGGGTTTGCCATCCGCCCGCACGCCTGACTGGTTCATCCCCCACATGGGCGAACCGCAGGCTGCCATCACGCGCTCCGGCACCACTTGGCCCAGGCAGCCGAAAACAAGCATGGGCAGATAATGCCCGATCAACATGCGTGAGCCGCCCGACGCCGGAAACACCGGATTGACGATGCAGCCCGGCGGCGCGGTGACGGTGATGGCGCGGAAGGCGCCTTCGTTATTCGGCAGATGCGGCTCGGTGCAGACCTTCACTCCATACATACACATGGCATAGGTGTAGCACATGGCGCAGTTGATCGCCCGGTCCACCTGCGCGTCCGTGCCGGTGAAATCCATGGTGATCTCGTCACCGCGAATGGTCAGCGCCATGCGCAGTGTGATGGGCGTGCCGAGAATCCCATCGGTCTGCAACGCGCTGTGATAGGTGCCATCGGGCAGCGCGCGGATGGCTGAGCGCATCGCCGCCTCGCAGCGGCCCTGGATCTCGCGCGCCAGGTCGGTCAGGTCATGAAGGCCATGGCCGCGCATGAGGTGTAGAAGCCGCTCCTCCATCACATCGAGCGCCACGACCTGCGCCCAGAGGTCGCCCAACGTCTGGTCGGGCGTGCGGACATTCTGCCGCAGGATCGCGACTAACGTCGCATCCGCCTCGCCGCGCCGCATCAGCTTCAACGGCGGGATCTGCAGCCCTTCCTCGAACACTTCGCGCGGTTCGGGGCTGCGGATCTTACCGCCAATGTCGGGCGCATGCGCGGTCGACGCACTGAAGGCCACCAGCCGGCCATCCAGGAAAATGGGCTTGGCCACGGTGATGTCGGGCAGATGGCCCGTACCCATCCAGAGGTCGTTCGTCACGAGAACATCACCCGGCTCCAGCGTGTGCTCCGGGAAGAAGCGCAGGAAATGCTTCACCGTGGCCGGCAGCGTGCCGATAAAGGAGGGGATGCTCTCCGTCGCCTGCACCAGGCTCTCGCCCCGCGCATCGGTGACGATGCAGGAGAAGTCGTAGCTCTCGCGCACCAGGGTGGAGAAACTGGTGCGGACCAGGGCCGCCGCCGCCTCATCCACCAGCGAGATCAGCCGTCGCCAGAGAAGTTCCAGTTCGATCGCGTCGAAGATGCGGCTCATGCGGGGTCGGTCTCCGCGAGGATGGTGCCATCGGGCAAGACGCGCGCGCGGGCGCCGGGGCCGATGACGAAGGTGCTCTCATTCTCTTCGAAGACGGCGGGGCCGTTCACACTGTCCCCCGGCTCCAGCGCATAGCGGTCATAGACCGCGGCCTCGCTTGCCACGCTGTCGAACACCACGCGGCGATGGCCCTTCAGGGCGTTCCCGCGCGCATGGCGAGGTAAATCGAGCCGCCCGCCGGCGCCGGGCATGGGCGCTGAGAGCGAAAGCCGCAGCGCCACGAACTCGATCGCCGCGCCGGGTGGCGTGCGCGCAAAAAGCCGCCGATAGGCGGCCTCGAATTGCGTCCGCATCGCCTCGGGCGTGAGATCCTCCGGCAGAGGCACGGTGAGTTCACTGCCCTGGCCAACATAGCGCATATCGGCCTGGCGAATGGCGCTCAGCGCGGCCATCTCGGCACCGGTTGCCGCCAGCACGGCCCGGCCCTCCGCTTCGAGCGTGGCAAGGATGGCCAGGATTTCTCCGGTATCGGCACGGGCCAGCGGGGCTGCGTGATGCGCAACGCGATCGACCCGCGCGGGCGCCATGAGCATGCCGAAGGTGCTGCCCGCGCCGGCGCCGGGCGGGCAGGCCACGCGGCCAATCCCCAGGCGCTGCGCGACCGACCAGGCATGCACCGGCCCAGCCCCGCCCGTGGCGAGCAGCGCGTAATCCTGCGGCACGCGCCCGCGTTCGGCGATGGCGACACGCGCTGCGCCAGCCATGTTTTCATTCACCACATCATGCACGCCGCCCGCCGCGCGCTCCGCCGCAACCCCAAGCCGGGCAGCCAGTCTTGCAAGGGCCGCGCGGGAGAGTTCGGCATCAATCCGCATCTCGCCGCCCAGGAAGAAGCCGGCATCAAGATAGCCCAGTGCCAGATCCGCATCGGTGACGGTGGGTTCGCTCCCGCCACGCCCATAGCAGGCGGGGCCCGGCGCCGCCCCGGCACTCTCCGGTCCGACGGCCAGTGTGCCCAGGCCGCTGTCGCGCGCGATGCTGCCGCCGCCCGCACCGATCTCGATGAGTTCTACCGTGGCGATCTGCATGGGCAGTCCGCTGCCGCGCAGGAAGCGCTTTTCGCGCGCGGCCTCAAACCCCCAGGCGACCAGCGGCGCGCCATCATCCACCAGCGCGAGCTTGGCCGTGGTGCCCCCCATGTCAAAGGCCAGAACTCGATCCAGCCCGCCTTGGCGGCCAAACCAGGCGCCCGCCAGCGCGCCCGCGGCGGGGCCAGATTCCAGCAATTGTACGGGCGCGCGCCGTGCTTCCTCCACGTGGGTCAACCCGCCGTTGGAGAGCATGAGGAAAAACCCGCCCGGGATGCCTTCCTCGCGCAGCGCCTGCTCCATCCGTGCCAGGTAGCGCTCGGCCAATGGGCGCACATAGGCATTGGCGGTGGTGGTGCTCGCGCGGGAATATTCCCGGATTTCTGGCGCAATATCGGAGGAGAGCGAGATGGAAATGCCCGGGAAGCGCTGCGCCACGGCCGCACCCAGCGCGCGTTCATGCGCGGGGTTCACATGGGCGTGCAGAAAGACGATGGCCAGGCTCTCCACCCCCTCGGCTACCAGCGCTGCTACCTCCGCCATTGCGGCGTCGAGTTCGAGCGCGACCTCGATTGTCCCATCCGGGGCCAGGCGCTCGCGCGCCTCGCGTCGCCAGGGGCGCGGCACCAGCGGCTTCGGCATGCTGAGGAATATGTCGTAGAGCTCGTATTTCCGCTCGCGCCCGATCTCCAGCACGTCGCGGAAGCCCGCGGTGGTGATCAGGCCGGTGCGGGCGCCCTTGCGCTCGATCAGCGCATTGGTGAAGAGCGTGGTGGCGTGCACCACGCGCCCAACCTCTCCCGCCGCGCGGCCGGCGCGCTTGAGCACCTCCCGCGCGCCGATCAGCGCGCCGCGGGCCGGATCATCCGGTGTGGTGCTTTCCTTGAAGATGGTGGCACGCCCCGTCAAGGGGTCATGCAGGACGATGTCGGTGAAGGTGCCACCGATATCAATGCCGAGGGAAAGTGCCATGAAACCTCAATCCGCGCGGACGCCGCTCGCATTCGCGACACGGGCCCAGCGCTCTCGGTCGCGCCGGATGCGGGCGGCGAAATCGGCGCCCACTTCGTTGATGGGTTGCAGGCCGCGCGCGGCGAGGGCCGGCTGCGTCGCGGGGTCGGCCATGGCTTCGGTGAACATCCGGCCGATCTGCGTGACGAGTTCGGCAGGCATGCCGGCCGGGCCCACTAGGCCGAACCAGTTGCTCATGTCGAGCGCTGGAAAATTGCGCGTCAGCAGCGGCATCTCGGGCGCCAGCGGCGTGGGCGTAGCGGCGGCGAGAGCGAGGCCACGCACCTGCCCGCCACGGATCAGTTCCACCACTTCCGCGATATTGGCGAACATCAGGTTGATGCGCCCGGCCGCGACATCCGCGACGGCCGGCGCGCCGCCGCGATAGGCCACATGGATCAGCCGCAGCCCGGCCTCCGCCGCGAAATACTCGGCGGCGAGCTGGTTGGTGGAGCCATTGCCAGTGCTGGCATAGCTGAAGGTGCCAGGGTTGGCGCGGGCGCGGGCCACGAGTTCCGCCACGCTGCGATCCGGCGCGCCGCCGGGCACGATGAGTGCCATGGGCGTGCCCGTCAGGTTGCAGACCGGCGTCAATTCGCGCTCCAGATCCAGCGGGATTTGGGAGCCCGGCACGGCGGGCGCCACGCTCATATTGCCCATGATGGCGGTGGCCAGCGTGGCGCCATCCGGCACGGCGCGCGCCGCCGCCTGCATCGCGAGGTAGCCCACCGCGCCGCTGCGCGTCTCGGGAATGATCTGAGGGCCGCCGCGCCGCGTAACGGCCTCGGCCGCGATGCGCACGGAGATATCGGCCGCCCCGCCCGGCGCGAAGCCGACCAGGATGCGGATGGGCGCGCGGGACTGCGCCCATGCAGGCGTGGCCAGAAAGGGTGTTGCGAGTAAGAGGCGGCGATGCATGGTCATTCCTCCGTGAAGCGTGGCGCGCGCTGTTCCGCCCCCGCCTCAGGCCGCGCGGTCACCGCATCCAGCAGGCCGGGAAGGGATTGCCACATGCTGCCGGTGATGGGGTTCATCCGGCGCGGATGGTCGAAGGTGAGATGCGCGATGCCATTCACGATGGCCAACGTCACGCGCGCCTCGCTCATGCGCCGAGGTCCACGACGAGGTTCCCGCATGCCTCCAGCAGGGCGGTGGCGCCGGGCGGCAGCAGCAGTGTGGACATGCCATCTTCCACCACGGCGGGGCCCGCAATGCGCTGGCCCGCGCCCAGATCGCCGCGCCGGAAGGCGGGCACGCTCTGCATCGCCTCGCCGAAGCGCATGGCGCGATGCGCATGCGGCGCGGTCAGCCCGGTTGCGGGGATTTCGGGATCCAGGCGGCCCTCGCCCGTCGCGGCGGTGGCGGCGACGCGGATATTCACGACCTCTACTGTGGCGACCGGCGGCACGCCGGCGAAGACGGAACGATAAGCCGCCTCGAACTCCGCCCGGATGGCCGCGATGCTGCCCGCGCCATAGGGGCCGGCGGGCAGGTCGGTGGCGAGTTCATGACCCTGGCCGGCGAAGCGCAGATCGGCCGTGCGCGCCAGGGTAATGCCGGCTTCCGCGCCCAGTGTCGCGGCGATGATGGCGCGGGCCTCATCCTCCAGCACGCCGAAGCGCGCCTCCAGCATTTCCGGTGCCAGGGTGTCCAGCTTGGTGGCCAGCGTCGCCACACGATCCACCCGCGCGGGGGCAAGCAGCAGGCCCAGCGCCGAGGCTACGCCGGCGGCCGGCGGGCAGATCACTAGGCGCAGGCCCAGGCGGCGCGCCACCTCCGGCCCATGCAACGGCCCGCCGCCGCCGGTGACGAGCAGCGCAGGTTCCGCCCCCTCGCCACCATGCTCGGCCAGATGCACGCGCGCGGCCGCCGCCATCGCCTCATTCACCACGGCGTGCACGCCCGAGGCCGTGGCCCCCGGCGCCATGCTGGCGGCGATCCCCAACGCATCCAGCGCGTCGCCGGAGGCCGTTTCATCAAGCCGCATGGTGCCGCCCGCAAAGCCTTCGGCCTGAAGATAGCCCAGCGCCAGATTGGCGTCGGTCACGGTGGGTTCAGCGCCGCCGCGCCCATAGCAGGCGGGCCCGGGGTCGGAGCCGGCGCTGCGCGGGCCGACCTTCAGCAGCCCCAGCGGATCAAGGGCGGCGATACTGCCACCCCCAGCGCCGATCTCGATGAGTTCTACTGCCGAAATGCTCAGCGGAAGGCCGCTGCCTGGGGTGAAGCGCCGCTCCCGCGCTGCCTCGAAGCGATGCGCCACGCGCGGCACGCCATCGCGCACCACCGCGAGCTTGGCCGTGGTGCCGCCCATGTCGAAGGCCAGCAGGTCCCGCGCGCCGCTGCGCCCGCCAAACACCGCGGCCGCCAGCGCGCCCGCCGCCGGGCCGGATTCCAGCAGGCGAACGGGCACGCGCTTGGCTTCCTCCACATGCGTCAGCCCGCCATTGGAGAGCATCAGGAACAAAGGCGCGGTGACGCCCAGCGCCACGATCTCCCGCGCAAGCGCATCGAGATAGCTCACCGCCAGGGGTTTTACATAGGCATTGGCGACGGTGGTGGAGAGCCGCTCAAATTCGCGAATTTGCGGCGAGACCTCGCTGGAGAGCGAGAGATGCAGCCCCGGATGGCGGGCTGAGATCAGCGCCGCTGCCTGCTGTTCGTGCACCGGATTGGCATAGGCATGCAGGAAGCCGATGGCCAGCGAGGTGACGCCCGCCGTCACAAGCTGATCGGCCGCCGCCAGCACGGAGGCAGCGTCCAGCGGCGTTTCCACACGACCATCGGGTGCCAGGCGCTCGCGCGCTTCCAGCCGCAGCGCGCGGCGGACCAGGGGCTTGGGCAGCGTGATGAAGAGATCATAGATCTCGTATTTCCGCTCATGCCCGATTTCGAGAATGTCGCGGAAGCCATCGGTGGTCAGCAGTCCGGTGGGGGCGCCGCGCCGCTCGATCAGCGCATTGGTCAGAAGGGTGGTGGCATGCACCACGCGGGTGATATCCGATGCCGCCACGCCCTCACGCGCCAGCAGGTGACGAATGCCCGAGAGCACGCCCCGCGCCGGCTCGGCCGGGGTGGTGAGTTCCTTGTGCGCAAAGAAGCGTCCGCTTTCGGGCACATGCAGGACGATGTCGGTGAAGGTGCCGCCGATGTCGATGGCCAGCGCATACTGGGTCATGCGATGCCATCCTCGCGGTCCGCGATCAGGAGTTCGGGCAGGCGCGCCGCCACCGGCCCATGGCCACCGCCGCCCGGTGTGCGCATCTCTACCGTGCCGCCCGGCATGACGACATGCTGCCGCTTAGGGTCCACCGCCGCGCCATCAATCAGCACCGCTCCCGGCGCGCCCGGGAAGCCGCCCGCAAAGCCCGGGGCGGCAGAGCCGGGCTGGGTTCGCTCGGCAAGGAAGGTCACGGCGATGGGCTGGGAGGATCGGCTTTCATAGAGCGTCTCCTGCCCGGTGCCGCCGCGATGCCGGCCCGCGCCGCCCGTGCCGCTTCGCAAGCGCCGAAAGCGCACCCGCCAGGGGGCCGATTGCTCGATGGTCTCGACCGAGGCGGAGGAGACATTGGAGGGCCAGCTCAACACATTCGCGCCATCGCCCTGGGCGTGGGCGCCATAGCCGCCATTGAGGAAGAGCGCATTGGCCATGGGCGTGCCATCCTCGCGAAAACCCGAGAAGCCGAGGCACCAGAGCGGCGAACCCACACCCGCCACCACGCGCTCCGGCAGCGCCTCCGCCAGGGCCGACATGACGAGGGCGGGCAGGAAATGGCCGGTCAGCGCCCGCGCACCACCCGCCGCCGGGTGACGGGAATTTAGGATGCAGCCCTCGGGCGCTGTGACGGTCAGCGGCACGAAACTGCCCTCGTTGTTCGGCACGGAGGGGCAGAGCACCGCCTTTACCGCAAAGGCCGTATAGGCGAAGGTATACGCAAGGCAGACATTGATGGCGCGGGCCACCTGCGGGTCGGAGCCCGCATAGTCGCAGGTGATCGCATCACCCTGCACCGTGAGCGCGAGGCAGAGGCGCAAGGGCTGCTCCAGCCCATCGGTCAGAACTTCGGCGCGGTAGATGCCGTCAGGCACGGCAGCGATGGAAACGCGCATCGCCCGCTCCGAGCGCGACTGGATTTCCGCCGCCAGCGCCGAAAGGTCCGGCAGGCCATGCTCCGGCAGCAGGGCCAAGATACGGCGCTCCATTAGGTTAAGCGCGGCAAATTGCGCGTGCAGGTCGCCCAGCACTTGGTCTGGCACACGGGTGTTGCGGCGGAGCATGCGCATCAGCGTGGCATCCGGCACGCCGCCCACCACGGCCTTCATCGGCGGGATTTGCAGGCCTTCCTCGAAGACATCCCGCGCTTCGGCCGAGCGGATTCGGCCGCCGATATCGGGCGAGTGTGCCACGGAGCCGGCGAAGGCCACCAGCCGCCCGTCCAAGAAAATCGGTTTAGCCACGGTGATGTCCGGCAGATGGCCCGTGCCCATCCAGATGTCGTTGGTGATCAGCACATCACCGGGTGAAAGGGTCTCCGCCGGATACTCGCACAGGAAATGCTTGATCGTGTTGGGCAGGGTGCAAAGAAAGCTCGGCACGCTGTCCGTAGCCTGCACGACTGAACGCCCTTCGGCGTCGGTCAGCACGCAGCCGAAATCATGACTTTCACGCACCACGGTGGAGAAGGAGGAGCGAAGCAGCGCGGCGGCGGCTTCATCCACTATGGAGACGAGCCGCGTCCAGAGCAGCTCCAACCGAACGGGGTCAAACATCAATCAAGTCGAATTCCTGCGGATTGCACGACGCGCGACCATTTCACGGTCTCAGACGCCAGGAAGGCGCGGCTTTCATCAAGCGGGCCGCCAATGGGCGTGGCGCCCATGGCTGTGAAGCGTTCGCGCAGGGCGGGCTCGGCGAGCACGGCGCGCAGATCCGCGTTCAGCCGGCCCAGCAAGGGTTGCGGCGTGGAGGCGGGAGCGGCGATGGTAAACCAGGCTGTGGCGACATAGCCCTCCACCCCGGCTTCGGCCGCGGTGGGCACATCAGGCAGCGCGGGTGAGCGTGCGGCGCTGGTTATGGCCAAAGCGCGCACATGGCCGGCGCTGGCGACAGGCGGCACGGTGGGCAGGTTTTCGAACATCAGCTGGATATTGCCGGCCATCAGGTCATTCAGCGCCTGGGAGGAGCCGCGATAGGGCACGTGCGTCATTCGCAGGCCGGTGACGAGCATGAACAACTCACCCGCCATGTGGGTAGAGGTGGCGTTGCCGGCCGAACCGAAGGTCAACTCGCCCGGCCGCGCGCGCGCCAGGGCCACGAGATCGCGCAGATTCTGCACCGGCACGGCCGGGTGCGCGATGATGACGTTGGGGAATTCGGCCAGGATGGTGACGGGCGTCAGCTCCGTCGCCGGCGCATAGGGCAGGTTGCGATAGACGCTATAGGCCGCGTGGATGCCGATGCTGCCCAGCAGCAGCGTCTGCCCATCGCCCGGGCTGCGCGCAACATGCTCGGCGCCGATATGCCCGCCCGCCCCCAGGCGGTTGTCGATCACCACCTGCTGTCCCCAGCGCGTGGCCAGCGCCTGCGCTGTTACACGCGCGAGGACATCGGCCGAGCCGCCGGCAGCGAAGGGGACGACGATACGGACCGTGCGTTGCGGCGCGGTCTGCGCCTCCGCCCGGAGGGCCGAGAGGGTCAAGGCGGCTATGGCTGCAGCAAGGTAGGCGAGGCGCATGCTGGTCTCCGGGAAGCAGTGATGCCCTAAGCGACCACAGAGATGACCAATCGGCAAGGGCGCGCGGGCTGGCGCCACCAAATGCAGGTCGAAAAAGCTCGCGATCGGGTGTTGATCGCATCAAACCGTCGCGCTTTGGTAAGCGATCAAGACGACGAGCCGGGATGATGGGCCACAGCCAAGCGCCTGGAGGGCAAGGCGCACTCTCTGGTGATGAAGCTCGATTGAAGTGACGTGCCCACGCTTTGGTGGGCGGCTGCGCCCCTTACATCACGACGATCCACTGTGCCGGATGCACGGCAGACAGCGCATCCATCACATCGCGTAGATAAGGCGTGCGGCTCGTGCGCCAGGGGCCAGGTTCGGACGATGCACGGCTGCCCTGGATGCGATGCTTTTCCGCCCATGCCGAGACCGTGAGTTGCGGCGGCGGGCGGAGCATGGCCCCGGCACGGCGGCGCACATGTTCACGCGTGCGGCTCTCGCTCGCCGCCGATGCCGGGAGGGTCAAAGCGATCGGAATCCCCTGCGCGTGACAGACCATTCGCGCTGTGATGGGGGCTGAGCCAAGCGAAATAGAGCGTTATTTCATTGCTATGATTCAGGCGTTTTGATCATGATGTGAGGGCCAAATGGCAGCACCATTCGGCCCTCGCTTTCGCTTATCGGCTGCGCTTTCTGCTGCGCTTCGCGGCGGCTTGGCCGGCGGCGTAGGCTTCCGCGAGAGAGTTTCGTATGGACCAGACGGCGACATCATGGAAATCGAGCGCATCGCGGTTTCTGGTTTCCAGCGTTTCAACCGAGGGCATGTGCCGCTTGGCGATTTCCAGGAAAAGCTGGGCGGTGTCGGTGGTATCGTTCATCTTGGTC
>Ga0315906_10005134_pt1 | contig 16558 bp, 11 predicted proteins | sample LakEriMetagenome_4_FD_203526 | JGI IMG/M metagenome (GOLD analysis project Ga0315906, IMG submission 203526) | Freshwater fungal communities from buoy surface, Lake Erie, Ohio, United States - Buoy 2 MA122 | ecosystem: Environmental > Aquatic > Freshwater > Lake > Lake biofilm | place: USA...
TAATGCCGGCCACAGGTAATGATAATATAAAATTATGTTTCGTATCCCCTTTGACCGCGTGAACTGGATCACTTCCAGTTTCCTTATCGGCACAGCCCTCATCGCGCTCATCGGCGCCCCCATCTATCTGTATCATTACGGAATCGATTGGTTTCAGTTCAGCATGTTCTTCTTCTATCTCTGTGCGACGATGATGAGCATCACAGTCGGTTACCACCGCCTTTTTTCCCACCTTTCCTTCAAAGCAAAGACTCCGGTGAAATTCTTCACCCTGCTTTTCGGCGCCTGCGCCTTTGAAAACTCCTGCCTCAACTGGTCTTCCGATCATCGCCGCCACCACAAGCATGTCGATCACGATGAAGATCCTTACGACATTTCAAAAGGTTTTTTCTGGGCGCACATCGGCTGGTTGCTCTTCAAACTCAATCCCGAGCCTCCCATCGATAACGTTGCCGATCTTCGCAAGGACAAGCTTGTGATGTGGCAGCACAAATACACCCATTGGATCGGGCTTGTGCTCGGACTGATCGTTCCTTCCGCTCTGGGTTATGGGTATAACTCGCTCATGGGACTGGATCCCATGCAGGGGGCTCTCGGTGGCTTCCTGATTGCTGGCGTGACCCGCATCGTGATCGCCCAGCATTGCACGTTCTTCATCAACTCCCTTTGTCACACCGTCGGCAAACAGCCATACTCCACCAAGCACTCCGCGCGCGACAGCGCGATCATGGCCCTGCTGACTTTCGGCGAAGGCTACCACAACTATCACCATGAGTTCCAACATGACTACCGCAACGGCGTGAAGCCATGGCAGTGGGACCCATCCAAATGGACGATCTGGACACTTTCCAAGCTCGGTCTCGTCGAAGGTTTGAGACGTGTGCCGGACAGTAAAATTCTGCTCGCGGAAATGGGTGAAGCCCGTCGTCTTGCCGAAGCTCGGCTCAGCCAGATCCAAACTGTCCCGGGTTACTGCCAGCGCACGGCCGAAATACTGGCGCAAGTCCATGACAAGCTGTGTGAGAACTATCGTGAGCTCGAGAAAGCCGTCGCCGATCGGGTCCAACTTTCCCGCGATGCCATCCAGGCTTGGCAGGATGAGACCCGCGCCCTCATGCGTGAGTTTTCGCAGCTGACCAAACAAGTGATGGCGTAAAGCAAGACAGGGATTTAAATTGTGAAGGGAGGCGTCAATGCCTCCCTTTTTCGCGCAAAGCTTGGGGTATAGGTTTCCTGAATTAGACTGGTTCTCAAAAGTCCGTGCAGCAAAGGGAGATTTTTTGGTTTGGATTTTATGCCGCTTCGCGGAGGTATTTTGAAAGTTCCGGCCTGCGAACGCCGATTTCTGCGTTGTTCTTCGGTTGTGGATATTGATCCACGCCCTCATCACGCCTTGAACTCGTACGCCCGCAGACTCGGCCTTTCCCGCACGGACTTTTGAGAAACAGTCTATCTCAAATTCGAGATCGTCTGGAAGATCGCGGTGATCATCAGGTAGGCGAAGGTGCCGATAAGTATCGCCATGAAGATGAGAACCGATGGCATGATCAGCGCCATGACACGTTGCAGGTCTTTGTTGAGTTCCTTGTCATAACGCTCGGCGGCACGGCGCAGGGAGAGATCGATTTTTCCTGTTTGCTCTCCCACGGCTATCATATCGATCAGGAGGGGAGGAAATGAATCTGTGCGTATCATGGCTTTTGAAAACGCCCGGCCATCGCCGACCTGATGAATCACCTGATTGAGCTGGTTGCGGATCGCAAGATTCTGGGTGGCATCGCGCGAGAGTTCCAGCGCACGCAGGAGCGGTAGGCCGTTACTGACCAGGTTCGCCATGGTTTCAAGAAACTGAACGTAAAACCGTGAGGAGATCACCGCCCCTATCAATGGAATTTTAAGTTTCATCTCGTCCCATTTCGGGCGATTTTCCTCGTTGTCTTTCCATGCCTTGAAGAACAAGGAACCGCCAACTACCGCGACCAACATGACCATCCACCAGGCTTTGATGAAATCCGCAATGAGCATCATCCCGTTGATCGCCCAAGGCAGCTTGCCGCCCGGCGTGTTTTTGATGAGTTCCGAGAGTTGCGGAATGAGCATGGTTACGAACACAATGCCGACCCCGAGGCCCATGAGGACGAGGAATGACGGATAGATCAGTGCGAGGATGAGTTTGCTCTGCAGCTCGGAAAGCGTTTTGAGGTAATACGCCTGACGTTTCAAAATCGTATCCAACGCACCTGATGCCTCACCTGCCGCCGCAAGCGAACTATATAAAGGACCGAAGCTCGGACTGACTTTTTTCAGAGCGACCGAGAAGTTTACCCCATCTCTGACAATATCCCGAATGCGCCGTGATACCTCCTTCAGATTCCCGAGCTCTTGTCGGTTTTCCATCGACTTGAGTGCGGGCTCCAATTGCAAACCCGCTCCGAGCATGTCTGAGAGCTCTTCGGTAAAAAGAATGATTTCGGCACGTTTCAGTCTGATCATGCCGTCAGCGGAAACTTCCGTTTTTTCACCGACGACCTCTCTTTTCGTCGGTTTGGCGGACGGCTTTTTCGTCGCCACTTCGGAAGATTCCTTGAGTGTGACCGGCTGCAAGCCGCGCCTGTCCAAGGTCCGTAAAGCTTCCGAGCGATCCGATGCCTCAATTTCACCGGTTGAGACGGTGCCGTTGCCGGATAGGGCTTTGTAAGAAAAGATGGCCATGTGAAAAAACGATTATTCCACCCCGCCGATTTCGAGAGATGTGACCGAGATCACTTCTTCGATGGTCGTTTCGCCCTGCATGACTTTGTGCCAGCCGTAGGTCCGCATTGGCACATAGCCGTCCCGGAACGCCTGATTTTTCAACTCGGCAAGCGGGCGGGAATGCGCGACGAGTTCCTGCATTTTCTGGGTAAGAATCACAACCTCGTAAATCGCAAGGCGACCCGAGAAGCCGGTCATGCGGCAGCGATCACAACCTTTTGGCGCGTAAATTTGCCCGGCGATGTCGCGGGGGATTTCCAGGTCGATGATGTCCTGAGTGGAAATTTGACGGGGCACTTTGCAATGCGGGCAGAGCCGGCGCACCAGCCGCTGGGCGAGGAAGGCGCGAACCGCGGCGGAAACCAGGAACGGCTCGACTCCCATGTCGATCAATCGCGAAATGCCGCCCATCGCATCGTTGGTATGCAGGGTGGAAAACACGAGGTGACCGGTTAGGGAGGCGCGGATTGCGATTTCGGCGGTTTCCAAATCCCGAATCTCACCGATCATCACGATGTTGGGATCGGCGCGGAGGATGGAGCGCAGGGCTGCGGCGAAGGTCAGGCCGATCTCGGATTTCACCGCGATCTGCATGACTCCGGTCAGTTTGTTTTCCACCGGATCCTCGACGGTCACGATGCGTTTCTCGGGGCTGTTCACCTCGCTGAGGAAAGAGTAAAGACTGGTGGATTTGCCCGAACCCGTCGGGCCGGTGATGAGAATGATTCCGTTGGGAAGGTGGAGCAGGCTCTCGATTTTGTTTCTGACAAAAGGCTCTAGGGCGAGCTTGGCGAGGTTGAATTTTTCCTGGTTGAGGAGGCGGAGTGAAACGCTTTCCCCTTCCACGGTTGGCACGGTGGCGACCCGGACGTCGATGGTCGCGCCTTCAAACTGAAGGTTGATCCGTCCGTCTTGCGGAACGCGGCGCTCGGCGATGTCGAGACGTGCCATGATTTTCAAACGCGCGATCACCGAGCTCTGCAGGGCTTTGATGTTTTCCGGAACGGCGATTTCCAGCAGCCTGCCATCAATGCGGTAACGGATGCGCAGATTATTCGCCAGCGGCTCGACGTGAATATCCGTTGCCCGTTGGTCGAGCGCTTCACGGATGATCTGGTTCACGAATTTCACCACGCTGGCCTCTTCGTCCTCGTCCGCATCGATGATGTTCGCCTCGTCCTCGGAATCCGAAAGCTGGTCGTAATCCAGATCCCGTCCATCCAGAATCTGTTCAAAGGTATCCGCGCCCACCCCGTAAAGACGGCGCAAGGCTTCGTGGATCCTTTTCCGCGAGGCCATCCGCCACTCGAAGGGCATGGATAATTCCTGCGCCGCTGCCTGGTGCGCGATGAGGTTGAACGGATCAAAGGTTGCGAGGATGAGTTTTTTGTCATTGCCCTCACCCTCGATCGCGATGGGCAGCAAGCGATGCTTGAGCGCGACCCGTGGGCCGCAGGCTTCACGCAGCGGCAAGGTGTTTTCCTCGGTGGAGATGCTTTCCAACCATGGAATATCCAGCTCTTCAGCGAGTTCACGGAGATACCTTTCCTCATCCACCACCGCCGCATCCAAGAGATCATCAATCGGTGACCGCTGGCGCAGGGCCGAGGCCTTGAGCAGCTCACTGACAGCAGGCAAATCGTCGCAGCCCGATCTTCGGGCAGGTTCTAGTAAAAGTTCGGTCATTCGTTCTCCCTTAAGCTGAGCCTAATTAACCTTCTGAACGTGGATTTGTCGCTGAAAATCTTGAGTTCGGGGCATTTCTGGAGTTGTGCGGCAGCCCAACCTAATTACCCAATTAACTAATTTCTAATCGCTGTTTTTTATTTTCTTCGCCTGCTCTTCCTTCAGTCCTCCGATGAACAACAACACGGCGGCGATGCAGATGCAGGAGTCCGCGACGTTGAAGGTCGGCCACCAGCCGCCGCTTGCGGGGACGATTTTATCGTAAAAAGGAAGACGCACCGAGATGAAATCGACCACATAGCCTTGCGATAGGCGTTCCCAGAAACCGCCGTCTTTCACTTGTTCCAAGAGAAATCCCTGAACGAGACGATCGGTGAGATTTCCGAAAATCCCGCACAACAACAGTGCGACCGCCAATTTTGACAGAATGTGTTCGAACGCGCCCTTTTTCCAAAAATGTCTTATGAGGAAAAGGGCGATGACGGGAACCAAAAGAAAAACGACGGGTGCCCACGAAGTTCCGTTGCCCAAACCGAATGCCACTCCTTGGTTATGGACGCGGATCCAATGGAACCAGTCCGGAATGATCATCCATGGCATGTCATTGGAACCAAAGCTTCCCGGAGGAGGCTCGGAAAAATTCGCCACCGTCCATGCCTTCGTGATCTGATCGAGGATGTAGAGCGGAAGGGTGAGGAATAAAATCAGGCGGGTCAGCGGCATGTTGTGAAAGGTGATGAGTAAGTTAAGCCTAAAATCCCTTTTCTAAACCACTAAAATCATGAAGCCCAAAAAAGGAAAAGGGCCAGTATGGCGTTTTTCCTAGCTCAAAACGGTTCATTCAGGCCGCTCAATCTGTGCTTGGAGTTCAGTAGGGAGAACGGACCAGAGTTCAGGATGGGATTCCACCAGTCGTGAAATATCACCCAAATCCTTGATGCGTTTGTTCTGCCTACGCTCACTCGCTTTCCACGCCTTGATTTTCCCCGCCAGCGTGTCGTGAAGAGATGCTACTCTGAGCAGAATTCCATGCACGACCGCAGGCACGGCTCGAGAGGCGAATTCTTGGTAGAAGTCCTCAGTGCTGAGTTGCATACTGACTTTCGAACTGCCTTTGAAATTCAACGACCACTCGAAACGTGAAGAAGAAAACTCCTCCGCCTCTAGCAGTTCGATGGCTTTCTCAATCGCATCGGTGGCGACCACGAAATCCACGTCTTGAGTGACCATGGGCTCACTTGCCCAGTGGTTTACAGCGATTCCATCGATCATGCACCAAGGATCATCCGCCTTTTACAGACAACTGACCAAACGCATGACATCATCCGTGCCACCCGCAGTCTGCTAGTCATAAAAGCGTTTCGCCGTCACGCCGCTCTTGTAAACAGCGACTTCCACCCTGCAAGAAACTAATCCACAAGGCTGGTCAGCGCAGGTCGTTCAGACGATGTCAATCTTGTAGAAAAAAGCTTTTATTCCACGGTCAGCTTGATTCCATTGGGAAAATGATTTTGCGGATCATTCGGATCTTTTGCAAATCACGCGCAACCACACCCCGTTCCAAAATACCTGCCACACATGCCGACACTCAATTGGATTGGAAAAGATGCCGTCATTCGCCACCACAAAGAGGTTCCTTTCCGCCTGCTTGAGCCGGACGCCGAGCTTTCTCATGGGGATGGAACCGAAGGAAACCTCATTGTTCAGGGAGACAATCTCCACGCCTTGAAAGCCCTGCTTTCGAAATATGCCGGGCGGGTGAAATGCATTTACATCGATCCGCCTTACAATACGGGGAACGAGGGCTGGGTCTATAACGACAAGGTCAATTCCCCGGAAATCAACAAATGGCTAGGACAAGTGGTCGGCAAGGAAGCTGAAGACCTCTCACGCCACGACAAGTGGCTGTGCATGATGTATCCACGGATGGTTTTGCTGAAACAATTCCTTAGTGAGGATGGCGCGATCTTTGTTTCGATTGATGACAATGAGGTCGCGAGCTTGAGACTTTTGATGGATGAAATTTTCGGAAGAGGAAATTTTGTAGCAAATGTGATTTGGGAAAAGGCCGATAGTCCGAAAATGGACGCATTACTCTTTTCTACCCGACATGACCATACTCTTTGCTTTGCACGATCAATCGACAACTTCAGAGTAAACCGATTCAAATATCAGGAAGGAAATCTACCTACACACTATGATAAAGTTGATGAGAATGGCCGTAGCTACTATCTCAAACCTTTGAGGGCAATGGGCGGTCAAGGCGAAACAAGAGAAGCAAGACCAAAGTTACACTATGCACTTACTGCTCCCGACGACACTAAGGTTTACCCAAAGCTTCCAAATGGTGGGGATGGAGCATGGCGATGGAGTAAGAAAAAAACGGAAGCTGAAAGCGAAAGAATTCATTGGATTGAGACAAAAGCAGGCTGGAGTGCTTATTTCAGGATTTACGCAGACACATCAAATGGCGTGCCGCCTGAAACGATCTTCTATAATTCTGTTGCAGGAGGAAGTCGTCAGGCTCAAAAAGAGATTTCGGAAGTCGTTCCCGAGCAGAAGTTTTCTACACCTAAACCTACGCGTCTGATCCAACGCATCCTTCAAATCGCCACCGACAAAGACTCCATCATTCTCGATTCCTTCGCAGGCAGTGGCACCACCGGGCATGCGGTTCTGAAGCAGAACGCCGAAGACGGCGGGAATCGCAAATTCATCTTGGTTGAGATGGAAGAGAACATTGCCACGAACATTACCGCCGAACGCGTGCGGCGAGTGGCAGGAGGCTACACCGATGCGAAGGGCAAAGCTGTGGATGGTCTTGGCAGCGGGTTTCAATTCTGCCGATTGAGCGCGGAGCCACTGTTCAATGAGTTTGGCGATATTCGCGAGGATGTTCGTTTCGCACAGCTTGCGGATTTCGTTTGGTTTGCGGAGACTGGACTGGGTTACACAGGCGCGTTCGATAGCCCCATACTCGGGGTTCATGAAGGCCAGGCGGTTTATCTTTTGTTCAACGGAATTCTTGGAGATCGGCGTCCCCAAGGCGGAAACATTCTGACACAGGCGATTCTGGATTCCCTCCCCACGCATGATGGGCCCAAAGTCATTTACGCAGCGGCCACGCGTCTTGGCGCAGCAGCGCTGCAACGCGCCGGAATCATTTTCAAACAAACTCCCTACGCGATCCAAGTATGACGCTGGTATCTCGAATCAACACCCGACTAACAGAAGACGTTATCCGTTTTGAGCCGGAAGGAAAGTTCCTGGAGCGCAAGGGACGCGATACGAAGCCTTCAAAAATCGCCGACGAACTCATCGGCATGCTCAATGCCGGAGGCGGGGTGCTTATTTATGGGATTGCAAACGACGGCACACTGGAAGACCTACAGCAAGGTGAACTTTTGCGTAACAGTTCCGGGAGTTTGGATGCCTATCGAAAGTTGGTGCATGATTTGATTAAACCTCCGGCAAATATCGATTTGGAAGAGGTTTATCTGTCCACGGGAGAGTTGGTTTTCATCTATCACGTGGAGCCGGATTACGAACAGCTATTCCAGCGTGATGGGAATGAAGCTGTTTATCTGCGCGTCGCTGATAGCAATAAAGGCCCCCTTGACCGCGATCAGGTTGCGAGACTTGAGTATAACCGTGGCAAACGAAAATTTGAGGAAGAACTGCGTCCGGATTTTGCAATCGAAGACTTGGATGCCTCACTTTGCGAGTCTTACCGTAAGGCGATGAATTACGATGGAGACTTTAAGAGTCTGGCATACAAACGAAATCTCTGCGTCCTACGTGATGGAAATATGATTTTTAAAAACGCAGCAATTCTTTTGTTCGCAAACGATCCTGAGCGCTACATTCCCAATGCTTCGGTTAGATACGTGCGCCATGAAGGAACTGAGCGTAAATCCGGTTCTGAGTTCAATGTGGTCAAGGATCATCGCTTTGAAGGCCCAATTCCGAAAATCATTGGTGAGATCACGACTTTCATGGAGGCGTCTTTACGGGACTATTATTATCTCGATTTGCATCGCGGTAAATTTATCAGAGTTCCGGAGTTTCCACGGGACGCGTGGCTTGAGGGGATCGTCAATGCACTTTATCATCGGTCTTATAACATACAGGGCAACCCGATCATGATTCGTCATTTTGATGATCGCCTTGAAATTTCAAACAGCGGACCATTACCCGCGCAGGTTACGGTTAAGAATATCGAGTCTGAAAAGTTCACTCGCAATGTTCGTCTTGCACGAACTTTAAACGATTTTGGATATGTGCGGGAACTCAACGAAGGTGTGCCTCGGATTTACCGTGCGATGCGTGAGTTCATGCTCGCGACGCCCGAATACTCGGACGATGGCACCACGGTCACGCTTACTTTACGCAACAAGGTCTCCAATCATCGGGAGACGATTGCTGCGGAAGTTGTGAAACGTATTGAAAATGGCTGGCATCGATTCAATCGCAGTCAGCAAGAAATCATTAACATTCTTTTCGAGACCTGTGAGGCCACGATTGATGGATTGATTACTAAAATGAGCGTCAGTGAGCAGACGATTCGAAGCAATCTCAAGTTTCTTGAGGCTCAACACATCATCACGCGTGTTTCCGAGAGAATTAGAGATCGTAGCGCCATTTATCGCTTCTCAGACAGCTAAGACAAGACACCCCTAAAATAAGACAAGCTGGCACGCGGCCAAAAAGCCTTGTAATTCCAAGGGTTTCTCCCTCTAAGACAAAATCACCCCGAAATAAGACAAATTAACAAAGATTAACCATTCCATGCCTGCCTTTACCCTGAAATCCTACCAGCAGAGCACCCTTGTAAGCGTGGAGCATTATTTCCGCGAGTGTCAGCGGATGGGGAATGCGGACTACGCCTTCCAAGAGACGACCAGGGAATTGTGGGGGCGGAAATCAGACTTTACCCCTCTTCAAGGCTTCCCTGAAGAAATGCCCTATTTCTGCCTGCGTGTGCCTACGGGTGGAGGGAAAACTTTGTTGGCAGCGAAGAGCGTGGCTCTGGTGAATAGCCATTTGTTGATGTCCGAGCACAGCGTCATCCTGTGGTTGGTGCCTTCCAAAGCTATCCGAGATCAGACCTTGGCCGGACTCCGTGGGCTGGATCACCCCTACCATGCCGCCTTACGCGAGGCTGGGCCGATCACAGTTATGGATCTCGACGAGGCGAAATCTCTGACCCGCTCCACCCTTGAGACCAGCACGGTAATCATTGTGGCAACCCGTCAGGCCTTTCAGGTGGGTAATGAGGAAATTCGGAAAGTCTATGACAGTAGCGGCTCATTGATGCCGCTATTCGAAGATCTCAGCCCCGAACAACGGGCAGAGCTACTCAAGGACAAGGACGGAACGACGATTCCATTCTCGCTGGCGAATGCATTACGCCTGAGACGCCCTTTCATCATCGTCGACGAGGCGCACAATAGCCGGACTGAGCTTGCTTTCGATACCCTTGCTAAGTTCCGCCCCTCCGGGATCATGGAGTTAACCGCCACACCGGATACGGATAAAACTCCGAGCAACGTGCTGCATTCGGTTTCGGCTGTCGAACTCAAGCGGGAGGAAATGATCAAGCTTCCGATTCAGCTCGAAACCGAACCAAACGATCAGCGCTGTCTCGCTCTGGCGCTGGATCAGCGTGAGCAATTGGCGGCTCTGGCAACCAAAGAGAGCCTTGAAGGCGCGCCTTATTTGCGACCTCTGGTATTGATCCAGGCCGAGCCTCGCTCGGGCACAAAAGCCACACGCGATGCGGACTGGGTGAAGCAGGAACTGATGACGAATCATGCGATACCCGAAGATGAAATCGTGATCGCAACAGGTAGCGAACGCGGTTTGGACGAGCTCGAAGGACTCTATAAAGGAGGGATTTTTTCAGAGAAGTGTCCGGTCAAATACGTCATTACTCAGAAAGCTCTGGCGGAGGGCTGGGACTGCGCTTTTGCCTATGTCCTGGTGAGTATGGCAGGGGTAAAAAGCGCAACGGTGGTTGAGCAGTTGCTTGGACGTATCTTGAGGCAGCCCCAGGCGACACGCAGGGCGAATGAAGCTCTGAATCGTTCATATGCGTATGTGGTTTCCAAGGATTTCGGTGAAACCGCCGAAGCGTTGCGAGATTGTTTGGTTCAGTCCGCAGGATTCAATCGGCAAGAGGCTTCGGAATTTGTTTCTGCTAAGAAACAAGAACAGGCCAAACTGGATTTCAGGAGAGGCGCAGGACGAATCACCATCAAACCCGTTGAAGTGTCGTTGACGGAAGATCTGGATCTATCAAAAGTTTCACCGGAGACGAAAAAGAAACTCCATTGGAATAAAAAAAGCCGTGTTTTGACCATCAATGCTCCGATGAGTTCGGCTGAGGCCGAAGAAGTCCAAGCAGCAGCTGTAATGGATGTGACCCGCGAGGCTATCGAGCAGGCTGGCGAAGCAAGCCGTACGAAAGCGGTTGAAATTTTCCACACTCCCTCAGAGCTGGGTAAAGCCTTCTTGGTGCCACAGATGGAAGTGCTGATTGATGGGGAGCTGCGTCTTTTCGACGAACCCGAGGCCATTGATTATCCATGGGAATTGCCGCTTTATCATAGCTCTGTAACAGACGAGCAATTGCGTGCATTACAACTGTCTTCAAAAATTTCAGCAGGTGGCTTGATCGATGTGGATGCGGAACAGGGAAGGCTAAAGACGAGGTTCACAAAAGAATTGAGTCGTGATCTGGGCTTGGCTTACCGCCCGGAGAACTGGGATGAATCAAAACTGGCAGCATGGTTCTGCAAACAAATTCGCGATCCTTCGATTACCCATGCAAGCAAGCGGGCTTTTGTCGCCGCATGGCTTTCAAGCTTGCTAAACAAAGAAGGCATGGATCTCGCCAGAGTGAACCGCCAGAAATTTTTATTGCGGAACATGATCGAAGATCAAGTGAACGAACTGCGATCAACCGCCATCAAAACCGCCTGCGAAGCGTTTCTTTTCGGTGATGGAAAAGAAGATAGAGTTCGCGTCGGTTCAGAATATCAATTTGAGTTTCACCCAGATGCTTACGCGCCAGATCGGGATGATCGCAATGAATATGGTGACTATGTGTTCGAGAAACATTTTTATCCGCGTATGGGTGATTACGACTCAGCGGAGGAGTATCAGTGTGCTTGTTGGTTGGATCGCCAAAAAGAAATTGAATTCTGGGTGCGCAACCTTGTACGGAAAAACGGCGTATCGTTCTTTCTTCAAACATCGAACGGCCGATTTTTTCCAGACTTTGTCTGCAAACTGACTGATGGCAGGATTTTGGTAGTCGAATACAAAGGCGCAAATCTCTGGAACGCCGCTGAACCAAATCGGCTGGTGGGACAGCTTTGGGAAGCATTGAGCGAAGGTAAATGCGCTTTTGTAATGGTGAAGGATAAACAGTGGGATTGGATTAAAGCCAAATTCTAGGGCTTCCAAATCCCGCTAGTTGTTCACCCCACCACGTCTTCACACCGCTGGCACAGGCCCGATGCGACGACGGGCTCGTAAGTCATGGGCGTCTGATCCTGATAGGCGTTTTTCCAAGCGGTTGAGAGAGCCTGAAACACTAGCGACATTTCAGTTTCAAAGCGCTCCTTGGTCAAGGTTTCGGCCACTTTTTTGGCCATTCTGACTTTGTTGTTTGGCCCAAGGCCTGTCGCAGCTCGCAAATCGGCAGGGTAGTAGTCCTCCAACCCGTGAACTTGGAGTTCCACCAGTTGGCTGCGTGTCACCAGATTGTAGTTTTGACGTTTGAATTCTTTAAAGCGAGCCTGCTTGTCGGGTCCGTCAGGTTGGTCCAGCAGGATGACGAGTTTGTCCCGGTAGATAGGAGCGCCGCCTAAAGTATGGAGCGTGTCGTTCAAACGACCGTAACTCTGACGCTGCTTTTCGTCGTCACCATTGGCGGCGAGAACGTGGATCGGCGGTTTCTCCCCGTAAAATCGGCGAATAATCGCTTTCAAAAACTCCTGCTCGCTACACCCCTCCACAATCAAAAAATTGGATGGCAAGAGGATATCTGCAGGCGAGCCTCCCAACAACTCATAAACAACCTCGTATTTCGCAGTTCCGGAGTTGACTGATTCGACAGTCGTCAGGCCTTGGACTTCCTTGTGAACTCGGAAAACCCTTTGGCTTTGGTGATCATCGGCGAGAAGAACGGACGAATGTGTGTTCACAAATACTTGATCGTGACCGTCGGCAAGTTCGAGCAGCGCTTCCTTGAGCTGCCGCTGGGCTGTCGGATGCAGGTGGAGTTCTGCCTCATCAATGAAAAAAATGAATGAGCGCCCAAGGGCTTCCTCCCTGCGACGATCCGCGTAGGTTTTGATGATGGCCAGCATCAAGGCACGTTGCATTCCATCGCCCTTTTCCTCGGCAGTGGTATTGACCCCATCGTCCAGCCGTGTGCTGAAATTTTTCAGAAGATCATCAAACGCGGGCTCCTCGACGGCAAAATCGACTGCTGTGCAATCTGGAAATTGCTTGGCCAGATGGGTTTGCACCGCATTTCCAAGTTCGGTCAGCCGAGATCTTACAGCAGATGTTTCCGAGCCGAAAAGAGCCTCAAACTTTTCGCGGAACTCGCGATAGTTTTGGTCGGCTTCAAGAATCTCCGTGAGTACGCCACCCAGCATTTTACCGATAGGAGAGGTGGATTTGTATCCTCCGACATCTTTAAGATTTTTTGTTGCCTCCACGAATTCAAATCGTGGAATACAGTTGTTGAACGCGGAGTCAGCACCACATGGCTGCTTTTTCCACTCGTTACGAGCGGGATGGAAAATAAAACGCTCTTTAGGTGCTTCCGAAGTTCTGCGGATTCGCATTTCATCAAGATCCCCAAGGATCGTGCGCAGTTTTGTTTGGTTGTCTGAGTGAGTGATCTGATTGAGACCGTCCTGAACACCTGAAAACACGATTTCGACTGACACCTCCGAATCCGCAGCTTGTGAAACGTTCCGAATCTGACCGATCTCGCCTTTTGCTGAATAAAACCATTCAACTGCCTGAAAAAGATTCGTTTTCCCATGGTTATTCTGCCCAACGAAGACATTGAAGCCGACAGTATCAAACTCGGCATTCGCTATCGAGCGGAAATTTGAAATACGAATGGTTTTAATTTTCACCTAAGCACGCTGTGTGTAAGTCGCGATCATGACAAGAAAAAAGTAATCTTTTGAACAGTATTGAGCTGCTTTTCTGTCAGTGGAGTTATCTGACCACTTCCTCACACCTCGCGCACAGGCCGGATTCGACGAGGGGCTCGTGCTTACGACAGCGGGGGCAGAGCGGCAGCGCGGTTTTGGCGGCCGCGGCGGCGAGTTCGGTTCCTTCGGTCACGGTGAGCTCGGCGATGATGAAGAACTCGGTCGCAAAGTCGCGGTTGCTGAGCTTTTCTAACAAATGCGCGTCGCTTGCGGGAAGCGTGAGGGAGATCGCGGCCTCGTTGTTGCGGGTGAATTCCTTGGCCTGGATCTTCGCTTCGATCGCGGTCTGGATGACCGCTTTGATTTGGAAAAGACGATCCACATCCTTGCTGACCTGGCCCGGTGCGAAGGCGGGATCGGCGGTTGGGAAATCCTGTTCGTGCACGCTGCCCTCCATGAACGCGGCGTGTTCCCATGCCTCGTCCGCGGTGTAGGCGAGAATGGGCGCGAGCAAACGGGTGATACTACTAAAGATCTCGTACATCGCCGCTTGCGAGGCAAGGCGGCGCGGGGAATCCGGCGCGTCGCAATACATGCGGTCTTTCAGCGCATCGATATAGATCGCGGAAAGATCCGTGGTGCAGAACTGGTTGATCGCGTTGAAGACTTTTCGGAATTCGAACGACTCGTAAGCGGTGAGGCATTCCTTCACGACGGCGTGGAGGCGTTCGAGGATCCAGTGGTCGAGTAGAGGGATTGGGGACCGGAGATTGGAGATTGATGATTTCGGATTATGGCCATCCAGGTTGCCCAAAAGGATGCGGAGCGTGTTGCGCAGGCGGCGATAGGGTTCGGCGACCTGCTTGAAGAGGTCTTCGCCGAATGGGACTTCGTTTTGCCAATCGACGCTGGAAGCCCAGAGGCGGACGATGTCGGCGCCGTATTGGTTGTAGAAATGCGCGGCGTCGATGGGTTTGCCGGCTTTTTCGGCTTCGGATTTGGAGAGTTTCTTTTTGTCCTTATCGACCACAAAGCCATGGGTCATGACGGCTTTGTAAGGTGCGTGTCCGCGGTAGGCGGTGGAGAGCATCAGCGAGCTTTGAAACCAACCCCGATGTTGGTCGGTGGCTTCGAGGTAGAGATCGGCGGGGCAGTGCAGCTCGGGATGGGCGTCCAATACGGCGGCGTGTGAACATCCGGAATCGATCCAGACATCGAGCGTGTCCCTGCCCTTTTTCAGGCCGGCGGGAAGGCCGAGTTTCGCGGCGAGTTCGTCATCGGCAGTTTCGAACCAGACATTGGTGCCTTCTTTTTCGACGAGGTCGGCGACCTTGTTGGCGAGTTCCGGAGAAAGGATGGCTTTGCCGGATTCATCGAAGAACACCGGCAGCGGAACGCCCCAGGTGCGTTGGCGTGAAATGCACCAGTCGGGACGGGACTCGACGGTTCCGTAGATCCGGTTGCGACCCCATGCCGGCATCCATTTCACCTTGTCGATTTCCTCAAGCGCCTGGCCGCGCAGGGTGTCGAGCGAGATGAAGAATTGCTCGACCGCGCGGAAAATGATCGGGGTCTTCGAGCGCCAGCAATGCGGGTAGGAATGTTTGTAAGCTTCCTCGCCGAGCAGGTGGCCGCTTTCTGTGAGGATCTCGATGATGCGTTTGTTGGATTGAAAAACGTGTTTGCCAACCAGTTCCGCGACGCCGACTTCTTCGGTGAATTTACCTTCGTCGTCGACAGGGGAGAGAACACCCAAACCATTTTGTTGTCCCGCAACGTAGTCATCTGCGCCGTGGCCAGGAGCGGTATGAACGGCGCCGGTTCCGGTTTCGGTAGTGACATAGTTGGCGAGGATGATTTTGGATTTGCGATCAAGGAACGGATGCTGCGCCTCTTCGTCTTCAAGCTCGCGACCTTTGATTTCCGAGAGCGTTTCTTTCAGCGCATAGCCGGTTTTTTCCGCGAACGATTCTAACAACTCACGAACGATGATGAAGGTTTGTTCGGTTTCACCATTGGAAAAGTTTCCGACCACATAAGTGAATTCCGGATGCAGTGCGATCCCGAGGTTGGCTGGAAGTGTCCAAGGAGTGGTGGTCCAAATCACCATGTTGGCCTTGCCAGCAAGCGCGCCGCTGGTCAGGGGAAATTTCACAAAGATCGAAGGCGAGATTTTATCGGCGTATTCCACTTCCGCTTCAGCGAGTGCGGTTTGTGCGCCGTAGGACCATTGCACGGGCTTCTTGGATTGATAGATGCAACCGTTTTCCACCAGCTTCGCAAACACCCGCAGGATGCTCGCCTCGTAAGCTGGATCCATGGTGAGGTAAGGATTTTTCCAATCGCCGAACACACCGAGGCGGCGGAATGAGGCGCGTTGGATATCGATGAAACCGGCGGCGAACTCGGTGCAGCGTCGGCGGATTTCCGCTGGCTCAAGTCCGGCGGCTTGTTTGACGACCTTGAATTCAATCGGTAGACCGTGGCAGTCCCAACCTGGAACGAAAGGCGCGTGGAAACCCGCCATGGTTTTGGATTTCACCACCATGTCCTTGAGGAGTTTGTTCAGCGCGGTGCCCATGTGGACGTCGCCGTTGGCGAAAGGAGGGCCGTCGTGGAGGATGAAATCGGGTGCGCCAGCGGCTTTGCGGGCGGCGGTGATTTTATGGTAAAGCCCGTTTTTCTCCCAAATCTCCAAACGCTTCGGCTCGTTTTCGACCAAGTCCCCACGCATAGGGAAACTGGTCTGCGGCAAGGTCAGCGTGTCTTTGTAATTTGGGGCATTGCTCATAACGGGGCGCGGAAACTAGCAACCCCCGCGCCTCGGGTCAACCCATACCCCCGAAAGGAACCGCGATTTCTAAATCGCGACCTCGATGGCGAAATATCTACAGCTAATGCGGCGGTTGCAGTCGCGATTTGAAATCGCGGTT
>Ga0315906_10005141_pt1 | contig 16554 bp, 14 predicted proteins | sample LakEriMetagenome_4_FD_203526 | JGI IMG/M metagenome (GOLD analysis project Ga0315906, IMG submission 203526) | Freshwater fungal communities from buoy surface, Lake Erie, Ohio, United States - Buoy 2 MA122 | ecosystem: Environmental > Aquatic > Freshwater > Lake > Lake biofilm | place: USA...
CCTCGCCTAAACGAAACACCATAGTCATTGAGCCCATATTCAGACTCTCGATGCGCTCATGTCGCAAAGTTAGACGACCCTGCTCACGGTCTACTTTGCGAACCTCCGCCAACGTCCACTCTGCCTTTGCAGGCTCGCTCGTCTCTCCGTGCTCGGAATGCTGTGAATGATGGGAGTGCTGCTGCGCCTGAACTACCCCAACCGACAACCCGAGCGAAATAAAACCCAAACTTGCGAGCATCAGTAAATTGCGTCCATTGGATCGCGTAATTACGCTTTTAATCCTGTCCATTAATGATGTCCTCAACGTGTCTTCGAGCCGTGTAAGTTAAGCGATCGTCGCATGATCTGAAAAAACTGACGATATCGGGTCGCACTCTATTTGATCGTATCGTACTTCAATTAGCCCTGCTCAATCTCTACCCATGCTAACGAAAACGGTACAGACTTCTCTGCACGGATGCCGGCTCGTATATCGAGAGATTTTGGCGGAGGCGGTGCAGAGAAATAGAGAGCGAGGGCACTAATCAAAGAAGCTCTTTTCAAGCCCGAGTGTGTAAGCAGGTGTGTAAGCGACTTGCGATCGTAAGTGGTTGATTGATCGGAGTTTCGAACTTACTTCAAGGGATTGCTTTTTCTCTGGAGTAAAAAAGCCAAATCAATAGAAATCTAACTCATTGATTTATAAGACTGGGCCCGCTTGGATTCGAACCAAGGACCAAGGGATTATGAGAAGACTGGACTCAGTAATCCCTGTTGGCCTTCAATGACTTACACGTGTCACTAACCTGTGTGTAAGAAAGTGTGCAAGTAAATATCGGGTTTTTGACAGGGGTTATGGGCTGTGAAAACACTTCCGCACATAGAGTTCATCCAGGGATCAAAGAACGCGCAGCAAGACTAAGCATTTTGTTTTTCTAAGGAGTTTCTTATTAACCAAAGTTCAGCGTTTGCCAACTGCGCGCGGTACAATTTCTGCTCTAATCGTTACGCGAGACCACGATGCAACGTTTCCTTGGAAAAACAGTCGTCATCACGGGAGCCGGCCGCGGAATCGGCGCCACCTGCGCCGAGCGGTTCGTAGCGGAGGGCGCACAGGTCATACTTGTTGCGCGTAATAACCAAGAGTTACAGGTGCTAGCGAACACGCTTGGCCCCGCGGCAAAAACGGCACCTTGTGATGTAACCGATGCGGCATCTGTCACGCGTCTATTCGCTTCGCTTGAGAGATGCGACGTACTAGTAAATAATGCAGGCGCCAACACGCCGCAGCCGTTCGTTGAGGTTGAACTCGATACACTTGATCGATTGTTGATGCTCAATATTCGGGCGGCTTTCGTAGTTGCACAAGCTGCGGTGCGCACCATGCTTCGCGCTGGAAGTGATGGCAGTATCGTGCACATGAGCTCCCAGATGGGGCATGTAGGCGCCTCAAATCGCACGGTCTACTGTACTAGCAAGCACGCCATTGAAGGTCTGACGAAGGCAATGGCGGTAGAGCTTGCTCCCAAAGGAATCCGCGTTAACGCCGTAGCCCCGACGTATATCGAAACACCGCTCACCAAGCCGTTCTTCGAAAATCCAGAATTCCGTGCCGATACCTTGCGTCGTATTCCGCAAGGCCGTATCGGTACTCCGCGCGAAGTCGCCGATGCCGTATTGTTTCTGGCTTCGCCAGAAGCAAGCTTGATCACCGGTACGAGCTTATTAGTCGACGGTGGCTATACGGCTCAATGAGTACGATCAGTTAATTCGATAAAAGCGCGCTGCGTTACTCGCGAACAACGCACCCCGATCCTCGGCGCTCAGGTGCTTACAAATATTTGCGTATTCGTACCAAACATTAGAATACGATTTCACTAGTTTTTCGACAGGATAGTTGGAGCCAAACATCAGGCGTACCGGTCCAAATGCTTCGCAAACCACGTCGAAATGACTTTGCACTCGTTGAGCCGACCATATCGGATCAAACATGCCGAAGCCGGAAAACTTGCAATACGCGTTCGGTAAAGATCCCCAAAGCTTTATACCAGTACGCCAAACATCAAACTCCGCCGGCTCTGCGCCTGGCGATCCAGCATGACAAATCGCAACCGACAACTCAGGACAACATGAAAATACTCGGAATGCAGTCGCCAGTTGAGACGGAGTCAATTGCAGATCAAACGATAGTCCAGTTTCTGCGAGCTGCCGTAAATTGTTTTTCCAAGTAGGATTATCCAATAGCCGACTGGAACCACTACCGAGATCCTCCGTGGAATGCCGCCCGAGGATTTGTCGAATGCCACGTAAATTTGCGCTTGTGCGATGCGCTGCCAATTGCATCGCAAAACTCTGGCTTGATAGATCCGCGTACGCGACGATGGCATTCGGCATGCCCCTTGCCAGATCGTTGTCAGCCACGGCTTGCAACCAACGGGTCTCGTCGACTGCAGCCGCTTCTGCAATACCCACTTGAATATGCACAGATTGAACTACAGGCAAATCACCGATGTCGCTGCGGAAGTCATGCAACTCGTAATTTCTTTGGATGGGCGTAGGATCACCGAAAAATCGTCGTTCGCCACGACGCATAAGCCAGGGATAATCGTTCACGCTTAAATCCCACAGATGATGGTGGGCATCGACAATCTTTGCAGGCAGGAGCATCATTAAACGAGTTGAGCGAGCAGCGCGATCCGATCGTAGACTGACCACTCTGCAACGATACGCCCCGCAACTATCTGCCAGTGCGTGACGCCAAGCAGGACCGCTGGCCTTCCGGAAGGCGCGAGACCCCAGAGGGGGCCGACGTGCTCAAAAGCCAGCGTCCAGCGTACCGCCACGCGATACTCGCCCGCTGTTCGATACTGGACCGTCACGTGATCCACGCTTACTGCTGCCTTTGCCATACTACGACGCAACTTGGCGTAGTGCGACTTGATGGCCTCAGCACCGCTTGAAACGACCTGCGAGTCGTACAAGACGGCATACGGCGCATAGGCCGATCTTTCGTGGCTATTACCTGTAACCCATTGGTCGCATAGTACCGCCGCAGAGTATGCGGCTGCTGTGTTTGGCTCAAAATCTGTTACGACGCCGCTCGTGGCATCACGCGCAGCGCGACGATATTCCGTCTCGAGCCAATCGCGACACTCCGCTGTACGCCCATCAGCCACATAACGAGCGACCTGTAATGGTGCGGCTCCGATTTGTAGTGCGAGCGAGTAATTATCGCGTACCAGCCATTCTTTTGTGATCCTACCGTTCTCCACGAGACAGTCGGCGATGGTCCGTACGAATATTTTTCGGCCGGTCGCGGGCATGTACGGCAAGTCTCCCGCGTGCGTCATCGGACTGCCTATTCGATGGGAACTTAAAAATCGGCCTGGTCCGAGGCGTGCTCCGATGACTGCCTCCCCGAGCAGTAGACGATCCGGGAAGACCCGCAACGTCTCCTTGGTGTTGGTGATGATCGCCGCCGAGCCGTGCACCATCCCACCGAGTGTGTAAATTAGACAGTCGGTGGAGTAATAATCGTTAATTCGCTCCACATGGCCCGACTCCCAAATCTCGTGCGTGATGCCAAGAATGTAGTCTGTTAGATCGCGAAATGGGCCTTCTGTTCCTTCAAGTACCATTGGCGACTGCCTCAACGATCAAACTTTGCAAGTAGCGATTTTGCGCCGGATTGCAAAAACGTGTGATCAGAGGCGAGCACAAAGAACGTCACGCCCTTCGCGCGCCAATTTGGTATCTCATCTAAATTAGCGACGAACATCCCCACAGGACACCCTACAGCTCGTGCGGCACGCACAATTACGTCTACCGCATCGATCACAACAGGGTCTTCGAGATCGGTTTTACCTAACGAAACCGTCAGATCGACCCGCCCGACAAATATGGCGGACAGACCAGTTATGCGAACAATCGCATCGATCTCAGCCAAGGCTTCACCATCCTCGATTTGAGCGATGACAACGGTCTGCGATCGTGCGTACCTCAACTGCTCACCGAGCTTTCGTCCGCCGAACTCCGCCGCTCGTGTCGATCCGGCGTAACCGCGACCACCGGGCCCGTGGTGCGCTGCATGCACTGCGCGGATCGCGTCGTCAGCACACGTAACATGCGGCACGAGAATCCCATCAGCGCCACAATCTAGTGCGTTCAAGATATTTGCGCTGCTTGAATCGGGAACCCGTACCAATACTGGCTTTCGGAGCGCACGAACGATGGCGATACAACCGTCAAGCTCGGCGCGACCGAACGGCGCATGCTCGGCGTCTAGTACAAGCACATCCAGCGCCGTTCGACCCAATACCTCGCAAACGACCGGCGATGGCGTCTTGATCCAAGTACCAACTACGGGATCAGCTCGTCGCAGCCGCTCAAGAAATCCGTCCCCGTTCACTTCAGCCATCACTCAGACGCTCCAGTCTTTTTATTGCTACGCTCACTCGAATTCGAGTGCAACGTCTCCGGCAACGAAAACCAAATTACAGTGGCAAGTAAAAAAACGAGCGAAGCCGTCAACATCGTAGCCTGCAAACCGAACCAATCCGCTATGGCGCCAGACAATAGCGCACCGAATAGAGAGACAATCCTGCCCCAATTAAAGATCGATGCAGCGGTTGCGCGTAAGTTCTCGGGATAAAGCTCCGCGAAGTATGGTCCCCAAATTCCGGTACAGACCAGCCCAAATCCGTAGGCGAAGCCCGTCAACGCGAACATCAGCGGGCTTGGCGGCAAAAATAGATAGAGCACCACGAACACCGCGCTCACTAAGAATCCTACCGCACTCATGCGACGCCCGAAGCGATCGCCCACCATACCCCAGAAAATCGCGCCGACCATCGACCCGATATGCAATACCGTCATTAACTTGCCGATCGAGTCGGCATCGTAGTTATGAATTTCACGAAGGTAGGTTGTCGCCCATCCGTTAAAAGTTTGGAATGCAAAGAAATTTAGGCCGCACAATAGTGCTAGACGGATAGTTATTGTCCATCGCCCATGACGAAATAGTTCGCGGATGTCCGGTGCGACTGCACTTTCACTGAGAGATTTTTGCGCGTTACCCCAAATCCGGTAACTGCGATCGGCGGGAATGAACACGAACACTGCAACCCCGGCTGCCAGCGCGCCGAGGCCACCGAGTTCCAGCACGGTGCGCCACGAATCCGCATCGAAATGACGTCCTGTCCACGACAGTAGTGCGTCGCCGCCGTTGTAGACCAGTTGTACTAAGCCCGCCAACAAGCCTCGCTGCACAGGTGAGTACCAACCAATGTACAGACTCACCGCACAACCAAATACACCACCAAGAAAAAAGCCCATGACAAATCGCTGCAATAAGGCGTCGCTATAGGTCTCAACGAACGTAATCGACAGCGCCGCGCACCCAAAGCCAATTGTGATCGCGGAATAGACATTACGTCGACTGAGTCGATCTGCAATCTGCGGGAGGATAAGCGATCCGATTAGCGCGCCAAGCGCTTGCAAAGTATAAAACGCCGCAACTTCCGTCTTACTCAATGCCAAAGATTCGGCGATATATGGCCGGAGAAAGTTTTCAGTGTTCCAAAGAAACGCATAGAACACATATGGCGTCATTAACACTGCAAACATGAGCCATCGGCGCGCCGGGGAAAAACTCTCGGCGGTTATCGGTTCGCTTGTTGAGGCCCGGACCATGACCGTTAGGCTAATACGTCGATTCGCCCGGTGTCGCGTAACCGACCAAGCACGTCGAAGTCCATTTGATGTAGCAAGTCGAGCAAATCGATAAAGACCCAGTTTTCATCGAGTAGATCATTATCACGCTTCCAAAAGTCCATGACCCGCATGGTGATCTTGCGGCCGGTTGGCGGTAACCCCATGAAGCCACCGCCAGCGTGAGTCGCACGTATACTCGGCCAGCCCGTCGAAGCGACGTATCGACCTTCGGCAATCCGGCACTTGTGGTTACCTCCGACCCGATCGGGAAACGCTTTCAGGAACGGTCCTTGGTGAACGCGGCGATAGTGCTCCTGTCCGCGGCAGGTACCGATGCCCGCCGGACCATACCAGGTAAAGTGTTCGCTCCAGAATTTCCACTGCTCCATGCTGTCGAGGCACTTGCCGTCGTAGCGCATCAACCCAGCGATCATGGCTTCAACCAGCCGCATACTTTGCGTGGATTCAGAAGGGTCGACAGGCTGATTCAACAGCCCGTCGTGCTCGCGCGGACCGGGCACGTGGTCAACAAGTCCTAACGAGGGCGCGAGCGGCCAAAGACCTAATTGGCGGAGAAAATCTGGTAAGTCAACAATCGTGTACTGCTCAGCGATGCGGCCCGATTCCAGACGGGAGAATTCTCCGTAACGCAGACGCACCACGCCCTTCGACGGGCCAATACCAAGCCACGGATTAAGAAAGTTGCCCTGGTAGTGACCCGTTGACGCGATCCAAACTCCATCGCGCCATTCACCGGCGAGATGAATATCGTCTCGACGCTCTAAATCGGGTATCGCATTAAATAACGGCGCCCAAAACTGACCGATAACCTCCGAAATAGTAATGAGGTGATCGAAGGGTCGAGGACCGAACCAATGCGCATCGGACGCGTAGCACCTAGCAAGAAGCTCGAGTTGTCCTGACGGGGATGAAAACACCTCGCCCACTCTTGATCGGTGGGCGAGGCGAATTTCGTTTAGTTGTTTCGGCGTTAGCACGCAAGAAGTGTACGACGAACCTCTCTTGTGAGCTGGATCAGAAACGAGCCCCGACTCGGATACCCCACATTCGTGGCGCATCAAAGCTTTGATTGAGGCCTCGCGATCCGAATGTCGCTCGATTGAGCGTAATTTCATCGGTCACATTGTTAGCAAATAACTCTGCACTATATTTGTCGTCGGCGGAGTGCCAGCCAAGACGCAGGTCAAGCTTGGTGAATGCATCTTGCTTGTCGAGTGCAGTGTTGAAGTCGGTCAGCTGGTAACTGCCCGAATACATCACTGATACTTGCGGCGTAATGCGACCTGCGGTACCTAAGCTGACGTCATAGCTGGCGCCGCCAGTAATTTTGACTCTGGGCGAATACGGGATCTCGTTACCCGTCAAATTATAAAAGCCTGAGTAACGCGCCGGAGCAGGCGTGTTGTTGTATGAATCAAAATTCGTTTCCATTAATGCGCCGGAAAGCGAGATGTTTAAGTTTGTCATCGGTACAGCCTGTAACTCAAGCTCAATACCCTGACTGTGAGCCTTGGCGGCGTTTAAGATCACTGACGTAGTTGTCAGGCCTGTCGGTGTAGTTATTATGAACTGGTTCTGAACCTGCAAATCTTTGAATTTGTTTTTATAAACAGCAACATTTAAGCGCACACGTCCGTCAGCGAGAGTGTTCTTTGACCCGATTTCATACGCAGTCACCGTTTCCGGAGCGAAGAATGCGGGAAGTAACGGATTCGTTAAACTACCGCCGTTGAATCCCCCAGACCGGAATCCCGTAGAGACAGAGCCGTAGAGCATTCGCTGCTCATCGAGATAATATTCGCCATTTAATCGCCATGTCGTCTCACTGAATTCGCGAACGATTACTTGCCCTGTTGGCGTCAGCGAGTTGATACGCTGCTGAGCGTCGGTCGTCGCAGAAAATCGGCTAATTACTTTTTCATCCTTGGTGGAGCGAACTCCCGCGGTAACCCGTAAAGCGTCGGGACTCAACCAATATGAGATCTGGCCAAAGGCGGCCTCGGATGTCGTTACGGGGAATCCAGCAGCGAAGGCACAACCAGCCGTATTACGCGCGATTGAAGGGCAACTCGAGAAAACTGAAAATTTAATATCTTCTTTGAACTTGTACGCACCGACCAACCAGCCTAACGACGTATCGTCCTTAGACCCAAGCTGCAACTCATAGCTATCGCTCGTCAGTTTATCGTCTTGTGCATCAACATTTTGCAGAGCAGTTGTAAAGTCGTTGTCGGCATTACGAAAAACTTCAAAATCGATTCGGCCAAAAATGGCACGCGCCACCATACTGCCAAAATCATAAGAAATGTTAAGTGCTGTCGACGTTTGCTTGAGATCTTGCTCGAGCTTCGTATCGCCAGGATAGAAATGGGGATTAGGGTTTATGGGTCGACCAATATCCCTGCCTGCAACGTCGGGGATGCCATCAAGCGTCGTTGTCCCGATATTCAACACAATGGGCGTTCCTTTGATGTCCAACGCGCCGGTTGTGGGATTCACGAACGCGCCACCGACGCGATATCCAAACGCACCCGCGCCAGTGCCTCCCTCCGTCCAAACGCTGTACCGGAGAGTTGCGTCGAGTCGATCATTCGGAGCGAAACGCACGCTGGCACGCAGATAACTGGTATCACGGTCGTAGATGTCGCGGGCTTTATCGACACCCTTCACATACCCATCCATTTTTTCAGAGAAACCCGCCAATCGGACTTGCAGCACATCGCTCACCGGAAGATTGACGAATCCGCTGGCAGCCCGACGATCGAACTGACCATACGTCACGTCGACGCCAGCTTTAAAGTTCTGTTCAGGGGAAGCTGTCGTAATGGCGATATTGCCGCCAAACGTATTCCGACCGTAGAGCGTTCCTTGAGGGCCGCGCTGCACTTCAACTCGCGCGACATCGACAAACGGTTCGTTCGCTTGCGAGGCGCGACTGCGGTACACGTTATCGACAAAAAATCCAATCGAAGGATCGCCGCTTACAGATACGTTTTCCGTGCGCACTCCCCGAATCGCCGGGCGCGCATCGGAGCCGGATCGACCAAACGAGAAGCCGGGCGTTAGCAATTCCACGCGCGACAGGTCGCGAATGTCGTTACGGGCCAAAGTTTCGGCGGACAACGCGGTCACTGACAGAGGCACCCGCTGCAAATTCTCTTCTTTGCGCTGGGCCGTTACGACCACTTCCTCCAGCATCGCGGCTGACGATTCAGACTGCTGTGCGAATGCGCTAACTGCCGACGTAATTGCTGTTGCCACAGTTAATGCGTGAACCGAAAAGCGCCGATTGCTCATGATTTCATCCCCTATTAAACGAATTATTCGCTCGATCACTTCCGACCCCAGATCGACTCCTGGAGTACCCCACGTTGAGATCATGTCCCAAAAAGACTGCGAATGCAAATTACCATCGCTTATCGGGCTGATGGCGGACTTTCTGTGCTATGAATCCGCGAATATCTCAAGTGCGAACAGCGTTGACGTCCGTTGCATTCGGAGTCACATAAACTTAGAGTGACAGCCATGATCGTTTACTTAAAACATGGCGCCTCGCAAGCTGAGGCTGCGCAAGAAGACTTGAACGTTCGCGCGACCGTCGAGGGAATCCTGCAGTCGATCGAGCGGCGAGGCGATGTCGCGGTGCGCGAATACTCAGAAAAGTTCGACCGCTGGAGCCCTTCGGACTTTCGCTTGAGTCGCGCACAAATCGATGCGTGCTATGCACGACTCACGCAGCGCGACCTCGACGATATCGCATTTGCGCAAGAGCAAGTGCGCAGATTTGCGCAAGTACAACGCGATGCGCTTCGCGACGTCGAAGTCGAAACGCTGCCGGGCGTGATCCTCGGCCATAAAAACATTCCGGTGGAATCGGTGGGCTGTTACGTGCCCGGCGGCAAATATCCTTTGGTGGCCAGCGCACACATGAGCGTCGTCACTGCAAAAGTCGCCGGCGTGCCGCGCGTCATCGCAGCTGCTCCGCCCTTCAACGGTGAGCCCGCACCCGCGATCGTCGTTGCGATGGATATGGCCGGTGCCGACGAGATCTATGCGTTGGGTGGCGTACAAGCAATTGGCGCCATGGCGATCGGTACGCAATCGATCCGATCCGTCGATATGCTCGTGGGGCCTGGGAACCAGTTTGTTGCAGAAGCAAAACGTCAACTGTTCGGGCGCGTCGGCATCGACTTATTCGCAGGCCCGACCGAAACGTTAGTCATCGCAGACGACTCGGTCGACGGCGAGTTGTGCGCAGCGGATCTGCTAGGCCAAGCGGAGCACGGCCCGAATTCACCGGCCGTTCTCTTGACCAACTCCGATAAACTTGCGCGCGATACGATGATGGAAATCGAACGGCAACTGAAGGTTCTGCCGACTGGTGAAATCGCCGGCCGTGCGTGGCGTGATTTTGGTCAAGTCATCGTTTGCGACACGCTCGAAGAAATGGTGGCAAAGGCCGACGAGATCGCTTCCGAGCACGTGCAAGTAATGACCCGCGATCCGGATTTTTTTCTGCAGCGGATGCGTAACTTCGGCGCGCTTTTTTTAGGCCCAGAAACCAACGTCTCCTACGGCGACAAGGTGATCGGCACCAACCACACACTGCCGACACGTAAAGCTGCGCGCTACACCGGTGGGCTTTGGGTCGGAAAGTTCATCAAAACGTGTACTTATCAACGAGTCACTCGAGCCGCCTCGGTGACGATCGGTGAATATTGTTCCCGGCTTTGCGCCTTGGAGGGTTTCGCGGGGCATAAAGAACAGGCGGATATTCGGGTGCGGCGCTATGGCGCGAAAGAAAAACCCTAAAGACTCCTCCCACGGAAATAACGCTCCCGTAGCCGAGCCGATCACGCAAGGCTCTCGCGCCACCTCATACGACGTAGCGCTGCGTGCTGGGGTATCGCAATCTGCTGTTTCCCGCTGCTTCCAAGCAGGAGCGAGTATCAGCCCAAAAATGCGGGTGCGGGTAATGCGAGCAGCCGAGGAGCTTGGCTATACACCGAATGCCATCGCACGCAGCCTGATCACTCGTCGTTCCAACCTGATCGCAGTGATCATCTCTAATCTCACCAACCTTTATTACCCGGAAGTGCTTGCTGAACTATCTGCGCTCGCGAGCGCGAAGGGCATCCGAGTACTGCTATTCACCCTCTCTGCAGAAAGCGAAATTGACCACGTGCTCGAGCAAGTCTGGCAGTACAGGGTCGACGGGGCAATTTCCGCAGCGCGCCTGTCTTCGGCTCAAATCGATACGTTCTCAAAAAACGGCGTGCCTCTGGTGCTTTATAACCGCTATTTACAAGGCTCTAATGCTAGTGCGGTGTTCTGCGATCAGTCGGACGGTGCGCGAGTTTTGGTCGAGCGACTGGTCAGAGTTGGCCATCGGCGCTTCGGTGTCATTGCCGGGCCGCGAGATTCGTTTGTCGGACAAGAACGCGTCGCTGCATCACTGCAGCAACTAGCGAAACTTGGTTTTCACAACGTTCCCGTAGTCGCAGGTGAATATGACTACGAAAGCGGCGTCCGCGGTCTGCATGAACTTGTTTCGGCTGTAAAGCGCTGTCCACAGGTTGTGATTTGCGCCAATGACGTCATGGCGATCGGTGCGATGGATGCGGCCCGATTTGATCTCGGAATTGCCGTCCCGGACAAACTGTCGGTGGTTGGATTCGACGGTGTCGGCCCCGCGTCATGGTCGAGTTACCGCCTCACGACTTTGCGACAACCAGTGCAGCGAATGGCAGAAGCAACGCTGTCTCTCTTGCTTGATCGAATCGCTAACCCATCTTTGCCACCCGAGCGTCGCGTGTTCTCTGGAACCCTCATCGAGGGAAGCTCTGCAAAACTGGGCTCGATATGAATACTGACGCGTTGATTTGCGTGTCCGGAACGATGCTAGACGAATCGTTGTTCTCGTATCAGGAACAACGCCTTGCGGCGAGATTACCGGTAATCATCGCAGTTCCTTCGACTGGCGAAACAGTTAAGGAAATGGCGGCCGCGATACTTGCGCGGGCACCAGCACGCTTTGCGCTCGCAGGATTATCCATGGGTGGCATCGTTGCCTTGGAAATTTGGCGTCAGGCTTGTGAGCGCGTTTCGCATTTAGCGCTGATCAGCACGACGCCGCTTCCCGATCACCCGCAGCGACGTTTGTTGCGCGATGTACAGGTTGCCCGGGCGTTGAATGGCGAGTTACGCAACGTGCTGATCGAGTCGATGAAACCACTATATTTGGGTCGTCGTGCACGCTCGGATCGCAAACTTCTCGACCGAATTTTGAATATGGGACTCGCGCTTGGCGCCGAGGTATTTCGTCGCCAATCCACGGCACTTCAAAGCCGCCCGGACAGTCGTGACACGCTGTCGTCGATCGACTGCCCTAGCTTAGTCATATGCGGCAGAGAGGACGCAATCTGCCCCTTCGAACTACACATCGAAATGTGGCGACGACTTCCGCGCGCAGATCTCGCCGTGTTGGCGGAATGCGGTCATTTACCCACGCTGGAACAGCCCGAAGTGGTATCTCAGCATTTGCAAACTCTTTTGGAACGCACATGAAAAACTCGGTTGATCGAATTCTAACGACGCACGTCGGTAGTTTACCGCGCTCCAAAGCGGTGACAGACGTAGTTTTCGGCCGCGAGCGTGGTGACGCTATCGGCCCTGCCGCATTCGAATCGGTGATCCGTCACGCCGTAACAGATGTCGTTGCGCGTCAACGACAAGCGCATGTCGACGTCGTCAGCGATGGCGAAATGAGCAAGATTAGTTACGCCACCTATATTAAAGATCGTTTGACCGGATTCGATGGTGATAGCTCACGTGACCCACCTGCGGATCTCGAAGATTATCCACAGTTTTTGGCGAAACTCGCTAAGAGCGGTGGTACACCTGCATATCGACGTCCGCGCTGCATCGGCGAAATTCGCCCGAAAGACGCACGTCCACTGCAGGATGACATCATGTGGTTCGACGAAGCATTGTCGAACGCCGCGGCGCGTCACGACGCTCCGATCGAAGCGTTTATGAATTCGGCGTCGCCGGGCGTGATCGCACTTTTCCAGCCCAACGAGCACTACCCGTCACACGAGCGATATTTGGAGGCGATTGCCGAGGCGATGCGAGTTGAGTACGAGGCGATCGTCGCCGCGGGCTATGTGCTGCAAATCGACGCACCAGACTTAGGACTTGGTGGACACACGCTATTTAAGCGTCGTCCGCTGGAGGAATATCGAAAACTCGCCGAACTGCATGTCGAGGTTTTGAATCACGCGCTGCGTAACTGCCCGGCCGATCGTTTACGGATGCATATTTGTTGGGGCAACTATGAAGGTCCGCATCACCACGACGTACCGATGGACGTCGTGCTGCCGATCGCGTTGAAGGCCAAGCCGCAAGCCCTCCTGTTTGAAGCCTCGAACCCGCGTCATGCACACGAGTGGATATGTTTCCGTGACACCTATATCCCAGACGATAAAATTCTTATTCCGGGCGTACTCGATTCGGTCACAAACTTCATCGAGCACCCACTGCTAGTTTCAGAACGGATCGAACGATTTGCGTCGATCGTCGGTCGCGAGCGCGTGATTGCAGGCACAGACTGCGGCTTCTCGACTTTTGCAGGCTTTGGTGTGATCGATCCGGACATCGTCTACGCCAAACTCGCATCGATGGCTGAAGGAGCGCGAATTGCCTCGTCGCGCCTCTGGACCGCGCGGCACTGAGAAATCATCATGAATTCGATTCTCGATTTGCATCCTTCCATTGACGAACACGTATTACGCGCACGCCTGGTCCGCTACGAGGAACTGTGCCCGTGCACTAACGCCTTTATAGACACCCGCACACCGGGCAGCGATCGGAAAGAAAACTTCACCATCATCGGCCCCGGTGTTGCCGAGAATCCCGAACAACATGTCCACATCCGCATCCCGCACGGATTCAATATCGGTGGTGCGCGCCAGCCGCCGGGCTGCACGAATTCACAGCATAGTCACAAAACGGCCGAAGTGTTCGTGATCCATGAAGGCGGCTTCCGCTTCAAAACCGGCGTCGATGGTACCGCGGGGTCGATCGATCTCGCGCCCGGTGACGTAATCTCGATTCCGATCGACGCGTTCCGTGGCTTCGACACGGTGGGTACGGTATCTAGTTTCATGTTTTCGGTTTTGGGCGGTGATGATCCGGGCCGCGTGCTGTGGGCGCCCTACGTTTTTGAACAAGCACAGGAACACGGGCTCGTCCTCCTTCAAAGCGGTCGACTGATCGATCGTCGACGCGGCGATAATATTCCGCTCGACGATCCACCGGTCCGCGCTACCTCGCCCGAACAAGTCGCGCGACTCAAGGTTTTGGACGATGCGGGCATCGCAGCATGTACCGTACGACGCGACGATTTAGGTCAGTGCACTGGCGGGCCGTTCGCGGATTTACCAGGCGTACGCGAATCGGCAGTGATCGGGCCGGCCAATCCCGCGGAGTCGATGCCGGCCGCGCCGCTCTCCTGGTTACACGGGTTTCATCTGCGCGCCTTGAACCTCGAGGTCGGTGCGTCGCTACCTTGGCATCAACGCCTAGAAGAGGAGGTGCTAATGGTGCACAAAGGCGTGCTTCGCGTTGATTGGGCGGGCGGCTACTTTGATCTTTGCGCCGGCGATACTTTTACTGTACCCATCGGACTACAGCGCCGCTTCAAAAACGTCGGGAACTCGCTCGTTGAGTGCTATGTGGTTCGCGGTGGCGATCACCCTGCCGCACCTGTTTTCAAATGATCTGTTCGATCCTCGATATCTTTAAGATTGGAATCGGCCCCTCGAGCAGCCACACCATGGGCCCGATGGTCGCGGCCAAGACCTTTGTCGATGAACTTGTGCGTCGCGAAGTGTGCAACCTGACGGGTATCAAATTCATATGACCGTTACCCTCGACTCAGTTCGCGAGGCTGCCTCGCTCCTGAAGGGCCGTATCGTACGCACGCCCTGCCGCCACTCTTTGACGCTATCGGCTATCACGGGCGCCGAGATCTATCTCAAGTTCGAAAACCAGCAATTCACCGCGGCCTTCAAGGAGCGTGGCGCGCTCATCCGCTTGCTAAAGCTCGACCCAGAGCAACGCAAACGCGGTGTCATCGCGATGTCGGCCGGAAACCATGCCCAAGGCGTCGCCCATCACGCGACGAAGATGGGTATTCCGGCGACGATCGTCATGCCCTCCAACACGCCGTTCAACAAGGTGCAACAAACCCAGTTGCTCGGTGCAAAGGTTGTACTTCATGGCGACCAGTTAGCCGAAGCCGAGGCCTACGCTCACGCTCTCGCCGTGCAGGAGAATCTGACTTTCGTCCACCCTTACGATGACGAAGACGTCATCGCAGGTCAGGGCACGATTGCACTCGAGATGCTCGAGGAGCATCCCGACATCGAAATGCTGTGTGTGCCGATCGGTGGTGGCGGCTTGCTCTCCGGCATGGCAGTCGCTGCGCGCGGAATCAATCCCGACATCACATTAATCGGGGTGCAAGCCAAGGCGTTCCCCGGCATGGTCAATGCGGTCCGTGGCGAAGCGCATGCATTTGGCTCCCAGACGATCGCCGAAGGTATCGCGGTTCGTAACGTCGGCAACATCACTCGCGAACTCATTTCAACGCTCGTGGACGATATCGTTCTCGTCGACGAAGCAGACATCGAACGCGCTATCAGTCTACTGATCTCGATCGAGAAAACCGTCGCCGAAGGGGCTGGAGCTGCGGGCCTTGCCGCGATACTCGCCTACCCGGATCGATTCAAGGGCCGAAAAGTTGGGCTCGTTCTGTGTGGCGGCAACATCGACACTCGCCTACTCGGTATCGTGCTACAGCGACAACTCGTTCGCGAGCACCGCCTCGTGACCCTTCGCTTCGAAAGTGCGGATCAACCGGGCACCCTTGCCCGCATCGCTTCGATCATCGGCGAGGCCGGTGGCAACATCATCGACGTCACCCATCACCGTCTGTTTCTCGACGTTCCAGCGAAAGCTGCGGATCTCGACTTCACGATTGAAACGCGCGAGGCCAATCACACCGAATCATTGATCGCAGCGCTGACCAAAGCGGGCCTGTCGCCACGCTTGCTCTCGGCAAGCGGCGGCTGATCACGACTGAAGTTTTAGGCGCTTATCGAGGACAGGTCTGCGGAGGCAACCCGGTCATCGCTGACACGTCAGCATTGAGCGGCCGACTGTGGAGTGTGGCGCGACCTCCGACAGCCAAATCAGCGTCTCAACCGCTTCGACTTGGCAGAAGAAAGGATGGACGTCTGCAAATTTAAAGTTCCGCCAATGATCTAACAGCCGGGTTGTCTCGGGAGTGACTCTCCACTGTGCTTGCGGCAATCGACGCCACTTATCGACCTGTTCGCGAATAGAGTTGATACGAACAACTTCGTATCTCTGCGATGCTAAACTGAGGCCCTCTTCGTCACCGAACTCTAATTCTTTGTTTCGACCTTTCGGCTTAGGGATGGGTATACTGAATTCCGCCCGACGTCGCTTGTCGATGACCTCGAATGTGGGCTGCCCGTACTGATCCAATTCCCAGTGCTTGTTCGGATAGCGACGTCCCCCCGAATCTAGTCCCGGTTGGGTCTAGGGGCTGGCAGTGACTGCCGTCGGTCGCGTCTAAATCCCGTTCTGACCTCTGAACCCTTCCCACACGAAGGTCGGATAGGCTGTGAGTCTGTCTCCTCTAGAAGACTGGGCCCGCTTGGATTCGAACCAAGGACCAAGGGATTATGAGTCCCCTGCACTAACCGCTGTGCTACGGGCCCGCCGAGTGGCCTAGTTTACCAATGTCGT
>Ga0315906_10005143_pt1 | contig 16553 bp, 9 predicted proteins | sample LakEriMetagenome_4_FD_203526 | JGI IMG/M metagenome (GOLD analysis project Ga0315906, IMG submission 203526) | Freshwater fungal communities from buoy surface, Lake Erie, Ohio, United States - Buoy 2 MA122 | ecosystem: Environmental > Aquatic > Freshwater > Lake > Lake biofilm | place: USA: Lake...
CCGTCAGATACTTTTGCAGACCTTCCGCGTGTTCAAGTTCGTTTGCGGCTTCCTTCGCAAAGAATTTGGCGGCCTTGGTATACCCCACTTCTTCGCAATAGTTTGACACATTCCGATAAAAGTAATGGGCGGCATATTCATCGCTTATTCTTTCGTTGAGAAGAGATACGACTTTTTCGTTTAGTTTAACCGGTTCTAACATTTTGTCTATTATTTACAAGGTGATTTGAGTATTCCTTTTTCTTTTAACTCTTCCATAATTGCATCAGCATTTTGCTCGACATACTTTTCGTATTCGGTCATTTTTTGCATTTCCTTGGAAATGCGCTGCTGCACCTTTTCTTTTCCTGCCTGTGACTTTTTCTTTTCAAGTTCTTTGGCAAGCTCGTCAACAGCTTCAAATTTAGCAATATTTTCCGTTTCTGGAACGAATTTTTCTCCTTCTACCTTCGGCTCTGCCTTTGGCTCTCCTTCCATTTTTGGAAGTTCTACCTTGGGTGCTTCGGCTTTTGCCGGTTCTGCTTTGGGGGCTTCGGCCTTGGGTGCTTCAGAAGGCGTTTTTGCTTTTTTGGGTTCTGCGCCAAGCATTTCATCATAAATTCGGCGCATATCCTTATTCAGCTTAACATCTATTTCGCTGTCTTTTATTCCTTGATAAATATCAAGAAGCCATTTTTTAAATCTTTCAAATGCGCCTTTTAGTTCAGGGCTTGGAGCCTTGCCTTCCGATAAATACTTTTCAAATCCCCTTGCAAAGTATTCGCTTGTTTTGGTGGTCCATTTTTTTGTACCCGCACTTTTAATAATTGTTGCTCTTTCTGAATCCGTTAAATAATGCTCATACACATGAGCAAGTTCGTGCATAGGTGTTGATACATTGGGGTCTGTCAAGGCATATACAATTGCTTTGCCATCCAATCCAATCATAGCAGCTCCACGTGCTTTATTGGCATCTTTTTGAAACTTGATGACTTCTTCTATCGTTACTGCATTTTCATCAAAAACAACGTAGTTAAATCCACGAGCCGTTTCACTGGTTGCTCCTCTGGAAAGGCTTTCGGCAGGATATTTGTTTCCATCAACTCCATTCTCCAATAAAAACAAAGAAGCTTCTTTAGGGCCGCCTAAAAGTTCGGCTAACTGAAGATATACATTTTTTCCATCAAAATTATTTAACTGATAATCAAAATCTAAAAGATTTTCTATGGCTCTTGATTCTTTGTAAATTGAGTGTAAATCTTTTACAATCTGCATATCCGAATCAGATAGTTCGGATTTTATTATTTCATAACTGTTTGTTTTGTTGAAATTTTCTATAACAAATTGCAAGTTTCTTCTGCTTGATACTTTATCTTTTATCTGATTGTATTTTTCTTCAAATTGTTTGTTTAATTCTGTCTTTTTATTTTCTAAATCTAATTTTTTAATTCCATCTTTTATTTTTTGCTTAACTGAATCGGGAAGCTTTTTGTCCCACTCCAGCCAAATGTATTGATCGGGCGTTTTGCCTTTGTGGAGAGTTGTTTTGTAAAGGATTCGACCAACAGATTCGTCTATGTTAAGAGTTTTTGCAAAATTCATTAACTCAGTCAATACTTTCTCGCTTTTACCTCTTGAGTTTTCTTCAACCCACCTTATAGCATCTTTTCTACTTGATGGGTTTGTTTTTAACATATCTTCTAAGAATGCTTTAGTCATTGGATGAGTAGATACATTGTCAATGTCATCAATGCCCTCAAATGAATATTTTGCTTTAGATGCTAAAGATGTGGCATACGTTCTTGCAATGCTTTCCAAGTCAGTAAAATACAGTCCCCATCCAAATGCTTGTTTACCTTCTCCTGTTCCTATCTTCTCTGTTGTAAACTTGTCAAATTCATATCTACTTCCGTGCATTGCCTCAACCTGAAGCAAAACGCCCTTTGGCAAATCTTGTTTTGTGGCTTTTTTTATTTCAAGCTTGCTATACATTTCTTCTTTAGAAACGCCTGCTCTTTTTGCCATTTGACCAATCATTCTGTCAATGGTAATTGCTGAAGCCAAAGAATTTACTTTGTTTAATTTAAAAATATCTCTATTGGCCCTGTATAAGTCGCGAATGTTTTTAGGATTTGCACCTGTTGTTTCCGCGGTTTTTGTTATTTCTGTTTCTGTTGCCTCTTCCTTCGCCTCAACTTTTTCGGCAGGCTCAACCGTTTCCGGCTTTACTTCTTCCTTCGGGGCTTCTTCGGCAGGCTTCTCGGCAGGCTTCTCGACAGGCTTCTCTCCCAACAAGTCCTCGACTGCCTTTACCAATTCCGTTTCTCTGCCGGCTGCTTTGTCTGCGAGGTAGGCTTCGGAAATGTTTTTTGTTTCAGTTATTGATGTAAATCCTAAAGAAGCGGCAGAATTATCTATATCTAATAATTTTACATTCGGATAAAAAACCTTCATCTCCCCAACACTTCTTTTCTTGTCTATTTTTCTTGCTTTTTCTTTATTTATACTACCAAATTCTCCACTAACAACCCTAACTGGGATATTTTTAATGCCTAATTTTTTAGCAGCTGCTAATCTTGTATTCCCTTCAACTATTAAAGCATTCCCATCTCTGTCTATTTGCAGTGTTATTGGAGTTTTAATGCCATTTTCCCGAATATCATCTACAAGTTCTTCAAGAGTATTATCTTTACTACCCCATTTTTTTTCTGTTTCTCTATCAAATTCTTTGTATTTTTCAATTTCTTCAACAGGAACATACTCAAAATATTTACTTGATTCAGCCTTAAACTCTTTTACCCCCTCCAACGCCTTTGCAATACTTTTAACATCTTTCAACGGCTCGGCAGGTGCTTCGGCAGGCATAACCTCTTCAAACTCCGTCTTTGCACCAGGCTCTTCGTATTTTACTTCAATCTTCGGAGCTTCAACACCAGGGACAACCTCCTCTGGCTTGACACCACCACCGCCTGCAATGGTCATATCTTCAGGCTTCATGGCAGCAGGCTCTTCCGCCATCTTTGCAACAGGCTTGCCATCTACCATTTCAAATTCAACAACTGCGGCAGGCTCTTCGGCAGATACCTCATAAGGCTTTTCAGGTGCAGGACGCTCACGGCGAACAGTGCCTTTAGGATATACAACCCTGCTCATATCAACGACTTTGCCGGTAGCTAATCCCTTTTCAGCTATTTCCCTGTCAGCCTCAATAGTGTTTATTCTTTCAATCTGCTTTGCCTTTTTCAATACTTCCTGCGCATCTTCAGGCTTGCCTTTTTGCATTAACTCAGCAGCTAATGCTCGTAGCTTTTTAGAGCTTACAACTGCGTCACCCTTTTTTAATGCTGTAAATCCAAAAACACCATTGACAACAAGCTCGCTTAAAATCCTTTTTTTATCCTCGCTTAAATCATTGTAGTCTTCATTAATCATTGCCATCCAGTCCTTGTCATTCATCAAGCCATCAACGGTCTTTGACAATGCGCTTCCAAGCTCCATGCCCGTCGTTCCACCAATGGAACCCGCAACAACCTTGTTAAAAAATGGCTGAATAATAGCACCTAACTTGCCCTTAAATTTAAATCCGGCCTTACTCATAGCCTTATTGGCAAGGGCAAATCCAGTCATTGTGCCTGTTGGCATTCCTGCAAACTGACCAACGCCCTCTTCCATTGTCAATTCCATTGCACCGCCAAGCACTTTTTGCAATGGAGTCCCCTTTTTATAAACATCAATTATGCGTTTTAATCCAATTAATTCAGCAGGTATATCAACAAGGTTTCTCGCAATAAACAACTTTACGCCAATAGATCCTAATCCGGCAATTCCCTCGTTAATGCTTTCTCCAAGCGTTGTTTTAAATGATTCTTCTTGTTCCTTGGTAAGATTGACACCTTCCTCTTGCATAATCTTGCCAAACGTATCAATATATGCCCTGTTTGACAAATCAGGATTGTCTATTACCCCTGCCGTTGTAAAAGCCTCTGGGATAAAGCCTTCAACAAATTTATCCAAAAACAGCTTGGCATGATAAACCGCATCCTTATCAACGGTTATATTTTTGTTCAGCAAATACGCCTGGTTGATAGCGTCAAAGTCACGCTTGCTTTCAATGTAGTTATTTGATATTTCCCTCGCCTCATTACCCATTGCCGTATTCTGAAAATTGGGATCATTCAATGCTTCCCAAACAGGAATGACCGTAGCATTGTCTGCCGCCCTTCTCAATTCATTTGCTTGGTCAACAAGTCCACGCTTTTCCAGGTCATCGGCCTTCTTCCTTTGTGCAACAACGTCAATGGTCGGAATACCAGTTTTATATAAATTCTGCCAATACTTATACCTATTTGCATTGTTTTGAAAAACCTTGTTAAGCTGCTCGGCATAGGTAAGCTTCTTGGCATATTCCTGTGCCTTTCTGTTAACCTCTCCCTCATACGCTTTTGCCTCTTGCTTTTCCTGTTCCGTGCCAATTACGCCACCGGTGCGAACATTGTAAAGCTGCTTATATGTAGGATCAGTCTGCTGCCTTTGATTTTCAAGGTCTGCAAGTTTAAGCTGATCTTGCCTTGTTTTGTTTGGCTTTGCTTCTAATTCGGCAATTTGTCCGTTTAATTCATAGAGCTTACGCTGATTTTGATTCAGCTTCTGCAATCCCAATGCCTTGTTGCGTTCAGAAATTTTTTGAAAAGCTACAACCGGATCCATCTGCTGACCGCCAGGCATCATGCGAACATTCTCCATTTCTTGATTCTGCTGTTCCGCAATTCGCTTGGCCTCTTGCTGTTTTATAAGGGTTCTATACGCTTCTTCCCTTTCTTCCCCAGACAATGCCGAATTATCCAATTCATCGAAAAATTGCTTCTTGGCTTCAGGGCTATCATAAGCATCGGCATTTTCTTTAATCCACCCATAAAACTCCCCCATTTTTTTCTGATATTCGGGGATTTCTTTTTGTGCTTGAACCTCTAATTCGCCCGTTGTAGGCGTTTTCAAAACATCCTGCTTGCCGGCAAGATCAGGAAACTGCACCTTAAAGTCAGGCAGCTTGGGTAGCTTTTGCTTTTGTTCTTCAGGAATACCACCCCCACCTAATCCTGGCGAGGGTGCTATTAAAGCGCCTTCCTCTTCGGTAGCAACCCGAAAAGCTCCTTCATCAGTGGGAAGAAGTATCTGCTTATTTTCTTTTGTATATTGGGCTTCTCCAGCCCCAGGAGTTCCACCAGTCTTTTGCTGCTGACCAAAATTTTTTTTTTCGCCCCCAAAATCAAACTCTGGAAACTTGGAATTTATTTCTTCCCAACTTTTATACTTGCCGCTGTTTGCGGTTGAAACATAGTCTTTTAATACTTCTGTATCATAATCTTTAAGTTCAGGAAATTTTAGGTTTATCTCTTCCCAAGACTTATATTTTCCGCTATTTGCTGTGGCTACATAATCTTGTAGCACTTGTGGATCTATTCCGTTTGGCATGGCTATATTATTATCTTTCTTTACCGCCTTTTAAATTTGTTGAACCTTTTATTTTTTCTTGATCCGCTTTTGGAACAACTTTTCCTCCGCCGCCTGTTTTTGCCCAATCGGGAATATATGCTCCAGAATTTAATAAATCGGGAAGTATTTGATTCCATGTTGGAATTGGTTTTCCAAGCTTGGCTTCAATCCTTTTCTTTACTTGTGGCTCGGTTGCATCTGCATAATAAGGTTGTCCACCCATTGAAAAAGGAATTATTGGCTTCATAAAAGGTTTGGTTATCTTTCTATTTGTTCCTGTAATAATTCCTGTTTTGGCTTCTTCTGCATTTAAAAAACGCTCTCTTCCAGTGTTGTCAATTGTGGCAGGTATATATTGAATGCTTCCAAAATTGATTTTTTCGTTTATGTTTTGAGGAATCCAAGTGCCTACTTTTGTTGCATCTTCTGTTCCATCAGGCTTATAATATTTCTCATTAGGATTGTAAAACCTGCTTGCAGCTAACTGAATATTTAAGTCGCCTGAAAAAGGAACCTGATATGCCAAGGCTGGAGATTGCTTTGCAGGCTTTTGTTCTCCGGTTGTTTGCCCATAAATACGCTGCCACATTGTAATGTTTGCTTGCCCAGGGGACAAAAGCTCTATTTTTTTACCACCTGCTCCACTTGCAGCTCTTGGTGCTCTATATCTTGTTGCATCGGTTTCCTTTTGTGGATACAACTTTTCAAAGTCTTGTATCGACCATTCCAAAATAGGATTTTCTTCGCCAACCCTTTTAACAGATTTTGTTTTTAAAGCTTCCTGTTCTTCAGGTTTTAATTTTGCCACTTTTTCAGAAACAAATTTAAAATACTGAGGACTGGTAAGCATATTTGTTGCAACAGCAGCCGGATCTTTGTAGTATTGATTTACTACCGTTTTTGATCCTCCACCAGGAATAGGTGTTACCGTTGTTTCAGTAAAGGGCTTATATGTGTTGAACGATTTGTTGTAAAAATCATTAACATCAAAAGGCTCTTCTTTTTTCTTATACTGCGTAATGTCAACCTCTCTAAAATTACCCTTTTCGTCAAAGCTTTTGGATGCTTGCTTTAGCCACGTATCCATTGCCTCTGGCTCAAACTGATCTTGATTTGTAACCAGTGTCTGACCTAACTGCTGAATTTTCTCCCTGTAATCTTTGGAATGTGCTGCTTTTAATGCAAACTCATTGAGCTTATTGTTAAACTCAAGCGTTGTTCCAACATCTCCCTTGTTCAGCTTGTCGATGTTTTCTTTAGTCCAGTCGTATATTTCTTTTTGCCAACCGGCAAATTCAGGCTGATCACCGGCAAGAATATCTATCGCCTTTGCCTTGCCAATCTTTTCTAACAAATCAGCCTGCGTTTTCTCTGCTTTTTTGGCAGCCGCTTCGGCACCCTTTACCTGCATTTCAGCCGCTTTAACGCTGTATTTGTCCTCGAAAGGACCAAATACCTGCGCCATGCCCTGTCCGATTGCTTGCCCCGATGCTATTGGATCAAAATCTGCCATTGGTTAACGCCTTTTTAAAAACAATTCCAAATACTTGTTCATTTCTTCTTGAGATGCGTTTTTTAACATTTCTCTAATTTCCTGTTCTGACTTTCCTTTAAACTCGCCAAAATTAGACATGGCTTGAAAATCTAAATCATCAACACCTAACGTATCTAAAAACTTGCTCATATCTTCTTCTCCCTCCAATGGTCCGCTTCTTAATTTTTGAGCCTCTGTTTGAACAGGAGGAGCAATTGTATTAGCATCAGGAGCGACAGTGCTTGCTTGTGCAGAAGGATTTAATAATGATGCAGCACCAATGCCGCCTATTGATGCAGCAGGAGCAACAGCTGATTGATCAAGCCCAGCACCGCCAATATCAACATTTATGTCAGGCGTAAGGGCAGGTTGTGCAGGAGCAGCAGCAGGGGCGGCAGGAGCAGCACCAGGTGCGGCAGTATTAGCACCCATAGCAGCACCGTATTGTTTTGCAAAATCAACCGAAGGCGCAGCAGTGCCTGTTGTCGAAGTTGCAGCAGGAGCCAATCCACCAACAGCACTTAACAATGCCTGATTGTTTCCGCCTTTGTATTTAGCCAACTTATCGTAATAATCTTTTAATACATTGAGATAATTTTGCTGACCAATAGCTCCAATAGCACCTTGAGCAACGCGACCAAGGTTTTGAAGACCTGCGCCTGTCAATGCCTGTGCCGCTTGTGCCTCTTGTGTGTATTTCTGAAGCTGATCCTGAAACTGCCTGTTTTCAAATCCTGCCATTTCAGATTGAGCCTGACCAGTATCACGCCTGATTTGTTCTTCGCTACGCAAACGCTGTGCTGCATCCTGTCCGGCTAATTGCCTGCCACCCTGAACGCCTCTATCAACGATACTTCCCAATCCCTGAATACCTGCTTGACGAGAAGATAAATTACGCAAACCGGTATCCATAGATCGCTGCATATTGTCAATGAACAGCTTTTTAGATGCGTCAGGCAATCCCTGAACAACACGGCTTTGAGCCTCCGTGAGCTTGTTCTTTATCTCATCAGGTATCTGATAATCTGGTCTTTTTAATTTGTCTGCGGCAGACTGACCTTTGTATAGCTGATATGCACCCATGCCCGTTTGGGCTAACAATGGTATTAGTGCTAATGGAAGTGGCATATTATTTCTTTTCTAAAAACTGGTAAAACGTAACAAGAATAAGGGAGCAACAGCTTCCAATACAGGCATACTCTATAAATTCGTGATAGGGAACAAACTGAATGAAATACATGGCCATTCCTGCCCATACCCCCATGCACAAACTACAAGTAAATATACTGTTAAGAAACCACGACAAAGTATTTTTTTTGCTTTTGTAAACCTTACTATCAACAGCTTTTTTTACCCATCCCGGAAATGCTTCGTCAACACCATTGGCTAACATATCGGAAATGTTTTTCTTTTGATTTGAAGAAGCATCCCATTTGCTAATGGCTTCACGCAATGGCTTAAACAACTTGCTGATATTCAATATCATCACAAGTCCTGCCGTAGAAAGTATAAATTTGATAAGTTCGGCCATCTAATTAAATACGGTTAATACATCTGATTGACGCATAAATATATAAATTTCCCCGTTATTTTCCCATTCAGTTCCTGTATATTTTGCAAACATTACCCTGTCGCCTTCTTTTAGCTCCATTGGCTCGTCTTCTTTTCCGCTTCCAACGGCAATGACTGTTCCATGCGTAGGCACAGCCTTGCTCGCATCTGTCAGAATAATGCCAGATACAGTCTTTTCTTCCACTATTTCGGGCTTGATAACTATCTTGTCAAGCGCTGGTTTCAAACGTATTCCCATATTTACTTAATTTTTTGCAAATATAGTTATTATTTGTTTGACCTTTCAACAGGCGTCCACAATACATTTACTGCATACAGCTTTTGAAATGTCGTCTGATTGCTTGTAAGCTCCACCAACATCACATAGTCCTGCATCTTTTGTCCGTCAATAAGAGCATTAAAGTTTGCTTGATTCCAAGTATTTGGCGTATTGATGTCATTCTTAAAGTCTGCATATTGCATATTGCGAATCTGCTCGAAATCAAAATCCGCAACATTTAAAAATGTTTGCATTCCATTAGGACATCTTGCAACAACATCCCAAGGATCGGCATCCTCAAAGCTAATAGCCTGAAATACCTTTTCTTTTGATGGAAGCCCATTTACAGGAAAATGCACCTTTGATGGATACTGAAACCCATAGAAATTGTTGTAAACAGTATTTTCATTGTGCTTCCATAATCTTCCAGCATTAAAGGTAATAATGTCGGTGTCATTGCTTACCATATAGTCAGGCTTGTAGGAATAGAATGTAGCCCAAGTGTTTTCATCCTCGTTGAAGCTTAATGTCTTTCCAGTATATTTTTGCTCTGTTCTATCAAAAACATCTTCAAACGCCACAACCACTTCGGTGAACTTTTGGTCATATACAGTGTAAACGTGGAACGGAACGCCTAATGCCGTTAATGTTTTACACTCATCCGTAAAGAAATTGTGTGCCTTAAAGTTATGTTCACTGATAGGCGTAATACCGTCATTGCTTAATCTCAAGAACACACCCCTATTAGCATCAAGGAAATACCTGCGATAGCCATATACAGCCAAGCTTTCAGGGTTTTTGCCAATGCCAAACTCTCCGTTGTAGTAAACAATCTTGTTCAATACATTGTCGCTCAAAGCAGGAACCGCCGATCCGCCTGCATCTTTCCATATCTGTTGGCTAATAGGTATTCTTCCGACCTTTAATTCTTGATAGCAATCAAGCATCCTGTCGATATTGTAGAACCTTTGAATTGAGCCATAAGCCCTTTCATAGGTTTCAAAGCTTGTGTCAAGGACATTGTTCAGGTCATTGATATTTGTTTCAGGAATAAATTGTCCTGTATAATATATGGTTGTTGGCCTGCGTATTTGCTTAAACTGCTTATCAACCTTATTTGGCCTGCCAATACTGTAATAGCTTGATACCCAAAAGTCGCTAAAGTTTTGGTCTTCTATTTGCCACCATGCAAGATCGGTGCTGTTTACACCGCCACCAATGCTGTATGGTATGTTACGCATTTTGTAATAGGTATCCCCTGTATAGAATATTCCCGTTGCAGGAAAATATACCGTTCCTGTGCTATTGGCAAAAGAAGCATCATATTGTATGCTTGTGACTATTTGTAAATTATTATTGTTGATTTGCGTAACAACACCAGATGTGCTTAGTCCAGGCAAATATGCACCATTGTTTTCTATAACTATTTGATCATTAACCGCATACGAGTGCGGAACGCCAAGTGAATTAGTTAAAACAACATTGTTGTTTGAATCAAAATTTACAGACGTAAACTGCCACTTCTTTGATGTATCCTGATCTTGATGCTTATAGTTAGGTATTGTTATTGTTGTTTGAGTGTCTTTACCTTGTTTATGATACCTTGTTGATAATCCGGCATTGCCTATTTCATAACACTCCCCAATCTCATAAAATATGTCTTCTTCTACGCTAATATTGCCAAATATAGGGCGATAGATTTCAATCAAATCTCCAGGCTGAAGCTGTGTTTGCCCGGTAGAATTTGGAATGATTAATACAAGAGGAGTGGTAACTGCTGCAATGCCCTTGATTTCTACATCATAATATTCTGGATAATAAGCACCTGATGCGTTTTTAATAAACCTAATGCGATCCCCTTCAACAAACTGATAATCAAGGATGCTGTTTTTGTTCCTTGCCTTATACCCTTGTGTCTGAAGTCCGGTAATGCTGTTTAGTGTTAGCTTGACATCCGCAGCTGCTGTAAAGGAAGCAGGCGTTCCTGTTGATGTGACATATTCGACAGATTGCAGCGTCCATTGTAAGTAAAAGCTAATGGAACCCCTTTTGGTCCTTACCCACTGATAATGAGTTGCCCAGCTTGGAGGTGTATTGGCAATAGCCCAATTTATGACAGGCTTGCCTGAATCGACAATTGTTGACGTGCCCGAAAACTTGTCGGTATAAAACGGAACATACAGCTTCAACCCATAGTTGTGCGTATTGTCATTATAAAAGTAATCCTTTGTTTGTGTGGTTCCATTTCGCAATCCATGATCATAATAAACAATACCATAGTCATAGGTTGCTCCTCTTTTTAATGAAACAGAAGGAAGATTTTTGTATGTTAATACCGTTGTTGGCGTTGGAGCCGAAGAAAGAATATAATATGTTCCGCTTGTTGGAATAGCATTATATGGAGGCAATTGAAAATCAACAAGCCTTGAATATACATTTAACTGCCCATAACAATTGTTTCCGGTTATGCTAAAGCAAGCAAAATCCCTTCTTGTGTTACCTAAAGCACTTAAAACCTTGTTTCCATAGGCATATATGGAAAATTCTCCGTTTGAATTTGTTTTTCCTGAACCGCCCCTTGTAATTTGAACATTGAAATCTTTAACCGGTTGCGTATTGTTATCTGCAATATATCCTTTTACAATCGTTCTTCCATATTGCTGCACCGATGTTGCACCGCTTGATGGACTTGTATTTTGAATGATATATGACTTTATGCCATTAGTGCTTGTGTCAAAAGAAGTTTGAGGCGCTCCAGAGCTATCCCAAAAAGTATCCCCACCAATTAATGCCGTTAAATTTTTTCCTGTATATATATCGGCTCTCCAGCTATTTGGAATAAAATTCTCCCACATTGCAATAAAAAAATAACCATTGTGGTCAGTATATGTGGTCGCATTTCCCCAATCTCTTGTAACAAAGCTATTATACCCCATTACCGTAAATGGAACCTTTATATTATATATGCTTGTTGGGTATTCATATAATTTAACTAACGCCAAATGTATTCTTGTATCGTTTAACACAGCCGTTCCAGATGGTTGAGGAACTATATCTTTATCACAAACATATCCTGTTAATACCGCAGTGTCTGATGTTCCAAACACATCGGTTGCTCCAATATTGTTTTTAGGTATCGACAAATCCAACACCCATGTGTCGCCATTGTATTGCAGATTCTGTTGATTGGGTATTAAATTAAGGTCTAAAATACCATTTTGTATAATGTTCGATACGTCTATTCCGTCATACAATACTTGATATGCTCCATTGACAATTATAAATTCAAGAGCTACCTCATGTCCTTGCTTTCCGCCTACAATGTTTGTATATGTGCTTGTTCTTTGGTAATCAATACCACTGCCTAAATCATTAATCGTTGTATTGTGAGAGGCAAGCCTCATAATGTAGCTTCCTTCCGTTATTCCGCTGATAGAAAAAGTGCTATATACTTGTGCTCCGCTTGGATATGCTTTTATTGCATTAATTATGTTGTTGACCTGTGAAGATACAACTGCATTGTAAACACCAGATCCAACCGGTAAATCTGTAACAGCAAATCCACTTGGAACATTTTGTTTTGAAACGCCATAATAGTTTGTTCCAGCCAAATAAACAACAAATCCAGCAAGAGGTATTGTTTGTTGTAATGAAGAGCCTACATCAGTTGCCAATACATTTCCCGTCAATCCCGACTTGTCATCAAATCCGCCGAAACAAGGTCCGTTGTTTACAGCGCCCCCATTATTATGTATTGCCTGTGAAAAACCACAAGAATAATCTTCTGCAAAAGGATTTCCAATAAATATTCTTCCTTTTATTGTCAGCGTGTCAAGCTTTACATTGTCTTCAAAGTTTACTTGAAGCTTTGCTTTAACATCTACCGGATCAAATCCTTCTTCAATGTTTCCATAAACAAGCCTGTTGCCGTCAACAAGTTCTTGTGCTTTTGCTTTTAATGGAATAAAATCCTGAAGCTGATTAGACCTGACTGTATCTAATGCTATGTAGTTCTTGTCGTTGTAAAAGGCGTATTGATATGTTGTGTTGTCGCCTATACCAAGCTCTGCCTTATTTAGTATTGTAATGGTATAAAAATCAGTGGCTTGCGACAATGTAATGTCCGAAACCTCTCTGGCAAAAATCTCAATTTCTTTTACAATCGCGTTTCCTGTTTCAACTTCAACAACAATGTTGTTGTCAGTTGATGTTTGTGGAGTGCATCCACCTGTCGGTAATGCTACAATGCTTATTGGAGAAGGAACTGATTTTTCCCCATTATCATAAACATATCTTGCCTTGAACTGAAAAAGCTTTTGCTTTAGAAAGTTGGTGTTTTTTGATGTATCAGAAGCATAGTTAACTGTCGGCTCACATGGCTGTGGAGGCTTAATGGCATAGATATAGTCAACCAAAAAAGGACTTGGATAGTCATTGTTTAATGCCTTTTCCACATCAATCTTCATCGGCTCGTTCAAGTCATCCGTCCAATAAAGCAGATTTTCAACAATGTTTATACCGGTAATAAGATAATTCGGATCAAAGTTTAACGGGTTTTGAGTATTGTTATTTTCTAAAATTGTTGAAATGCTATTGTTTGGCTCCGAATACATCAGTATTCTATGGTCGCCGTTGCTATTCCATACAAAGTAAAAAACACGCTTTCTTACCAAGTCTTCTTTGGCTCCAATACATTTATTTGTGCCTGCTGGCAATGTATATGAAACAAGAACATTCCCCTTGACATTTTCAATGTCGCCCTGATTGTCATTATCGGAATTTCCTACGCGACAATTCAACGCATAGCGCATCTCGCCATTTTGCAAGTCGCGCAATTCGTCATCAAAGTTTAGCTTTAAAAGCCTTCTCTTTTCTAAATTTCCTTTGTTTTGCATCGTTAGAATCTTGGAGCTGCCATGTTATACCTTCTCAACGCATCCAGCCATTCTTTCTGGTTAGACGAGTTAAAGCGCTTGATTGCCTGCCTTCTGGCAAGGTTGTAGTCTTTTAATCTGCCTTGCTTTGCCCCTTCGGGAATAGACATATTATCGACTATGCTTGCCCAAGCAATGTAACGCTTGATTGCAAAAATAAGAAAAGGATGAACATTTATATCGCCATTTGTCAATGAAATGTCGGCAATATATTCCAAGATAATCTGATTGCCACAACGGTTTTGTAGCTGTATGACACCAAGATTGTTGTTGACCTTGAAGTATCCGGCAGGACTATTACCACCGCCCACGCCAAAGAAACGACCTAATATCTCTCCGTTACGAAAATTGTCGGAGTAGCCATCCCATCCCCAGCCAGGTATCAATGCACCATAAAATCCGGTTCCTGTATAGCCTGCACCAAAGCCACCGGCAGCAGCACAAGTGCCGCCACAGCTTCCTGAACAACCACCACCACCACATCCATTGACAGGGTTTTGACCACTGCAATGACCGCCGCAATTAGATCCACAACCACAATTGGAAGGATTTGTTTGCCCATTACAAATAGAACAAGACCTGTCGTTTCCGCATCTGCAACTTTCAGCAATGGTTTTGTAGCTTCCACAGTCATTCTTGTCGCCGAGCATTTTCATATCCTCGTTCAATCCCATCTGCACAATGTTGCCATTAAAATCGCAAACGCCAATCTTTGTATAGTTAATATAGTCAGGAGGCAATACAACGCTGTCAAGGTCGTTTACAGGAAGCGTAACAACCGATGGGCTGCCGCTGAAATCCATGTTCATCTCACGCAAACACGCAATACCGTGCTGCTGATACCTAAACCTTTTGGCTTCAGGCTCACCCGATTCAATAAGGTATTCCCTTACAACCTCGTCAAGTTTATAATTAGCTGCCACCTGCTACTGGTTTTTTGTTGTTGTTAATTTTATCTTCCGGCAAGTTAACCTGCATTGCAACATACTTCTCAAATACCGTTTGAACAATCTGTTCTGCTATTTCTGGTGGTATGCCAAGCTCATCCTCATAAGGATCAATATTGTCAAGGGCAACAACCATTTTAATCAGCACATTGTCGTTGCTGTTTATTTTATCCATATTGACAAAAAACAGCTTGTTGTTTTCAGCCCAATATCCTTTATGCCCCAACAAGCCTCCAATTTTAAGATTAAAGCTTTGTGATATAAAGTTAGGGTTTACGCGAACAAAGTTGATAAATTGGCTTTTCATGCTCGACACCTGGGCGATACCCATTTCGTGAGGCAAGGCAATATATGTAGATGGAAGGTCACAGTAATAAAGGTTTTTCTTTGTGTCGAATGATACCGGCACGTCTTCAAAGGTATAGATAAACGCACCATTGACATCGTATTCGCCAGCACGCCTGTTCTCAAACAAATTGATTTTTACAATTTGCGCATAGGCTTGTTGGGCAGCTATTATCAGCTCCTGTATCTTTACGGCAGTATCCCTGCTTGGCTGACCGCCTGCAAGCCTTCTTTGTGCCTGCTCCGCTAATTTATATAAAGTCGTTGCCATTAAAGATTTTGTGTTTTAAACATCTCTGCTGCTTGTACGACATCTGCCTCCCTCAAGTTCATGCCAAAGTAAGAACATATCATCATCACAATGGCGTTGTGGTATTGGTCAAGAAATTCCCAATTCGTGCTTGCAGAAGGACTTGGATCGTAAACAGGATTATTGTTTACTATGGTAAATCCCCATACAGGCTTGGCAGGCTCGCGCAAATATGTCAAGTCAATAATGCCAAGGTTTTGGGGAAATACCTGCATATAGTTATCGTAATAGGCAATTCTTGGATACCTCTTTGTAGGCATGACAATCTGTGAGGACAATACATCCCCGATAGCATTGTCGTTAATCTCGTCCACATCAACAGAAATGGACTTGGGATTAGCTGCCGTAGATGAATTAAGAAAATAGGTGTGTCTGACCGATGATGTTCCGGCATAGTCAGAAGGATAGTTTACCCTTCCAAATGGCGATACAATCAATGATACCTTTGTCAAAAATGGACTTAACGCATCCGTAATGATTTGCGTTTCCTGCCACTTTTGCCTTTCAGTGTAGAACAACTGTATCTGCGCCCTTTCTGATGCCAAATTAAAGTCATTGGGCTTTATGCCGCCCGACTGCGTTTGATTGGCAAGAAATTGAACAAACCTATATCCTTCGTTAATATCCATTAAGATATGGCTTTATACTGATTAAATATATGTAACCGTCATTGTCCTGCTGATAATGTCAGCCGCAGATGCAACGCCATTAATACCAAATGCGTGTATCAACACAGGTCCAGCAAGGTTTTCAACCGGAGTGGTGTATGACAATCCATTAGCAACGCCGTCATTTTGATAGGTTGCAATACACGATTGTGCTACCTGGGTAACACGATTGACTGTCGCCCTCATATAAATTGTGGTGTTGTTTGTTGGGGCTGCGGCTGAATATGTAATCAAATCGGTAGCACCAAAAGAAATTCCAAATGTCTTGGCGTTGTTGTTTGCGGCAGTTTGAAATACCGCTTCTACAACAACATAACTTCCGCCTGTTGCTGTAGCATCTACATCAAGCGTTCCGGCAGGAAGGGTATATGTTTTAAGATTTTCCCTTACAGTTACAGCAGTGGTAGCATCATTGGCAACAACATCATATAAAACGTGACTCATAAATGGCGACCAAGAACGAACGCCTGTTGTTGTTGATGTCAAAACATATCCATCGACAGCAGGATTTC
>Ga0315906_10005146_pt1 | contig 16550 bp, 20 predicted proteins | sample LakEriMetagenome_4_FD_203526 | JGI IMG/M metagenome (GOLD analysis project Ga0315906, IMG submission 203526) | Freshwater fungal communities from buoy surface, Lake Erie, Ohio, United States - Buoy 2 MA122 | ecosystem: Environmental > Aquatic > Freshwater > Lake > Lake biofilm | place: USA...
GTATCAATTAAAACCCCATTTTTTAGGGTTTATATTTAAACGATTAGTAACTTATAAGTTACATTTATTGGTACAATATATTGTACATTTAATACACTTTTTAGTATTTTTGTATAATATAATATACACTTATAAGTTAATTTGAATTTTTCTTGTTTCACAACCCATTTTGTGTATTCCATTTTCAAGACCGCAGTATCTACATTTACCATTAGGCCAAAACATATCGCAGTTGTCAGCGTCTTCCTCTCTACTGAATCCTTCATAATATTGATAAATTAAACTTGCCGGAGCAGTAAACCTATGACAATAGTCTTTACTTGGACATAAACTGTCTGAACACTTTGCTATATCAGCCATATTTTTGTTTTATTAATTCTCTATAAATTGCATTTGTTTTTTCGCAGTTTTGACCTCTTAAATATTGTCGAAGCATTTTATTCGCTACTTTCTCAATTTGCGAATCAAGATCAGGCAGAACTTTATTTTCCATTACACAATTTTATAATTGATTATTCTAATATTCTTTAATTCATAGTTCCCATCTTGAAAAACTTTAACATGAGCAAACCCATGATTGTAATTATTATAAGGCGCATATTCCGGCTCCAAACCGCAAAGACATCCTGTTGACCATGTTGTTGTAACTTCACCGCTTAAAGTCTTTTCTGTGTGTTCTGATGTGCGATGGTGATGACCTACGATTGCACTCTCTTTAGCCTTCATAAATAAACCCCTTGCAGGATTAACAGGCGGAGCAAATCCCCCAAACCATTCGTGTCCGTGAAGAATTGGAAGCTTACCTGCCAAAGCCATTTGCTTATCTTTAACTAATGTAACACCAAACTCTCTAAATCGTAAAAGTTGTTCAAGTTTAAAATCATCTATACCTAATAACTCCGGAGCTTTAATCATTAAATAATCCTCGTATCTTTTTTCGTGGTTTCCGATTTTATAATATATTGGACATTTGAATAAATCTTGCATCATTTTTAGAAAACCCCTAACCATTTCTAACTCTCCCGCCATATCCCTCAATCGTCTGTCTTTTGTAAATCGGCTACATTGGTAAAAGTCAGCTATATCTCCATTTAAATAGATTGTATTGACTTTGTTTTCAAGTCCGTAATTAATGGCCAATTCTAAAGCTTTATTGTCTTGGTAAGGGAAATGAATATCGCTTAAGATTAATATATTGTTTTGTCCTTTTGGAATTATAAAGGCTTCACACTTTTCATAATCGCTTTCGGGTAAGTCAATAATTTTGCTCATAGATTGTTTTTTTTGGTTTTCAGTACGTTCTCCGGCTTTAGAAACAGGCGAACTATTTTTACCATTTTCACCTCTGTATCTTCTTACGTTGGTTCTTACGGTATCAAGTGAACTAAAGTCTAATTTATGTTCATCATAAATCAATCTTGCAATAGCCATTGTTGTTGCGTTTGGGAACTTATTTATAAAAGTCAATACAATATCTTTTTTGTAAGTCGCAGCGTTTTGATTGCCTTTTACACTCATAAGTTTAAGGAGTAAAATATAAATCAGCTTCTTTTATTCTTCGATTAGTTAATCCTTTTAATGCAACTCCATTAGCCTTGTTCCAGCGTAAAAATTCGTTTCTAATAGTCAAATCGTTTGGGTTTACATTTACCTTTTTTAAAAGAGTGGAAGAAGCCAAAGCTCCCGAACCTAAATTATAGGCGAAGGATGTTAAAGCGTTTAATTGATTTTGAGTAATTGGTTTTTTAACTAAATTAACCACTTTACGAGCAAACCTATCAGCACTTATTTGAAGTAACTCATCTGCACGTTGTTTGGTTATTGCAGGATCTGACATTAAAACTTTTTTATTGTTCTCATAAAAAGTCGAGCCATATCCAATAGTCGGCACTTTTGCGCTACATAAATATGGTTTAAGACTTAATCCTTCAAATAATTTTATCAGATCGTATCCTTCTTTATTTAGCTTCATTATTTTTGTTTAATAATTTGATAGTTTGAATTATGGTATAGACTATCGATACAGTCAATAGAATTATTTTCAAAGTCTGTTCAATATTACTAAATGAAATAATCATCGAGGCAGTATTCAAGGCGTAGATTTTTAAGGATTGAGGTATCATTATGTTTTTATTTTAGCGACTATATCAGTAAAACCTTGAATGCCTATATAAGCAGTCGCAACAATTACCCAGTCTGATGATGTTATATTACTAAAAAATAAACCTACACAAGCAACAATAAAAACTAATAGCTTTCGTGAAATCCATTTGTTTAATAGCTTATCTAAAGTTTCTTTACTCATTGTTTTTCTTTTTTATTGCACGTATTAAATCAATTATAATTATGGCAATACAAGCGTAAAAAAGCCAAAAAGATATAAAGTTTATATTGATATAAAAACAAGCCAACATACAACCTAAAACACCACCTATTGCAGTTCTCTTTACATCCTTTTCATCGTGTTGAATACCAAATGCTATATTATTAAATAACTCCCAAAATGCACCAATAGTTCCACCAAATATTAATCCTATTAATATAGAGCCAACTATTTTTTGCCATAACCAAAAGTCAGTTACATAAGTAGCGTTTCCAATAGTATAGAGAAAAACAAATCCAACTACGTAATGTGCTATATTTCTAATTTGTTTCATAACTATATTGTATAACTTGCTATTTGACCTCCAGTTGTTGCTACTGTACTTGCGTTTTGTAATCTGTCACCGATACTATTAGCAGTAAATCCACTTGAAATTAAATAATTCCAAAAGTCTGCTGGTGTCATTAATAACGTTCCCGTTGTTGCATCTACTAAAACTCCACTTAATACGTTTGCAGCACTTGGTACTCTTAACGTTCCAGTTAATTCACTTGATGCACCATAAGTAGTTCCAAATCTTACGTCTGTTGTTGCTGGATTTCCTAAAGCTACTCCAGCAGCATATAAAGTTCTATTGCCACCCGTACTTATTTGAAATAACCAACTTGAAGTATTGGTGTCTATTGTTACTCTAGGTGCTACAATAGCTATTATATTAGAACTATTAACTACGTTTCCACTTACTTTTACAAAAGTTCCAGAGCCATATCCACTTGATAAAGCAAAGGCTGCATATATTGCTGGGGCGCCACTTCCAGCAGTTATTATTCCAGTAACAGAAATCGTTGCAGCAGCATTTGTATTATAAATTGCTGATTGAGTTGTTGAAGCATTTACATTCCCTATTTGAGTGTAATTAACTGCTCCAGTTAAATAAATAGCGGGTGTTGAATTAGCAGTTGTATTCCCAGTTATATTTAAATTTCCAACTGAACTTATAAAAATAGTAGAAGATGATAAAGTAGTATTTGTTGACGCAGTAACATTACCAGTTATATTTATAGTTCCATTTGTTGCCATTTGAATGGCATTTAAATTTGAAGCAATACCAGTAACTGTAGAAGTAACATCTCCAACAATATTAAGTGTCCCAGTAGAAGTTACTGAAATTAAAACTCTTGAATTAGCACCATCTAAATTGTAATTTCCGTTTAAGTTTAAAGTTCCAGTATTCGAAAGTCTAATACCAGTAAAATTTGAAGAAGAATTTAAAGTTAAACAACTACCATTAAAAGTAGCGGTATTTGGACTTGCTAAAGTCATTTCAAGTACTGGAATATTTGCTATACCAGCAAAAATAGCTTGAGCAGCAGTACAAGTTAAATTACCACCATTTGCATAAATAAATTGACCACCAGCAACAATACCAGTTCCCGATGTGTTACGAATACTTAATACAGTAAAAGTACCATTAATAGTTACTGTAAATCCATTAGCAAACACATCGTCAGCACTTGTTGGCAATATGCCACCATCCCAAGTAGCTGTATTACTCCAGTTACCATTTGCAACTGCTTTTATATTTGCCATAATTAAAGATTTTTATCATTAATAAAAGTCTGCAATGCACCCATAATAGACATAGCTGCATTTATAGCGTCTGTATCCCCACTATCAAAAACATCCATATAAGTTATAGGAATAGAATTATCGGGTAAACTTTCTGAACTTCCATCATCTAACACTCTATAAGGTGTTAAACGCATAGCAACACTTGCACCTATATCAGTTGGTTTAACCAAAGGTGATATTGCTAAATTAATCATAAAATATGGATAAACTTCTCCATCTACTTCAATCGGGTTTGTACTTGTAATTGGCATAATTTCTATTTTTTAAATGTATGTTGCTGATTCTCTATCTGTCCAAGCTACGTTTGTAGCAGTTGCAACGGTTATTGAACCACTTGCAGCTATTGTTAATCTTGTTATTGTCCATACTGCTGATGATTCTGCTGAACCTGTTACGGCATATCCATTATAATTTATATTATTATTAGAAGAATTATTTGCATTTCTTCTTATATTAAATAATAAATTAAATGTATGTGTATCACCACTTGATGATATATTAAAATTTGTAGCTCCTGTTCCAACATCAAAGTATTGCACTTGGTCAGTTAATCCATTTAATGCAGTTAATCCTGTTGTAAATGTAGTTATAACTTGGCAAAGGTTATTATCTTCAGTATGTAATGTTATAGTTTTACTACTATGATTTACATATATTCTAACTGCTAACCTATCTGTTGCTAATAACGTTGTTTGTGGAACTGCTAAAGCACTAACGTATAAATCTATATTTGTTCCACCTGTAATAAACTCTGGGTTTGTTGAATTACTTGCAATCAAAGATAATGTAGTTCCATTCCATTTATATAATTCAACATAAAATGATGGACTTCCACCACCACTCGAAGCACTAAAATAAGTTTCAAAGTTCCAATTTCCCGCTGGAATTTCTAATTGATTAGGAACATTTGCATCTGTAATAAATGATTGAATATAACCATCTGCATTTATTGTAAAGTTAGTACCAGCACCTAATATAGGCGTTCTGTCCATTTCTTTAAATGCAACACTACCTATTGTGCCTTGAGAAACTGAACCATTAAGATAAAATGATATAGAAGCACCTCCGCCTCCTGCTGGTATATCAGAAGTTAAAGCTATTGTGCCTGACGCATCAGGTAATTCCCATTTTCTATCTGCTGTTATATTATTAAATGATAATCGACCTAAATATTTAGTTACTAATGTTGTCCATTTAGAAAATACTGTTTGATTATCTGCATCAGCAGTAGCAAAATATCCAAATAAATTTATATTTTTAAAAGAATTTGAACTTCCAGCACCTCTTCCAAAAGCATTTACATAAAAACCTGTGTTATTTTCAGCGCTTCCAGCACCTAAACCATTTACAAAATACCCCGTATTATTTAAACCTGAACCAGCACCTATAAAATTACAATCATTTGCAGTATTATTTCTACCTGCATTTTTTCCAAATGAATTTATATCAAGCCCAGCATTTGCAAAACAAGAATCTTCACCAAAAGCATTTACTCTACTTCCTGTATTAGTACTTCCTGCTCCTGTCCCTTGAAAGTTATTACCATCAACTAAATCGTGGTTGTTGTCTAAAACTTCTTGAAGCGTTGGAGTTGTTCCAGTATTTACTAACTCCCAAACAGCAGCTCCTGTTGTGTCATCAGTACAAACATAAACATCCCCATTATCTAATATCCAACGGCTATCTACAACAAATCCTTTAGTATCGTCATCAGTTACTGTTGGTGTAGTTGTAAAGTTATGCGATACCTCACGAATGGTAAATCCATCGCCCTCCATAACATATAATCTACCCGCTTCCCATTTCAACTCGTAATCAACAGCGCATCGTAAAGCTATACCTTTAGTTCCACCAAGTCCTGCATCGGTTGTGCCTTTTTTTAAGTTTGCTCCATTGTCTAACACGATTTTATCACCATCTGAAATGGATATGTCAGTACCATCGGTTATGTTTCCTTCTACTAATACTTCGGCAAGTGTTTGAGAACCGCTATTAGTAGCTAAATCAGCCAAAGCTGTATCTAAATCTGTTTCAGTAGAAGTAACTGGATTATTAACAGTAATATTTGCACCACCTTCATCGTAGATTTCAGTAAAGTTATTATTGACTTTTATAAATGCATTCCTTACCTTATCCCCTGTACCATCATTGGCAGTCGTTCCAACATTAATTATTTCTTGTGCCATCTTTCTTTACTTGTTTTTTAAATAAAAACTGCTTTAGCTTTTCTTCGTTTCTTAAACGTGCAATATTTGGTTTCTTATTCTTCATCATTTATGTAAGTATCTATTTGCTCATTGAAATCGTTACTCTTACCAAACCACCAACTCCCTACATTTTGTTTTCTTCGGGTTACTATCTTACTAAATTTAGAGTATTCAGGAATTCTATTATAACACAACCATTTTTGCATACGAGTTCCAAAAACCTCTTGTTTGCTTCTTTGCTGAACCATTAAATAATCAATCTCTGATTTGGTTACACTTTCTGAATTTTCAGCAGTATGCTTATAAACTCCACCATTAGAAATTTGATAGGCCAAAACTAATAAAAGATTTTTAGCTGATGCACGTATAAGAAAGTCAATTATAAAATCGTTATACAAAGTTAAATATAATCCATCTAAATCGTCATTCTCAAAATCAGTAATAATTTTATCATATAAAAATTGACCGATTAAAGGCTCTAAATCTGTAATCTGTGCATCTTCAATGCAAGGTACAATTTTATCAAAATCAATATTGCCTCCTAATGGAGTTTTTGCAACTACTTGCTGTGGTGTTATTAATAGTATCATAATTTAATTATATGTCGTGAGGTGCTATTCCTGCTATTCCACTTGCTCTGTCTTTTTTTGCATCTTCAATCGCTATCGGAGATTTAACATCAGGTTTTACATCTTTAATTTTATAGGTTAATTTTTCCCAATAATGTTTACAAGTTCCCCCTGTAAATGTGGCACTTAACAAGCCACCGCCCTTATGTCGCCAAATAGAATATGGATTATTTGGGTTAGGATGCTTACCAAAACCGGGGTTTACTGTAATATCTCCCATCGCTTCAATATCCTCTCGTCTGTAAATCTTATTGGCACTCATCATATTTTTACAAAACTCTCTTTCGGGTGATGAATTCCCTGCGTATCGGTAACGAAAAAGATAAAAATCGGTATCATAAATACTTCTTCGATTTGAATTTGCAGTTCCTGTGCTTGTAGCAAACTGATAAGATAGCTTTTCTTCTTCATCATAGTCAACAGGTTTACACTCTATTAACTCGTAATTCTCTAAATCTTCATCCTCACCTAAATTAATCAGTTCAATGCCTATTGTTTTTTTTTGCTCTGACATTTTTACAATAGGTTGCTCAACCTTTTTAGGTCGCAAATTCTCAAAATAAAGCTCTAAAGTAATTTTATTTTGACCTAATACGTACTCAAATCCATCAGTCAAAGCGTTTTGCATTGGTGTTATAACGTTTAACATCGTTTCAGAGAAAGCAGTTTCAATTTCATCTGAATTACTGCTAAATCCTGTTGCAGTTTGAATGCCTAAAATTGCACCGCTTACAACTTTGTGAGCTGTCAATAATTGCTTTCTAGCTTCCTCTGTTAAAAACTGATATTGTTGGTGTGCATCTGCGATTGTTATAGTTTCAATCGTAGTAGCATTATCCTTATTCGAGTTAAACGATAATATAAACTTATTAGCGTTATTTGCTCCGGTCCATTTTTTAATAATGTTACGTTCAAATTGCGTTTTAACCTCGTCATCAGTAACGCCTTCATTTACATTAATAATGTGTCCTGCACTCAAGCCATTCTTAATATGGTTCACACAATAAACAGAAATTTGTTCTTCTAATTCGGCATAGTTTAATCCCGAATAATAAGATGGCCTTGCAAAATAGAAATCGTTTATTGAATATTCCTTAATTACAAAGACTGTCTTTTTTTCTGTTGTGCCTTGAACAAATACCGGTATTTGAGTTGGCGGATATTTTCTTAAATCACTCCAATCGTAAGAATACCAATAAGAATTAATAACTCCATTTTCATCAACTTCATTAGGTACAACTTTGTTTTTTGGTAAGTGATTTATTTCAGCAATTTCATTTCCTGTTTTGCCTAAAATTACCTCAAAACTACACTCATGAAATAAGGTATAATCTTTTACCAATTTACGAACTGTATCTTTTGTAAATAGCTTGTTGACTTTGGCCATTTGTATAGCTTGGTCTGCCTTATAATTTGCAGTCAAGCCTTGGCCATAAGTATAAGAGTAATAACTGTCTAAAATAGCAGCATTTGTTGGAGAATGTTTGTAACGATTAATAACATAATCATAACCTTCATTGTTTTTGCCATTTAATACATAAGTTTTACCGCTTGGCTTTACTTCTTCAAAAATCTGCGTATCAAATGCGCTTAAACTTATTGTTCTTAAATCTCCCATTATTGATTGATTTTATAATTTTGTAAATCTGTTTGATCCGTTGCAAATGCCTTGCCTCGAAATAGTGTATTTTCATTATCTAAAACCTCAAATTCAAAAGTACTTCCTTCAGTAACTGTTTTAGTAAATTCAAAAGTCAAATATCCAAAACTATAAGAGGTTGTTAAATCCTCAAAAGTTTCTTCTGTGGCCTTGCTTTCATCACGTATTTTTAACGTAACTAAATCCGCTTCATAACGAGGGATAATTGTTACAGTTTGAGTTTCTTGAGATGGTCTAAATATTATCATACTTATATAACGATAAAAATAAATTTTGATACAAAAAAAAAGACAGCGTAACTTAATACGCTGTCCTTTAACTTTATTTTAAAAAATATTAATCGTTTACATACTGGTCAGAAACCAAAGCAAGTAAAGAAGTAATAGCTGCACTTGATAAGATTGGAGCAGTTTCAGGCTCTAATGCTTGAAGAGTCATTTTTAATCCGTAGAAATCTCCTAAAGCTCCACCTAATTCTCTTGTTCCTGTTGTTTTATCAGCACCATTTTTCAATCCAATAGCGTGATATGTTCCGTTGTTATCTTCTAAAAAGATTAACATTCTATCTCTTGAAAGCAATTTAGCCTGATTTACTAAAGCAGCAGTTAAGCCGGTTAGTACTAAACTTAATTGGCTATCATAAAAAATAGTTCCGTTATCTCTTGATGCTGTTTCAGTTTCAATATAAGTGTTACCTGTATTTTTTAACTCAAATTTAAAAACTTCATCTAAAGTTCCTAAACCTGTAAGCTCTGAATTAACTACCGTTGCGCCAATATCTGAAAATGGAGCAAAAAAGGCATTAACTAAACCACCTGTAAAATTTTTGCATTCTAAAAGTCTGCCGTTTGATATAAATTCACACGCTGCCATTATTATAATGTTTTAAATAAGGCGGTATTTTCAACCGCCTTGTTATTTATTAAACTGTGTAAGTAGTGTATAATACAACCTCTGCACCTCTCACATATTGTACTCCAGCAGTATAAACCATTTTGTAACGAACTGTTCCGCTCAAATCAGTATCATCCATGTCTTTCACACGAATTTCATTGTGATCCGAAAGCAAACCTGTTCCAAAATAAAGGTTTTTCTTTTGGTAAACTACCATAGTTGAATCAGGCAAACCATTTATAATTTCAAGCACATAATTTCCGTAACGTAATTGCATATCGTTACCTCCTAATCCGTTAGAAATACCTGCGCTAACTAATGCTTGTTGGTAAAACAAAGCCACATCGCTTGAAACTGCGAAAACTAAATCAGTTTTTCTTCTCAAAGCTGTAGGAACAGCAGCCATAACAGCCTCGATTTTAGAGATTACGTTTGCTTTTGTTACTGCTACTGCTGTAACATCGATTACAGTTGCATCGCCTAAAAAAGCAGGAATGAATCCGTCAAACTCTCCATCGTTTGTAGCATCTCCTGTCCAAATGTTAGCATCTGTAGCTTGTGCTGTATCTGCTAAAATTTCTACTAATAATGCACCTTCTTCATCAACCGGCATATTATCATTGTGAGCCGAGAACCCCATTGAGGCAGTATCCCATACATTTCTGAAATCTTCTTTACAAAGTTCAGCCTCGTTTTTAATTTTCTTTGGCTCTAAAATTACCTCGTCAAGTGTTACACTTCCCGCAGGAGTGAAACCACAAGAATAATCTGTTCTACCATTTCCGTAATCAATTTTACGGATTACTTGTTTTACCGGAATGTTTGGTAAAACTGTTACCAAATTTCTTTGAATAGTATCTGCTTCTTTGAAAGCTTTTCCTATTATTTCCCCTGCCACCGTTCCAGCATAGGAACTGTTTACTGTTGTTTCTGTTGCCATCTTTTTTTAGTTTTTATTTTTTAATTCTGTTAATGATAATGCTAATCGCCCTTTTAATGTTTTTGGTTTTTCTTTTGTAGCTTCTATTGGTGCTACTTTTGTTTTTGTTACAGCAGGAGTTTCTGATAATTCAACTTTTAAAGTTTCGTTAATTTTAACTTGCTCTGATAATTTAGTTTCTATTGCTGAAAATCTTTGCTCTAAATCCTCATTGAATTTAATAAGCATTGAACTAATAGCATTTTTCAAATCTGAAACCTCATTTGTGTTTACTGATGCAGGAGTAGCTAATTCTTCAACCGGAGCTTCAACAACTTCTTCTTCTTCTTTTGCTGAAATCTCTGAAATGATACCAACCTCTGAAACTGAAATAGTAGTTCCATCGTTAAGCGTGTACTCTCCAATCGGAGCAGGTACATTCCCATCAGGAGTAGCAACTGAAATAGTACCACCAATCTCTGGCATTTCAGTTTCTGTAACTAATGTTAAACTGCCATCAGCGGTTTTCCACTCGGCCAATTTAACTTGTTTGCCTAAAAGAGTTTTAAACTCGTTTAGCAAATCTTCTTTCATTTGATTAAAATTCATATTCTCTTTTTTTAATGTTACTTTTTCGTCAAACATACCCTCAATTGAAAATCCGCTTCCGTTATCTTTACACAACTGCCATTGTTCCTCATCTTCAATTTTCATAGCCACAACCCAACTGCCAACAGGTGCATCAATTCCGTACAATGCTGTCTTATCTTTTTTCAAATCTTCAACAATCCAACTCTCTACGATTGTGCCATTCAATGTATATTTAGAATGCTCTAAATTTGCATTACTTTGATTACCTTTTTTAAGGTATAATTCCGAGGCACGTTTTATTGTTTCTTTAGAAAAATAAACATAATATTCTTCCTTTGTTTTTTCATCAAATCGATAAATCTTTTTTTCGGGAATTAATGCAACCCCTAATAAAATTTTCTTTTCATTATCGATTTTAGTAAACTGTACTTTTTTTTCATCTGCCAAAGCAATAAACTTGCTTTCCATGGCCGGAGATCCAACTACTGCAATAGAATCTACCCCTTGCAAATCTTCATCCGATAAAAATAGCTCGTATGTTTTCATAACTATATAACGATGTTTTTTTTTAGTGATATATTTTTTTTATCCAAAAGTCGATGTTGCTACCGCATTTCTATCCAAAGATTGTTGAGTACTAACTTGATTACCCACAACGTAAGTTTGTATAGGTCTATTTTGTTGAGTTGCTATTGTTTGGCTTAATTGATTTGTTGAACTTTGACCTACAATATTAAATTGTGGGGGTGGTGCAGGTGCGCCACCACCTGCGCCTGCACTCGCACCGCCTCCTCCGCCTCCGGGGGTTTTAACCGCTAAAATCTTTTTAACAGATGCGTAACCTGAAGCCAAAGCTCCTGCTGCTGCAACTGCTCCCAAAGCAATACCAACTGGTCCTGGAACTGCTGCTACCATTCCTTTATATGCTGAAACTCCCGATTGAATTGTATCTATTGTTGTTGCTGCTACTGCTGCTGCTTTTCCTGCCGCTGTACTTTCACCTAATAAACTTGCTGCTGTTTTAAGACCTGAAGAAAATGCTTGTAATGCTCTTTGTTTTGCCGCTGCTTTTTCTTCTTCTATTTTAATTTCAGCATCAGCAGCCGCTTTTTTATTTTCATAATCAATTCCTTGATATTTTAAATTAATATCGTTGATTTCATTTTCTTGTGATTCTTTTAAAGCACTTGCATCTAATCCATTTTGTTCAGCATAAGCCAAATCTGCTTCATACTTTAAACGCACTCTTTCCAAATCCGCTTCCTGTTCAGTCATTTTAGAAAGCTCATTGTTTTTTCTCGCTTCCATTTCTTTATCAAAAAAAGCAGTATCTGCTTTCTCTCTATCTAAAGCGGCTTGGTTTGCGATATCAGTTTCAGCACGTTTTAATCTTAAAAACTCATCAATCCGTTCTTGATTTGCTTTTTTTTGTTTTTCTAATAATTCATCATTTGCTTTCTTTTGTGCTTCCGCTGCTTTTTCTCTCGCATCAGTTGCCTCTTGTACTTCTTGAACTGAATTATCAATTCTTATTTTATTACGTGCAGTTATAGCATCTGAATAATCTTTATTTGCTTTCTCAAATAATTCTTTTGCTTTTTTAGTTTGTTCCTCATCTGCATCGCTTTGTAATACACTAAAATATATTGCCTGTGCTTTCTCTGCATTTGCTTTTTTCTGTGCGATGGCTTGATCAGCTAAAGCAATATTCAATTCTCTTAACGCTTTTGTACTTGCACCGGAAGCTTCTGCCATTCTGTACTGCGTTTCTCTATTTAAATCTCCTTCAGCATTTGCTTTGGCAATACTTTCAGAAAGTAAATCCATTTGCTTGGCTAACTTTTTATTATTAGCCGCTGCCATATCTGCCGCCTCTGAACTTGAAATAAACATTTTTACCAAAGCATAACCAGCAGCGATTAATGCAGTAACAACAACTACAATTGCGCCTATTGGATTGGCAGCCATAGCAGCATTCCAAAGCCATTGAGCCGCTGTACTAATTTTTTGAACTAATGAAAAAGATTTAACTACTGCGCCAAGTTGTTTAAATGAATCGATACTTTCTCCAACTGCTTGAGCTCCACTTGCAATTGCCATAGCAGATTGAACTTTTAAAATCGCTCCCTCTACTTCTTTGCTTTCTGAACCAAGCGTTCCCATCAATCCGGTAACAACACTAAAGCCACCCGCAACACCTGTTAAAGCTCCGCTTAATGCTTTGAACTTTGCATCAGGGTTAAATGCATCGGTTAAACTTTTAGCATCACCAATTCTATCTTTTAGGTCTGCTGCTCTTTTAGCTGCTTCAACCGCCTCACGTGAAGTAGCACCGAACTTATCAGATAAGGCTGCTACTTCCGCTTGTGCCTCACGTAATTGAGCCTTTAAAGATTTAGCGGCTTCTTCGCTTTTCTTAAAATTTTGCGTGAAGTTTTCTAACCCGCCATTGGCACGTACTACATCAACATCTATCTCTACAACTTTCTTAATAGCCATCTCTTATATTGTTTAATCGTTTCTTTAAAAGTTCTCGGACATCGATAAGCACCTTTTGCAAATTCTATGTTATCGCTTCCGTTATAAAATTCCATTTTATTTAATGCTTCTACTAATATCGCTATCATTGTGTTTGTGTTATTGTTAATGTAAACGTGTCAATTCCTATAGTTACCTCTAAATCCATAGTTCTTACTAAAATTGGGTTTGTTATTGCACTTGTGTACTCTGAAACCTTGATTAAAAGATAAGCAGTTGTATTTCCGAAACTATTTTCTAAATCAACCCATCCAACACCATCGCCTGTATCTACTTTTGTAACTACATAAGGACTGTTGGCAGTTATTTTTAAATCATAATTTTGCGCTCCACTTGTAACGGATAATTCTGTATATTGAATTCCGTTATCAAATGGCGAATATTGTGGTAAATAATAGTAAGTAACATCAGCACTTAAATCAGTTGTATCAACCGAGTACTCAATAGTATCTACTGTAATAGGTATAATTGAATTTATACTCTTAAAAGGCAGTCCGATATAGTTCAATAATTCATAATTTACCTCTCCTGTAGTAAGATTAGACTTCATTGAGTTGATAATATAGGCCTTATCGCTTATTTGTATCCTATCATTTAGGTTAATATCAATCATTTTGCCTATTGGTAACTGCGCTCTGTAGTTCCCTAATCGTCTTTTACTTGAATATAAGTCCGAAATATAGTCTTGCCAATAGTTACTGAATAGGTTATTATCTATTTCAGAGTATAAAAACGTTGATATGTCAGTTGAAAAGTTTACCGATTGTGTAACTTGCTCTAAAAAACTATCGTTTTCAGTAGAAGTAAACCATGTATAATCTAAATCAGGATTACTATCAGCTTTAATTGGCAAGTCATAAAACTGATAACCGGATCTATAAAAAATAAAAGGCTTACCGATATAAGGTTGTAAAGTTTTATCGATAGACTTGCCAACTTGCACGTTTGTAACATCGTCATTACTTCTATCAATCAGTCTTTCAAACATTAAGTTATCAAACTGCGTTTCAACTTTCAACTCTTCACCATCAATATCATAAGTAGTTGCCAAATCCCCATAACCTAAATCAAGACCATTGTTTTCTCTAAATCGTTCATTTAATATTTGACCTGACTTTTGATGTTTAAAGTTTATACGTTTAAATAGCTTCGGTTTTTTAATTGTAATATTTTTGGTATCAATGTATTTTGTAATATCTACTAACTTTCCTTTACTATACCAATCGTCTAATGGAATAAATGAAAAAGTATTGTTCGATGTTGGAGTTAAAACCAAGTTGAACATTTTTATAATTGAAGTAATAAAATCTCTAACCTTTAGTTTTGGTATTTGTTCAGATATTTTTAAAATAGAATTAGCCGTTGTTTGACTTGCTGAAGTTGCTGTTAAAATTCTTTTTGTAATTGAATTAGGTGGGTAATTAGGTGGGTAATAATATATCCAACCTTCATATTTTAATTCAGATGTAAAAGTTAAATTGCCTCCTATACTTGAAACTTTGAAAGTAAATAAATGATTTGATGCATCTCCATCTTCTCTTTTATTGTAAATTTGAGTATTTGTAGTTTGAAATAAATTATCATAGGTAGCGTATAAAACACCATTATCAAATACTTCTAAAACATAAGGATAAGAAGATGTTGTAATTATTTTAATAAATACTTTTGCCCTTTTATAATTTGGTCTTATATTATAAGCACTAAAATTAGTTTCCCAATCTATGGCAACAGAATTAGTAGTAATATTAATCTCCGGACTTGGAACACTCCATTCAGCAACAACTGTTGTTAAAGTTGTATAATCTATACTTAATGATGTTGAAAGAACTTTTATTTCGCCTGAATAAGAATGCAACCACATAAACAAATTGCCAAAAGCAGCACGATTTAAAAAATCCCTATCAAATGAAATATTATATTTATTCTCTATTGCTTCTATTATGCGAATAATTCTTAAAGCAGGTTTTAAATCAGTATATTTTATCTCTCCCAAAACATTAGTAATATCATCAGTATTTCCTGTTCCGATTTGAAAGTTTCTTATGCTTGAAATTAAAGGATAATAAATATCTCCATTGTTTATACTTTCGTCTTGTGTTGCATCAAAAACTATACTTCTTGTAAAGTCATGGTCAAACTCTGACAAGTCTAAAACTGTTAACTCATCATCTCCAAATCTATCAGATAAATTTACTACTTTTGAAAAGAAGCGAATTGTATAACTTGTAGGTTGAGCGTTTTTCAGTTTAACATCTTCCAACTGAATCAATCCATATCTAAAAGGTAAACTGCCAATCTCAATCAACGAGCTTACACGAATGTTAGGGTTAAAACTCCCATCTACATCGGAATTATAATAGTGTTGGAATATTGTATTATTTGTATCACTTGCCGGAACAGTAAAAGACTGCGAAAAATCGCTAAAGGTTTTTGAAATATCATTTATATTTTGAACGCTTGAATTTAACTCAAAGTTTTCATCTTTAAACAAATCAACCTTTATAAAATTATCGGGGTTATTTATATCTTGTATGTAAAGATTTGTTCCTATCATTATTGTACGTTATTAATGATGTCAAATGAATATTTAAAGTTGAATGAGTATTGAATTAGCTTATCGTTTAATTGCGTTTTATAAGCCACCGATTTACTCTCTAAATTAACCGGTAATATTTCGCCATCTTCAATAAACCATTTCTTCTCTGAAAGTAACATCTGTTTTATGTTCTCGTTCTCAATCTCGTTTAAGTAATCAGTATTACAAATGATTTCACTTCTTCCGTTTAAATTAAACGTGCTGTATTGGTGATCCGTTGTATTATAAATCCCAAAGTTAGAAGTCAACCCTCTGTAATCTTCGCCATCAACCTCATCTGTTATTTTGTTTACCAACGTAAGGAAAAATGATTGTGGAAATCCGAACTTATTTATAAAAACGCAGTTGATAACTGGGTATTTGCATCCCTCTAAAACATCGTAAGTAATTGTACGTGTTTCATCTTCATAAACAAACTCACAAGTTATAACATCGCCACTATCGTAATCTTTTAAATTAATGCTTTGAATGTACTCTGTATTTAAATCTAAATTTGCAGTAACCACAACTGCATCCCCATTAACATCTAAAGAAGTTAATCCATCCGTAATAAAATACAGC
>Ga0315906_10005147_pt1 | contig 16547 bp, 20 predicted proteins | sample LakEriMetagenome_4_FD_203526 | JGI IMG/M metagenome (GOLD analysis project Ga0315906, IMG submission 203526) | Freshwater fungal communities from buoy surface, Lake Erie, Ohio, United States - Buoy 2 MA122 | ecosystem: Environmental > Aquatic > Freshwater > Lake > Lake biofilm | place: USA...
GAAGTCCCAATACAGAACCACGTCGGCCCCTTGCTTCACCCCGTTGGCGGGGTAGGGCAGCAGCGCGTCGATGGTCGCCTCGTCGATCTGGAGAAGGATGGTCGAGGTCGTCCCGGCGTAGGTGCAGGAGATGCCCTGACTGCCCGCCGAGGCATTGCCCAGCGTGATCAGGGCCGAACCCGGCGCGTCCTTATAGGCGCGGACCTGGGCGGCGAAGGTGGCAGCCGAGAAGTTGTAGTTCGCGACCGTGATCTCTTGGACTAGCGGCGTGTTCCTGAACGCCCTCAATGGGGCATTGCCGGGGTAAATCATGGGGTCATCCTTGACGGCTAAAGTTCGGCCAAATCGTAGCTGGAGAAGCTGCTCGCCGGGGTTTCATCGGCAATGAGAACCAGTCCATCAGCGGCGGAATACTTGATGGAACCGTTATCAATCACGGCCCCGGTGTCCGCTGCGGGAGCGACCGCGACAAGCGTTTGACCTGCCCCGACATTCATCAGCGCATCAGACTGAGGCATCGACAGGACCGCAACAATCGTCTCGCCGTCTGCGTCGATCACAAGAAACCGGCTCATCGTTTAGCCTCTAGGAAGCTCATGGTCCGGTTGCGGTGTTTCCAAGTCACGAAGCCACCGGGCGAACCGATGGAGTAGGTGTGATACACCCTAACGTAATAACTGACGGTGCCAGCGGGTGGCGTGTCACTGAACGAGATGTTCATCCACTGATTGAAGAATCCGTCGCCGCTGATTGCGAGGCTTTGCATTGTGGCCAGAAAAACGTCCACTGTGCCGCCGCCGCCAGTGCTGCTGCGCTCGACCACAATACACAACACCACGTCATCTTGGCTGTGTTGGAGGCGCAGGAAGAAACTGCCATCGACTATGATCTCAGCGCCGCTCGCCGTTATTGAGGTGTCAAAAAGCGTGGTGCGAGATGTGATCGGGCCGGTTGCGATCCCCGACGCGACCCAATCGGTCTCGCTTGCGCTTTCGTAGCGCGCGGGTTTGGTGACTGAGTTGGCTGTTATCTTTACGGTGGTGACCGCATCGGTGCCGAGTTTATCGTTTGTGACCGCGCCCGCGTCGATCTGCGCCGCCCCGACCGTGTTCAGGTCAGCAAGCGCCCCCGTGTTCTGGGTCGCCGCCAGTGAGCCGGTAAAGACCCCGCCGCCGGTGCGCCGCAGGATGTTCGAGGTGTCGGCCAGCGCGGACGGGATCGCGGTCTGGAGGACGCCCGAGGCGTTTAGGGCCGTGCTTATGCGCCCGTCCGTCAGTTCGGTCGGGCGGGTGGTAACGTCGCCCCACGCGACTGAGTCATCATCGGCCAAGGCACCGACCCGCAGGGCTTGCGCGCTTCCGATGGCCGTCTTCGTGCCTTCGTTGCCCGTGCGGTCAACGGTCGCCGCCCAGAAGTAATAGGTCGTCAGCGGAAGCGGGACATACAGCGTCGCGTTGTCGGCCAGAACCGTTCCGACCAGGGTTGCCGATCCGACGACGTTTGAGGTGTGCCGGTAGATTTTCACATGGTCGAAGTCGTCGTCGGTCGGGTTCGTCCATGCCGCGAAGATCGACCCGAGCTGGCCCGTGATCGACGGCGAGGTGATGACGCCCGGCGCGGTCGTATCCCCACCCGCTGCAACGCTGGCCGAATATGACGACCATGCCGTCGAAAGCGTTCCCGTGCGGCTCAGGGCCTTGACCCGATAGCGATACGTCGCGCCGGTCGTCACAATCCGGTCGGCGATGGATGCTTCCGGGGCCGCGAACTGCGTCGTCACCGTCCCGTTGTCGATCTCGACCACATAGGTCAGGGCGTTGGCTGGCGGGGTCCATGAACCCGACAGGCGGCTGACCTGGCTTCCGTCCGCGACGATGGTGGTCGAGATCGAGAGCGAGGGCGTCCCGGCGACCGTGCCCGGCGTGATCGGCACCACGTCGCCCGAGGTTAGCCCCGGCGCGGTGTAAGGCCCCTTGACCAGTTGCGCCGAGGGGACACCCCGCACCGACCAGTAAGTGATCCCGACATAATAGTCGGTGCCACCGATCAGCCCATTGATCTCGACGCTGGCGATGGTCGGCGGCCCGGAATAGGCTTGCACCCAGGGGCCGGAGCCGGACGTGCTGTATTCGACCAGAACCGTGCCGATGTTCTCGTTAACCGCAGGGCCGGTGACGATCAGGCCGGGTTGTTGCACCCCGCTCGCCTCGACCGGGCGGGCAACGACAGTCCAGTCAGCGGTGTCGGGCGTGGTCGGCACGGGATCGGGTGCCGTAAGCGAGGGGCTCGCCGGGGCATCCGCTGACTGGCCGAGCGCGTAAGCGTGTTTTGCATCGGTCTCGGAACGAACATCGAGCGTCACGATAGAAGACGACGGGTCAAACGACCGGCGCATGACGACGAACTTTTGGCCGCTCAGGCCGAGTTCCGGTTCAGTGACCGTGAACGCGTCCCCGGCGCGAAGGCCGAGAAGGTAGGGCTTGCACGGGATCGAGGCTTTCAGGGTCTCGCGGGTGTTGGCCAGCCCATAGCCCGCCAGTTCCGCGCCCTGCTTGGCAACGCCGACGAACCGATAGGAGGTCTCGATGACCCGCTTCTCTTCCGCGTCCTCTGTGACATAGGTTGCCGAGGTCACCGCGCCGAGCGCGACCTCCTCGAACTTGTGCGCCTCAAGGCGAACGCGCGGGATCACCGTGTTAGGCCGGTCCCGACGCGAGGCCATCACGTTGAGCGAGACCGACCCGACGATGTCCGCACCGGTCACCGTCATCAGCGACGTGCGGGGAGCCTCGACCATGCAACTGATCTGGGCGCCTTGGCTGATCGGCACACCGCCACCGGCCTGAAGCATGGCGGCCAGCGTCTGCCATTTGTCATCCGCCGTGGTCCACTCGCCGGAGATCGTCCAGGAGTTCGCGTCCGCGACGTTCGCACCCTCAACGAAGGCGGCGAAGTCGATGGCCGCGTCTGGTGCCCCGACGCCCGCGAGGCGCTTCGTCAGGTCAATGGTCCCGCCAGCGACTAGCTTGTGGTGACCCCGGACCCATGCGAGGGCGTGAAGATAGGGGTTCGCGCTATAGGTCCAGGTCGTCCAGTCCGTCCGGCGTTGCGAACCCGATCCGCCGGGATAGGTCGAGTCGAGCCGGGGGTCATAGACCTTCATCCCGAGCAGGGTCCAGAGCGGGGCCGGGACGCCGCTTTGGTAGCCCTCCCGCTTGGAGTTGTTCTTCATCGTCCAGAAGGTTTGTGCAAAGCCCGGCAGGGTATGCGCCGAGGTCCACTCGCTCATGGTCGGGGTGCCATCCGACAGGCCGGTCGGGGGGCCTAGATAGGCGTCGGTCGGCAAGCCCAGCCGATAGGTCTGCCACATCTTGTTGATATAGGGCTCGGTCGCCGCAGCCAGACCTTGAGCGCCGGGAAAGGTGACCGCCTCGCCGCTGGCCGTGAAGCCCTCAACCGACTGGATCGGGCCAAGCGAGAGAGCGACCGCGAACGACAGAAAGAGGTTGTCCTTCCCCCAGACGTTTGCATGAAGCTGGCGGCCACCGACGCCGAACCGGCCCATCACGCCAGAGATCGGGGCAGACGGATCAGCCTTGAACGCTATCGGAGAACCACCCCGGCCCACGTTTGGCGTCATCAGGGCCGTCGTCGCAGCTGACAGGGCCAGTTGGCTAACCGCGCTCACCACCGTGCCGGCAGCGACCCAACTCATCCCGGTGACGGATGCAAGATAGAACGAGGCCGAGGCAGAGATAGCAGCGGCGGTCGTCCCGACCCAAGTGACCGCCGTTCCTACTGCTGCCAGAACCATCGCCATTAGATGGACCTCCACGCGGTGCCGTATTCGACCGGCTGGAACACGGCACACACGCCCGCCGTTTCCCAGAAGCCCAGCACCCGGCCATTGCCGACCGCGACGGCCAGCGCCACGTCATCAGATCCGGCAGCCTTCAGGGTCATGATGTCGCCCGGCAGGCACATGGCCGGGGCAATGCGGGGCAAGCCCAAGGCGTCCACCGCCTCGGTGATGCTGCCGAAGCCCAAGTCCCTCAGAACCTTGGCCGCGCCAATCTCGGTCTTATACGGGCCGATCTTCAGCAGCGAGAACTTTACGCCGAGCTTCTTCAGACAAAAGACCGTCATTCTCGCGCAGTCGTTCTTGCCGAGCTGTAGGGGCTTGCCTTGGAAACGATTGATTGTGGCCTGTGCGGCCTGCTGTCGAAGGATCAGTGCGCTCATCAGAATGACACCCCGAACCCGCCGTCGATCACGCCACCGCCGCCGCCACCACCACCGAACCCGCCGCCGACCACGGGCGAACCGCCACGGACGACCGACCCGCCGTTCAGATCAGCGACCACGCCGGGCCGCGGCGCGTCATAGCCCCAAGGAAGATCACGCTGGACCGCGATAACAAACGAGGCCCCCAGCGCGCCGCTGTAGAGCGACTGGATGAAAGCGTTGTTCAGCCGGTGGCCTTCATTGATCGCGAACAGCCGCTCCCAGGCCGAGGCCACGTTGAAGCTGATGACCGTGCGGTTCGTGCTGACCTCAACGTCGGCGGTGTCCAGTTCCCCGACGAACAGCGCCTCGGGAGTTCCAAGCAACAGGCCCGTTGCCGGGTCTACGGCCCCAAACCAGATTGAAACCGGCGAGCCTTGATTAGACGGGGTCGTCAGTTGCGACAGGGCCGACAGAGATGCCGGGAGGAACGTCAGGCGCATCGCCGGGGCTTCCGTGCCGACTTGTTCCCCGATGGCCTCAAGGCTGTCCAGCACCCCGAAGGTCGCGTCCTCGCCGGTATAGGTCTCGGCGTTGAAGGTCAGGGTGCCGGCCCCGTCCAGAACCCGGATGGTCCCGCCCGGCAGCACAATCTTGACAAGGTGAACAACAAGGGGAGCAGCCCCTCGAAGTGCCGTGTCTAATGTGGCTTCCAGGGCCATTGGCTATTGGGCCTCAGTGATGGTGAAGGATAGCCCAACATGGCGGGCCGTGTCCACAGTCCATGCGGTTTGGTCGCCCGACAAAAAGCCTTCGATCTTCGGGGTCGTGAAGTCGGCGGCCGAGTTGTTCGCGGGCGAGGCGCGGATCATAGGATTGATCGCGAGATCAGCCATCACGTCGGCGCTTGCCATTTTTTCGGTAGCGACCTGGTAGAGATACAGGCGGCTTGACACCGTGATGTTGAACCACTGGCCGACCGTAGCAACATAGGACGGCGAGAACCCGTCAAGGTCAATAGTCGATCCCAGCTGGCTGGCCCCGTTGACCAGCGGCGAGCCAGGAACGCCGGTCGAGAAACCGGGCTGCGGAACCGCCAGGATCACCGTGTCGGCTTCAGCCGAGGTCAGGGCCGCGACCCAGACCATCGCATCCGAATACGTCATCGGCGGCAAATCAAAGTCGATTGACCACCGCGAACCGATCCGGCGAACGCGGCTCGTCGGCCCGTTGAATGTCGGCTCCAGATCACGGCGGCGGCTAACCAGCCGGGCGGTGATGTTGCGAGGCCCCGGAGTGGCTGGCAGGGTGATGGCCATCAGACGAACCTCTGGCGGGAACGACGCTGGGCCGTGGCCATATCCGACCGCGTGGCACCGTAGGCCGTGGCGGCAGCCTGGACCGCCATCGGTGCGGCGACACGCTCGACCTGAACATCGAAGTATGGAGAGGGGTTAACCCGGAGAACCATGCCGCCCGTGTCCTGACCTGGCTTGCGGATGTTGACCATCTCGCCTGGTGTAGCCCGGAACTGCATCAGTTGGCTATCGGCACCACCGGAGCCGCCAACCTTGAACGAGCCGCCCGTCTTGAAGCCGGGGATTTTCAGACCCCCGAGGACGGTGCCCCAGAAGCTTCCCCCACCACCTTGAGCGCTGCCGCCCATCGAGCCGAAGATAGACCTACCGACCCCGCGGAGGAGTTCCCCCATCAAGTCGCGCAGGAGATCATTGAAGAAGCCCTTGATGTCGCCACTGAGGACCCGTTCCATCCCGCTAGCGAAAGAGTCTGCGAAGTCGTTTGCGGCCTTGTCGAAAGCTTCCCTAGAAGCCCTCAAGCCGCCGGCCAGACCATCCGCGTGAGCCAGGGACGCCATCGGACCCAAGGGGCCGATCGGATCGCCGAGGGTCATGCCGGCTGCGGCTGCCCCCCCTTCAAGCTGTGCCCCCTGGGCAGCAGAGATCCCCATTCCGGGGGTGGCCACTGCGCGCCGGATGATTGCAGTCTGCCTGGTCAGTTCCCTGGCAGCGCGCTCTTGGTCGGTCATTAGACCTTCCATGATCGAAGCCACGTCGTTTCGGAGGGTCTCAAAAGCCTCACGCGTGGCATCGGTCGCGTTCCGGGCCGGGACAACCATCCCGGCGTCGAGCTTGCCCATCCAGTGGGCGATCCCCTCGACCATATCAGGCACGAACGAGTTACCAACCACGGCGTCGTAGAGTTTGAAGAAGGCGTCTGAAACCCACTTCACCTTGTCGACTACGCCGCGGAGCACCTCAAACAGTTTCTGCTGCAGCCAGAGCTTTACGCCTTCGTAGGTCTTGCGGACAGACTCGGTGATGCCAGGGAACAAAGTCTCAACGGAGTTGAGCACTGCGACCACCATCGACCGGACGGCAGAGCCAAGAGCGTTCCACATCAACGACCAGTCACCCCGGAGTGCAGCCCCCAGCGCCCTCATTAGGTTGGTGATGACGTTGATAGCACCAGTCATAGTTTCGACGATGACTCCGAAGATCCGGGCTACCAGAGTGCCGAAGGTCTTGAAGTTCTGACTCGCCGATCCACCTTCCGAAGAAAAGACAGACGCGAAGGCTTTGCCGAGTTGTCCCACCAGACCCACGACCGCATCGAACAGCGGCTTGATTTTCGGGCCTAGAACAGCAGCAACCTCTTTCCCGAAGTGCTGCAAAACGGGGATGATGTCCTTGCCCCATTTAGCGAACACCACTGCCAGGACAACTGCGGCGGCGGCCGCTGCTGCGATGAACGGGAGGAGGGGCGAGGCGATCAAAACGCCGACGGCAGAAACCACTCCGCCGATCACCATGACCACCGGACCCAGGGCCGCGGCGATAGCCGCCCCGATCACGATGAACTTCTGCATTTGCGGCGACAAAGTGTCGAAGCGGTCAAACATAACCGCCAGCTTGTCCAGCATCGGGACGAGGAACTCGTTGATGATCCCGCCCATGCTTTCAGACAGCGTGTTCAGGCTGTCTCGCATGCGGTCGTAGGGGTCGGTCGCTTGAGCTGCAGCACCTGCTCCGCCGAACTGACGTTCCAGTTCAGCCAGGATTATCCGCTGGGCTCCGGCCGCGTTACCCGCTGCGACCATAGACTTGATAGTTTCTTTCTGGCTATCCGAGAACTGGATGCCCGCCCGGCCCATAGCAGTCAGACCCTTGATAGGGTCGTTCAGCGCCTTCCCGATCAGGAGGGTGGCAGGCTGCAAGTCCATGTTCATGCGAGTGGCCAGGTCGACCGCCGCCTGTTGCGCCCGGTTGAACTCGTCCCCGGCTACATTGCCGAACGTCAGAAGGTTTGCCGTAACCTTCCGCAGGATGTCGTCGTCATCGTAAAGGCTCGACCTCATGAGGCCATCGGCCAGCTTAGCCAGTTCCTCTTTGGTCTTGCCCGACGCGCCGCCCATCGAGGTCAAAGCAGCTTCCACCTGACCCATAGCTTCAGCCGCCTGGGACGCTGCCCTAGAAGCTGCGAACCCCATAGCAATAAGCGGGGCCGTGATCGCAGCAGTCATCCCGGCTCCGACCGTGGCGATCGTAGCCCCGGTCTGTTCCATCTGCTTGCCCACACCTTTCAGGTGCTTCCTAGCAGCTGTGAGACCTTCGGTGAACTGGGCGCTGTCTAGTCCGAGGGAAACTCGGAGGGCGCCAACGGTAGCAGCGCTCATTTACTTTCTCCCAGCCCAGGCTGCCATAATCGCCTCCATCTCGGAAACCGTCTGTCGCCGAGCTTTAGTCTTACCGCCCATTAGCTTTTCCAGCGTGGGAAAGTTCTTCATGCGAGGCAGGGCAGCTATGTGCCACGCTAACCACGCCCGGTCCTGCTGCTCACGTTCGAGCATCCGGGACCTAGCAGACAAAGTGATGTGAAAGATCCGAGGAGTCTGACCCCAAAAAGTGTCGGGGTCAAAACCGGCCTCACACCAGAGACCTAGCGCCCGCTCCCAGCACCAGCTTTCGCCGGCGCTTTCTGAGGGCGCGGCTTGCCCTTGTCTGCCTCCGGGAACGAAGCAGCGAACGCCTCGCCTACCAGTTCGCCGACCCGGTTCAACCCAACCGCGTGGATAAGTTTCCCGGCGTCCCGCTCCGACAGGTCGTGGTGTTCAGCCAGACCGACGGCGAACACTTTGCGGATCGCCGTCGGGCTCTTGAGTTCGAACTTACCCTCCATGATCCCGGGGAAGTCTTCCTCGAGGTCGCACAGGGCATTGAAGTCCAGCAGCAAGGTATACTCGCCGGCGAGGTTACCATCCTCAATCGAGAATGCAACCTCGCCCTTGATACGGTTCGCCATGCGTTAGACCGCCGCGTAAGTCGGCTTGCCGGTGACCTTGATGGTCAGGCTCATGGCCACCTTGTCGTCGATCACAACGTCATCGAACGCGAAGGCGGTCGGGATGCCCATGAAGGTAAAGGTCGAGGAACCGGGGAAGGTCACGCGCCACGTCTCGACACCGGCCAGAACCAGCGTCTGGAGCAGGGTCGCGCTGGCCTCGACATAGTTGAGGTTGACGGTGACCTCGCCGCCGTCCTTCAGGCTGGCGATGTATTCGCGGAAGCCATCGTCGGAGCCCATGTGGGTCGTCTCGACGGTCTCGACATTGATCGAGGGCGGGGAGACCGACAGAACCTCCGCTAGGGCGGTGTAGGTCGAGGGATCGGTCGAGAGGTAGGCGAAGACAGCGCCGAACCCGTTGACAGCAGCAGAAGCGGCCATGTGTATTTCTCCTTAAGAGGCGTTGGCGTGATGAACCATCAGGTCCAGTGACGTGCGGAAGATAGGTGTAGTCTCGTCGAAGGTGTTGTCGCGCTCCCCGGCGACCAGGATCACATCAAAGCGGATTGCGCCTTGGGTGAAGGTTTGTGCCGTAACGGCAGTTTCAACGGCGCGGGCGATGGCCTTAGCTGACCCATAGGATGCGGCCCAGCAATCAACCTGCACCCGGCTTTGGACTAGGCCGGATCGGCCTCCGTGGTGAACGTCGGGAGCCCCGTCGATACGGTGGAGGACAATGCAAGGCAAAGCAGAACCTTGTGATCTGCGAACCCAGTTGATCCGGGTCGAGACCAGGTTAGTCACTCCGGCAGTGGCCAGCAGTTTGGCGATCAGTGCGGCTTCCATCTAAGCCCCCTTTGCCGCTAGACGAGCGGTTTTACGTGCCAGACGAGCAGCAGCCTTCGTGACCTCATCCCCTAGCTCGTCCTTGATGAGCTGGAGAACCTCCTCCTTATTCGCGTCCCAGGCAGGGCGGAGGAAAGGTTGGGGTGCCATTTTGTCCGTCCCGAACTCGACCAAGTGAGCATGGGGAAGAGCGGCCGCGCCCGCGTAAAGCTGAACCGAAGCCTTGCCTTCCGCGACTTGGCGAGCATTGATACTGCGCTGCCGCTTAGACAACCGGGTGGTGATCTTGAGCGAGTCTCTGAGATGCCCTTCGTCCACGGGAACGAAGTTCTTGGCCGACGAAAGAACGGGGGCCAGGGATCTGATAGCGATCCTCCGGAGAACGTTCTTGCCGGTGGCCTTAGGAAGTTTCCCTAGAGCTTCGTCTAGTTCCTTGAGACCCCCGACGCGATGTCCGCTACTGATCATCCCGGGCTCCTGCAGTAATCTCGAGGCCTTCCCGGCGGCCGAGTTCTTTCACATGCAAAATCTCGTAGGTCGTGCCGTCGAACGTCAGCCGGTCCTTAGGGTTCAAGGTCGCCACCGCCGATGAGTATCGAATAACAAACCGCGCCGAGAGGGTAGCGGCCGTCTCGCTAGCCCGGAACCTTTCCCCGTCGGATATGGGTTCATAAGAGGCCCAACGAGTGGCCAGGGTGGCCCAAGTCTTCACTGACTCGTTGTAGCTATCGAAGGTCTCGGTGAACCGCTGGAGCACGATCTTCCGGTCCATTTTACCAGCGGACAGCGCCATCACACAGACCAAGCCCTATAGGGAGCCAAGAGGCTCTCAACCGCCGTGCTCATCGGAATGCGGCTGGCGATCGTCCCGGTCACGGTAGTTTCCCGGAAGGCGTACAGGTCACCGACCATCAGCAAGATAGCCGCCAGGATAGCCGGGGGCAGGGTGGAATAGCCTACCACATACCTGATCCGAACCCCCTCGACATCGCCGCGGATATTAGGCCACGAGACATTGTAGGCCGGTTCCAACTTGCCCGCGTTCGACAAGAAGTACTGGTTGGAGGCCAACGTTTGCTCCGCCCCATTTTCGTCCAAGTACTTCACGGAGGTGATGGAGGACACCGGGCCGTAAGGGAGGAGAGTCGGAGTGTCAAAAACGTCTTGGCGAAGTTCCAGAGTTTGCGAGAAGATGGCCCGGTCCAGCCACCCTTTCGGGCCGTCGAGGTGGCTGACAACCGCATCTACATAGGAACCCAGAAGGGTGTCGTCATCGGAATGGTCGACACGCAGGTGTGCCTTAACCGTAGTCAGGCTGATCCCGTGAGTCGGGCCGGTGATAACGACAATGCTCATGATCAGGCCGGGCCGATAATGGCAGTGGCTGCCGAAGTGGCGACGGCCGACACACCAAGGTTTGTAGCCTTGACCGTGCAGGTCAGAGTCGCAGTTACATCAGCCGGGGCCAGAACCCGGGTTGACGCCGTAGCGCCGATGATCGCATTGCCGCTGCGGTTCCACTGGTAGGCGTAGGCGTCCGGCGTCCGCGACCAGGTGCCGGTCGAGCAGGTCAGGGTCTCGCCCTCCGTGGTCGTGCCCGTGATAGCCGGGGCCACCGAACAAGCGGGGACGTTGTCCGCGGCGTATGCCCCGCGGCTAGCGGTGCGGCGAGCGGCGTAGGTCCGACCGGCTGCAGAAGCGTGGGTAGCGCGGGCCATCATTTTGCCTTTCGGGTTGGGGCGGCCTTGTTAGCCGGGGCAGGGGTCATCTTGTTTTCGACCGGGGCTTCGGCTTTGATCGCCTTCGCCAGGCCGCGGTCGACCAACGACTGGCCGATGTCGTCCGCGACTTCGAACTCGGTGCCTGGAGCCATGTTGTCCGGACTCACAGACGAGATGTGAAGAGTGTCTATAGCTTTGAGTTTCATAGTTAGGCCTCCTTGCCAGACCGGCCCAACGGGCCGTTCAGGGAAAGAGGCCCCGGCCGAAGCCGAGGCCTATCCCACCTCTTACGAGGTCAGGTCGGTGACCTGATCCGAGAAGTCACCCTTGACGAAGGCGAGGGTGTTGTAAACCGCCAGAGCCAGGCGTTGCTCGGCCAGGATGGTGACCAGGTTCTTGCGGAAGTTCTGGTCGTCCTCGGTCGAGATTTCGACCGTGGCGTCCATCCGGTCGAAGATCTGAGCGCCATCCCGGAACGCGCCGACCAGGAACTTGTCGACGGTCATGGCCGCGGTCTGAACCACAGGCAGGCCCCAGACGCGCGGCTGGGTGCCGTCCGCGGGGTTGCCGATGATGTAGGCGCCGGCGCTGTCCTTGGTGGTCTCGATCTTGAACCAGTCGGTCGGGTTCAGGACGATGCCCGACGGCGGGATGTTCGCCAGAGCCGCCTGGAGCATGGCAGCGCGGAGAACGTCCAGGAAGGTCGGCGAGGTGATCACGGCCAGGTTGGCGGTCGAAGCCGTCGCCTGGGTGTAGATGCCGTTCAGGTCCGTGCCGGTGCCGCCGCCGTTCAGAAGCTGGTTGTCCTCGACATAGGCCAGGCCGTAGCGCAGGCGGCCGTCGATGTAGGACTGCAGCATCGGAACGTCGTCGAGGATCTGCCGGGTGGCGTGAACCCAGTGAGCGATCGTGGTGACGCTGCCGTTGACGACGTCCCACTTGATCTCCGACTGGGCCTTGGCCGTGCCGGCAGTTTCCGTGACGGTAGCCGCCGAGTTGGTGAAGCCAGACTCCTTGACGTATTGAATGGAGCTGTTGGCGGTGCGGCCCGGGGTCAGCAGGTCGCGGATGGTCATCTGGCGAAGGGCCGGCTGAACGATGCCCGGGATGCGCTGCGGGACGATCAGGTCACCAGCCGAACCGTCAGCGTCGGTCGTCAGGGACGAGATGATCGCCTTGACGTCGAGGCTGATGCGGCCCTTGCCGCCCGAAGCGAGGAACGACTTGACGTTCTCGTTCTGGACGAACTGCTGGCCGATGGTCTTGTGCGAGACCAGGGCGGTCTCGACCTGGCGAACCAGCTTCTGCTCGACCTCGTCGAGGCGGGCCTTGGCTTCGGTCATGCCGGTGAGGGCTTCGTCGGCCAGCTGCTTGACCGAGGCGGTCATGGCTTCGCCGGCAGCGGCCTTGCCGAGGGCTTCTTCGGCAATGGCCTTGACGGCGTCGTGGCGGGTTTCGAAAGCGGTCTTGAACTCGGTAGCGAGTTCCAGGGCGGTCTTTTGCTCGGACATTTCCGGGCTCCTTATGAAAAGATTAGGGGGAGGGAAGTCAGGTGCGAAGGCCGTTCAAGAAGGCCATCACGTCGTCCACCTTTTCGTCGGGTTCCCCCCGAAGATGCGGCGTCGCCTTGCCTGCGATTGCCGCAGCCAAGGACTTCGAGAAGCCTGCCTCTCGCAGGAACTCCTCAAACTGTCGGGTCGTCAGCGTTTCGCCGGCGCCCAGAATGGATTTGACAACCTCAACGCGCGCCCGTTCATTGGCGGCGAAGGTTACCACGCTGTTCTCAAGCAGGTCGAGTTCAGTCAGGGAGATGACGCCCGACTTGCCCTCTTTCGGCCCGGACTTGATCGTGCGATAGCCGATGGACAAACCGTCCAGAGCCCCGGCTTGGAGAAGGCCGTGGGCCTCCCGGGCCTTGGGCGACTGGTCGATGAGCAAGCGGCCCCGGACCTTCAGGCCCTTCTTGTCCTCTGCCAGTTCGTCCCAGACACCGATCGGCTGATGCGGGTCATGCTGCCACAGCATCTTGATCTTGCGGCCAGACTTCTGGCTGCGGTCCAGGGACTTGACAAACGCGCCAGGTTCGACGATCTCGCCATAGCTGTCCACGTTGCCGAAGATCGAGGCATAGCCCTCGATCGTGCCGGCGTCGTCAACGTCTTTCGTGTCCAGCGGGATGCCGCTGTTCTTCGTCTGAAGCATAGGGGCCTCCTAAGGCTCGGAAGACTCGGGCAACTGCCCAGCCTCGGTGATGGGAACATTTTGCATCTGCATCCGTGGAACGTCGCCGCCTGCAACGGCGGGCATGCCTTCCCTTCGGCGGACCTCGTTGATAGTGGTCCAACCGTTCTGAAGGCCGGACTGGTAGAAGGCGGCGCGCCCGGCGCTGTCGCCTCGGAGGAGGCCCTCGAGATTGAACTCCACCGAAACCCCCGCGGCCCTGTCGGCCGGGGAGAGGAGCTGCTTCTCGATAGCCTGTTCTATCCGCTTCAGGCGCTTGCGCAGAGTGAACTGAATGAAGCCGAGAGTCTGTTGCTCCAGGCCCGTTCCGTAGCTCGTCGACTTCTGGGTGTGGCCGATCATGTGCGGCGGGACGCCGAAGATGCGAGCGACCTCTTCCACACTGAACGACCGAGACTCCAGCATCTGGGCGTCTTCGGGGCTGATCGTCAGTTGCTGCCAAGTGACCCCGGCTTCGAGAAGCATAGGCCGACCGGCGTTGACCGACCCCAGGAACTTGTCGCCCATTGCCTTTTCTAGCGGCTCGCGCTGCTCGGCTTTCAGGACGCCAGGCACGGTGAGGACGCCCGAAGGCCTCATCCCATTGGCGAAGGTCGTCTGGGCCGCCGTGTCCGTTGCGCTCGCCAGCCCGAACACTTGTCGGCCAGCGGCCAGGGTGGACATTCCCCCGAGGAACCCCCGGACCCGGAAGATGTTCTCTTCTGGTTCTTCCCGGGTTCGCCCGTCTTCCGTCCACCTATAGCGGACCTGGCCTGTAGGCGTGCGGATAGCCGAGGGGTTGTGGATAGGGGTCAACGCTACGATCCTGGGACCGAGGCGATTGATGTAGGCGTACATAGCCCCGCGAAGCTCTATGGCCGCGTTGCCGCCTTCCCAGAAATCCATCGCCGTCTGATCAGCGTTGGGGCTGTCATGCAAGATCCTGTAGAGCGGATGTTCCGGAGCCGGGACCTTATCCCCCTCGGAGTTGACCTTGAAGACCATCAGAGGAAGCGACCCGATAGTCCCGGCCAGCAGATTCACGCAGGCCCAAGCGGCCGACAAGGCCAGGACCGAAGTCTCTGAAACGGCTACACCAGCATAGCTGATGTCCCGGGGCCAGTCGTCAACTTTACTTAGCTTCGGTCGGCCCGAGACAATCCACAGAGCTTTTTGCCAGAGGTTCAAGCCGGAACCCCCATGCTGGACAGGTAACTGTTCCACTCTGCATCTGCGTCCCCGTCAACAGAGGCCACTCCGATAGCCATTGCGAGGCTGACCATCCCGTCGATCCGGCCCGTTGACTTGGACTTATCCATCTTCCGATTGCCTGCCGCATCTTGAACAATGATGGCTTGCGCCGCGCACATCTGCATCACCGGGTGGCCTCCGTGGCGGAACCTGTGATGCAGAAACTCGATCTCTGCCTTGTCGATAGCCGGCCCCATACTCACGAACCCCTGGCCGAACGGCTCGAAGGGGAGGGCTACATCTATCCGGGCCAACTCGGCCTCGAGGGTCTTCATCCGGTGCCGATCGAACCCGATCTTGCGGACGTCCATGCCCTCGGTGATCTCGGCTATGTCCTTGGCCACAAAGTCGTACTCGACCGCCGGCCCCGGCGTAGCCTTCATGAACCCGTCCCGAACCCAGGCATCGTAGGGCGATCGGTCCTTCCTGGACCGGTCCACCAGGGTCGCCTCGGGCGTCCAGAACGTAGGCAGGATGTGCCAGACGTCGTCCTTCTTGGCGATCAGCACCAGGGCCGTCAAGTCGGTAGTCAGCGACAGGTCCAACCCGCCGTAGACCGGCCCCTCGTAGAAGGCCGACATGTCGATCGGCCCGCCGCACTTAGCCCAGGTCGAAGGGCTCACGAACGGCGTGTGCCGGGTGACCCGTTGGTTCAGGGTCAGGTTCCTGAACCCATTCTCCTTAGACGGCATCCGGCTAGCCGCCTCGGCCTGGGTCTCCACATCCGCCAAGGAGCGGAAAACCCCGAGGGCGGGGTTCGCTGCCGCCCAGGCCTTAGGGTCCATGATGTCCGCGTCAGGGTCCGCCGCGTAGACGTAGGAGACGATGGTAGGGTCTCCCGACCTCTTTGCATCGTCCAGCCAGATGGAGAACAGGTCCGCATCTGACGGGGCCTGGGTCGAGATAGCGATAAGCAGCGGCGCGTCGTGCGCCCCTTGCCCGGTCTCGATAGCCTCAACAAAGTCGGACTGCGGCCCCTTGATCTGGCCCACCTCGTCCAGGATCGCTAGCACCGGGGACAGCCCGTGGGCAGTCGATCCCTCGGCCGCGATGGCCCTGTACTCCACGTTCATCGTCAGACCGATCAGGATCTTAGACGAAGGCACGTCCCGGATGATAGACCGGAGGGCCGGGTTCAGGTTGACCATCTTCAGGGCCAACTTGAAAACCAGAGCCGCCTGCTCCCGGCTCATAGCGCCGGAGATGATCTGGCTGTTCTGCTTGGCCTCCGGGCCGACCAGGAACGCCAGCAGAATGCAGGCGATGATCGCTGTCTTCCCGTTCTTCCTGGCGATCGCCAGGTAGGCACGGCGGGTGCCGGCAGGGTTATCGAAGATCGAGAGGATGAAGTCCCGCTGGAACTTCACCAGTCGAATGGGCTTGCCGACCTGCGAACCCTCCGGCACTCGGCAGTAAGTCTCGATGAAGAGACAGACTTTTTGGCCTCGGGTCAGCTTCCGGGTCAGTTGATCACGTCAGGCCTGGCCAGCAAATCGTTGCCTTCCAGGGGATTTCCCGCCTCGATCTTCTTAGCTTCTGCCCGGTGGCGCTGGACATCCTTGGTCTTTGCGGCCCCTTGGCCGTGGATACACAGGGACTGTCGGGCCGATTTGATCTGGGCATGCAGCCCGTGGACCACCGAAACCCGGGGATTGACCATCGCAGTCCCGGCCGCGTTGGCCAGGATCTCGCCTTCGTCGACCAGCTTCCGCCGGTTCTCGACCAGCAAAGCCATCGCGTTTGCCAGGTCCGAGGCACACGACAAGTCGTGGTCGTTCCATTCGCTGCGGGCCTTGGCCTCCAGGATCTCATTCCAGAAAGGCTCGGCTCCACGGACCAGAGGCGCGTGCTCCGGCGGCTGCAGGTCCCGGGTGGACTTGATCATGATCTGAACGGCGACGGCGGTGCTATCGACCCGGGGCTTACGAGCCATTTGGTAATCTCTGCGCGTGCGAGGAAAAGAAGATAGAGAAGTTTTTGTGG
>Ga0315906_10005149_pt1 | contig 16542 bp, 16 predicted proteins | sample LakEriMetagenome_4_FD_203526 | JGI IMG/M metagenome (GOLD analysis project Ga0315906, IMG submission 203526) | Freshwater fungal communities from buoy surface, Lake Erie, Ohio, United States - Buoy 2 MA122 | ecosystem: Environmental > Aquatic > Freshwater > Lake > Lake biofilm | place: USA...
CTCTGTCAACAACACAATAAAATAAAAAAGTTGACATTTCACAACCAGTCACTTCTCTGTTAACACAAGAAAATAAAAAAGTTGACATTTCACAACCAGTCACTTCTCTGTTAACACAAGAAAATAAAAAAGTTGACATTTCACAACCAGTCACTTCTCTGTCAACACAAGAAAATCAAAAAGTTGTCATTTCACAACCAGTCACTTCTCTGTCAACACAAGAAAATAAAAAAGTTGACATTTCACAACCATCTACATATAAGTCAACAAAAGAAAATAAAAAAGTTGACATTTCACAACCATCTACATATAAGTCAACAAAAGAAAATAAAAAAGTTGACATTTCACAACCATCTACATATAAGTCAACAAAAGAAAATCAAAAAGTTGACATTTCACAACCATCTACATATAAGTCAACAAAAGAAAATAAAAAAGTTGACATTTCAAAAGCATCTTATAAGTTAAAAAAAGAAAATAAAAATTTGACGATATTATTATTTTTTGTTTTTATTTTTATAATAATTGTTTATTTTATTTTCAAAAAGAAAAACTCAATAAATAAAAGAAAATGATAAAAATATCAATATTTTTATTTACTATATTTTCAAAAGTAATTAACAGTTGTAAAATTTTAAGTCTATCAGGAGGAGGAGTTTTTGGAGCATATGAGATAGGATTAGTAAGTAATTTAATAGAAAAAAATAAAACATGGGATTTAATAACAGGAATATCATCAGGATCTATAAATGCAGCATATTTATCAACAGTAGTAAGCGGAGAAGAAAAATATAAAGTAAATGAATTTAAAAATTTTTGGATAAATTTGGAGAATAAAGATATATATAATAATATTTATTTTTTGAATGGTTTAAGTTTATATGATAATTCACCATTGAAAAGAAAAGTAAAAGAAGTTTATGAATATAAAAAAGCAATACGGCCAGTGTTATTAGGTTCAACATCTTTGAAAACAGGAAATAAAAAAGTTTTTGATGAAGAAGATATAAATTTTCTAGGATTCACAGATATAATAATGTCAAGTACAGCAATTCCAATACTTTTTCCACCATATCCATTTGATAATGATTTATTTATTGATGGCGGACTAACATCAAATATTTTATTAAATGAAGGAGTTAATTTTTGCCTAAACAAATATCCAAATAGCGAAATTTATATAGACGTAATAGTTTGCGGTAAAAAGATTAATATAGATAATAATATAATTAATAATTATAATATAGAAAAAATTATAGAGAGAATAATAGGAATAATAGAGTATGAAGTAGAATATAATGAATTGGAACACCCAATATTGGAAAATAATTTATTTATTACAGTATATGAACAAAAATATGAAGAAAGTATAGGAATACTAGACTTCTCAAAAACTGAAAATTTGTGGAATGAAGGATATACATTTTCTAATGTTAATATATATTATATAAATTCAACAAATATAGATAATTATATAAAATAATTTTTAAGATTATTGAATTTTGTGAGAGATGTTTAGGATCAGGAATACCAGTTGAGATGAAAACTATGACAGAGGAAGAAGAAATATCATATGCGACTGAAGAGAATAGAATAATAGAAGAGAAGAGAAGAGAGGAGAAGAGAAGAGAGGAGAAGAGAAGGGAAGATAGTGAAGGGATTTTGAGTTATATGACATCATTCTTTTTACCTTCTGCATCTACCGTAGAAACCAAATCATCATCTGTTACATATATAAATTATAAGAAAGATATACAAAATAATTATTTACGGGAATACTGGTCAAGAGGAGATGGATTTTGTGCTTTACATTCATTAATGCAGTCCTATCTTATTAATGGAAATTCATTTTTAGTAAATGGAAAAGGTGATGACATCAAAAATATCCTCTCTTTACGTAAATATCTTTTAGACGAAGTAATACCTTCTGTTGCTGAGAAATACGGAAAACATTTTAAAAGAACAGTTTCCATCCCTGAATTAATCTCTCAATTAGACGACGATGGAACTACGATAATTGTAAGTGAATTTGTTCACCAGCTTATGAGTGATTTATTAAATTCACAAATTACAGTCTATAATACTGATGAAAAAACAAAATTGGCTGAAACAGAAAAAATTATCTATTATCCAAATACTCATATATTTGGAGGTTTGAAGGCACAAGGTGAAATTTTTGTCAAAACTAATGGAATTCATTATAATTCCTTAATACCTGCTAATACAAATTTTAATACTAAAAAAGATGCTTTAGAATGGAGATTAACTATGATGAAGGAAGGAAATGGTGAACGCCTTCCTGAAGAATTTATAAAAGAAAGAATGGTCAATCTTTGGAATTTATAATTCACAAAACATTTACTACTTTAATTTTTTTTGGATACAAACAACGATCTAAATTTGTTTGATGTCTTCTAAATTTATAAAAACCCACTGGATCTTGCTCCTTATGCTTTTGGATGTATTCGTGATACTTACTATGGTTATCCTTCTTCAATTCTTTCCACAAACAATTCAACTCTCCTCTATCTGTTGTCGCTTGATCCTCGCAGAATAAAGCATATCCTGGAATTGTCATCAAATAATGATCACCGTAAAGCCAATAACCTCCATCTGCACCGCTCTCGTAATATTCGTCATATCCTGAATATTCTTCTTCCCCCTCACTCTCACTTCCTTCATACTCAGTTGACTTTTCACCGTTTGATCTGTAATCACACAAGTCATCCCACGATCTGTAAGATTCTTTATCCGCTTCGTCATCCTCTTCTTCGTAAATAGTATTATCTACAAGAGGATTCTTTACTACTTTTACGGATTCTTCTTGAAGAATGACGACCTCTTCTTCAACAGAAGTAGATTTAGGTCTGGGAGTTTGGATTTGTAAAGAAGGATTTACTTCATTAGTAATGACTTCATCTAAACTATCCATTTGTAAATTAAAATCTTTAAAAGCCTCAATATAACCTGTACCGCCAGGCGCATATCTAACATCTATCATATCGTAAAACCATTTATTGGCAAATACGACCACCTTCATATATATCTTAAACATTCGCCTTTTATATTCAAAGTTTTTTTTAATACTAAAAAATCTTTTGCCGTTAACGAAATTTTCATTAATATATTTAATATATGGTATATCGTCTTGGTATGTAATAATAATGTTTTCTAATATCATTGATTTTTCGCTAAGCAAAGAAATATTATTTATCAAAATAAAATCTATTATTACCATTAAGTATATATATAAAACTTTTTTAGAATTTACATGTCTACAATTTTGAATCTTATCCAACATATAAACCATACAGTATAATATGTTATCTATATCATTATTATTTTCTAGTAATAACATATTAATTTTAAAAAAAACATCTTTTGTCATGATACCATTACTCTGATCTAAAATCTTATACATATTTATAAGTTTGAAATGTGTATCTTTTTTTATTTTATAAGAATAATTAATATCATCTGGTAATCCCAAAAACTTCCCTATATTCATGTCGTATTCATCGTGAAGTGAGCATTGATGATCTCTACACATCTTTCCTTTTTTAACACCTGAGCTGTAAACATGTTTGCAAATACTTAATTCATAATGAAACATATTATATAGAGTAAAATTGATTTTTATTAAAAAAAATCAATTTTATTAAAAACATAAGATATAAAGTAGATTTATATAATGAGAAGAAGATTGATGACAGAGTTTATATTATTATTGATATCTGTTAATGTGAAATCAATTATATTTGAAAACATCGCGGTGGATTTCATTCCAAAGTATGAAGATGGTGGATTTATATCATATGATAAATTAGGAAAAAGAAAAGACATATCGTTAGAAGAAGTTAGTAGAAAATACTTAAAATAAATATAAAAAAAAAGTATATATAATAAATTTAAGAATGAATAATAGATATTTAGAAATTGATAGTACATTTAGAAATAGAGAAATGTTTCCTAATCCAGGATATTTTGAAATACCGATTTCTCAATCAGGAAGAAAAAGTACACTAAGAGAATCAATAGACCCGGTATGTTTATCAGCTCCTATAACAAGTTGGACATCAAATAACTTTAGCACAAGTGTTTCAGGAGTAAATGTATTATCATGTATAGTAGAACCAAAAACATATAATTTGTCAGGATTAACAGATACATCAGTATTTATAATTCACTGTTCGGATAGATTACAAGAAGAAGAAAATTACTATTCAGGAGCCATAATAGAGGATGCTGCTTTTTTAAATAGAAGAAGAATAAAAAGTTATAAATTTTTGGGATCGTTTACAAGTTACGATAGAGCACAAATAACATTGGAGAGTTCTTTCCCAGAAACTTTTACTCCATCAAATTTAATAAATATATATGATCCATCAGATTTATCAAGTACATTATACCCAATCCTTTTTGTACCAAATGGAAATCAATACTCAAATAATGCATATTGTAAGTACTTAATTTATAATGAAACATTAAATGAATATAGACCAATTAATAATTATGATAAAAATACAAGATGTTTATTAATAGAAACAGGTTATGAACAAGGACCGATATCTTTATCATGGTCTATTACAGATAATTATAGCATTCGTAAAGAAATACCAACTTACCCAAGAACAGGAGATACTAATCCAGTAATTGTTTCTTCATCATTTACAAATATAGAAATAGATACTTCTATAAATATAGATATAACAAATTCTTTCATCAGAATTCTTCCAGATCAATATAATTACTCTTTAACTGTTCCTGAAAATGATTGTAGAAGAATAACATCTTATAATTCATTAACAAAAATGATTACTGTTTTTCCAAATTTTAGAGCATCTCCAGCAATTGGTAGTAAAATTGAAATTCTAAGGTTTTCCTATGATAACTTGAATCCTTTTGTATATTCAGGGAGTGTTTTATCTCAACAAGAGTTAGTTTGTTATGAAATTGATTTACTTAGTTTGATTTTACCTAATGAAATTTTATCTGTTTTAAGAGGTGGTCTCATTACAGATTATCAATATGTTTATGTTGAGCTATCAAATATATGCAATTCTGGTCAAAGGAATATATTATACTCTAATAATCCTAACTCAACAAGAATGTTGTTTAGAGTACCTATTTTTGATAACCAAGATGCTCCAACTTTTTGTAAAATTGGAGGTGGTCAAACTCAGACTATTAAATTTAAACCTAATGATAATTTGTTATTTAATGTTACTTTACCTAATGGAGAAACAGTTACATCTTTAATACCAGAAAAATTTAGTCCATACGAACCAGAACCAAAAATTCAAATTAGTGCAATGTTTAGTCTCAAAAGAATATTATAATTAAAAATTAATTTATAACAAGTTATAATGACAATTATTTTATTATAAGATCCAGCATTATTTGCCACTGCAACGACAAAATTTGATTGATATAAACGTATCTACTATTTTATTTTCATTAAATATAATATAGTTTGACTAATTATATTTTCACTATTTATTTTCTTTGAACTTATTAATTATATATAATAATAGACAACAAATATATTTATATTTTAAGTTTAATTCTTTACTTAGTACTAATTCAATCCCATTCAACTATCCACATAGTTGCACGACTTGTATCTCTCCACTTTTGTTTTTCAATCTCCACATCTATCTCGTTATTTGGAAATCGCTTCAAATACCATTTCGCGTTTTTCCCGGCTTTGATGATTATGTTGGGTCTTGGATTCATGTCGTTGGCTTTTCTTATAACCTGTTCTAAGGTATAAGTTTTGTCAATACCACTTTTACCTACACATCCATCTCTATTCTGTGGCTGTAAGTTGGATTCATGATAACCAACATCAACTCCAATTCTCTTTTCAACTCTTCTAATATTTTCCATCTTTTTAGATGTATAATATATACTTTGAAAATAACCTCAAAAAAAAATAAAAAATCATTTTTTTTATTTTTGACCCAGAAGTAGTTTATCTACTAATTTTCATAAATAGTAATACTGGTCAAAACTGTGATTGTTTTTATGGAAACGATACAGAAACAGGAAAAACTAATTTAGATAAAGCTAACATAGCTAATGCTATAAGAGTTTCTTCTAAATAAAGTATAATTAAATATAATATCTATTTTATTATTTACTTTTTATACCTAAATAAATTTACCCAATCTATTAAATAGATTATTTTTACTTTCATTATTATGCTTAAATAAGCAACACTTAAAATCAGAAGAATTTTGACTAATAGAATTTTCATACACATTATTCTTAAGTATTATTAAACGACATCTTTCTCCGTATAAGCATTCTTTAAAATTTAACTCATCAAATTTATGTGCGTAATTACATTCTTTTCTATAACAAGAATTTTTATTTTTACACATTCTTGTTTTTGTGTTACTTTTAATTTTATCGTTATTTACTTTTTCAGTTAGTTTCTTTTTGTTGTTAGTGTTAGTTACTAATTTCCAATCTCCTCCATTTTTGTTGGTATTATCTTCTTCATTTTTTTTAGTAATTGATTCTTTGTTAATAATTTTATTATCACTAATTTTACTTGCAATGTTTGAAATTGAATTCCAAACGTTTTCTGGATTTTTTTTTATAATCTTATTATTATCTATAGTAGTATTTTTTGTCTTATTATCTATAGTGATATTTGTTGTCCTATTATCTATAGTGATATTTTTTGTCTTATTATCTATAGTAGTATTTTTTGTTTCAATCTTATCATTTTGTATAATTTCAATCACTTTCATATCTTGTTTTTTAACTGTAGATTTAGTTTCGTTATTATTTTGAGGTTTATTACTTTCTTTATATTTTAACTCTTCTTTGATAATATCTTCTAAAATATTATCAACATTATTCTTCATTGTAATATTTTCTAATTTCAAATTTTTTACAGTTTTGTTACATAAATCAGTATCTCTAGAAGAAAATCTTTCAATTTTTTTATCATTATCTTTTATTTGTGAACACAATTTATCTTTCTCAATAATTAATTTGTTTAATCTTATTTTAGAAATATTATTATTATTATTATTATTAGATTTTTGAATAGATGATAAGACCTTTATATTATCTTTTTTTTCAATGTAAAAAGTATTATTAAGTAGTCTATTATTATATGAATCTTTACTTTCAGATTTATGTAAAAAAACACATTTATTATCAATATTAGTATTTACATAAGTATCATTGCCTATTTTTTTAACTTTAAAACAATCAGTATATTTACAATCATATATAGTATTATTACTAGAGCTACTATTATATGATGTAGTTTGCTTATTGTTTGTAAAACTACTATTATATGATGTAGTTTGCTTATTGTTTGTAAAACTATTTGACTCATACGTTTGAATTTTGATTCTATTTTTTTTATTTATAGTAATCCAATCATCAATATCATTATTATTTTGTTTTTTATGTTCTAAAGATAAAGATGGAAAATTATTATCATTACAATATACTACAGAACTAGAATTATTGTTAGATTTATTACTTAAATAGTTCAACTTATTATAAAGAAGATCAATATCTTGTTCTATAATCTCATTATTATTATTTTGTTGAGTATTTTTCTTACTAAGTTCAAAATCTTCAATCATTCGTCTTTTACATTCATTAAACTTAATGTGTAATTTTTGTTTTTTCTTTTTGTTAGTAATGTCAGAGAAATTTTTTTTATATTGATTAAATCGTTGTCTGTATTCTTCGTTAGTGAAAATACAAATTTGATGATCGTAAACTGTATCGTCAGAATTATAATCAGAATCGTAGTAACTTGACTCTTCATCATTTATTTGGTGGTCTATTTGTTCGGAAACATCTTTTTTAGAAGAATATTCAAACATTTTTGTTTAATAATTAAGTTATTTTTTAAAAATATATAAATAGATTTTTTAAAATCATTTTTATATTGATATCTAAAAAATTAATTTATTTTATTATGAATTGTCAATTTTGTCTAGAAACTTTTGATGACAATATTTTGTTGAATAAACATCTTAAGTCAAATAAAACTATTTGTAAAAAATACCGTAAAATAATTTTTACTTGTTCAAATTGCAATTTTTCAACAATAGGATTACACAATATTGAAAAGCATAAATGTAACTTACATTCTTGTAATGATGATGAAAATACTAATAAACACTTACTTTTACAAAATCAAAATCTACATCTTCTTTTAGAATTAGAAAAAGCAAAAAATTTAGTATATCAAAAAATTATAGAAAAAAATTTAAATCTTAAACTTGACATTGATAACAAAATTATAGAAAATCAGTTATTATACTTAAATTCTATATATAATATTAGTAACTCAGATATTTCTAAAAGAGATGAAAATAATAATACAATAGAATGCGAAGAAAAATCTACTAAGAATTATAAAACTATGAAGAAATATATGGAACTTGTAGACGAACCCGAACCTATTCCTTATGAATCAACTAAACATGATATTACTCCTGTCTCTTTTGATTCAGATGAATTAGTTGTTAATTTTGAAGAAATATTTAAATCTATTAAAAATAATAGGGTATTTACTAAATATCTTACCATTTTAAAAAATACACGTATTTCTTTGTTTGGAAAAACTAAATTAGATGATTATATAAGTATTATTAATAAACACGTTAATACTTTGAAAACAATTCTCTCTGAAAAAAATATTGAAGATAAAAAAATTATAACTCACATCACTTCTAGTTTATCTTCTATTGAACAAAAACTTATTTTTTTTGGAAGTTATCATAAATCCACTAATGATATTGATGATATTGAAAAATATATGCTGTCACTAAAATTATCATCTACAAATAATCAGAACTATTTTTTCCCTTTTAATATCAATGATTCACTAAAATTTATATGTAATTATAGCCCTTGTCTTTTCCCTCTTAAAAATTTATTTACTAACATCATTGTTAACACTTCAGGATTCTATAATATTATTTATATAAAAAGGGATGATAAAGATAATTCTGATCCTTACAGTTTTTATATTTTAGATAAAATTACTCCTATCGTTGATAAAAATAATGTTACCAAAAATTGTAGATATTGGAACATGGACTGTCGTCTTGAAAATTTAAGCACTAATCTCATTAGATCTATTAAACCTTCTCTAATTAATCTTTTCAGAAAGATTTATTTTGATATTTTTCATGATAATGAATTCAGACCTGACTACTACACTAAAAGTCCTATTTTTGATATGGACTGTGAACAACTCTTACAAAACATTTTTTTGTTAATTAATTCTAAAGTTCTTAGTTTTGTATTAAGGGACGTTATTAAATCTCTCTCTACTTATCAACCCTCTTTATTTGATAAATTTAATATAACTGCTGATGATATTATTCAGAAAAAAAGATTTGAAAGTTCTAAAGATTATTCTGATGATATTATTGATGTTTCTAAAACTTTATTTGACGGAATTACTTCCGAACAATCAATTAATCTTTACGGTAAATTTATTTCTCACTAAATTTTATTTTCTTTTTTTATACATATATATTAAATGAAAAAAAGAAAATATAACTCTAAACGTAAGTCTACGACACGTACTAAGTCTAAGATCCGTAAGTTACCTAGTAAGTCAAAATCTAGACTTAACTCTGATAAACTTAACTTACATTTTATTGTTTACTTTAAACATGGTTGTTCATTCTGTCACGATACGTTTGATCTTCTTAAAAAAAAAAAAATTAATAATATTAAAGCTATTGATTCATCTATTTATGATATTAACAACATTCATTCTTCTATAATAAAAAAATCTAATCATCCTGATTTAAATAATGGTAAATATTTATATTATCCTAAAATATTAGTAACTAATCCTATACAAAAAAAAACTTTTTTTTTAGGCGGTTACAATAATCTTAAAAAATACATAAAACATATATAAAGAATTAATTTTTTTATTAAAATGACATCTTCTTCTACAAAATATTCTCTCAGTAATATTAAACAACTTATTGATTTAAATCAAGAATTAGTTAACTTCCAACTTTCTTTTGAAATTAAATCAGATAATGGTGAACCGTTTGATGTTCTTGTTGTTACCCAAGAAATGCTTGACTCTAATCCAGATCTTCCTTACCAGAAAGCAGACGGTTTTATTTCTGGTAATATTATTTCGGACAATAATGTTTATCAAAATTATTTTCTACTTATTAAATCAGATTCTCCTTGTGATTGTACTGTTTCTATACAAATTAACGAAGTTAAACCTAACTTGAATAATGTTAATAATGTTATTAATGATGCTAATTCACAAAATTTTCCTCATGCTCATAACAAAAAATCAAAGAAATCTAAAAAATCTTTGTTATCTTCGTTTCTTACTACAACTAATATTATTATCTTTATTGTTTGTTTAGCTATTATATTATTTTGGATCTATCCTTCATATTGCTCATCATCATCAACCAAAATTAACGATAATTCTGACTCTGGTTTTAATATTAATGATCTTAAAGAACAATTATCTGACGGTCTATTATCTGAGGGTCTTTCTAATAAACTTAGTAACGATATTTCATCTAAAATTACAGACGGTATTTCTAATAAACTTACTAATGATATTTCTTCTAAAATTACCGATGGTATTTCTAGTAAATTATCCGGTCTTTCAGAAATTAAACAACAAATGTCACTTATTCAAGATGGTATTAAGTCAAATGATGGCAAGTCTAATAGTAATATTCTCTCCAAACTTAATGAAATTACTTTATAAGAAAAAAACAAAATTTTTATACAAAATAATTGTATAAAAATATTACATTTATATTATATTTATTTTATATATTATATTTATATATTATATTTATATATTATATTTGTATTGTAATATATTTACATAACAAGCTTCATTACTTTTTTGCTCATTGTCTTTGCTACTCCAAGCTTTTTCAAACTTTTTTTGAGCATTTTAATTGACTTCTTAGACTTCTTGGACTTCTTGGACTTCTTGGACTTCTTAGACTTCTTAGACTTCTTGGACTTCTTGGACTTCTTGGACTTCTTGGACTTCTTGGACTGCTTGGACTTCTTGGACTTCTTAGACTTCTTAGACTTCTTAGACTTCTTAGACTTCTTAGACTTCTTAGACTTCTTAGACTTCTTAGACTTCTTAGACTTCTTTTTTTTACCATCAATCTTAGTAGCTCCTGATTTGTTTACACAGCTTCTTAAAATTGGTATAATAATGTGATCTCTCATTGATTCTTCAAGGTTATCTTTATCGGGTACATGAATTGACAATGCTGCTCCTCCTCCCCCTCCTGGGCGTGGGCCACCAATATGCAATTCATGTTGAATATAGGCTAGTGGTGGTCCTCCTGGAGCGTCTGCAATAAATCTTGATACTTCAAATCCACCTCCTAAAACTCCATGATTAATAGCAAGTTTATCAGAAAAATCTTCCTTTAGTTTTTCAGCTAAAGTATTAAAAGATTGATTATCATATTGCATACCAAGTTGTTGAGCAGCATTGCAAATAATTTGATATACTAATCTAGTAGATCCTTGAGCTTGAGCTTCTTGTAAAAGTTGATTTTCAGCAAAATAATTTCTTGCGTTTGGTCCAGTAGCATATTTATTACCCTTAATAGTAAGATTTGTAACAAGTTTAACAAAATACAAAAGTTCATTGTAAGTATCAATAGTAATCATCGATAATTGATTCATTTCATCAGAAGGAAAGTTGTAAAAATGTTGTGTTTGAAATTGTACATTACCTGCACCTTGTTTTAAATTAATTCTTTGTCCTATTTGATTCATATTATTTATTATATATACAAAAAAAATAAAATAAAAAAAATAAAAAAAAAATTAAATTAAAATTAATTTCATAACAGAATTATTAAATTTGAATTTATAGTTTAAACTTTCAATAGCATTAAGAGAATACTCTTTAGAGGAAAAAATAACAAACGCGACACCTCTTAAAGAGTTATCTCTATGTCTAGGAATATATATATATTTAATGTTTCCGAATTTATAAAAAATATTGTATAAGTGAAATTCATTAATAGAGTCATTAATATCATAAATTTGAATAGTAGTTTGAGGGTATAGAAAATTGATGGATTTAATTTTGTCATCAATTTCAATGAAAGAAGAAGAACCATTATCATCAGTAGATTCAATATAAAAATCATTAATAGGACCAAATTGCCTAAATAAGCGGAAGATTCCTTCTGGGGTAATATCAACGTGTGTTTTATTCATAATAACAAAATAAATACAACACAAAGGAATAAAAATCATTTTTTTGATTGTAAATATATAATAGGTAAAATATAATAAATAATACATAAAATAGAAGAGTACATAAATTTAAAAGTAAGTAAAGAAAAATAAATATGAAATTATTAGAATTAGTAATGATAGTAAGAAATTCAGGAGAAGTACTACGTAGGTGCTTAAAAGAAAATAAAAAATATATAGATAAGTGGACGATAGTAGATACTGGATCAATAGATAATACAAAGGAAATAATAAAAGAAGAATTAAAAGAAATAGAAGGAGAAATTTATGATATAGAATTCGTAGATTTTAGTCAAAGTCGTAATAAATCAATAGAGTTAAGCAAGAAAGAGTGTAAATATATAATAGTGATGGATGATAGTTATATATTACATGGAGGTAAAAAGTTGAGGGAACTATTAAGTAGAGAAAAAAGTAAATATTTAAGTATAAGAATAGGTAAATATAATGAAGAAATCAATAATATCCAAAATGAATATTATTCAAATAGAATAATAAGAAGTAATAATAATACAATAAGATATATAAATAGAGTACATGAATGTTTAGATATAAAAGATAATAATGTAAAAGTGATAGCGGAAGAAGAGATATTTATAGAAGATGTAGATAGTGAAGAGCATAAGAGGCGAAGTATAAATAGATATAAAAAAGATGTGGAAATGTTGGAGAAAGACTTAGAGGAAGATCCCAAAAGTGCAAGAACAATATATTATTTAGCAAAGACACATTATAATCTAGAAAATAACGAAAAAGCATTAAAGTATTTTAAAAGGTTAAATGAAGTAGTAAAAGATAATGAAGAATATAGTTTTGAAGCAAATTATAATATAGCAAATATAAATTTTTTATTAAGTAATAATGATAAAAATTTTGAAAGAGAATTAGAAAAGATAAGTAAAAAATATAAAAAAAGGTTAGAAAGTATGTATAAATTAGCAATAATTTATAAAGAAAGGGAAGAGATATATAAAGCAGATGTAATAATGTCATTTTTAATAAATAAATCAAGTAGAAAACCAATGTTAAAAAACACTATTCTAGAGCATGATATATATGAATATTTTATTCCATATTTGTATATGGAGATAAAGTTAAAGTTAGGAGAATATGAAAAGATATTAGAAATTTTAAATAATATGTTAAAAATGTATCCAAATAATCAACCATTATTAAATATAAAATATGAGTTATCAAGTAAAAAGAAGATCTCATCAGTGGTATTGTCATTAAAAACATTTGTAATTCATACGGGGGGTCAACAAGCGATATTTAAGAATTGGGATCCACGAGGAGATAATCGTATATCAGGAAGTGAATATATGGCAGTAAATTTGGGTAACGAAATGGTAAAACGAGGCTATAGAGTAATAATAATAGGGTCTTTTGAAGAAAATAGTTTGGGAATAGATAATCAATGTATAGTAAATGGGGTTGAATATATAGATTATAAATATTTTTGCGAGTTTGCTTTAAAGTATGTAATAGACTTTTTAATAGTTAGTAGATATACAGAAAATTTAATGTATTATGAAAATATAAAGAAAGTGTATTTATGGTGTCATGATGTATTACCTATACTAAACGAATCAAAATGTTTCCAGGTACATAAAGAAAAATTTAAGGGACTAATATCAGTATCAAAGTGGCAAAAGAATAATATAATAACGAAATTAAATATAAGTGGTGATAATATAATAGAATCAAGGAATGCAATATATAGCGAGCGATTTATAAATAAAGAAATAAAGAAAGTAGGATATCGTTTTATTTATACATCAGATCCAAGTAGGGGATTAGATAAGTTAATAGAAATAATAGAAATGGTAAAAGAAAAATATCAAGAATTAAGTTTATATATTTTTGCAAATAAAGAAAATATCAATTATGAAACACTAAAGCGAATAGACAAAATAAATGAAAACGAAAATTATATTTTTATCAAAAATCGTATAAATCAAGAAGAGTTGGCAATAGAGTTTCTGAAGTCAGACGTGTGGTTTTATCCAACAGATTTTAAAGAAACATATTGTATTTCGGCTGTGGAAGCCATGTGTGCAAAGTGTTTAGTGGTAACGGTAAAATTAGGAGCATTAACAGAGATAGTAGAAGGTAAAGGTATTTTGTGTGATTATCCAATAAGTAATAATAAGCTATTGAGGAAATTATTTTTTGTTTTAGATAATAAACAATTGAAAGATCATTTAATAGAAAAGGCTTATGATTGGGGTATAAAACAAACGTTTTCTGATTTATCAAAAGAATGGGATAGTTTTCTTCAAAAATAAATAAAAATAAAAAAATAAAATGTTAAGTATAAATAAAGGTTGAATAAAAGTGAACGATTCTATCTTGATATTGAAACTTGTATATATTATTTTTGTAATTATTTTATTGATGATAGTATAGATAGTAATGATTTTATTGATGATAGTATAGATAGTAATGATTTTATTGATGATAGTATAGATAGTAATGATTTTATTGATGATAGTATAGATAGTAATGATTTTATTGATTATAGTATAGATAGTATTGAGTAAATGTAATTATTTAATCTAAAAATGTTATTATTAATAATTATAAATGACATCATCTTATTATGAAATATTAAAAATTTCAGAAAATGCAAGTAGAGAAGAAATAAAGCAATCGTATCGCAAATTAGCATTAGAAAATCATCCGGATAAAGGAGGTAATGAAGAAGAGTTCAAAAAAATTAGTTTAGCATATGAAGTTTTGAACGATGATAATAAAAGAAAAGAGTATGATTTTGAAAGGAAACATGGGCAAGGTATTCCATTTGATAATAATAATAACAATGTACCGTTTCCGTTTCCGTTTCCATTTGGATTTCAGCAACAACAAACGAATTCTCATGAAGGTCAACAACAACAAGCACCATTTAATATATTTAACTTTGTTAATAATCTAAATTCACAGGGAAATAAATCAATCAAAAAATCTGATCAATATTATAATTATTCTGTAAGTCTTAAAGATGTATATAATGGTGTTACGCGTAAATTTCATATAAGAAAGAAGAGTTTATGTAGAGAATGTAATAAAAGTTGTAGTAAATGCAACGGTACAGGAGAAATAAGTAATGGTCAGTTTGTTCAGGTAGGGCCAATTTTTCATTTTATGAATAATCAATGCAATATATGTATGGGAAGTAGTGTTATAAGAGAAATGTCATGTAAATCTTGTAATTCAACCGGAAATATAAACGAAGAAAAGCATATAGAATTATATATAGAAAAAGGAATAGAGAATAAAAAAGAGTATAGATTTGAATCGTGGGGTGAACAAGCAACTAGAATATGTGATATAGCAGGTGATTTTATAATTGTAATTAATATAGAAGATGATGTGAACTTTAAAAGAAATAATTTGGATTTGATATTGTCAATGGATCTATCAATTAAGGAATCTTTGGTAGGTAAAGACATAATAGTACCTTTATTTGATGATAAATTTAGTATAAATACAAGTATTTTTGGTATAATCAATCCAAATAAAGATCATATGATAATGAACAAAGGATTATGTAATGAAAAAGGAGATAGAGGTAATTTATATATAAAGTTTAATATAAATTATTCAATGAAAGTTTTGAATGAAGAAGAACGAAAATTACTAGATGATGTACTTACAACATTGAAATTATAAAGAAGCGGGATGATATACTTCAACGTTGTATGTTTTTTTATACGAAGATTTATGTAAGTAGTATATAAAACAAACAAATACAACAAACAATAATAGACAAAGATAAATGTTACAATTACAATTACAATTACAATTATTATTTTCAGACATTTTACTTTAATTATTTATAAATAAAAAATGATTTAAAATTATTATTTTCTATTAGAGAATAATAAATGACAATATTGCAAAAAGAACAACAAAGGTTAGATGAACCATTACTAGAAGATAATATTAGTAAATATATTCAAGTAGTGAAATATCCAAAATTAAATGAAATGTATGAAAAAGCTGAATCAATGTTTTGGACAAAAAAGGAGATAGATTTTTCGGCAGATTTGAAAGATTGGAATTCATTAAATAGTGATGAACAGACATTTATAGAGTATATGTTAGCATTTTTTGCTGCTTCAGATGGAATAGTGTTGGAAAATTTGATTACAAATTTTTGTGTAGAAGTCAAAGTTCCTGAGTGTAGAAATTTTTATGCTTTTCAAGCGATGATAGAGAATATTCATGCACAAGTTTATGCATCTTTAA
>Ga0315906_10005150_pt1 | contig 16542 bp, 14 predicted proteins | sample LakEriMetagenome_4_FD_203526 | JGI IMG/M metagenome (GOLD analysis project Ga0315906, IMG submission 203526) | Freshwater fungal communities from buoy surface, Lake Erie, Ohio, United States - Buoy 2 MA122 | ecosystem: Environmental > Aquatic > Freshwater > Lake > Lake biofilm | place: USA...
ATATTTCAAGGCAGTTGCGAAGTCGCCACTCATGCCCGCCGAGATCCAATTTGCCTCGGGAAAGGAGCTTTGGATCTGGCTTGCGAAGTCCTGCAATCTGGCAAATGCTAAATCGTCATCGCCGCCAAGTGGTGCCACTCCCATTACGCCCTGAAGTCGCAGACCTTCACTATTGGAGATCATCTCTGCAAGAGGCATCAGCTCAGAGGCAAGTGCGCCACCTCGAGTATCAGTTGGTGCTGGATCAAGATTTGCCTGAATCAGGACACCTAGTGGAGATTCCCGATTGGCAACTGCCTTAGTCAAAGCCGTGACTAAATCAACTCGATCTACGCTGTGCACCACATCAGCCCAGGCAGCCACACTTTTTGCTTTATTGGTTTGCAGTTGACCAATTGCGTGCCAAGTTAAATTCTTTGCATTAACTTCATCATGTTTTGGTTTGGCTTCTTGATCTCGGTTCTCGCCAACATCTGTGACACCAAGTTGTGCCAATAAATCAACATCAGTGGCTGGCCAAGTTTTAGTAACAGCTATCAAAGTTACGTCATTACGATTTCGGTTTGCAGCCACACAGGCTTGTGAGATTTCGCGCTCTACGTCCTGCAAATTGGCCTGCAGTTCCTGCATTCGATCCATGATGCCCACTCTATGAGTTCAAGAACTAAGAAGCACTTATTGCAATGACTAATCCGCCACGACCGGTTGGCTGACCTGCGGCGCGACGATATGAAAACAGGTTGGAACTTTCGTAAGTGCATCCCAAGATTTCGTGGATCGTCTTTACCTGTGTCGACAGAACCGACTTAACCCCAGAAGTCAGATCTAAATTTCGAGAAGATGCAATTGCTTCCGGGCGGGCATCACGAAATTGTTCGACTCGTTCGGCTGGAACTTCATAACACTTGGCGCAGATTGCTGGGCCAATGATCGCTTGAGTGTGATTAAGCTCCGCCCCACTGGCAACAAACTCATCGAGTAGTGCTTGCATTACATTTGCCAAAACTCCACGCCAGCCGGCATGTCCTACTGCAATCACGTCGTTGACTGGGTCAACCAAACCAAATGGAACGCAGTCAGCTGCTAAGGCAGCAACAGCAAGTCCAGTTTGATTTGTGACTAGGCCATCGCCTGGCAATGCAACTCCGGATTCAGTCACTACATGCACTGTGTTTCCATGTTCGGCATTCATAACCGAGATCTCTTGAGCAAAGACCAGATCGCGGGCGATACCAAGGTTGGCTGAAACATTTTCAGTTGAGTCGCCCACGTACGAAGCCAGGTTGAGTGAATCAAATGGGGCCGAACTCACCCCACCACTTCGACTCAGTGCAACTGCTTGAATTCCTTCAATTGAAACGCGGCCAAAGACCTGCGTGTTCATTTAGAAATGCGTTCTCTAGCGAAGGAAGTCTGGAACGTCGAGATCGCCATCGTCTTCGCCGTCGTTGTCGACGTCGCCATGGCCTGAGCTTGCTGGCGCATCACCAAACAGATTCTCGAAGTTGTCATCCTCGTCTGCAACTGCAGCATTACCAAAAGCGCCATCAGAAAATGAATCTGGCGTTACTGGAATTGACGGTGACTCTCCATCGCGAGCTAAGTCAACAGCAACTGCGGCAGCCAGCGGAGTCTCGTCTAAAACTTTCTTGGACATTGGTGAAGTTGAGCGATTCGATGGTGGCGCGCCGCCATCAAAGCCAGCAGCAATAACTGTGACCTTTACCTGGTCACCTTGAGTGTCATCGATAACTGCACCAAAGATGATGTTTGCATCTGGATGCACGGCACTTTGAACCATTCGAGCTGCTTCGTTGATTTCAAACAAACCTAAGTCGCTGCCGCCAGCGATAGACATAAGTACGCCGCGGGCGCCTTCGATGCTGGCTTCAAGCAATGGACTTGAGATTGCTTGACGAGCTGCTTCGATTGCGCGGTCAGCTCCACGAGCTGAACCAATACCCATAAGAGCGCTACCGGCATCTTTCATAACGCTTCGCACATCCGCGTAGTCAAGATTGATAAGTCCTGGAGTTGTAATCAAATCTGTAATGCCGCTTACACCCTGCAATAGAACTGAGTCAGCGTGACGGAAAGCGTCAATAACGCTGATGCCATTGTCAGCAAGTTCAAGCAAGCGATCATTTGGAATAACAATCAAAGTGTCTACTTCAGTGCGAAGTGAATCGACACCTTCGTCAGCCTGAGATGAACGTCGCTTACCTTCAAAACTAAACGGACGAGTTACAACACCGATCGTCAAGGCGCCCATGTCGCGAGCGATCTTGGCAACGATTGGAGCGCCACCTGTTCCTGTGCCGCCACCTTCACCTGCAGTGACGAACACCATATCGGCGCCACGCAAAACTTCTTCGATTTCCTCGCGATGATCTTCGGCAGCCTGGCGACCAACTTCAGGGTCGGCACCTGCGCCAAGTCCACGAGTAAGGTCGCGGCCAATATCCAATTTCACATCAGCGTCACTCATTAACAGCGCTTGCGCGTCAGTATTAATAGCGACGAACTCAACACCCTTAAGGCCGGCTTCAATCATGCGATTGATTGCATTAACGCCACCGCCGCCAATGCCAACAACTTTGATAACTGCTAAGTAATTCTGTGGTGCGGCCATGGTGTTTGCCTTTCTCGACAAGCTAAATTTTTTGCTAAAGCTGCAAACTCTCAACCTCTTCTAGAGCGTTAAAGATTTGGCACCTTTGGGCAGGTATAAGTTACGTGCAAAAGTCAATGAATACCGTGATTGACGCTTGGCGTGTCGAGTCAATGGCGAACTTGTTTTGCTTGCCTATTGAACTGTTGGCGCATCAGGCGCACTTACATTGATAACGGTGTAACCCTTTTCCATCAGCGCCTCCGCAACTTCCACTTTGTCCGCTGCCCGCTCACCAGATCCAAAGGTAATTACAACGCCATTACCTAAAGTTGCTGCAACGCTGTCCTGAGTCGGCGCGCTCAAACCAGTAATAGCCCATTCAGCCGGGATGGCAGCCAAAGCTTGAATTGCGCTGGTCATTGCGGGACTATCTGGCTCTGCTGCAATGACCAATAAGCCAGCTGGCGGCGCAGCCACGACTCCAGCATTAACGCCATCTTCGTCAATCAAGTTGTAACCGCTGGCAGTTGCAGCAACTGCGATTGGCGTGCGTTCAGTGACAGTAATCAAAATTGCATGTGGCCAGCCGCGTTCTACTGTTGCAATTTTGATTTCTGGTAGCGCCTGAATCTGTTCGGAGATTACTTCAGGGTTAATCGACATTAAGGAGTTGCCAATTGGCACAGCTGCTACTGCAGAAATCTGTTCGGCAGACAATCTTGAGTTTCCAGTGATAGTTACTTCCTGGGCAATAAACCACTTTGATTGATACAAACTCCACCAAGCTACAAGCGCAAGAATTACCAGCAACCAAACTAGCCATGGCCCTTTTGATTTGCGCTTCTTCTTTGGAGCTGCAGAACGAACGGTTTGCGACATTATTTGGATTCCAACATGGTGAGAATTTCTGGGCACATCATTCCAATGTCACCAGCACCAAGAGTAAGCACGATGTCACCAGGTTTTGCATGTTCAACTAGATGTCCAGGAACTTTTGACCAAGATGGTTCAAACACCACTTGCTCAGCTGGCAATGGAACATTGTTCGCCATAGTGCTACCTGATGCACCTGGAATTGGCACTTCACCAGGTGCGAACACTTCTAGCACGACTACGAAATCGGCTAAGCCAAGTGCTTGACCAAACTCTTTGGAAAACAATGCCGTGCGGTAGTAATGATGTGCTTGAAATGCAGCAAGTACTCGTCCATCGCCTACAACGGTGCGGGCAGCGCGCAGTACAGCATCGATTTCAGTTGGATGGTGGGCATAGTCATCGAAAACTCGAACGCCAGAAACTTCGCCACGGAATTCAAATCTGCGATGAGTTCCAGTAAAACTCTGCAGTCCATAAACGCCCTGCTGGGAAGTACAGCCCTGGTTGAGCGCTGCAATAAATGCGGCAGTTGCATTCAATGCGTTGTGAACTCCGGGTACCAATAACTTGATTGGTCCATGAGTCTGGCCTTGATAAGCAATAGTAAATTCAGATCCGACTGATCCTGAAGGTAACAGCGTTAGCACTGCATCGTTGTCTTTACCTTGGCCATAAGTAATTACTTTTGCGCCAAGTTCACGTGCTCGCTTCGTTACGGCGATCGCACCTTGGTCATCGCCACAAACAATTGCGCACCCGTTTCGCGAGCCGGTTGCCACAATGAAGTCAACAAAAGCCTGCTCTACTGCTTCGTAGCTTCCCCAATAGTTAAGGTGATCTGCTTCAACGTTGGTAACGATTCCAAGAGTTGTTGGCAAAACCAAAAAAGTGCCATCACTTTCGTCAGCTTCAACCACAAACAAGTCACCTGTTCCTTGATGTGCATTGCTACCGGACTCGTTCATTTCGGAACCAATTACAAACGAAGGATCTTTGCCAGCATTTTGCAGGATCACGGTAACCATAGATGTGGTTGTAGTTTTTCCGTGAGTACCAGCTACCGAAATAGCGGTTGTATTCTCGAGCAATTCGGCTAATGCGATGGCTCTGCTGACAACTGGGATACCAAGTTCGTTTGCTTTTTCAACTTCTGGATTGTCTTGGCTAATTGCTGTGGAAATCACTACGCAAGATGGCTGACTGCCCGAGATCACAATGTTGTCTGCATGATGGCCCACAAATACTTTTCCACCCAGTGGCTTGAGTGCCTGCAAGCGCCTGGAATCTTTTGCATCACTGCCAGAAACTTCAATGCCTCTGGCCAATAGCACTCGAGCGATACCACTCATGCCAGCACCACCGATGCCGACGATGTGAACTCGACCGTTCAAATAGCTCAAGACTTGGCCTTTCCTGCAACAGACAAAACCAATTTAGCAAGGTCTTTTGCAGAATCTTTGTGTCCGAGTGATGAACTGAGCTGTGCCATATCGCGAAGTTTCGTCGGATTAGAAACTATGGGCACAATCTGCTCACGAACATAATCTGCGTTGAACTCAAGATCTGAAATCATAAGTGCGCCGCCAGCGTCAACAACAGGTGTTGCATTTAGGCTTTGCTCACCATTACCGATTGGCAGCGGGACAAAGCAAGCAGGTAGGCCAACGGCAGTGAGTTCTGCAACGGTCATCGCACCTGCCCTGCCGATTACAAAGTCTGCAGCTGCGTAAGCCAAATCCATACGATCGATGTAGTTCAGCGGACGATAGCTGTCTGATTCAGGTTTCGGGAACTCGTTCTTTTGTCCAACTGAGTGCAACACCACAATGTCGCCAAAGATATTTGAGTTAAGGCAATCTTCAACAACCGAATTGAGTTTTACCGACCCTTGCGATCCGCCAAAAACCAAAATACAGATTGCATCGCTTTTAATTCCAAAATGCTGCCTGGCTTGGCTTCGCGCGGCAGAACGATCCAGCGATTCAATCGCTTTGCGCAATGGAATACCAATGAGCTGAGCGCGCGGCAGACTATCTTCAACTGTTTCAGCAACTGCGTCTGCAAATCTGGCACCTACTCGATTAGCTAGGCCGGCTCTAGCATTTGCTTCATGCACGACGATTGGCACTTCCCCACGGGCTGCTAAGTAAGCCGGGATTGAAACGTAACCACCGAAACCAACAACAACATCTGCCTCTAGCTCATGAAGTAAGTCTCTGGTTTGCTTAATCGCTGAGCGCAATCGCGTCGGAAGCGTAACTAAATCTCCACTTAACTTACGTGGCAGTGGCACCGCAGGTATTAGTTCAAGTTTGTAGCCACGAGCTGGTACCAAGTCGACTTCCAGACCGCGAGAGGTACCAAGAACTGTGATGTTTAGGTTTGGATCAATTGACTTTAGTTCATCAGCCAAGTTAAGCGCCGGTTCGATGTGGCCTGCAGTTCCGCCGCCAGCTAGAACTATGTTCACACTAACTTCCGATTCATTATTTTTGTTCCTGCATGTAAGCCTCGTGCTTGGCAAACGCCATAAGAATTCCCATGGCAAGCAAGGTTGGAATCAATGACGAGCCACCGTAAGACACCAGCGGTAAAGGCACACCGGTAATTGGAAGAATTCCAAGTACTGCACCAATGTTGACCAAAGCTTGCGTCACAATCCAAGCAACAATTCCAAGTGAAGCTATTTGAATGAAGGCTTCATTAGTGCCGCGAGCAATTCGAAGTCCGACAATGGCAATTGCTGTGAAGATCAGAAGAACTGTAATGGTTCCAAGGATTCCAAGTTCTTCACCTAGTACTGCATATATAAAGTCGGTGTGAGCTTCTGGAAGAGTTCCCCATTTTTCGCGTGAGCCACCAAGGCCTACACCCCACCAGCCACCTGAACCTAAAGCGTGTTGACCTTGGATAACTTGAAAGCCGGTACCTTGCGCATCTGCGTAAGGATCTAGCCAAGAAGTAAACCGCGCCATGCGATACGGCGCTGCAATCGATAGAGCTGCGATCCCAGCTAGACCAACAGCCCCCATAATTAGGAACCATTTTCTTGGAGCGCCAACGAAGTAAAGCAGCGAAGCCATGATTGGCATCATGACCATTGCAGTTCCCAAGTCACCTTGCAAAACAACGAGCAAAAGCACAGTTATACAAACCGGCAAAACTGGAATCAATAAGTGGTTTCGTTGTTCCAGCAAATGATATTTGCGATCGAGAATATCTGCGCCCCACATAACGATTGCGAGTTTGGCAAACTCAGATGGTTGAATTCGGAATGGACCACCAAAGTCAATCCAGTTCCTTTGTCCGTGAACTGCGGTACCGACCAGAAGAACAATTACCAGTAATGCTCCAACAACCACCATAAACAATGGAGCCCAACGCCGAATCGAATCAACGTGCATCTTTGAAACTGTGATCATCAAGAAAACGCCGATTGCAGCAAAGATTAATTGTCTAGTTGCAAGCGCCCAGGAATTCCCGTTGTTCTGTTGGTAAGAGAAAACACTCGATGCTGATGCAACCATAACGATGCCAAGTGCAAGTAAGAATCCAGTTGCACCTAGAAGGATTTGGTAATGCACCATTGGATGTTCTAGTCGAGCTGAGAGCCCGCCGTTAGGACTATTTCGCTTTACTGGTCTGGTGGTTGTCATGGCATTAGTCGCTTCACTGCAGCAGCAAATTCTTCACCGCGATGCGAGTAGTCCCTGAACATGTCCCAGGATGCGCAGCCAGGTGCCAGAAGTACGGTATCCCCCGGCTGTGCCGACTCGGCTGCGAGCGCCACAACTAACTCCATTGCATTAGTTTCCTTGCTTGTAACCCTATGAATTGGGACATTCGGAGCGTGTCGTTCCAGCGCAGCTGCGATCAACTCCTGATCTACGCCCAATAGGACAGCCGCCCGCATTCGATGGGCATTATCAAGGACTAGTTCGTCGAAATCCTGGCCTTTTGCCATGCCGCCCGCAATCCAAACAATTGACTCGTATGCAGTTAAAGATGTAGCTGCCGCATGGGTATTTGTCGCTTTTGAATCGTCGATGTAGTCAACACCATTAATCTGCCCAACATGAGCAATCCGATGTGGCGCTGGTTGCCAAGCGCGAAGGCCGTCGCGGATTGCACGAGCATCAACACCATGTGCTCGAGCCAGTGCACTTGCAGCTAATGCATTTGAAATATTGTGTATTGCCGGAATAGCTAAATCAGTTATTTCAGCTAGCTCTAAAGCAGCCTCTCTGCGGTTATCTAAGAACGCGCGATCAACGAGAAATTCTTCGACAACACCAAGCATTGAGATATCAGGAATTGATGTCGAGAAACCAATTGCCCGACAACCTTCGATAACTTCGGCCTGCTCGACCATACGAATGGTTTCCTCATCGGCAACGTTAAAGATTGCTGCAACTTGGCATCGCTCGTAAACCTTCGCCTTCGCATCGCGATAAGCCTCGAACGTTCCAAAAATATCTAGATGATCTTGGGCAAGGTTTAAACAAACTGCAGCTTGCGGCGAGATGGAGTGAACGAATGGCAACTGTGGTGCACCGACTTCAATTGCCAAGACATCCCACGGAGTTGGATCCATTACAACTTCAACAAGTGATCGGCCGATGTTGCCAGCGGCAACAGTGCGTTTGCCTGCAGCCAGCAAAATGGATTCCAACATCAAAGTGGTTGTAGTTTTTCCATTTGTTCCAGTTACTAGTAACCAAGGTGCAGAATGAGCTGGGTCGCGAAGTCGCCAAGCCAGTTCTAACTCTCCCCAAATTTCCACACCTGCATTTTTTGCAGCAGCAACAATTGGAGATAGTGGTGATACTCCTGGCGAAAGCACGAGTAAATCAATATCGTTTGGAAGCTGGGTGTCATCCCCCATGCGAATCTCGGCGCCAAGAATTTCCAAAATTGTGGCGCGCTCTTTTTGGCGTTCGCCTGCGTCAGCATCAAGCACAATAACTTTTGCATCTAGGTTGACTAAAGCATCCGCTGCCGCAAATCCGGCAACACCAAGGCCAACAACACAGACGCGAACTTGTGACCAGTCACTGGTGCGAGTTAACTCATCAAGATTTAGGGAAGCCATGGTTTTTACTGCCGAACCCATTCTGCATAGAACAAAGCCATACCTGCACCAACACAAAGTCCTTGAATAATCCAGAAGCGAACCACAATCAAAACTTCAGGCCAGCCCTTCATTTCAAAGTGGTGATGCAGCGGAGCCATTCGCAATACCCGACGTCCCGTTAACTTGAAAGAGCCAACTTGAGCAATGACTGAAAGCGTAATCAAAACGAAGAGCCCACCAATCAGACCAAGGAGCAATTCCGTTCTTGTCATCAATGCAAGAGCCGCAAGTCCACCACCAAGTGCCAGTGATCCGGTGTCGCCCATAAAGATTCGAGCTGGACTTGAGTTCCACCACAAGAAGCCAAAGCAGGCACCTGCGACAGCTGCGGCAAAAACTGCTAGATCAAGTGGATCACGAACTGTGTAGCAGCGAGGAATGTCGCCCCAGAAACAACTCTGACCGTACTGCCAAATCGACATCACGGTGTAGGCCACAAATGAAAGCAAGGCCGCGCCAATTGCTAAACCATCTAGCCCATCCGTTAAGTTCACGCCATTTGTAATGCCTGTGACTAGGAACCATATCCAAAGTAGAACTAAAGCCGAAGGCAGAATCCAATCAGTATCTCTAACCCATGAGATCGCGTTACTTACTGGAACGTTGCCGCCTTCATCTGGAAATTGCATGGCAAGGTATCCGAATGAAATCGCAGCTACTGCTTGTCCCAGAAGTTTCGTGCGAGCTCGAATTCCTGTGCTTCTCTGCTTAAAAATCTTCAAGTAGTCATCAGCAAGACCAACTAAACTTAAAGCGAACATCAAATAGATTGCCAAAAGTCCAGATACTGTCGGCGTACTTCCCATGATTAGGTGCGCTAAGAAATACGCCAAAATCACAGAGCCAACAATTGCGACTCCACCCATAGAAGGAGTGCCACGTTTGCTGCCATGTTCTGGGTAATGAACGTCTTCTGTGGATTCGCGAATTGCCTGAGCTATGCCACGCTTACGTAGAAGATTAATAAGTAGCGGAGTTCCAATTAGGGAAAACATTGTTGCTAACGCACCAGCTAGCACTACAAGTTTCACTATTGGCCCCACTTCGCGCGCAAAAGAACTTCAATTCGATCGGCAAGCACTTCAAATTGTTCAGCTCGGGAAGCCTTGAACAACAAAATGTCACCAGAGTCAACTTCATTAACAATGTAGTCGCAGGCACTATCAAAATCGGGTAACCACACCGATTTTTGGGACTTGCCCTCTGAGGTATTGGCATCAGCTGCATGACCCGGTAGCCCATAGGCCTTGGCTTCATCTCCTACAGCTATGACTTGAGTTACGCCTAATTCACTTGCCAGTTTTGCAATTTGAGCATGGATAGCATCGCTGTCATTACCCAATTCATGCATCTTGCCCAGAATTGCGAAAGTTTTACCCGTGGCTGGAATTGCGGTTAATGTTTCCAAAGCAGCGGTCATCGATTCTGGATTGGCGTTGTAAGCGTCATTGATGATGGTTACGTTTCCGGGAATCTGATGAACTTCCATTCGCCACTTACTCATTTGCTTAAGAGTCGTTAGCGCTCGGGCAATGTCTGTAACTTCCATTCCAACTGCGATTCCAACTACTGCTGCAGCCAATGCGTTAAGAACATTGTGTTCACCAAGCATTGGAATCGAAGCTGGAATCCGTTCGCCCCGATAAACCAAATCGAAGTTGTAGCTGCCGTATGCAGATAGTTGTAAGTTTTCTGCTCTGACATCAGCGGTACTAGCGAAACCATAAGTAAAGACTGTTGCTTCGGTTAATTCCCGCATTGCCATAACGCGTTCATCATCAGCATTTAGTACGACTACGCCAGATGGCTGGATTGCTCGCACCAATTCAGATTTAGCTTTTGCAATTCCTTCGATGCTGCCAACTTCACCAATGTGGGCGCGACCAACATTGGTAATTACGCCAATTGTTGGTTGGGCTAGTTCACAAAGATAGGTAATGTGACCAAGTCCGCGCATTCCCATTTCCGCAACTAGATACTTCACCTCTCGAGGTGCAGAAAGCAGCGTCAGCGGCAAACCAAGTTCATTGTTCTGGGATCCTGATGGCGCATGCGTTGTTGCAGCATGAGACAGAACTTGGCCAATCATGTCTTTCGTAGATGTCTTTCCGGATGATCCGGTAATGCCAATTACTTCGACTCCGCGCATCAAGGACCTAACATGCGAAGAAATCTTTGCAATTGCGTAAATCACTGGGTCTAGTGCATCAGGCGAAGCGGGAACTATGACTTGTGAACCTTCGACTTGCTTGGAAGTTAACAGCGCACTGGCTCCGCTACTAATTGCTTGAGCTACATAGTCATGGCCATCAACGCGTTCGCCAACAATCGCTGCAAACAAATCGCCAGCTTTGCAGGTTCGAGAATCAATAGAAATTCCAGAAACTCTAATGGTTGGGTCGCCGATTAATTCGCCGCCAACAATGTCGCAGATTTGTCCAAGCGTTAGGTCATACATTCTTGGACTCCTCACTCACAACTAAGCGATCATCAAACGGCAAGACCTTGCCAGCAATCTCCTGGCCTGATTCGTGCCCTTTTCCAAGGATGGCAATTACATCGCCATGTTCAGCTAGTTCGAGTGCTTTAGATATTGCTACCCTGCGATCGCCAACTTCAAACACTTGAGCCGGACAATCTAATGTGCCATCAATAACTGCACTGCGGATTGCGGCTGGATCTTCAGATCTTGGGTTGTCATCGGTAACAATTACGATGTCTGAAATTTGCGCTGCTACTTTTCCCATGAGTGGTCGCTTTAGCGCATCACGGTCACCGCCACAACCAATTACTGTGATGATTCGCTTTGGACTTGCATCCTTTATCACGGTCAGAACAGTGGCCACCGCATCAGGCGTATGGGCGTAATCAACAATTGCAGTTCCAGAACTTTCGATAGAAACTTTCTCTAATCTGCCAGGGATTGAACGAACTTTCTTTAATGATTCAAGTCCTACTGACATTGGAAGTCCTAGTAACTGGCTCGCAGCTAAAGCGCAAGCGGCATTTGTCGCGTTATAGGAGCCAAGCATGTTCACAGAAATTGAAATCGAGTTTGAATCCTTGATGTCAATTTGCTGCGTGGTCATGCCATCTGAATTTGAATTAGCTCGCGCAGCTTTCCAATCACCATTTGCACCGATAGTTATAAATGGGATCTTTGTTTGCGCCGCGAGTTTCACTCCCCAGTCATCATCAATGCAGATAATTGCTTGCTTGGAAAATTCTGGCGTAAATAGAAGCGCCTTGGCGGCAAAGTAGTTTTCCATGGAGCCATGAAAATCTAAATGATCTTGTGTCAGATTGGTAAAGATTGCGACATCAAACTTGATGCCAGATACCCGATTCAGTGCAAGGGCGTGACTCGAGACTTCCATAAACACGTGAGTGATTCCGCTCTCAGCCATAAGGGCCAAAGTTGCATATAGATCAGTGGACTCAGGAGTAGTTCTGGCGCCAGGTAAATGCTCTTCACCTAAGTAAGTACCTAGGGTTCCAATAACTCCAACTTGTTTATTTGCATCTAGAAACATTGAACGCAAAATGTGAGTCGTAGTGGTCTTGCCATTGGTTCCTGTTACGCCAGTTAGCGTTAACTTCTTTTCAGGATGGCCATAAACTTCCGCTGCCAAAGTCGCCATGTCTTCTCTGGCATTGGATAACTCAATTACTGGAAGTCCTTTTTGTTTAGCAATTGACGTGCCATGGGAATCTGAAGCAACTGCAACTGCTCCGTTTGAAATCGCTTCTTCGATGAAATCAATGCCATGGTTGTTAGCACCAAGTAGGGATACGTAAAGGTCCCCAGGCTGTGCCGACCTGGAGTCATGAGTGATTCCAAAAACCGTTACGTCACCGGTGTGCGATCCCGATACTAAAGTGGCAAGATTCGAAAGCGCAGAACCTTCAGTCTTTGGTCGGGTCATTGTGCTTACCACTCAACTGGAAGCTTGGGAGGCTTAGTTGTTGATGGTGGAACCTTCTTGTGCGCAAGCGCGTAAGTCATAACTTTCTTGAATACCGGTCCAGCAACCACACTTCCGTAGGTGCTGGTCTTTGGATTGTGAATGCTAACGCTCATAACAAGTGCTGGCTTTTCCGCAGGCGCCATACCAATGAATGACGAGGTATAACCGCTGTATCCACCACTTGCTTCGTCATATCTGTTAGCGGTACCAGTCTTTCCACCAACTCGGTAGCCCGGTATCTGCAAATTCTTAGCTGTGCCATCTTCCGAAACAACGCTTTCAAGCATTTCGCGAACTGTCTTTGCAGTTTCAGCACTAACTACTCGAACGCCTTCATCAACTCGGCTTGGTTCGTAAACACCTTCGCTATTTGAGTAACCTGCGATAAGTCGAGGCAGCATCCGAACACCATCATTTGCAATCGTTGCAAAAACGCTAGTTGCCTGAACTGCATTAACCGATAGACCTTGACCGAAAGCCAAAGTTGGGAATGTAGTAGCTGACCATTCATTTTCATTATTGATGTCAGGAAGCTTTCCAGGGCTTTCACCGGGGAAATTCATTCCGGTTGTTTGACCAACACCAAACTTCTGCAGGTACTGGTAAAGCTTTTTCTCACCGATAGATTCTGATGCCAAGATAGTTCCGATGTTGCTTGACTTGGCAAGTACACCAGCCAAAGTTAGTCTCAAGGTTGGATGATCTACATAATCCTTGAAAGAAGTGCCACCGCGGCTCAAGCGATTTTCTACTGTGTACTGAGTGCCAGCGTTTGCGCCTCCTTCTTCAATAACAGAAGCCAGTGTCATAACTTTGCTAGTAGAGCCTGGTTCAAATACGTCAGTTACTGCCGTATTGCGCTTGGATTTATCGTCAGTTGCAAATGGGTTATTCGGATCAAAGGTTGGGTACGTAGCCATTGCCAAAATATTTCCTGTGCCAGGCTCCATGATTACTGCCTCGCCACCTTCGGCACCCGTTGCAATAACTTGATCTGCCAAAGATTTTTCCAACATGGCTTGCAGGTTTGAATCAAGAGTTAGTCGAACTGAAAGACCATTAACTGGATCGATACTCTGACGTTCACTTGCAGGAATTTCTCGGCCATTAACACGCTCAACGGTCAGCTTTCCGTCTTGACCCATCAACTGTTCGTTGAGTCCAAACTCAAGGCCACCAAGTCCAGTTCCTTCGGCGCCAACATATCCAATGACACTGGCTGCAAGATTTCCATTTGGATAAACCCGATTGGTTGTTGGCTCACTAAACACTCCAGGTATTCCAAGTTCAGCCACTTGCTTCCAAGTTTCTGGAGTGATTCGCTTTGCCACATAAGAGAATCTTGAATCGACGGTAAGCGATGCAACTATCGTTTCAACCGGAATACCCAGAATTGGAGATAACGCTGCTGCTGTTCCAGCTGGATCTGTGATTAGTTTTGGATCAACCGTGACATTGCGCGCCATAACTGTAGTAGCTATTGGTACACCTTCGCTATCCGTAAAGTTTCCGCGCAGAGCAGGCAAAGTCAAAGTTTGTAATCTGGAGTTTTGTGCATTGGCAGCAAGTTCTGGTCCACGAACAACTTGAATCTCAACTAAGCGCGCCATGTAAAGCGACATGACAACTAGAAAGATAAAGGTAACAAAGCGAATTCTTTTTCTTGGGCTTTCAAGTGGAACCATAACTGGGCCAGATGGAACATATCTTTGGTTTGAATTCTGTGGACGCTGTGGTCCTTGTTGATCGGGACGACGCTGCGATGTTGGTGTGCTCATTGTGCCGCCGGTACAACAGGTGCAGCAGGAGCTGCCGGCGCCACAGGAACTGCAGGTGCTACCGCAACAACAGGCTTACCTAAAATTTCACGATCTGAGAGTCGAAGAAAAACTGGAGTTTGCGCCGGTACCATTCCCATGTTTTGCGCAGTGACAATCAAGTTACCTGGTGATTCGCCCGCTGCCACGACGCTAGCGATTCGCTGCTCTTCTGCGGTCATCTGGCTAAGTTGAACTTGCAGCGCATATTTTTGGAAAGATGCTTGAGCAGCAAGGGTGTTGATATACAAAAGCATCATCATTCCCGAAACAATCATTCCGATAATGACAAACAGAAAAGTGCGACTACTTGCTCGGCCCTGCGGAACGCCAACCGGAATTGCCTGAGCAATCGGCGAAACAATCGGCTTCATCATTGGCTTAACTAACGAAAGCTTTCGCAAAGTGCGTGACTTGCGAGGAATCGGAGCTAACGCGGGAGTACGGGCTGGAACTGCACTCATGCTGCCACCCCAATTCTTTGAGCGGCGCGTAAGCGAACCGAAGTTGCCCGAGAGTTTTCTGTTATCTCGGCATCGCTTGCTGGTTCGGATCCACGAGTTAGCAATTGGAGCCAAGGCTTATCCGATTCCGGAATGATTGGCATGTCAATTGGAGTCTTTGATTCAGTACCAACGCGCAACGCATTCTTTACTATGCGATCTTCTAGTGAGTGATATGACAAAACCACAATTCGGCCATCAAGTGCTAAGCAATCAAGTGCGGCTGGAATTGCTCGCTCCAAAACTGCTAGTTCGTCATTAACTTCAATCCGAAGTGCCTGGAAAGTGCGCTTGGCAGGATTGCCGCCAGTACGACGAGTTGCAGCCGGGATTGCATCGCGAACCACTGTTACCAAATGGTCACTATTTGTGAATGGTTTTATCTCGCGTTCGCGAATGATTGCGTTTGCTACTCGAGCTGCAAATCTTTCTTCACCATATTCACGAAGGATTCGAGCCAAGTTTGCAAAGTCGTAATTGTTAACGATGTCAGCTGCAGTCTGGCCAGTTGTGCCATCCATGCGCATATCTAGTGGAGCGTTACGAGAATAAGTAAATCCACGCTGATCTTTATCGAGCTGCATTGATGAAACTCCAAGATCAAACAAAATTCCTTGAACATGTTCGATGTTTAGGTTTGCTAAAACTTCTGGAATCTCGTCATAAACTGCAAGGGCAAAATCAATCCGTGGTGCGAATTTTGCTAACCGTTCTTGCGACATTGCTAATGCTTCTGGGTCACGGTCAATTCCGATAACTCGCAAATTAGGAAACTCAGTTAGCGCTGATTCGGTATGACCGCCAAGCCCTAAAGTTGCATCAACCAAAATTGCATTGTCGGCACTAATCGCTGGAGCTAAAAGATCCAAGCAACGTTGGCGCAGAACTGGTTCGTGGGTGAATGTAGTCATTACGCCACATCTGATCTTGTTACTGCCTTTAGTCCCTGGCCGTTGGAGAGCCTGGCACCGGGGAAGGTGCGCCAGGATCGATTCAACGGCCAGAGGCCAAAGGCAGCAGCATTTTGTGTCACTGCTGACTTGGTTGAGTTAGATCGAATTAAAGTCATGGCATTACGTCTTCATCAAGTGAGGCAAAGCCTGGTTCTTGTTCGGCCAGGTACTGGCTCCAAGCAACAGTGGCCCAAACTTCAATGCGAGTATCTGCACCGACAACTACAAGGTCACGATCAAGTCCGGCCCACTCTCGAAGTGGTGCTGGAATTGTGATTCGACCTTGCTTGTCAGCTGAATCATCAAAAGCTGAAGAGAAAAACACGCGGGTATAGGCCCGAACCTTTTCATTGTTCTGGGAGCGACGTCGCAAGCCTTCGGCATATTCATCAAACTGCTCGGTTGGCCATATGACTACGCATCGTTCTTGGCCTTTAGTCATAACCAGGCCATCAGTTAAGGGTTCACGGAATTTAGCCGGCAGGATAAGGCGGCCTTTTTCGTCCAGTTTTGGGGTGTGGGTACCTAAAAACACCTAAATCACCACCTGAACCAATGGCAACCCTTCCCCAGGTCACCTCGTTGTCCCAGATTACTCCCTTTTACTCCACTGTCAACCCAATTAAGACACCAAATTTCTCATCTTTAACAAATATTGACCATTTATCCAATGTTTT
>Ga0315906_10005151_pt1 | contig 16538 bp, 11 predicted proteins | sample LakEriMetagenome_4_FD_203526 | JGI IMG/M metagenome (GOLD analysis project Ga0315906, IMG submission 203526) | Freshwater fungal communities from buoy surface, Lake Erie, Ohio, United States - Buoy 2 MA122 | ecosystem: Environmental > Aquatic > Freshwater > Lake > Lake biofilm | place: USA...
TTACAAGTAACAAATATAATATCTTATAAACTCATGCCCTTAATAAACCAATAACTAAAAACTAACAACTCTTCATCCCAAAAGATACCTAACTTCACGCTCCTTTTGCTTCCATTTGAATGAATTTTATTGCAACCTGTCATGAAAAAAAATTGGAAAACATCTGCATGAACTTGAGTATATGTCAGCAGAACAGCAAAGATTAAACGAAAACAGTAAAAAGACGATTCCGCTCGAAAAATGGGGGCCTTATTTAAGCGAACGTCAGTGGGGTACCGTGCGTGAAGATTATGGTCCACACGGAGATGCATGGGGTTATTTTCCCTTTGAACATGCGCATTACAGATCTTATTTATGGGGGGAAGATGGCATTGCCGGCATCTCTGATTATTTTCAGAATCTATGCTTTGCCGTTACGTTATGGAATGGGCAAGACAACATATTAAAAGAAAGGTTATTTGGGTTAGGAAACCATTCGGGAAATCACGGAGAAGATGTGAAGGAGTTGTATTATTATTTAGATAATATCCCGACGCATTATTACATGGAGTATCTCTATAAATATCCGCAAACAGCTTTCCCCTATGAAAAACTCTATACTGAGAATAAAAAGAGAAGTCGCCTTGAACCGGAATATGAAATTCTCGATACCGGTATCTTTCAGAATGACCAGTATTTTGATGTACATGTGACTTATGCTAAAGAAAGCACGGAAGATTTATTCATACGAATCAATATCACAAATCGCTTTCAAGAAGCAGCGCCTCTGACAGTCTTGCCTACTTTATGGTTTGCCAATAAATGGAGCCAGGGACGACACGAATACAAACCTTTTATTGAATATGTGAATGATGGTTGTGTGCATGCGCGACACAAGCGACTCGGCGAATATTATCTTTATTTTCAGCATGCAGAAGAAGTATGGTTTACTGAAAATGAAACGAATATTTCACGTTTGCAAGATCAGGAAGAGGTGTTTTCTTTTTCAAAAGACGCTTTCCATTTTCCTCTCATTCATAATACCAACAGAGAGGAATTAAAGGCTAATAAAACAGGAACGAAATGTGCACCGGTGTATGAGTTTTCAATTCAGCCAGGTGAAACTAAAACCATATATCTCCGTCTCACACAAGGTGTAAAAGGAGAGCCGTTTTATGCCGGATTTGAATCATTGTTTCAACGCAGAAAATTAGAAGCGGATGATTTTTATAACACCAACATTCCTTCTGATCTCAACGAAGACCAGCGTCGTATTTCACGTCAAGCTTATGCCGGACTGTTGTGGAGTAAACAGTTTTACTCCTTTGATGTAGAGAAATGGATTTCTCAAAGCGATGGCATCACACCCGTAAACGGAGGAAAGCAAAACGGCCGCAACAGTGACTGGAAGCATTTGAAAAATGCCGATGTGATTCTGATGCCCGATAAATGGGAATATCCCTGGTATGCAGCATGGGATCTTGCCTTTCATTGCATTGCGATGGCTTCAATTGATCCCGTCTTTGCAAAACACCAACTTGTGCTGATTATGCGTGAATGGTATATGAAGCCCGACGGTCAGTTGCCAGCTTACGAATGGAATTTCGGAGATGTAAACCCGCCTGTTCATGCAATGGCTGCTTTACGTGTCTATCAGATTGAAAAGAAAAATACAGGCGTAGGAGATATACAGTTTCTCAAACGCATCTTTCAGAAACTCATCATCAATTTCACCTGGTGGATCAACCGAAAGGATGAAAACGGCAACAATATATTTCAGGGAGGATTTCTTGGATTAGATAACATTGGTGTATTCAATCGTAGCCACCATATCCCTGGCAATCACCAGCTTGAACAGGCAGATGGTACATCATGGATGGGAATGTATGCGCTGAATATGATGGATATTGCTTTGGAAATTGCGATGCATGATGATGCGTTTGAAGATACAGCCACACGTTTCTTCGAACATTTTGTATTGATTGCAGAAGCACTCAATGAACATCATCTCTGGAACGAGGAAGATAAGTTTTATTACGATGTACTTTGTTTGCACGATGGATCTTCCATTCCACTCCGAATACAGTCAGCAGTAGGCCTCACCAGTTTATTTGCTGTTTCAACAATCCACAAAGAAGTATTACAGAAGCTGACAGATTTTAAAAAGCGCATCAACTGGTTTGAAAACTATCGCAAATCAAATGGCCGCTTCTGGCCAAATGAAGAGAGAAGCGATAGCGATGAAATTTTATTGTCGCTTGTTCCGAGAGAGCGTCTTGTTCCTATTTTGCAACGACTTGTTGATGAAGCAGAATTTCTTTCTGAAGGAGGTATACGTGCTTTGTCGAAATACCACGAAGCCAATCCGTACTCTGTAGAGATAGAAGGAACTAAGTTTTCTATTACATACGATCCGGGCGATAGCACCAGTGATATGTTTGGCGGAAACAGCAACTGGAGAGGGCCGGTATGGATGCCGTTGAATTATCTCATTATCCGTTCACTCAGAAATTTCGGTGCTTTTTACGGACAGGATCTTCAGATTGAATTTCCAAGTAGGAGTGGTCGCTATTGCAATCTCCAGGAAGTGGCTGATCAACTTTCTCAACGTATTCTCTCTTTGTTTACACTTGATGAAAACAGAGAACGAAAATCATTTGAAGCTTACAACTGGTTTTATCAGCGTCCGGGAAACGAGCATCTTGTTTTATTCTATGAATATTTTCACGGTGATACAGGGAAAGGGCTTGGCGCAAGTCATCAGACGGGATGGACAGCCCTGATCGCGAATTTATTACAGGAATTATAAATTGTTTTAAAGCGGAGGGACTGTTTCCAATGGAAGTGATTGAATTATACCAACGGAGTCCTCTTTACGTTTTCGAATTGTATTTACCGGCCATGCTTCTAATTGATTTGAAGGGAGTGCAAATGAAAGTATTTCTGACAAGCCTTCATCTGTAAGATTTGGATCAAGCCATTGATTTGCGATAGTTTCTGTTAATAGTAACGGCATTCTTCCTCCGTTTGGCCCACTATTGTGAATCTTTTCCATGAGTTCGTTTCCTTTTCTGGTGATGATAGAAAAGGTGCCGGTCATCTCTCCTGTCTCTGTATCGGTTGTATAATTGTACAGTCCGGCCAGTAAAAAAATCGTTTTATCTTTTACTTTAATGAAGTAGGGTAATTTCTTTTTTGCTCCGATGTCGCGATGTTCAAAAAATCCGGTTGTGCATACGAGGCATCGTTGGTGTCTGATGCGGTGCCATATACTTCTTGTATCTCCGATTATTTTTTCACTTCGTGCATTGGCCATGCTGCTTCTGTATTCAGCAATTTTTTCAGGCGTATTCATATAGGAGGCAATCAGACCCCATTCGAAATAAGCAAGCTTGTTTTTATTTTCATTTTTGAATACAACCGGAAAAGGATGCCAGGATTGTGCTACCTGGTGATAAGTAGGTAGAAAATCATCAGCCGGCCATTCATCTATCTGAATCACTTCCTGTATTTGCTGCACCGGCGCAAAAAAACTCATGTCATAACACATAGTCTCTTTTTGTAACGATTAAAGTTACTGTACATCTTACCTCACTTCAAATAATTCTTCCCATCTTGTGGTGTAGCGTTTGCTTCTTTTCTCCTGCCTCATTTTCCAGTTTCGTTTTACGCCTGTTGACGCATAGCGTACTGCATCGTCGCGCATACTGAAGTTGATGTTGTCGAGCGCATTCATCAGTACTTTTTGTCGGGTTTCCGTAAACGGACTGAATAAATTACCCTGTATGGAATTATCCGGCACAAGATCACTCAGAATAATTCCGGCTTTGATATATTTGAGTCCGGGACGATAGAGTTGATCTATCAGTTGTTTTGCGTAACGAATCATTTGCTGTGTATCGCTTGTGGCTACAGGTAGATGGCAATGCAGATGTCTTGATTCAGTGTAATAGTCGCCGGGTTTTTGTGTGTGTGGACGGCTCATGATAAACACATCGATGTACTTCGTTGCGCAATATTGTCTTCTTAGTTTTTCAGCGGCTCTTGATGTATAAGTGGCAATTGCTTCTTTCAACTCCGGTAATTCATACACCGGCTTTCCGAACATTCGAGTGGTGGCAATCATTTTTTTATTTTCCAGTGGATCTTTCATATCAACACAGGAAAACCCTTTAAGCTCCTTGAGAAGCCGTACACCTATAACCCCTCCTAGATTTTTGCGCGCCCATTCTTCATTCATCTGCCGCAGTTGCCAGGCGTTTTCAATAGCGAAAAATTCTTTCAGTGTATAGGCATATTTCCTACCAATACCCCAGATATCGCCAACAGGAGTCCGTTGTAAAGCATCCTGTATTTCTTCTTCCGTATTCAGAGCGACAATACAGTTTGTTGCTATTTTGTTTTTTTTCGCGAGACGATTGGCAACTTTGCTCAGCACTTTTGTTGGTGCAGCACCTACCGACACCTGTATGCCTGTCCACTGTTCGGTTCGTTCTTTCAACTCCTGAATAAAAGATGAAAGTTTTTTTTCGGGCACTTCTTTCAGATTGATGAATGCTTCATCTACCGAATACACTTCCACCATATTGTTACCGGCAACGGAGCGAAGTGTATCCATCACACGCCGGCTGATATCGCCATACAGATGATAGTTGCTGCTGAAAATGGTAATGCCGTTTTGTTCTATCAGTTGACGGTACTGAAAATAAGGCGCACCCATACCGAGACCAATTGCTTTTGCTTCGTCCGTTCTTGAAATAATACAACCATCATTGTTGCTGAGCACCGCAACAGGACGATTATACAATGCAGGGGCGAAGAGTCTTTCGCATGAGCAGTAAAAACTATTACAATCTACAATGGCGTACATGAGGGGTTATCGGTTGTCTGTTATCGGTTGTCGGTTCCGTTAACTGTAAACAGATAACTGCTAACCGTCAACCGCTAACCGTTAAAACGCTCCAATCGCATACGTCACCACTCCCCAGATGCGGAAGTCGGTGAATTCGGCGAGGTTGATAGAAGGGTATCGTGGATTGTCGGCAACCAGAAATGAAGAGGTAAAGTTTTTGTGAAAACGTCGTACAAGTAACTCTCCATTCAGCACAGCTACAATCACCCGACCATTGCTGAGTTTAATTGATCTGTCAACGATGATGATGTCTCCGTCGCGAATGCCTGCTTCTTTCATTGCATCACCTTTCATCCTGAAGAAAAAAGTAGCCGCTTTATTTCCGATCAGTCGCTCATTGAGATCAATGCCACGCTCAGCGTAGTCGTCGGCTGCAGCGCCAAAGCCGGTAGCATTGGCGGTTTGCACTTCCTGTTGTGTAAACTGTTTACTGCCTTTATAGGCCGCTCCGAAAAATTCATTCCCGTCCATAAAATTCATTTTAACCCTGTTAATGCAGGATTTGTGATGTAAAGAGATTATTAGCCCGGGAATATTTGTAAGTACCACAAAGCTAAAAAATTTAGCAAAACAAAAAAATGAATTTTCTTTTCTTATTTCCGTATTCGGATAGGAAAGAAAGGGGTTGTATCTTTCCTTCCATGCAACAACTTTCCCGCACACTTACACCGGCCACTGTGATGGCGCTTGTCGTTGGTGGGGTGATTGGCTCGGGTATTTTCATGAAGCCGGCTGTTATGCTTTTGCAACTGGGCTCTCCTTTGTTGTTGATACTGGTATGGGTGCTTGCAGGACTGATTACGCTTTGTGGTGCGCTCACCAATGCGGAGGCGGCAGCTATGTTTCCGGAAACAGGTGGGCAGTATGTTTTTTTTCAACGTATGTACGGAAATGGTTTTGCGTTTTTATATGGCTGGTCAGCCTTCGCTGTTTTTAATACAGCAGGCAACGCTTCCATTGCGTGGGTCTGCAGCAGTTATGCCAATTATTTTCTGCATCTCCCTTCACTAGACGTTGCAACTGAAATGAAATGGGGGTTTCACCTGCCGATGATTGGAACGGTTTATCCTTTAAAGGAGCTGCCCGTTAAACTGCTTACTATCTTTCTGATAATCTTGTTTACACTCATTAACCGCAGAAGTGTGCAATGGGGTGGAGGAATTCAAAGATGGCTTACTGTCATTAAGCTGCTTGCTATCTTCGGACTCATCACAGGAATTTTTTTTTCAGGGAAGGGGCAGCTTAGTCATTTTTCAGGATCCTTGTCGAATGCGCCTTCAGGCTGGATGCTTTTCCCCGCTTTTATGGCAGCGATGTCGGGTGCCTTCTGGGCTTATGACGGGTGGAACAATATTACATTCATAGCAGGTGAGATTCGAGAACCGCAAAGAACGATTCCGCGCAGTCTTGCAGCTGGACTAAGCATCTGCATCATTGTGTATGTATTGCTCAATCTGAGTTACGTCCTTTCTTTATCTCCGGAAAAAATGTCGGGGTCAGCTTTCATTGCGGCAGACGCAGCAGCATCAGTATGGGGAATGTTCGGTGCGGCACTCATTGTGATGATGGTGGTTGCCTCAACGCTTGGTACAGCCAATGCCAATGTGCTGGCAACGGCACGTGTCACTTTTGCAATGGGGAAAGAAAGCAGCTGGCTTGCATCGGCAGGGAAAGTGCATCCCCGTTTTCAGACACCTTCAAATGCACTGGTACTAAATGCGGTGTGGTCCTGCGTTCTTATTTTCAGCGGCTCTTTTGATACGCTTACTGATATGCTCATTTTTGTAACCTGGTTTTTTTACGGGATGAGTGCATTGGGATTATTTGTATTAAGATTCCGAATGCCGGATGCGGCACGACCCTATAAAGTAGCAGGCTATCCGTATGTGCCCGGTCTCTTTTTATTGTTTACCTGTTTCTTTCTGGGCACTACTTTTTACAATGATTTGGTACAATACCAAAACGGAACAATTCCTATGATGCATTCTGTACTGGGAATAGTTATTACCGCGGCAGGCTTACCGGTTTATTTTTTTTCCGTTCGCAGAAATAAAAAATAAGCTCTTGTAATTTTCTTTAACTTGATTTTCTGAAAATAAAGGAAACAGGATATTAAAAATCGTCGTTCCTTAGCAACTTAATTGAAAGCAAGCGATTTTTTTACCAAGACACAAATCATTTACAGCTCTAACAGATAACCCGCAACTCGTAACTCATAACCCGTAACTAATAACCAATAACCAATAACCTTTCTGCAATGCACAAAACGAAAATCTTTCTGCTTCTTTTTATATCCCTTTCTTATTTCTCCTTTGCACAGAGCAAATATGATCATCGAGAAGTGTTTCATCCATTCTTTTATCCGCAGCATGGTAATAAGGTTCGAAGTGCAAGCGGAGAGCCGGGTCCGGAATACTGGCAAAACAAAGCCGATTATTCTATTCAGGCAACGCTCGATCTGGTGAATCATCAGGTAACAGGGAGTATGACAATGATATATACCAATAATAGTCCGGACGCCCTTAGCTTTTTATGGTTACAACTCGATCAGAATATTTATAAAAATAATTCTCGTGCTTCAGCCACCACCACTACACAGGGAGGCAGATGGGCAAATGCAGAATATACTGATGGTTATGATGTTAACGGAGTCGTATTGACGATGAATGGAAAAAAACAGGATCCTAAGTCGACGCATATAACAGACACGCGTATGCAGGTTTGGCTGAACGAGCCTTTGAAACCCGGAGGGCAGTTACAGCTATCTATGAGCTATCAGTTTAAGATACCTCAGTATGGAACAGATCGTATGGGCAGACTGAGGCAGAAATATGGATGGGTGTATGAAGTAGCACAGTGGTATCCGCGTATGTGTGTGTATGATGATGTGCTCGGGTGGAACACGAATCCTTATCTCGGCGCAGGCGAGTTTTATCTTGAGTATGGGGATGTGAATTACCAGATTACGGCACCGGCAAACATAATTGTTGTCGGGAGCGGAGAGCTTCTTAATCCTCAGGAATGTTATACAGAAGAACAATTTAAAAGATGGCAGCAGGCAAGGCAAAGTGATCGAACTGTCTTCATTCGTTCAGCATCAGAAGTGAGTAAAGTTTCTTCCCGTCCTAAATCGTCAACAATTACCTGGAAATTCAAATGTGAAAATACGCGGGATGTTGCATGGGCGGCAAGCGCTGCATTTATCATTGATGCTGCTAAAATAAATCTACCATCCGGAAAAACATCTTTAGCGGTGAGTGCATACACCGAAGAAAGTGCTTTTGAAAAAGATGCCAATGACTGGCGTAGATCTACTGAGTATACGAAAGCAAGTGTAGAATTTTACAGCAGATATCTTTTTGAATATCCTTATCCGGCAGCAATAAACGTAGCGGGTGTAGTAGGTGGCATGGAATATCCGGGCATTGTATTCTGTGGTGCCGGTGCTATGGGTTCAGGTCTTTGGGGAGTAACTGATCATGAATTTGGGCATACATGGTTTCCGATGATTGTAGGCAGTAATGAGCGCAAGTATGCATGGATGGACGAAGGGTTTAATACCTTTATCAATTCATTGTCTTCGGAAGCATTTAATAAAGGTGAATACCGCGAACCGATTGAAGTGGGTGGATTTAATGCAAACTGGATCTTCAGTGATAAATCAGATGGTTTGATAAATAGTCCGGACGTGATTCAGCAATCCAACCTGGGCGTAACTGCATATTATAAGCCCGGTATGATGATGAAGGTTTTACGAGAGGAAGTACTGGGTGCCGAAAGGTTTGATGCAGCGCTAAAAGAATATGTCCGCCGCTGGGCATTTAAACATCCTACACCCTGGGACTTTTTTCATACAATGGAGAACGTAGCAGGTGAAGACCTCGGATGGTTCTGGAGAAGCTGGGTGTTTAACACATATAAATTTGATATTGCTGTTGATGCTGTCAGTAAGATTGAAGGCGAGAAAGGGAATGCCTATCTCATTACCTTACAACTAAATGAAAAAATGCCATTACCGGTTAAAGTGACTATAAAGGATGTAAAAGGAAAAAACTATGAAGAGGTATTGCCTGTTGAGGTATGGCAGCGGGGAGGCAATTGGAAATTTCCTGTATCTCTTGATGCGCAAATAGCTGAAGTGGAGGCTGATGCTGATGGTCATTTGCCGGATATCGATCGTACTAACAATGTTTGGAAGAAAAAGTAAAAACAATTTTATTAATCTGTTGACATACTCACAATGAAAATTTGATACCAATGGTGATGAATATTAGGGTATGATAAGCAATCGGTTAAAAAATTATAAAAAAAAGATGTGCAAACAGGTAAAATCATTTTCGGCGATCAGATTTATTTCTTAAAGATAAAGGGACGTCGTGTTGAATATGAAACGGTATACCCTGCCGGACTTGCATATGCTAATGTGTTTTTCATTGTGCCGGCCTACAGATTACAGCGTGGGTATGTGATTGCCGATTTGTTAAATGGCCCAACTTTTGTAGTCGAATCAGATGAGGAGACGAATGAAGTTTTTTTCAGAGCCTTTCATCAGAAATTAAAAGATATTTCCTTGTTGCCTGAAAGTGAATGGATAAATTATTTGCCGAATGCCGTTTCAGAAAATCCTTCCATTTTAGATGAATAAGTATTTAATTTAATAACGAATTTCGTTGTATGCAGCCACTACGTATTACGCTTTTTCAAACTGATTTGCACTGGGAAAATCCGGAGGCAAACAGAGAAATGCTGGAACAAAAAATCCGCAATCTGGACAAGCAGGGACAAGTAGTACTTCTTCCTGAAATGTTTACTTCAGGATTTTCTATGCGACCCGAACTGGTTGCAGAAGAAGCCGAGGGGCCCACATTTCAATGGATGAAAAAACTTGCTGCGGAAAAAAAGATGGTGTTATGCGGGAGTATGGCGATAAAAGAAAATGTTGAATCAGATTCGTCAATACCACCACGTTATTTCAATCGCCTTATATGGATGCTGCCAAACGGGCATTATGGCACCTACAACAAACGACATCTTTTTGCCTATGCAGGAGAAACTGATCATTATACTCCGGGCGACCGCCGTTTGATTGCTTCGGTGAATGGATGGCGCATCAATCTTCAGATCTGTTATGACCTCCGGTTTCCTGTCTGGGCCAGACAATCAACTACACATGAAGAACAACAGAAGGGTCAAGCCGAGTATGATGTTCTGGTTTACCTCGCTAACTGGCCCGAGCGTCGTATTCAGGCATGGCGTTCTTTGTTAATCGCACGTGCGATAGAAAACCAGTCTTATGTTATCGGGGTAAACCGTGTCGGGAACGACGGCAACGGCATCTATCATTCAGGTAACAGCATGGTGGTAGATCCGTTAGGGGAAGTAGTTTATGAGAAAGCAAACGAGGAGGATATAACTACAGTCGAGTTATCATACGAACAGTTACAGGAAGTTCGTACGCGTTTACCATTTCTTAAAGATGGCGACAACTTCTCACTTTTTGTCTGAAGAAAGAATTAATTCAATCGCCTTTTTCATTTTCGGATCTTCATTCTTTCTTACATCTTCGTAACTCGGTTTTACTTCAATATCAGGAGTAACACCTCTGCCGTCGAACGGAAGATGATGATTATTCACAATGCGATATAATGGAAGTCGAACCCTGATGCCGGTATTTGGTAAAACGATATCGGGTATAAATCCTCCGTTATTTCCATACCAGCCACCGCCCGACTCTTCCCCAACTATGTGAACATTTGATTCTCCTTTTACAGAGGAGAGAAACATGGATGTGGCAGAAAAAGAATATCCTCCTGTCAATATGTATACATCTCCGCTAAATCTATTTCGGTGGGGAGCATACTCAAGTTCTTGGAAATATCGAAAACGATAACCGCCTCCTTCTTTTTTCTTACTCAAAAGGAGCATTCCAATATTTGTTACAAATCTTTTGGTAATTCTTCCTTTCCCATTTATTTTTCGATGTGGTGAAACGATTGAATCGGCAAATCTGAAGGGCTCCCGGTGAATCATTTTGGAGAGTAACAGAGAAGAACGGATCAGCCCTCCGCCGTTGATACGTAAATCAAGAATAAGAGCAGGGACTCTTTCTTTCTTTAATTTTTTAAAACTCCTTTTGATAAACCCCCTTTTTAGTTCATTCGAGAATGTATTGATTCTAAGCACAGCATATCTTTCTTTTGAATCAATCATCAGACTTCTGTAAGTTGATTTTGGAGTTCTTCTTTTAGGCCTTAGTCTTGATTTTTGGGTTTTCCCTGGCGGTTTTATCAATGAAAGTGTGTCGCCGGCCTTGTTGTAAACACTTCTTCTGATGGAGCCCTTTGTTCCGTCGTGATTTTTATATACAATTTCGTAGATGCTGTCATTCGGGAAAAGATTATTGTAAAATCTTGAAAAAAGGTTGCTTAGATTCTGATCGCTGAACCCACGTGAATATCCGTCTATCGGAATTAAGGTAGAAAGGGTGTCAATTAATTTTTTTGATGAATATTGATTGATAGACAAGATCTCTATTCCTCTTGTTAAGATTGAGTCGGTTCTATACAGGTTAGATGTAATCAGCAATGTTGAGTCATCCATCACTTTTAGTCCCAATGGAAATCCCTGTGGTGGTTGCCACAACATATACCAGCTGTGTTTTTTTGAGGGCCTTACACTAGTATGTCCGCATCGTATTACTCCAACTGTTTGATTAAGAAGATTACGGAATATAGTTTCTGTTAACGGGGTATCTATTTTCCTGTTAAGGTTAATAAAAGCACTGTCTATTTCACCGGGGGTTGCATACCAGTATAAAGAAGGATGGTTTTTTCGGAGAAGGGTTTCCAATGTATGTGCGTCTTCTTTCAGCTGCTCAACAGGGTATGTTTTTTGGGGTGAATAGGATGCGCTGCCTGCCGGGGCACAGGATTGCAGAAAACCTATTCCTATTATTAAAATCAGAATACTATTTAGGCGTCTCATCTTGCTTATTTAGAGAAAGCATTCCATCCTTGTGCTGTAAGTGGGTGTTTATTACCGCCTCTGCTTATGAGGTTGGCGCCTTCTGATGCGTTGGTGACATAGCCAATGACATGGATGCCTTCTACGTCTTTGATTTTTTCATAATCGGCCTGTGCAATGGTAAACAATAATTCATAATCTTCACCACCGCTGAGTGCGCAAGCAGTTGGATCGATCTCAAGCTTATAGGCAAATTCCTTTGTTTCATCATGTACAGGAATCTTGTCTTCGTATACAACGGCGCCTACTTCACTTTGTTTACAGATATGAAGGATTTCACTGCTAAGACCGTCACTGATGTCCATCATACTCGTTGGTTGAAGTGAAACTTTTTCAAAAAATTCAATCACATCTTTTCTAGCTTCAGGTTTTAAAAGTCTGCCCAAGATATAATCTCTGTTCTCAAGATCAGGTTGTACGCCTTTTGTCTCCAGATAGATTTGTTTTTCTCTTTCAAGAAGCAATAAACCAAGGTAAGCGCCACCCAGGTATCCGCTCACACAAATCAGATCATTTACATTCGCCGTGTTACGACGAACGTATTTGTCGGGCGCAACCTCTCCGATCGCTGTAACGTTGATGAATAATCCTTTCTGCGAAGAGGTAGTATCGCCACCAACCAAGTCTACTTTGTATTCTCTACATGCAGCATAGATTCCTTCATACAACTCATCCAGAGCTTCCACACTAAAGCGATTGCTAATAGCCAGGCTCACAATAATTTGAGTCGGCTGAGCATTCATCGCATAAATATCACTCAGGTTTACTACCACGCTTTTATAGCCAAGGTGTTTAAGGGGGGTGTACATTAAATCAAAATGAACACCCTCTACCAATAAGTCGGTGGTAATGACTGTTTGCTTCCCAAAATGATCAATAATGGCCGCATCATCACCCACACCTACAATAGAAGAGGCGTTGTGGAATTCAATATTTTTAGTGAGATGTTCAATGAGCCCGAATTCTCCCAGGCTCGAAATTTCTGTACGTTCTTCTGACATGGGCCAAAATTACATGTTCTCATGAGAAGCTGACGAAATACATAAGGATCTCCGGAAATCGAATACATTTGCGCAGCAAATAACTATGCAGGTATATTCTGAAAAATATGAAGCAGTCATCGGGCTGGAGGTGCACGCCCAGCTTTCTACTGAAAGTAAATTGTTTGCCGCAGATGCAACGGCTTTCGCTGCTTCTCCCAATACGCAAATAAGCCCTGTCACCCTTGCTCACCCGGGCTCCCTGCCCAAAATGAACAAAAAAGCAATCGAGCTTGCGGTAAAGATGGGACTTGCCTGCCAATGTGAAATTGAAAAAGTAAATCTCTTTGCAAGAAAACATTATTTCTACCCTGATCTGCCAAAGGGTTATCAGCTTTCTCAACATACTACTCCGATCTGTAAGGGTGGGTTGGTGAAAATAAATACATCTTCAGGTTCAAGATCTGTTCGGTTAAATCGCATTCACATCGAGGAAGATGCCGGAAAGAGTATTCATGACCGTTATGATGAATATACTGCAATCGACTATAATCGTGCCGGTGTACCATTAATCGAAATAGTAAGTGAGCCTGACATGCATACCGGAGAGGAAGCTGCTGCTTATCTCACTGCCATTCGTCAATTGGTGCGTGCGCTTGAGGTGTGCGACGGCAATATGGAAGAAGGCAGTCTTCGTTGTGATGCCAATATTTCTATCAGACTTAAAGGAGATAAAACACTTGGCACCAAGGTGGAGGTAAAAAACCTCAATTCAATTCGTTTTCTGCGCAAAGCGATCGACCACGAGGTGTATCGTATGATCGAATTAAAAGAGAAAGGAGAAGAAATTCTTCAGCAAACAAGAAGTTTTGACGCTTCCTCCGAAACAACCTTCAGTATCCGTACAAAAGAAGATGCAGACGATTACCGTTATTTTGCAGACCCTGATCTGCCTCCTTTTGTTGTGACTGATGAAATGATCGAATCTATAAGAAAAGGCTTGCCCGAATTGCCGGAACAACGCAAAGAGCGATTAATACGTGAATATGCTTTAAGTGAATATGATGCACTTCAGCTCACGGAAGATGAAGCAATTACTGCTTATTTTGAATCTGCAGCAGCTATTTCTACATCTTATAAAACAATTGCTAACTGGGTAATTGGTCCTGTAAGAACAGCTTTTTTAGAAACAGATAGCAAAGAATTAAAGATCTCTCCAGTGCGACTAATCGATCTAATTCAGATCATAGAAAATGGAACTATTAGTCACACCGCAGCTGTTCAGCAATTATTCCCTGCATTGCTTCAGCATCCAAAGAAAGATCCAACTCAGCTTGCGGAAGAATTAAATCTCATTCAGGAAAGGGATACAGCGACCTTACAACAAATTATTGATGAAGTTCTATCTGCCTTTTCTGCAAAAGTGATTGAATATAAAAAAGGAAAGAAAGGGTTGATCGGATTATTCACCGGAGAAGTCATGAAAAAATCAGGAGGCAAGGCTGATCCGAAAATAGTACAGCAGTTATTACAAGAATCTCTTCAGAAAATTTAATATAACACATGGAACATAAAAAAAACCCGGCTGAAAAGCCGGGTTTTTTATTGGCACAAACAATGGTTATTGCTTGATGATTTTTGAAATCACTGTTTGCTTTTCTCTGTTCATAACTTTCATCAGATATAGTCCTTTTGGTAAATCAGTCAGATCCATTTGCAATACACCCTCACTGGTTCTTGCTGATTTCAGCAGTAATCCGCTGATGGTATAGATGCCCACTTCAGTGGATCCCTTGTATCCATTCAGCGTGATATTCAGTTTGTTTTTGAACGGATTCGGATACGCGACAACAATACCGGAGCCATCTGCAACCATAGAAGTAATAATTTCATCTCTGGCGGCTGTTCCTAGCTGTACCCTAACAGTATAGCAGGATGTTGAATTAAATGTGCTGGAATTTGTCGCATACACTCTTGCAAAATAAGTACCTGCTGCAGCGGTGTAATTGATTGTTTCATTCGTTGTGCCTGAATTAGCCGATGTCACCAAAACAGTGCCAGCACTATTTACAAGTCTTAAGTTGTAGTTAGCCGGAAGTGTAGTAAGTGACAAGGTAATTGTTCCGCCTGTTGTAATTACAAATCTGTAATGATCTACGTCGTTCGAGCTTTCAATTTGAGCAGTTACGTTTGTATTAAAAGGAATTGTTGCAGCCCCTGACGTGGTATTGTTTGTTGTATTGTCCAGTGTACTGCGACAGGTTGTTACCGTGGTCACATTTGCTCGTATTGTATAACAAGTACTGCTACTCGCACCATTATAGCCAATCACTCTGATGTAATAAGTACCCGCAGCCTGGTTTGTCAACGAAACGGTTTCGTTGGCCGTTGTGGATGTGCCAGCTCCGATTTGTGTGCCGGCACTGTTATAAATATTCAGATCAAAATCAACGCCGGAAGGTCCGGTAAGAACATAACTGATGTTGCTTGTCGCGGTTGTAGTGATTTTGAAAAAGTCAATATCACCACTGCTTGCAATGGCAGCGGAATTATCTATTCCGGCACTAATGGTAGCGGCAGCAGCCAATGTTTCATTCGGCTCAAATGCGGAGGTACAGGCCGGAGCCGTTGCCGTGGTAAACTGTGCTGAAGCAAAATTGCTTGTTCCGTTTGTTCCGCAATTCGTTCTTACTCTGTAATCATACAACGAAGCGGATGTTAATCCGGATAAGGTAACAGAGGTAGATGTTGTGGAAGCAGTAGCAACAATCCACGTGGCCGATGAGTTAAGCTTGTAATCAACTGCATAATTCACTGCTCCGATTACAGCAGTCCAGCTAACGACTGCACCGGAGGATGTGATTGAACTAGCGATTAATCCGGTCGGTGCATTACAAATCGGGGTTGCAGTTGTCGTAAATTGAGCTGTTGTGGCTGTTGTTGTACCTGAGGGACAAGTAGCACTTACTCTCCAGTCATACAAAGTAGACGCGGTCAGTCCGCTTATAATTGCCGAAGTACTTGTTTGAGCAGTTGACAAACTTGTCCAGTTTACATCAGTATTAAGCTTATAATCTACTGCGTAACTCACTGCACCATTCACCGCTGTCCAGTTAACGGTTGCAGACGTAGAACTTGGTGTAGCATTCAAGCCGGTTGGTGCCACACAGACAACCTGCGTAGTAAACTGTGCAGTTGCAAGTGCACTTGAACCTGATGAACAGGTACTGCTTACTCTCCAGTCATAAAGGCTTCCTGCATTTAATCCGGTAAGATTGAGTGAGGTAGCTGTAGTTCCTGTAGCAGCATTGATCCAAGTAGCGGAGGAATTCAACTTGTAGTCTACTGTATAGCTAAGGGCTCCACTCACTGCAGTCCAATTGATAGTCGCACTGTTTGTGGTAATAGAGCTGCTTGTCAATCCGGTTGGCGTCTGACAGGATGAACCCGCTGTGATGGTGAAATTTGCATTGCTGATATCAAAGAAGATGTTTCCTACGGCTTCTATTTTAATTCTTGCTGTAGTAGTTGGTGTGTTTGGAATTACAACAGCTTGTGATCCATCATTTGGCGTACTGCTTGCAAGCACCGTAGGGAAGGTTTGCCCTCCGTCTGTGCTCAATGAAATTTTAACGTTGGTGCAG
>Ga0315906_10005154_pt1 | contig 16533 bp, 16 predicted proteins | sample LakEriMetagenome_4_FD_203526 | JGI IMG/M metagenome (GOLD analysis project Ga0315906, IMG submission 203526) | Freshwater fungal communities from buoy surface, Lake Erie, Ohio, United States - Buoy 2 MA122 | ecosystem: Environmental > Aquatic > Freshwater > Lake > Lake biofilm | place: USA...
TTTCCGCTCTTCTGGCTCAAGAAGGCCGTGATGATCTCAGTCTTCGCGTAGCTGTCCAACCTGGAGGTTGCTCAGGTCTGCGTTACCAACTTTATTTTGATGATCGCGCTCTTGATGGTGACTCAGTTGTCGAATTCGGAACCGTAAAGGTTGTCACCGACAAGATGAGCACGCCTTACTTGATGGGTGCGACGATTGATTTTGTCGACACAATTGCTAAGCAGGGATTCACGATTGATAATCCCAATGCCCAGGGCTCATGCGCTTGCGGCGATTCCTTTAACTAAAGATTCAACGCCCTCGCGGCTATGTTCTGGCTTGAGGGTAATTCGTAGGTTTCCATCGGTCGGCATTCCTAGCGCTGTAAGCACATGACTTGGCTCCAGTGCTCCTGCACCACAAGCCGATCCTGCATCAATCAGGAATCCTTGCGTTTCAACTTTGCGTAGGACTTCCTCGGCGATGACATTGGGAATTGCAAGCGCGATATAACGCGGATCTGACTTTGATGGATCGCCTGCAACAATCGCATGAGGCAGGAGTCTCTTGATCAAGTCTCGCACCGTGGCATTGAGTTCCTTGAGATGTGCCAAGTTTTCTTGACTCGTCTTTATCCAATTCTCTAGAGCAACCGCAGTAGCAAGCAGTAAGGGTTTTGAAAATGAACCGAATACTCGGCGATTATCGATCTGTGGGCCAGGGTTACGCCATCGTGATGTTTGAGAGATTCCAATAATTGCTAAACCCTGTGGTCCAGCAAAACTACGGGGATCCCACAGCGCGCTATCCCAGCGTTCTGGCAATCGATTGAGCGGATAACTTGCAGTCATATCGGCAAAGATCAAGCTATCTGAAACATTGGTTGGTGATTTTTGTATGACTCCCGTCTCGCGGTTGGTGGCTTGCCACGAAAGAATTGATGATGGATCTTCCTCGATCACAGAGAAGTCAACGCTGCCATCAGTTGTAGGCTGCAAAACTTTCACCATGCCACCCCGAACGGAGTGGCTGCGAGCGAATGCATGCACGACCTGACGATCAATCTGGGAATGAATAAATGGTCGACCTGAGTCCTGCATCAATCCGCCGAGCGCGGTTTGAAAACCAAAACCGAGCTCCCCAACAAACTCTAATTCCGTGAGTTGCAGACCTAGGTTGCTGGCGATTATTTCTTTGGCAGCGCCCACCATATTGCGAAGATGGGCAGACTGCTGATGAAGTTTTGTGGGGTCTGGCCAACCTATGGCGAAGAAGTGAGCGAGCAAATCTGAGGCAGCAGGATGTAATGGAAGATCACTCTGAAAGTCCTGGGATGCATTTCCCTGCGCTGTGATAGGGGACACCCTTGGAACGCTACCTGCTAATGGGCGTAGATGCGAGGTGCGACTATCCTTGACCCATGCTTCGCCGCTTATCGGTCTTTTCGCTTCTGGGATCCACCACTCTGTTGGCGGGCTGCTCAAATCAAGAGGTTACCGGCGTTGGTTATCGCGGTAACGTCTCTAGCGTCAATGAATCCTCCTTCCAGCTCTGGCAAGGCGCGTGGTTAACCGCAGCCATCGTCGGTGCATTTACCCTCATATTGATTCTTTGGCCGCCGATCTTTCATCGCAAGAAAAACGATGCGCCATTCCCAAAGCAATTTCAATACAACATCCCAGCAGAGATTGCCTACACAGTGATTCCTTTTATTATCGTTGCAGTTCTTTTTGGCTACACCGCCAAGGCTGAGAGCGAAATCGTTGCGGTATCACCAGCATCCTCGACCGAAGTACACGATGTAACCGTCAATGGAATTCAATGGTCGTGGCAATTCACCTATGAAGAAGCTGGCCCTGGCTCAACAGTGACTGGTACTCCGGCACAACCGCCTACTTTGTATATGCCGTTGGGCGAAACTGTTCGATTCACCTTCACTGCCTCGGATGTTATTCATTCATTCTGGGTTCCCGACTTCATGATTCAGATGCAGAACATCCCTGGCGTAACAAATCAGTTGGAGTTCACTGCAAATGAATTAGGTGAGTTCCGCGGATTCTGCAATATTCTCTGTGGACGCCAGCACTCACAGATGCGCTTTACCGTCAAAGTTGTGACTCCATCCGAATACGACGCCTATATCCAATCGCTGAAAGTTGGTGCTAACGCATGACAACCTATGCAACTCGTCCTACCTTGGATGAAGCTCCTTCGCAGGCTCCGACCCGCACAAGTAAAGGGCGTCTAGCGGTCAAGATTCTGACGAGCACGGACCACAAAACGATTGGTTACCTCTATTTGGTGACCTCATTTGCGTGGTTCCTTATCGGAGGCATTTTGGCGCTCTTAATTCGCGCTGAATTAACTCGCCCCGGCATGCAGTTCTTAAGCTCTGAGCAGTACAACCAGGTTTTCACAATGCACGGCACCATCATGTTGCTGATGTTTGCAACACCACTCTTTGTTGGTTTTGCCAACGTAATCATGCCGCTGCAAATTGGTGCTGCAGATGTCGCTTTCCCTCGTATGAATATGCTCTCTTATTGGCTCTACTTGTTCGGTGGAATCGTCGCATTTGCTGGTTTCTTGAGCCCTGGTGGAGCGGCCTCCTTTGGATGGACGGCATACGCGCCGCTATCGAACAATATTTACTCACCCGGAATCGGTGCAGATCTCTGGATCATGGGACTTGCCGTCAGCGGTCTGGGAACAATTCTTGGTGGCGTCAATTTCATTACAACTATTTTCACAATGCGCGCTCCTGGAATGACCATGTTCCGCATGTCGATCTTCTCCTGGAACGTTCTCCTCACATCAATTTTGGTAATCATTGCATTCCCACCTCTGGCCGCGGCGCTCTTAGGGCTCGAATCTGATCGCCTCTTTGGTTCGCAAGTTTTTGATCCTGCCAATGGTGGAGCGATGCTGTGGCAACATCTCTTCTGGTTCTTTGGTCACCCTGAGGTTTATATTCTTGCTCTTCCATTCTTTGGAATTGCCAGCGAAATCCTTCCAGTCTTCTCACGCAAACCAATTTTCGGTTATAAAGGATTGATTGCTGCAACAATTGCGATTGCTGCACTCTCGGTTGCGGTATGGGCACACCATATGTACACCTCCGGCCAAGTTCTGCTCCCATTCTTCTCTTTCATGACCTTCTTGATTGCAGTTCCTACCGGTGTGAAGTTCTTCAATTGGATCGGAACGATGTGGCGAGGCTCCATAACCTTTGAGACTCCGATGATCTGGGTCCTTGGATTCTTGATTACCTTCCTACTTGGTGGACTCACTGGCGTGATTTTGGCTAGCCCACCGCTTGATTTTGCTGTCTCTGCTTCCTATTTCGTGGTGGCGCACTTCCATTATGTTCTCTTCGGAACAGTCGTGTTCGCAATGTTTGCTGGCTTCTATTTCTGGTGGCCAAAGATGACCGGACGAATGCTCAACGAGACACTTGGAAAGATTCACTTCTGGACCCTTTTCATCGGTTTCCACACAACATTCTTGATTCAGCATTGGTTGGGAATTAAAGGCTTCCCACGTCGTTATGCCGATTACCTGGCGACCGATGGCTTCACAACGATGAACATGATCTCAACCGTGGGATCAACCTTGCTTGCGTTGTCGATGATTCCCTTTGCCATTAACGTCTGGATCTCTCGTAAGTCACCTAAGGTCACCTCAGATGATCCATGGGGTTACGGTGCATCTCTCGAGTGGGCAACATCCTGTCCACCTCCTCGCCATAACTTCTACCGTATGCCTGAGATTCGTTCAGAGCGTCCAGCATTCGATCTTCACCATCCACATGTTTCTAAGATCGAAGGACACTAAGCGATATGAAGCTGGGCTACCGTCTCTTTCTCTTCCTCTTTGCTTTCTACATGCTTGTGGGAGTCGTCTACTGGCAACTGGGTGGTGAGCCGCTGGGTATTACTGCGATCTTTTTGAGCGCAGGTCTTGCTCTCATCATCGGTTATTACTTCTGGTTCCTCAATCGTCGCACCGGGGGAGTTCTTCCAGAAGATAATCCTGATGCGCTCATTTCAGATGGCGCTGGAGAATTAGGTTTTTACAGTCCACATTCTTGGTGGCCACTTCCAGTCGGACTTGCTGCAACTGCAGCTGGCGTGGGCTTAATTATTGGCTGGTGGCTAACATTAATCGCGGTTGGCGCACTCATTATCTCTGTGATGGGTTTTGTACTCGAATACGAACGTCCATCGAACTCGCCTTACGGCGCAGATCCGCACCACCAATACTCGCCTTAGAAAGGCAATCCATATGGAACTCCGGGCCGACATTGTTGAGACGGGACATAAGAAGAAGAAATCTGCCTCCATCATTATCAATGCGCCCATCTCGACAATCTTCAACCTGCTTGCCGATCCCCAGATGCACCCAGTTATTGATGGAAGTCATTCGGTGAAGTCGGTCATTAATGGACCTGCGAGACTTACGCTTGGCTCTAAATTCAGCATGAATATGAAGATTGGCGTGAAATACCGCATCACTAATCGGGTAGTCGAGTTTGAAGAAGGAAAGTTGATTGCGTGGCGCCACCTAGGTCGGTGGATCTGGCGCTATGAACTTAAAGAAATCACGCCCACGCAAACCGTCGTCACCGAAACTTTTGACGCCACTAAGTCTCCCTTTAGTTGGTGGCTGGAAGCTCGCAAGGCTTACCCATTCACACAGATTGCGATAGCGAAAACGCTGGTACGCCTAAAGAAGTATTGCGAAAAATCCACCGATTAGTGGTGGTCTTCAATCTCCAGCATTTCCTTCGGGCTTGGCTTAGCGACTTGCTCGCTGTGAGCTCGAGATAGACGAGCCTGAAGCTTGGCCTTTGCACCTTTAGGGTTTCGTACGCCGTTCTCGTCGGCAGCCACAGGTTCGATAGCAGCAGGCTGCTCGTGTTGAGTAAGTGTAAAGAGCTTCTCCTGGGAAAGTGGTTCGTGGACCTCAATGAATTCTCCATGCGGCAACATGACGAGGCGTCCAGTTTCGCGACCGTGGAGAACTAACTCGCGATCGGCGCGCTGCAGCGAGAGACAGATGCGCTTAGTGATTACGAATACAAGTGGCGGCAGCACGATGACTCCGATACGTGAAAACCACATGATTTGATTAATTGATAAATCAAAGTGAGTTGCCAGCAAATCATTTCCACCGTTGATCAAAGTGACCAACATAAAGGTGATTGACATTGCGCCAAGTGCGGTGCGATTGGGGGCATTGCGCGGACGATCCAAGATGTGATGTTCGCGCTTATCGCCAGTCATCCAACTTTCAATAAATGGATAGAGCGCCATACCGGTGAAGATGATTCCCGGAATGATTAATCCAGGTATGAGGATGTTCCAAGAAATGGTGTAACCGAAAGCATGTGTCTCAATAGGCGGAGCCATGCGCACTAATCCATCGAGCCAGCCCATGTACCAGTCAGGTTGTGAGCCTGCGCCAATCTGACCTGGGTTGTACGGACCATAAATCCACACTGGGTTTATAGAGGCAACGGCGCCGAGGAATGCTGTTACTCCAAAGACGATGAAGAAGAATCCGCCAGCTTTTGCCATATAAACCGGCATCAATGGATAGCCAACAACGTTCTTCTCAGTGCGACCAGGACCAGGATATTGAGTGTGCTTCTGGTACCAGACCAACATCAAGTGAGCAGTAATCAGAGCTAAGAAGATTCCCGGGATCAGCAGGATGTGGACTGTGTAGATGCGTTGGATAAACATCTCACCGGGGAAAGCTCCACCGAAAATAAAGTACGAAAGATAAGAACCCACAACAGGTATCGCCTGAATAATCGCTTCTGCGATTCGAATTCCAGTACCTGAGAGCAAGTCATCAGGAAGTGAGTAACCCAAGAAACCTTCAACAATTCCGAGTGTGAGAAGTCCGACGCCGATAATCCAGTTGAATTCACGTGGCTTACGGAAAGCGCCGGTAAAAAAGACGCGCATCAAGTGGGCAACCATTGCAGCCATGAAAATCAGAGCCGCCCAGTGATGGATCTGGCGCATCAGTAGACCACCGCGGACATCGAATGAGATATGAAGTGTGGATGCGTACGCAGCAGACATCTTCAAACCTGAAAGCGGTTCGTAGGAACCTTCGTACTCAACCTCACGCATTGAGGGGTCAAACCAGAAAGTTAGAAAAGTTCCAGAGAGCAACAAGATAATAAAAGAGTAGAGAACAATTTCGCCGAGCATGAATGACCAGTGATCAGGGAAGACTTTTGTAAGAGTCTTCTTCAACCATTTGGCGGAGCCAGTGCGCTCATCTACATAATTTGCTACTTGTCCTGCTACGCGTTCACGTGCGCTCACTTGGAATCACGCCCCCAAAAACTTGGTCCTACTGCTTCGTTGAACGGCGCTTTCGCCACAAGGTAACCCTCGTTATCAACGGTAATAGGTAATTGTGGCAGTGGTCGGGCTGCTGGTCCAAAGATAACTTTTGCGGCACGAGTCACATCGAATGTTGATTGGTGACATGGGCAGAGAAGGTGCTTTGTGGTTTGCTCATAGAGAGCTACAGCACAACCCATATGAGAACAGATCTTGGAGAAGGCGATGATGCCCTCGTAGGTCCACGACAATCTCTCGGGATCTAAATTGAACTCTTCAGGGCGAATTCGGATGAGTAGAAGTGAATCTTGGGCAATATCATCAAGATGACGTTCTTTATTCGGTGGAAACTCAGGCTGAACTTGGACAACGCCACCAACCTCTAAATCTGAAGGCTTGATGGGGCGATCACCGGGATCGGTAACTAGGCGAGTGCCAGCCTTCCAATTCGTTTCATTGAGGTCATTGCCTGGAAGCGGTCCGAGATCACGGAGTAGAAGTATGGGGGAGATACCTACCAAGCCGAGCGCAAGTCCCATGGTCCGCTTGATGAATGGTCTGCGACCCAAACCTGCTTCTGCCGAACGCTCTTTTACGGTTGCGACGAAAGCTTCACGATCTTCATTTTTGGAACGTTGCTCTTTACGGTGATCAATAACTTCATGATCGGGCATAAGTGTCTTGGCCCAGTGAACAGCGGCCATTCCAATAAAGAAGAGCGCCATTGCAAGACCAAGGCCCAAGAAGAGCTGATGAGCATTGGTATTACCCATAACTGGTACGAAAACAAAGAGGTCTTCATCAATACCTACATATGCGTAAACGAAAAGGAGAGTTCCTACAACAGAAAGTAGAAAGAGAATTCCGACTTGGCGCTCTGCTCTCTGTGCCGCGCGAGGATCCACGTCGGCTTTGCGATGGACATGTTCTGGAAGTCCAGGATCTGCTAGCGGAGCAAGTTCTTTGCCAGTGTTCTCTGTAGTCATTTTTTATCGCGCCTTCGTCGTGAGCCAGACAGCAATTCCAATGAGCAAACCAAGTCCAAGAGTCCAAGCGAGCAAGCCTTCGGTTACTGGGCCGACACGACCGAGTGCAGCACCACCAAGTGCTGGTTCGTTCTCCGCATGTTTAATCCACTTGATAACAGAGAGCTTCTCTTGTGGAGTAAGAGTTGTATCAGCAAAGACTGGCATTGCCTGAGGTCCAGTCAACATTGCTTCATAAATGTGACGGGGTTCGACGCCCATGACAGTCGGTGCGTACTTGCCTTGAGTTAATGCGCCACCTTGACCTGCGAGGTTATGGCACATCGCGCAATTGTTACGGAAGAGCTCTCCACCCTCGGCGGTATCGCCACTTCGTTCCCATGCCAATTCTTCATTAGTGACTGCAGCCGGTCCGGGTGCAAGAGAGGCAACATAAGCTGCAAGAGCTGCGGTTTCCTCTTCAGTGTAGAGCGGTTCTTTTCGCATGGCTTGTTGACTCATGTCAGCCATAGGCATACGTCCAGTTGCAACCTGGAAATCTACCGATGCGCCGCCAACTCCAATTAATGAAGGTGCGATTCCAGCGCCTTCTGCATTGAGCCCATGGCACGAGGAGCATCCGCGAGCAAAGATCTCTTTACCTTCTGCAATCAAAGTTGCTTTATCCGACGATGAGAGTGCGACGTTCTCTGAAGCTGCTTGCGCGACGCTGTATCCAAAGCCAACGAAAAGCAGTCCAATAAGGAGCAAAAAAGGACCGGCAAATCTATGGCGACGATACTTCGAAATAAATTTCATCTCACGCTCCGTTTATTGCACCAAGTAAATTGCAGAGAAGAGAGCAATCCAGACGATATCTACGAAGTGCCAGTAGTACGACACGACAATTGCCGTGGTTGCCTGCGAATGTCCGAAACGTCTTGCCTTAGAAACTCGAATCATGACGATTAAGAATGCGATCAAACCGCCCGTGACATGAAGACCGTGGAAGCCAGTCGCCAGGTAAAAGACGGAACCGTAAGGTGAGGAGGAGATCGTTAGTCCCTCATGAACCAGTTCGGCATATTCGAAGACCTGTCCGCCGATGAAGAATGCTCCCATCGCAAAGGTAAGAGCGAACCACTCACGCATGCCCCATTTGGAAAGTTGCCAGAGCGAACCAGTGCGGGCATTTTGAAAACGTTCAGCTGCAAAGACACCAAATTGACAGGTGACAGATGAGAGAACAAGAACTGTGGTGTTCAATGCCGAGAATGGAATGTTGAGAAATTCAACGCCCTCGGCCCATTTTTCGGGACCTTGAACTGCGCGGGTTGTGAAGTACATTGCGAAGAGCGCCGCGAAGAACATCAACTCACTTGAAAGCCAGACGATTGTTCCAACGGCAACAATGTTGGGTCTATTCAGACGGGGTGGGGTTGCGACCGCGCTACTCATACGGGGCATTATTCCCGAAAAGCCTGGTTTTTCTGCTGCGCATCAAGGTTTGAGAGCCATTACTGCGGTGAAACGCATCACGCGCGCTTTAACCCGAACCTGCCCCTAGAATTGCCACACCATGGCCAGCCAAAACGAGAGTACCGTGCAGATCGCCCTCTATTCTGACGATGCTTCTGTCCGCGAAACGGTCCGTCAAGCGCTGGGATCGCGACTATCGCCGGATCTCTCAGAACACACGATTATTGAATTTGCTACCGCCCCAGCCCTTCGTGGTTATGTTGACTCGGGCAAACGGGTCGATCTCTACATTCTCGATGGTGAATCTGTGCCCGAGGGTGGTCTGGGAGTTGCAAAGCAACTCAAGGACGAGGTTTTCAATTGCGGCGTCGTGATTGTTCTTGTGGGGAGAAAGTCAGATGCCTGGTTGGCGGGATGGTCACGCGCCGAGGGCGTTGTCACTCACCCCATCGATCCGTTTACTTTGGCCACAACCGTCGCCGATATCTTTCGTAAGTCTCGCGTCAACGCCTAATTCTCATGGTCTCTAGTTCTCCATCGTGGGAGCAGATCCTTCAAGAACTCAGTGAAGGCCACGAACTTGGCTCGGTCTCAACGCACTGGGCAATGAATCAGATTCTTAATGGAGATGCAGCGATTGAGGAGATTAAATCTTTTTTACTAGCGCTGCGTGCCAAGGGTGAAACGGCTAATGAAGTTCGCGCGCTCGTTGATTCAATGTATGAACATGCTCAACTCATCAACATTGCCGATCGTGCGGTAGACATAGTTGGTACCGGCGGCGACGGTGCACAAACCATAAACATCTCAACTGCAGCAGCTATCGTCACAACTGCAGCTGGTGCTCGAACAATCAAGCATGGAAATCGCGCCGCAACCTCGAAAAGCGGATCTGCTGATCTTTTGGAGGCGCTGGGCGTCAATATTTCCTTGAATGCTCAAGCAGTAGAAGAGTGTGTGCGAAAAATTGGAATTGGATTCGCATTTGCTCCGGTCTTCCATCCAGCAATGAAGCACGCTGCAGCAGCACGTAAAGAAGTAGGTGTTCCAACCATCTTTAATATTCTCGGCCCACTTGCCAATCCTGCTAAGCCAGTAGCGGTGGCGATTGGCGTAGCTCGAGAAGAACTACTCCCAGTCGTGGCCCAAGTTCTTGCATCTCGGGGATGTGAAGGCTTGATATTCCGAGGTGATGACGGACTTGATGAGATTTCTCTTGGAACAACAACGACGGTTTACATCATCAATAAGGGCGAGATTCGAAAGGAAATCTTTGACCCACGCGAGATTGGGCTAGAGCCTTACAGCATTGAAGAGTTACAAGGTGGTTCAGCAAGCGAGAACGCAGAAATTACTCGAGAAGTCTTTGGTGGACGTACTGGAGCGTATAGGGAAGCGATATTGCTCAATGCCGCAGCAGCAATTGCCGCATTTAAAGCAGACTTTCATCTAGGGATTGAACAACAACTTGCAAATGGATACGTCTACGCCCGACAAGCCATTGATAGTGGAGCTGCTATTCAGTTGCTCGAACGTTGGGTTGATCTATCGAACGAGTTGGCGAAGGCTTCTTTATAACGCAGGGCATCTGAATTTTCGCGAGCTCTTTCGAGGAGATCTCGTGCAGCGCCCGATCCAAACACTGGCAGCGACCATTCACCGTCAATCTCGACGATGCGAATTCCGTCTTGATTGAGATATCTGAGAAGCACTTCTACCTCTTCATGATGTGATGCGGGAAGAATCTCGCCATTGTCAACCACGACGTCGGCAGTAAGAACAAGACTCTCTACGATTTCTCGATAATTCTTAGAACTGCCTTGCGCTGTTCCTGCCAGACGGCCATATCGAATGACAAGAAATTCCCATTGTTGAGGCGCAACCATAAAAGCAGTGACCATATGTGGCACTCGGGTCAAGGAACGAATTCGCTGTCCTCGAGCAGTTCCGCGAACGAAGGCGCTGAGTCGATTGCGGATATCTGCTGCTTCTTCAAATCTCTCTTGTTCTGCAAGGTCTCGCATTCGAAGATTGATTGCAGCAAGGAGAGAAGTTGCGTCATGGTGCAGTGAAACTTGTGTGGTGAGTACGTGTGAGGCGTATGAATCAACTGATTCCTTACCAACACAGGGGGCTCCACAACGCTTCATATCAAAGAGCGCGCAGGGGCTAGCGGACTTCATGGAGTTGAGAGTGATGCGAGGTGTGCATTGACGAATCTGCGTTACTTCATAAATAGCTTCAATTGCTCGGGCCGCCTCGTCGCGTCCATTGAATGGGCCGCACCAACCAACGTCATCCGATAGTCCGCGGTGGCCACGTACTGAAACCAAGCGGGGAAAACTCTCTTCAGTTAGTTTGACCCATACTGCCTTCTCTTGGAATTTAGATCGGCGATTGAAGCGGGGTTGCTTCTCTGCGATTAATCGCAATTCTCGGACTTCAGCTTCGATAATTGTGGGCGTTTCAATAAAATCCAATCGCTCTGCAAGAGAGACCATATCCAAAATACGTTTTCGAGTTTCTGCAGCGGTGAAATAAGAACGGACCCGAGTTCGCAGATTACGAGTGGTTCCGATGTACAGAGGTTCATTCTTCTCGTCACGGAAAATGTAGACGCCAGGTGAATTAGGTAGCCCTTCGGCAAGAAATCGCTTCTTCCTCTGGGAGTCGGTGATGCGATTTGTGAATGACTTGAGATCTTCAAGAGTCGTCACTCCGAACGAACCTAGTCGATCAAGAATTCCGTGAAACACATCGACTGTGGCTCGAGCATCGGAAAGCGCTCGGTGATTGGGATCAGTTTGAGCACCAAAGAAAGCCGCGAGTGTGCCGAGTTTGCAGTTTGGCGCCTCGTCTCGCGTTACGACATATCGCGCGATGCGTGCAGTATCAAGAACTTGAAAGGCGGGCCAAGGAGTTTCGCATCGCGCCGCAGCTGATTTGAGAAAACCGATATCGAAAGGAGCGTTATGTGCAATAAGAACGGTCTCTTGAGGGGAGCCGGAAAATTCTAGGAACGAGAAGAGCGCTTCGCCAATCTTTGGCGCCTCGACAACCATCGCATCGGTGATTCCAGTGAGTACTGTGATGAAGGCAGGAATCGGAAGTTCTGGGTTGATGAGTGTTTGAAACTCGCCGATGATTTCGCCGCCTCGGATTTTGACCGCGCCAATCTCTGTTATTGCATCACTGCTGTGGGAACCGCCGGTGGTCTCAAGATCAACGACAACAAAAGTGGTATCGATCAATGCCCGACCCAGTTCGTCGAATGAGGGCTGCCATGGCGTCGATTTCACAGAGCCAAAGGTAGAGGGGATGAATGACATTTATGTTTAATCTCTTTACTGTTGGCATATGGGTCTAGAAGGCGCACCAGCGGGATGGCTATCTGATTTTCGCGCATCGGGCCGTGGAGAAAAGAAAGAAATTGGCGTCCTTCTGGTTCATGGCTTTACTGGAACTCCAGCATCAATGCGGCCGTGGGCTCAATACCTCAATGACCTTGGTTATACCGTCTCCGTTCCATTGATGCCAGGGCACGGAACTCAGTGGAGCGACTTGAACAATGTGGCATGGAACCAATGGCCGGCCAAAGTACAAGCTGAGCTAGATGAATTGAAAAAGAGCTGTAGGAAAGTTTTTATCTGTGCCCTTTCCATGGGTTGTGGCAATTCGCTCTATGTTGCCGCAAAGAATCAAGGTTCTATCGATGGACTCATTCTGGTCAATCCGATGATCCATATCCCTGGCATACAAATTAAGTTCGTCTATTTCATCTCGCGCTTCCAAAAGAGCCGTGCATCTGTTGGCGATGACATCAAAAAGCCAGGCGTTACCGAATGGGGTTACGACGCGCTGCCGTTACGCGGTGTTGCACAACTCCACAAGTATTTGAAATTGGCGCGCAAAGGTCTTCCCACCATTAAGACCCCGGCATTAGTTTTTCATAGCGTTGATGATCATGTTCTTCCGGTCTCCAACACCGAGATTGTTATGTCTGAACTAGGCTCACCAGACAAGCGAAGGATCGAGTTGGTAAATAGTTATCACGTTGCAACCCTGGATTACGATGCTGACACCATATTTGAAAATTCCCGACTATTCATCGAAGAGAGAAGCGCATGACAACTAATCCATTTTTGCAGCGCTCCGCCTTGGAATATGAGCTGCCACCATTCGCGCAGATCACCGAGGACCACTACCTGGAAGCGTTCTATGCGGGTACTGCTGAACAGGTTCGAGAGATTGATTCGATTCTGAGCCAGAGTGAGATAACTTTCGAAAACACGATAGTTGCCCTGGAAAAGAGCGGACAGATTTTGGGTCGAATGCTGAATGTCTTCTACAACAAATCGTCCAGTGACACTAACGATCGAATCGATGCAATTGAGGCGGAGATCGCCCCAAAACTTGCCGCTCATTCTGATGCGATCCGTCTCAACCCTGCGCTCTTTGGACGAATCCAACATTTAGTTGATACCAAGATTGATTTACCGGCCGAAGATGCTTGGCTTCTGCAGCGCTATTACAAAGATTTTCTGCAAGCCGGGGCTTCCCTTGACGAAGAGGCGCGAAATCGTGTTAAGGCAATCAACGAAGAACTCTCGTCACTTGAGACGCAATTCAGTAAAAACTTGCTGGCCGATACCAATGATTTGGCAGTTTTTGTTGATAGCGTCGAAGAACTTGACGGTCTTAGCGAAAACCAAATCGCAGCCTGTAAAGCGGCCGCAGAAGCTCGTGGCGTCTCCAATAAGTGGATGATCAGCATGGTTAATTTCACAGGGCATCCAGTTTTGAGTTCATTGAAAAACAGAGCTTTGCGTCAGCGAATCATGGAGCACTCACTATCTAAAGGTGCACGTGGAAACATCAACGATACGCGTGAAACTCTCCTTCGGATGGTTGAACTCCGTGCCCAACGCGCCAAACTTTTTGGTCTTAGTTCGCATGCCGAATATGTCTTACGTGAGCAAACCGCAGGACACCCCGATCGTGTCCATGCAATGCTGAGAAAGATTGCCCCTGCTGCAGTTGAAAATGCAGAGCGTGAAGCGAGAGACATTCAAGCTATCATCGACAAAAGTGATCGACACGAACTTCGAAGTTGGGATTGGGATCTATTTACTGAGCAAGTAAGAGCCGAGAAGTACGACCTAGATACGGCGGCAATGAAACCCTATTTTGAGCTAGAGAAAGTTCTCATCGATGGCGTCTTCTTTGCCGCTCAAAAACTTTATGGAATGACTTTCAAAGCGCGACCTGATCTTGTGACCTATCATCCCGAGGCGCGTGCATTTGAGGTATTCAATGAAGATGGCTCTGCAATTGGTCTTTACATTGGAGATTTCTATACTCGAGATTCTAAACGCGGTGGCGCATGGATGAACACGCTCGTGGATCAAAACCATCTCTTGGGTCAATATCCCGTTGTCGTCAATAACATGAATATTCCCAAGCCTCCAGCAGGACAGCCAACACTTCTGACTTACGATGAAACGACCACCTTGTTCCACGAATTTGGCCATGCGATACATGGATTGCTTTCAAATGTTAAGTATCCGCGATTTTCGGGAACGAGCGTTCAGCGTGACTTTGTTGAGTTCCCATCTCAGGTTAATGAGATGTGGATACTCTGGCCGGAAGTACTTGATAACTATGCGCGTCATCATGAAACAGGGGAGCGCTTACCGCAGAGCTGGGTTGATAAATTGCATGAGTCTTCAACCTTCAATGAGGGCCATGCCACCACGAGCTACCTTGCTGCCGCCATTTTGGATCTTGCATGGCACTCACTCGCTACTACAGATGGAATCTCCAGTGTTGAAGATTTCGAAAGCGCGGCGATCAAAGACTATGGTCTTGATTTTGCTCCAGTGCCAACACGTTACCGCTCAACATATTTTTCACATATCTTCGCCGGTGGCTATTCCGCGGGGTATTACGGGTATATCTGGAGCGAGGTCTTAGATGCCGATACTGTCGAATGGTTCAAATCCAACGGAGGGCTTACTCGCAAAAATGGAGATCACTTCAGAAATTCGCTGATGAGCCGGGGTGGCTCTCTTGATTCGATGGAGATGTTCCGTAATTTCCGCGGTCGCGATGCGGATATCGAGCCACTACTTCGACGACGCGGATTGAAGTAACAGCAAGATAATGCTTGAAGCAATCTTCTTGGGAATCGTTCAAGGACTCACTGAGTTCTTGCCAATTTCTTCCAGCGCACATATTCGCTTCCTCGGAGAGTTTCTTCCATCTGCGCAAGATCCCGGCGCTACTTTCACTGCAATTATGCAGATCGGTACAGAGATTGCCGTTTTGCTCTACTTTCGCCGAGATATTCTGAAAATCGCACATGCGTTAATTCGACGAATATCTGGTGTGAAGTTCGAACCAGGCAGTCCAGAAGCCAAAGATGCACGCCTGGGAATATTGATCGCAGTCGGCTCACTTCCCATTTTTTTCCTGGGGTATTTCGGGCAGAGCTACATACGAGAAAATTTCCGCTCACTCTGGCTTATCGCCGCCACCCTCATCATCTTTGGACTTCTCTTGGGATTACTTGATTACATCGGTGGAAAAGACAAAGACCTTGATCAATTAAATTCAAAGGATGGGCTTCTCTACGGATTAGCTCAATCACTTGCACTTATTCCTGGCGTCTCTCGCTCTGGTGCAACAATCGCTATGGGTCGAACTTTGGGATACACGCGTGAAGCTGCTTTGCGCTATTCGTTTCTACTCGCGATTCCTGCAGTTCTTGGAAGCGGAACGTACGAGCTTTTGAATTCTCTTTCAGAAGGTACAAATACCTTTTCAGTAGTTGAGACGACGGTTGCCACAGTCACCGCTTTTGTTATTGGTTACGCTGTTATCGCATGGTTAATGAAATTTGTGCAAACAAAGAGTTTTATGCCTTTTGTCGTCTATCGAGTACTTCTCGGCTCGTTGATACTTGTTTTGCTTTCGACTGGAACAATCTCAGCATAGGGAATTTCGCAAGGAGCGCCATCACAGCAATTAGTCTTCATGTGGCAATGAGGGCATAGCCAACGAGTAGCTACAGGATCGTACGGCTGTTGACAGAAGTCGCATGGCATCTGATTGTTTGCACCCATATGTGGATTTAATCATGGATTAACGGCAAACTATTGGAGGAAGTTAGTCGTGCGCGAGAAAGGTTCAACAAATTTATGTCACCTCTCCGCTTGATTCCTGCTCGATCCCATCCCGATCTTCTTGCCAAGCCCCTGGCTTGGAGTCTTGCCTTGTGGGGAGAGGGCAAAGAGGAGTTCACAGCTGATGATTGGCGAAGTTTCTATAGCCGTGTCTTGAACGGAAATTACGAAACATGGGATTGGAATACTGATTCCAAAGAGCTGCTCTTTCTTGCAGTAGCCGAGGATGTCAATGAAGTTCTTGCCGTCATCGGATTATGCGATTTTGATGATCTTGAGGAGTATCGACATCTCAAGCCCTGGCTATGTGCTTTTGTTGTGCGAGAAGATTTGAGAGGTAGAGGGATCGGTTCCCAGGTACTCGAATTGATGGAGGCGAGAGCTCGCGATTATGGAATTGAACTTGTCTATCTTTGGACGGAAGATCAGCTGGAGTTCTATCTCAAACGTGGCTACGAGAAGTTTGATGAATTACTAAAGCCAAAACGAACCCTGCATATCATGAAGAAAACGATCTAAACACGGACGATACTGGGGTGCTTTCCTCCCGACGAAGAGGTT
>Ga0315906_10005158_pt1 | contig 16521 bp, 15 predicted proteins | sample LakEriMetagenome_4_FD_203526 | JGI IMG/M metagenome (GOLD analysis project Ga0315906, IMG submission 203526) | Freshwater fungal communities from buoy surface, Lake Erie, Ohio, United States - Buoy 2 MA122 | ecosystem: Environmental > Aquatic > Freshwater > Lake > Lake biofilm | place: USA...
TCGCTCGGGCGGTCGGGCCGAAGCCAAGGTTCGGCCCGTACCGCCGCTGCTCGCACCTCCGGGCGAGCAGGGCCGCCGGGACGGCGGCGGTCACCCGCAGCCGGCGGAGGCCGGCCAAGCAAAGCGCGGCACGACGCCGAGGCTTTGCGGGAAACCAGCGCTGGCACGGAATGGCCTTGGGGCATCCAGGCCGCGGCCGCTAGGCTTCCGGCATGGAACGCCTGTCCACATCCCAGCGAGTCGTCGGCTTCGACCCGGGACTCAACGTCACCGGCTACGGGGTCGTGGAATGCCACGGCGCCCAGGTGCGGCTCGTCGAGGCCGGCACCGTGCGGTCGAAGGGTGAGTCGCTCGAGGAGCGGTTGCACGCCATCCACTCCGGCGTCCGCGAGGTGCTGGAGGCGTTCCGGCCCGACGCCATGGCGATCGAGCAGGTCTTCGCCCACGCCCGCTTCCCCAAAACGGCGATCCTGCTGGGCCACGCCCGGGGCGTGATCTGCCTGGCGGGCGTGCAGGCCGGCCTGGCCGTGCACCACTACCTCCCCAACCGCGTGAAGAGCACGCTCACCGGGGCCGGCCACGCCGGCAAGGAGCAGGTCCAGGCCGCGGTGCAGCGGGAACTGGGCCTCGCCTCCAGGCCCGAGCCGGCAGACGCCGCCGACGCGCTCGCCGTGGCCCTCGCCGACTACCACCTCCGCCTCCGCCCGCTCCTCTTCGGCACCGCGATCGTGCGGGTCAGGAGCGGACGCGCATGAACCCCGCCCTGTCCCTGCCCAGCCCCGCGGCCGTGCCCGTCGCCATCTCCGCGTCGGGGAGGCTGGCGGGTCGGCGTGAGGATCGCGAGCGTGCCGGCGGCTCGCCGCAGCGAGCGAACTCATGCCGCCCGCAAGCCGGCTGGGGCTGACCGACTCCCTCTCCCGAGACCCCATGATCACGAAAATCTCCGGCACGCTCGAACGCGTCGATCCCGGCTCCGATGCCGTCGAGATCTCGATCGGCCCGGTGGTGCACGAGGTGCTCGTCACCGAGCTCGTCCGCCGCGGCCTGCAGCAGAAGGTCGGCCAGCCGGTCGTGCTGCACACCATCGAGTATCTGGAGGGCAACCCCGGCCGGGGCAATCTCGTGCCCCGTCTGGTCGGCTTCCTCTCCGAGGTCGAGCGGGAGTTCTTCGACCTGGTCTGCGAGGTGGATGGCGTCGGCGTCCGCAAGGCGCTCCGCGCGATCGTCCGCCCCGTGGGCGAGATCGCCACGGCGATCGAGGAGCAGGACGCCAAGGCGCTGTCCGGGCTGCCCGGCATCGGCCCCTCCACGGCCGAGCGGATGATCGCCAAGCTGCGGCGGAAGATGCCGAAGTTCGCCCTGCTGGTGGCCCGCGACGCCCCGGGCGAGGCGGCCGCCGGCGACGTCCTCTCCGAGACGTTCGACGTGCTGCGGTCGCTGGGCCACTCCGACGCCGACGCCCGCCGGCTCGTCGACGCCCTGCGGGCCGAGAAGAAGAAGCCGAAGGACGTGCAGGAGGCGCTGGAGGTGATCTACCGGCAGATGCACAAGCCGCGGGCCTGACCGATCGGGTAGGCTGAAGCGCCATGGAATCCTTCCGCGAGCCCAGCATCCAGGCCGCCGACGAAGCCCCCGCCGAGGACCGCGCCCTGCGGCCGCAGCGGATGGAGGAGATGGTCGGCCAGCGGGCCGTGCACGAGCGGCTCTCGATCGCCATCGACGCCGCCCGCAAGCGGGGCGAGACGCTCGGCCACATCCTCCTCGACGGCCCGCCGGGCCTCGGCAAGACCACCTTCGCCACCTGCATCCCGCGGGAGCTCGGGACCACGCTGCAGATCGCCAGCGGCGCGGCCCTGGCCGCCCCCAAGGACCTGCTGCCGTACCTCACGAACTGCTCCGAGGGGTCGGTGCTGTTCATCGACGAGATCCACCGCCTGCCGATCGCCGTGGAGGAGTTCCTCTACCCGGCGATGGAGGACTTCCGCATCGACATCACGCTCGGCGACGGCGTCGCCGCGCGGACGATCAACATGCCACTGCGGCCGTTCACGCTCGTGGGAGCCACGACGCGGGCCGGCCTGATCTCGGCCCCGCTCCGCGACCGGTTCGTGATCCGCGAGCACCTCGACTACTACTCGGCCGAGGAGCTCGCCGAGATCGTCCGCCGCTCGGCCGCGAAGCTCGCCATGCCGATGGACGACGCCTCGGCCGACGAGATCGCCCGCCGCAGCCGGGGCACGCCGCGGCTGGCCAACAACCGGCTCCGCTGGATCCGCGACTTCTCCACCAGCCGTGCCGACGACCAGATCAGCGTGGAGATCGCCCGCTCGGCCCTGGAGATGCAGGGCATCGACGAGCTCGGCCTCGACGGCTTCGACCGCAAGTATCTGGACACGATCCAGCGGGTGTTCGCCGGCGGCCCGGTGGGCATCGAGGCCATCGCCCACACGATGAGCGCCGCCCCCGACACGCTCGAGGACGACGTCGAGCCCTACCTGCTCCGCTGCGAGCTCGTCATCCGCACGCCCCGCGGCCGCAAGATCACGCCCAAGGGGGAGGAGCACCTGGGCGTGATGCCCAAGGTCGCGCCGCAGGGCCGGCTATTTTGAGGCTGGGCCCGGCTGCGGCAGCTCCAGCCGCCAGAGGCGGTAATCCTTCGGGCCCGGGGAGAAGCACCAGAGGCGGTGCCGCTCGTCCACGAACACGTCGAGGACTCCGCCGCCGGGCGTGTCCTTCGTGTAGCGGGCCAGGAGCTTTACCTCCGCGCCGTCGGCACCGGGGGCCACGAACCAGTGTTCGAGGCCGTCGGGGGCGACGGCCCAGATCGATCCCGGGCCGTCCTCCGCCAGCCGGGCGTTCGGCCAGAGCGGCACCCGCGTGCGCCGCCCCTCCCGGTCGAGGACGACGAAATCCCGCTCCGTGGCGAACCAGATCCGGCCCGCCGCGTCCTCGAACCGGGGCTGCCCGGCGTCGGGCACCTTCCGCAGCCCCTTCCCTTCGGCCTCGATGACGAACGCCGACTCGGCGTCGTTCGGCAGCCAGAGTCGCCCCTGCGAGTCGGGCCCCAGGCCGCCATCCCAGCGGACGTGGATGCCGATGTCGGCGGGGCCCGCCAGCCGCTCGCACAGCCACCGGCCGGCGGCGTCCTTCACCTCCAGCACGACCCCCTCGCCGACGAACACCATGCCGTTCGTGCCGGGCATCGGCCAGCAGTGGCGAAACCGGACGCGATTCTCGACGGCGGCGTTGACCTGCGGGGCGATGTCCTCGACCGTGGTGCCGTCGTGCACGCGGATCGTCGTCCACTCGACGATCCAGATCCGTCCGGCGGCGTCCACCCGCAACCGCGCGTAGAAGTCGCGGCCCGGCGTCCGATGGTCGATCCGCCGCACGAGTTCCGCATGGCGGGCGGTGACGAGCGCCGTGAGGTTGTCGTAGCGGTGCCAGGCCTGGCCGTCGTAGAAGAACGCCTCCCGTTCCGCTTTCCACTGCACGACGAGGCCGCCGTCCCGCAGCGGCTGGATGAAGACGAGGCCGCTCCGATCGGCGCCATCCGGCTCGCAGACCTGCCAGGCCCCGTCGTTGAACGAAAGCTGCATCGCGCCCCCGCCCGGCGGGCTGACCTGGGCCCACACGCGGCCCCGGGAGTCGTGGCCCACCTCGCCCGCGCCGCGGGGAACCGGAAACACGACGGTGTGCAGCGTCCGGCGGGTGTCCGGGAACCGGGGATGCCAGGCATGCAGGCGATCGCGGCCCTGGAGGAAGATCCGGCCCGCGCGATCCGCGCCGAGGATCTCCCGAATGTCCTCCTCGCCGAGCCCGGTGATCACCTCCGGCTCGTCGCCATCGACGGCGGCGCAGCCGCGGTCGATGGTGCCGAAATAGACGCGACCATCGGCCGCGGCGAGGGCCGTCGCGGGCCGGCCGAACTTCCCGGCCGCCGCCGGCAAGGCCTTGATCGTCCCGTCCGTGGCGACGATCAGCATCTCCGGATTGGCGACGGTCGGATCCTGAGGTCTACCGAAGAACCCGACCCACCACTCGCCGCCGCGTCCGCGGAGCAGCGGCCGCATGCCGGCGAGGCGGGCCGCGGTCGCCGGCGACAGGTCCGGCTTGCCATCCGCCGCCTCCGCCCCGGGCAGCGCGACGGCCTTCGCGTGGCCGGCCTGGGGGAGGAGCACGACCCGGTCGGCGAGCGGCAGCACGCCGCGGATGCCGTAGCGATCCCCGAGTTCGTCTGCCAGCGTCTCACCCCCTCGGATCCGCTTCACGAGCGCCCGGTCGTCGTCGCTCCAGTCGTGCAGCCGAAGGCGGCTCCAGCCGCGGCCGTCGTGAACGAGGCAGCCGACGCTGCCGGTCCAGCCCAATTCCTCCCAGCCGCTCCAGGCATAGACGTTGCCCCGCGCATCCTCGACGAATTGAAACGGGTTGAACGCTCGACGCCCGCCGTTGTACAGCCCGTGCTCCTCGTTCTCGCGGACGAGCGACTCGGCGGTCCAGACGTCGCCGTCGAGCACGTGGGCGGTCTGGCCGGCGACGAAGAACAGCCGTCCGGCGGCGCTCTCGTGGGCCTCGGGCCGCCACAGCATCCAGGGCTGTGTCGGCCCGCAGGGCCCGTCGATCGCCCGCTCCTGCCAGCGGCCCGCCGCCGGATCGTAGCCGAGGAGTTTTCCCGGCTCGGCGTCGCTGCGGCACCAGACGCGGCCGCGGCGATCGAGGAGGATCAGGTCGCCACCGCTGATCCAGGGAACCGGTTCGGCGCACGCCGCCTCGACGCGGCGCTGAAACGCCGCCCGGTCCGGCACGACCTGCTCCCGCCGCGTGAACCAGGCGCGGCCGTCGGGTCCGATCAGCACGCGGCGCACGTCGGCCGGGAAGGTGTGCCAGCGAACCTCCGGCAGCTCGATCACCGGGCTGGTCGCGGCCGCCGGTGGGTCCGCCGCGGCCAGTTCCGCGGTGGCGAACCACAGGCCGACCGCCATGAAAAACGCTGTCGCGAGACGCACGCCGGCGGCTCCGCAGAGGACTCGACCGGAGCCGGCCCATGCCGGCCCTTGGGGGAGGATTTCACGGCGGATTGACCGGCCCCGCCGTGGCTGGCTAGCCTAGCAGGCTCGAATCGCCCCGACCCAGGTGCTCCCATGGCCGTTCCCAAGCGACGTCAATCCAACCAGAAGACCCGTTCCCGGCGGGCCCACGACTTCCTCACGCCCCGCCAGTTGACGTTCTGCCCCAACTGCGGCAAGGCCGTGCCCACGCACCGCGTCTGCGGCACCTGCGGCCACTACATGGGCCGCGCGGTCGTGAAGACCGCAGAGTAGTCCTCGCGTCCCACGGGTGAGCATCTTGGTGAACGCTCCCGGCCCCTCGGGCCCGGTCCCCGCGATCGTGTTCCCCGGCCAGGGCGCCCAGGTGGTCGGCATGGCGGGCGACTGGGTGGACGCCCATGCGGCCGCCCGCGATCGCTTCGCCCGGGCCGCCGAGATCCTCGGCTACGACCTGCTCGCCGTCTGCCGCGCGGGTCCGGCCGACCGGCTCAACACCACGGCCGTCAGCCAGCCGGCGATCCTGGTGACGAGCCTCGCCATGCTCGACGTGCTCCGGGGCCGGGAGGGGCATCCGCTCGACGCCGTGGCGATCACCGCCGGCCTCTCGCTCGGCGAGTACACGGCCCTGGTGTTCGCCGGGGCAATCGACTTCGACGACGCCGTGCGGCTGGTGGACGTTCGTGGCCGGGCGATGCAGGAGTGCGCCGAGACCCGGCCCGGGGCGATGCTCGCCGTGCTGGGAATTGAGCGGGAGAAACTGGCCGCCCTGTGCGACGAATGCCGCGGCAGCGACGTGCTGGAGGTGGCCAACGTGCTCTGTCCGGGCAACGTCGTCGCCTCGGGGTCGGCCGCCGCCTGCGGGCGGCTCGCCGCCGCCGCGACGGCCGCGGGGGCGCTGAAGTGCGTGCCGCTCGAGGTGGCCGGCGCCTTCCACACGGCGCTCATGCAGCCGGCGGTCGAGCGGCTCACGGAGGCCCTCGCCGGCACGGCCGTGCGGCCGCCGCGAATCCCCGTCGTGAGCAACGTGGACGCCCGGCCGCATGCCGATCCCGCGGAAATCCGCGGCCTCCTCGCCCGCCAGGTGATCGGCGTTGTCGAATGGAACGCCTCCATGGCATACATCCTCTCCACGGGCGTCCGCTCGCTGTGGGAGGTGGGCCCGGGCCGCGTGCTCCGCGGCCTCATGAAGCGGATCGACCGCGGCGTCGCCTGCCACGGCGTGTTCGACTGACCCCGCCCGCGGGCGGCAACTCGTGTTCGGAGGATCGCATGGCGGAGAAGGATGCGGGCGCTCAAGCGCCGAAGCGGCTCACGGTCGACCTGGCGGGCCAGGTGGCCCTCGTCACGGGCGCCTCGCAGGGGCTCGGCCGCGCGATCGCCGAGGCCCTGGCGGCGGCGGGCGCGGCGGTGGCCCTCGTGGCCCGCTCGGCCGACAAGCTGGCGGAGGTGGCGGCCGGCATCCAGGCGGCGGGCGGTCGGGCCGAGGCGTTCCCCTGCGACGTCACCAAGGGGGAGGACATCCAGCGGGTGGTCGAGGCCGTGGTCGAGAAACTCGGCCGGCTCGACATCCTCGTCAACAACGCCGGCGTCACCCGCGACACGCTCCTGCCGCGGATGAGCGACGAGGAGTGGGACCAGGTGCTCACGACCAACCTGCGGGCGCCGTTCCTGTTCATGCGGGCCGCGAGCCGTCCGATGATGCAGCAGCGGTACGGGCGGATCGTCAACGTGGCGAGCGTCTCCGGCCTGATCGGCAACCCCGGCCAGGCCAACTACTCGGCCTCGAAGGCGGGGCTCGTGGGCCTCACGCGGACGGTGGCCAAGGAGCTCGCCGGCCGCAAGATCACGGTCAACGCGGTGGCCCCCGGCTTCATCGCCAGCGACATGACGGCCGCCCTCGGGCCGGCGCTGCTCGACGAGGTGAAAAAACGGGTGCCGGCGAAGCGGCTCGGCGAGGCCTGGGAGATCGCCGAGGCGGTGCTCTTCCTCGCCGCCCCGTCCGCGGGCTACATCACCGCCCAGACGCTCGTGGTGGACGGCGGGCTGATCGGATGAAGCGGCCGCGTCGTGACGGCGTTTCACATTTTTCCCGGGCTGGACACCCGCGGGCGGGAACGGGTATATCTTCGCCGTGAAGCCGGGCAAGGTGCGCGGCCCTGGAGGGCGGCGAGCTTCCCGGTCAGACGAGCGGTTTTCAGGAGGAATCTCAAGGTGGCATCAGTCCAAGAGCGGGTGATCGACATCGTGGCGACGCAGCTCGGCGTCAGCAAGGAGCAGATCACCCCCGAGACGTCGTTCATCAACGACCTGGGAGCCGACTCGCTCGACACCGTCGAGTTGGTGATGGAACTCGAGGAGGAGTTCGAGATCAACATTCCCGACGATGCGGCCGAGAAGATTCAGACCGTCGGCCAGGCGGTCGAGTTCATCGAGAAGCACCAGGCCTGATCGGGGCGGTGAACCAGCGCATGAAGCGACGGGCCGTGGTGACCGGGCTGGGTGTCGTCACCTCCCTGGGCAGGGCGATTTCCGGGTTCTGGGATCGCGTCGTGCGCGGCGAGAGCGGCGTCGGCCCGATCACGCTCTTCGACGTGGCCGGCTACCGCGTCCAGTTCGGCGGGCAGGTTCCCTGGGAGCCCGAGAAGGAGGACATCGCCAGCCCGAAGGAATTGAAGCGGCTCGACCGGTTCACGCAGTTCGCGATCGCCTCCGCCAAGGACGCCGTCGCCGACTCCGGCCTCGACTTCTCCCGCGAGGATCCCTGGCGGTGCGGCGTGGTGATCGGCTCCGGCATCGGCGGCCTGTGGGAGTTCGAGGTCCAGGAGGAGCGGCTGCTCCACAAGGGCATCGACAAGGTGTCGCCGTTCACCATCCCCAAGCTGATGGTCAACTCCGCCAGCGGCCACGTCTCCAGCCTGTTCGGCATGAAGGGGCCGAACTTCGCCGTGGCGACGGCCTGTGCCAGCGCCGCCAATTCGATCGGCTCGGCCCTGCGGGCCATCCAATACGGCGACGCCGACGTGATGGTGACCGGCGGCAGCGAGGCGGCCTTGACGCCGATCGGCCTGGCCGGGTTCCAAAACATGCGGGCGCTCTCCTTTCGCGGCGACGCGCCCCAGCGGGCCAGCCGGCCCTTCGACGCGGAACGCGACGGCTTCGTGCTGGCCGAGGGGGCCGGGATCGTCGTCGTCGAGGAACTGGAGCACGCCCGGCGCCGCGGGGCGCGGATCTACGCCGAGCTCCAGGGCTACGGGGCCAGCGGCGACGCCGGCCACATCACGCAGCCCGACGACGAGGGGCGGGGCGCCGCCCGGGCCATGGAGATGGCGCTGGTGGACGCCGGCCTCGGCCCCGAGGCGATCCACTACATCAACGCCCACGGCACGAGCACGCCGCTCGGCGACAAGGCGGAGACGGCGGCGGTGAAGCGGGTGTTCGGCGAGCATGCGCGGCGGGTGGCCATCTCCAGCACCAAGAGCCAGCTCGGCCACACGCTCGGCGCCAGCGGCGGCATCGAGCTGGTGGTCTGCGCGCTGTCGATCCACCACGGCGTGATCTCCCCCACGATCAATCTCGAGAACCCCGACCCCGACTGCGATCTCGACTACACGCCGCGGGTGGCCCGCGAGGCGAAGATCGCGGCGGCGATGAGCAACAGCTTCGGCTTCGGCGGCCACAACGCCTCGCTGGTGCTGTCCCGCTGGGCGTGAGTCCGCCCGGGCCGGCGGGGCGGAGACAGGATCAGCAGCGGAGCCAGGAACGATGAGCACGGTCACGGGGCGACGGGTGGTGGTCACGGGCATGGGCGTCGTCTGCCCGCTGGGCCTGTCCCTCGACGACCTGTGGGCCGGCCTCGTCGAGGGCCGCAGCGGCGCGGGCCCGATCACGGTGTTCGACAGCGGTGGGCTGCCCCTGCACCACGCGGCCGAGGCCCGGGGATTCACCGGAGATATCGCCGACTTCGGGCCCCTCGACGGTGAGCGAAAGAAGGCGATCCGCAAGGGTCTCAAGGTGATGTGCCGCGAAAGCCAGATGGCCGTGGCGGCCGCGCAACGAGCGCTGCACGACAGCGGCAACCCCGCCGCCCACCATCCGCCGGAGCGGTTCGGCTGCGTGTTCGGCTCCGACTACATGCTCACGCTGCCCGAGGATTTCACCGCCGGTGTCGCCGCCTGCCGGGATGCCGCCGGCGAGTTCGCCTTCGACCGCTGGGCCTCGGCCGGCATGCCGCTGCTCAATCCGCTGTGGCTGCTGAAGTATCTACCGAACATGCCCGCCAGCCACATCGCCATCTACAACGACCTCCGCGGCCCGAGCAACTCCCTCACGCTCCGCGAGGCCAGCGGCCACCTGGCCGTGGGCGAGGCCACGGTCACGATCCGGCGCGGGGCGGCCGACATCATGGTGGCCGGTGCCACGGGCACTCGGGTGCACCCGATGAAGACCGTCCACGCCCTGCAGAGCGAGCAGGTGGCCCTCGACGAGTCGGCCGGCGGACTCGACCCCGCCCGCTGGAGCCGTCCCTTCGACAAGGCCAGACGCGGCATGCTGCTGGGCGAGGGGGCCGCGGTGCTGATCCTCGAGGAACTCGGGCATGCGGAGGCCCGCGGCGCCCGCATCTACGGCGAGATTCTCGGCCATGCGTCGCGGTGCGTCGGCGACGGCCGCGGCGCGGGGGTGCGGCGCCGGGCCCTGGCGCACGCCATGGGCGGCGCCCTGGCGGCGGCGGCCGTCGCGGCCGAACGCGTGTCACACGTCCACGCCTGCGGCGCCAGCACCGTGGTCGGCGACCGCGACGAGGCTGCCGCCCTGCACGACGTGCTCGGTGCCGTGGCCACGCGGACGCCGGTCGCGGCGGCGAAGGGCCATTTTGGCAACCTGGGAGGCGGCAGCGGTCTGGTGGAGTGCGTCGCCAGCCTGCTGGCCATGCGGCATGGCACGCTGTTCCCGCTGCTCAACTACGAGACGGCCGACCCCGACTGCCCGATCCGCGCCGCCGAACGCGGCGCCGCCGCCGGCACCGTGTGCCTCACGAGCGCCGTGACGCCCCAGGGCCAGGCGGGTTCCCTGGTGCTGGGCAGCTGGCCCGCCGCGGCGTGAATCGCCGGGCGTGGCTGCTTGACAGTCGCCGCCGGGGCACTTACGCTACCGTGTTCCGTCGATGGAACTGGCTTGCTGGTCCGCGGATATGCTTCCAAACACCTTCTGAAAGGGTGTTTCGGCGCCCCTGTCGTGAGATGGCGTCGGCTGTGCCGGCAGGCCGTTTCAAGGCGCCTCCGAGCACCCCATGAAGCCAGAAGAAATCCTCCGGATCGTCGACGCGATTCATCGCGACAAGAACATCGACAAGGAGCTCGTGTTCCAGGCGATCGAATCGGCCCTCGTCACCGCGCTCGTGCGGCAGTACGGCGAGGAATCCCAGATCACCATCGCGATCGATCGTGAGAGCGGCGAACTGTCCGGCGCCCGCGACGGCCAGGCGATCGACACCGCCGAACTCTCCGGCCGGATCGGCGCCCAGACGGCCAAGCAGGTGATCATCCAGAAGATCCGCGAGGCCGAGCGGGACGCGATCCACGACGAGTTCGAGGAGCAGATCGGCCAGATGGTGTCCGGCGTGGTCGCCCGCTGCGAGGGCGCCGCGGCGACGGTGACGCTCGGCGCGACCGAGGCCATCCTGCCCCGCAGCGAGCAGATCCCCGGCGAGGCCTACCACCCGGGCGAGCGGATCCGGGCCACGATCTTCGAGGTTCGCAAGGTCGGCAGCCGCGTGAAGATCATCCTTTCGCGGATCCGCTCGCAGCTCGTGCAGCGGCTCTTCGAGCAGGAGATTCCCGAGATCGCCGACGGCGTGATCGAGATCCGGGCGATCGCCCGCGAGCCGGGCTACCGCAGCAAGGTGGCGGTGATCAGCTCCGACAGCCGGATCGACTGCGTCGGTGCCTGCGTGGGCGTGCGCGGCAATCGCATCAAGAACATCGTCGAGGAGCTGGGGGGCGAGCGGATCGACATCGTCCGCTGGAGCGACGACCTGCAGGTGCTCGTCCCCAACGCCCTGCAGCCGGCCGAGGTGGACGAGGTGATCCTCTGCCAGATGCTGGGCCGCGGCATCGTGCTGGTGCGGGAAGACCAGCTGTCGCTGGCGATCGGCCGCCGCGGCCAGAACGTCCGCCTGGCGAGCAAGCTCTGCGGCTGGGACATCGAGATCATGACCCGCGAGGAGCTCGATCAGCAGATCGAGCGGGCGATCGCCGGCTACGCGTCCATCGAGGGCCTCGACGAGGCGGTCGCCGAGCGGCTCGTGGGCGAGGGCTTCCTCTCCTACGACGACCTGTCGGTGATCGAGCCGGACGACCTGATGGAGATCGGCGGGCTGTCGGCGGAGGCCGTGGACGCGATCGTGGCGGAGGCGGAGCGGCGGGCGGCGCTCGCCGAGGTCGCGGCCGCCGACGAGCGGCGACGGCAGCGGGAGGAGGAACGGATCGCCAAGGCCACGGCCGACGCCGAGGCGGCGGACGCCCTGGCGGCCGAACAGGCTGCAGCGGCCGCTGCCGATCCCGGCGCCGCCCAGGCCGGCGAGCCGTGATGGCCGGCGCCGCGATGGACGGGATAGGATCACAGTTTCGGGATTGGTTGGACGTTCGACGGGCGACAGGCCGGCATGTGCCGGCGGAAAGAGGGCCGAGTGGCAGTTCGGATCTACACGCTGGCGAAGGAACTGAAGATCGACAGCAAGGAGCTGGTCGATCTCTGCACCCGCGCCGGCATTCAGGACAAGGGATCCGCGCTGGCGAGCATGACCGACGAGGAGGTCGCGAAGCTCAAGGAGTTCATCGCGGGGCGTTCCAAGCCGCCTGAAAAGGCTCCCGTCGCCAGGCCGGCCGTCGGCCCCGCCAAGCCGACGACCGGCGTCCCGCTGAAGCGGGAGGACTACATCGCCCCTGCGGGCGTGGCGAAGGGGAAGCCGCCCGAGATCGCGGCGCCGAAGCCGGCCGAGCCCAAGCCCCGGCCCACCGTCAGGCCGGGTGGTGACGGCTCCAGGCCCGTGCCGCGGCCGGCCTTCAAGCTGGCGCCGGTCCCCGCCGCCGGACGGACTCCCGTGACCCCGCGGCCGGCCGCCCAGGAGCCGGCCGCCCAGAAGCCGGAGGTCAAACTCCCCCTCGACGCCATCCGCAGCGCGAAGGCCGGCGGCGCCAAGCCGCTGGCCGACCACATGCGGAAGCACGAGCAGCAGCGGCAGGCCGACGGGCAGCGGTCGCGGCTCGGCGGGCTGCTCCGCGGCGGCGGACCCGGCATGGCGCCCGTGCCGCCGCCCCTGGAGCCCGGCGTCAGGCCGCGGCGGCAGCCCGGCAAGACCGGTCGCGGCCAGGCCGAAGACCTGCTCGGCGGCCGCGAGCAGCGGCAGCTGAACCGGAAGAAGGTCGGCGAGACCCGCGACGACGACGACGGCGGCCTGCGGCGCCGGCGGTCGATGCGGCCGCGCAAAGGCTCCACGCTCTCCACGGCGGCTCCGCGGAAGACGAATGCCGCGATCCAGGTGCCCTGCACCGTGCGGGCCTTCTCGGAGGCCATCGGCCTGCCCGCCGGCGAGGTGCTCAAGAAGCTGCTCACGTTCGGCATGCAGTCGATCCCCGGCATGGCCTCGATGCTCGACCGCGACACCGTGGAACTGCTGGCCGCCGAGTTCGGCGTGCAGCTCGACATCAAGACCGCGGAAGACCTCGAAAAGGAGCTGCTGGCGGGTTTCGACGCGGCGGACGAGGATCCGACGTCGCGGCTGCCGCGGCCGCCGGTCGTCACCTTCCTCGGCCACGTCGATCACGGCAAGACCTCGCTGCTCGACAAGATCCTGGGCATCGACGTCGCCTCCCGGGAGAGCGGCGGCATCACCCAGCACATCCGGGCCTACGCGGTGAAGCGGCAGGCGGACGACGGCGGCCGCGGCAAGGCGGTGACGTTCGTCGACACGCCGGGCCACGAGGCCTTCACGCAGATGAGAGCCCGGGGCGCGAACGTCACCGACTGCGCGGTGATCGTGGTGGCCGCGGACGACGGCGTCATGCCCCAGACCGAGGAGGCGATCAGCCACGCCCGCGCCGCCGGGGTGCCCGTCGTGGTCGCCATCAACAAGATCGACCTGCCCGGCGCCGACGTCCAGCGGGTCTACCAGCAGCTCGCGGCCAACGAGCTCCTGCCCACGGAGTGGGGCGGCGAGACGGAGGTGGTGAAGACGAGCGCCGTCACCGGCGAGGGAGTGGAATCCCTGCTCGACACGCTGCTGACGATCGCCGAACTGCACGACCTGCGGGCCAATCCGGACCGCGACGCCGCCGGAGTCTGCCTCGACGCGACGATCCACGAGGGGCGGGGCGTCGTCGCCTGCCTGCTCGTGCAGAAGGGCACGCTGAAGGTGGGCGACGCGATCGTCTGCGGCGAGGCCAGCGGCCACGTGAAGTCGATGTTCGACACGCTGACCCGCCGCAAGATGACCGAAGCGGCGCCGGCGGTGCCCGTGTTCGTGACCGGGCTCGACGTCGCCCCGGGCGCCGGGGAGCGGTTTCAGGTGGTGGAGTCGATCGCCATGGCCCGCGAGGTGGCGGTCAAGCGGAGCGGCATCAGGCGGCACAGCCATCTGGCCAGCGCGCCGGTGCACGTCACGCTGGAGAACCTCGCCGACCGGCTCGGCGCCCAGAAGGCCCCGACCCTGAACCTCATCCTCCGGGCGGACCAGCGCGGCTCGATCGAGGCCATCCTCAAGGAGCTGCAGAAGCTGGAGCACCCCGAGGTCAAGATCCGGGTGCTGCAGTCGACCGTGGGCGGCATCACCGAGGCCGACGTCCAGCTCGCCGACGCCTCCGACGCCGTGATCATCGGCTTCAACGTCGTGCCGGACGAGCGGGCCCGATCGCTCGCCGAGGAGCGGGGCGTGCAGGTCCGCCGCTACGACATCATCTACCAGGTCACCGACGACCTGAAGAAGGCCCTCGAGGGCATGCTCGCGCCGGAGCGGAAGGAGACCGAGCTCGGCCGTGCCGTCGTGCAGCGGACCTTCAGCATCAGCCGCATCGGCGTCATCGCCGGCTGCCGGGTGATCGCCGGGGTGATCGCCCGCAACGGGCGGCTGCGGGTGATCCGCGACAGCCGCGTGATCGGCGAGTACGGCATCGAGTCGCTGAAGCGGGAGAAGGACGACGCCCGTGAGGTGCGCGACGGCCTGGAGTGCGGCATCAAACTGGCCGGTTTCAACGACGTCAAGGAGGGCGACATCCTCGAGTGCTATCGGATCGAGGAAGTCGCGCGGACGCTCTCGTGAGCTCGAGACGACTGCTCAAGGCTGCCGAGGCGGTGCGCGAGGTGGTCAGCATGGCCATCCTCACCCAGGTCCGCGACCCCAGGGTCAAGGACGTGACGGTCACGCGGGTGGAGATGGCGCCCGACATGCGGAATGCCACCGTGCACGTCTCGGTGATGGGCACGCCGGCCCAGGAGCAGCTCGCCCTGCGCGGCCTGGCGCATTCCGCCGGCTTCCTCCAGGCGCAGATCGCGGAGCGGATCGAAACCCGCTACACGCCGCGGCTGCGGTTCGAGCTCGATCAGGGCGTGAAGCATTCGCTGGAGATCGCCCGGGTGCTGGGCGAGGTGCTGCCACCCGCCAGCGAGACGCCCACGGATACCGACACCGAGGAGTGACAGGAGAACCATGGCCTCATCGAACCGCAAGGAGCGTGGCCCGCGCAAGCCCGCCGCCAAGCCCGCCGCCAAGCCCGTCAAGCCGAGCAAGGCGACCACGCCGAGCAAGGCGAGCCGACCGGGCAAGCCCGCCAGGGAGGCGGCCGCCGTGCCGGCCAAGCCGCCGGCGGTGAAGCCGCCGCCCCGCGGGCAGCTGCTGCCGCGGCTGTTCAAGGCCCTCAAGGCCACCTACAAGGTCGTGCCCTCCGACACGTCGCGGCCCCTGCTCGACCAGGTGCTCTACGCCTGCTGCCTGGAGAACGCCCGGCCGGAAGTCGCGGAGAAGGCGCTGACCCGGCTCCGCGGCCAGTCCTTCGACCTCAACGAGGTGCGGGTGACGACCGTCGCCGAACTCGCCGAGGCGCTGCACGACCTGCCGAATCCGGCCCACGCCGCCCTCTCGCTGCGGCGGGTGCTGCAGAGCGTGTTCGAGTCCACATACAGTTTTTCCCTGGAACACGCCAAGAAGCATTCGCTCGCCCATGGCCTGAAGGTCCTGGAAAATCTCCACGGGGTGCCGCCGTTCGTGATCCAGCACGTGGTCTCGACGGCACTCGGCGGCCACGTGATTCCGCTCGACCATGGAGCCCTGGCCGGCCTGTACGTCACCGGCCTGATCACGCAGGCGGAGTACGATTCCGGCAAGGTGCCCGGGCTGGAACGGCTGATTCCCAAGAAGTCCGGCGTCGAGTTCTCCTCGCTCCTCCATCAGTTCGGCGTCGACTGCCTGTCCAACCTGCACGGCGCCACCGTGAAGAAGGTCGTGACGGCGGTGAACCCGGCTGCGAAGGACAGGTTCCCGAAGCGCGGCGAGCCCCTGCCCGCGCCGAACCCGCCTCCGCCGCCGCCCGGCCGCGAGTCGCAACGGGCCGCCGAGGCGGCCCGCACCGCCGCCGAGGAGCATCGGCCCGCGGGCCCGCAGGCCGCCGCACGGCCGGCCGGCAAGACCCCCCTGCCCCCGCCCGGCTCGGGCCCGAAGCGGCCTGGCGACAAGACGGGCACCGGCAAGCCGGGGCCGAAGCCGTTCGTCGTGAAGCCCAACGTCGGCAAGCCGATCACCATCAAGCCGCCGACGGTGCCGGCGGCGGCGGAGAAGCCGGCGGCCAAGCCCGCCCCGGCCGCCCGGAAGCCCGAGCCGGCGAAGAAGCCCGCCGGCAAGCCGACCCCGAAGCATTCCGCGCAGCTCGCCAAGCGGAAGCCGAGGTGAGCCGATGGCCGGCCATTCGCATTGGGCGAACATCGCCCGCAAGAAGTCGCTGATCGACGCCAAGCGGGGCAAGCTGTGGAGCAAGCTCGCCAAGGCGATCATCGTGGCCGCCAAGCACGGCGGCGCCGACCCCGACGCCAACCTCCGCCTCCGGTACGCGATCGACGCCGCCAAGGCGGTGAGCATGCCGAAGGACAACATCCAGCGGGCCATCAAGACCGGCACGGGCGAGCTCAAGGGGGGCGACCTCGAGGAGTCGCTCTACGAGGGCTACGGCGCCGGCGGCGTGGCGGTGCTGTGCGAGATCCTCACCGACAACAAGAACCGCACCGCCCCCGAGATCCGCAAGATCTTCGAGATGTGCGGTGGGAAGCTCGGCGGGACCGGCTGCGTGGCCTATCTCTTCGACCGCAAGGGCGTGGTGCGGGTGCCGCAGGCCTCGTGCGGCGAGGACCGACTGATGGAGATCGCGGTGGAGGCGGGGGCCGACGACGTGAAGCTCGCCGGCGACCGCTGGGAGGTGATCTGCGAGCCCAC
>Ga0315906_10005161_pt1 | contig 16511 bp, 13 predicted proteins | sample LakEriMetagenome_4_FD_203526 | JGI IMG/M metagenome (GOLD analysis project Ga0315906, IMG submission 203526) | Freshwater fungal communities from buoy surface, Lake Erie, Ohio, United States - Buoy 2 MA122 | ecosystem: Environmental > Aquatic > Freshwater > Lake > Lake biofilm | place: USA...
GGTGAGAGTGGCACTCGAAGAGCGTCGGTGAAAGCCCGAATCCGTAATCAATGTGTGAAACTCCGACACGCATCGCCGACGCGCTGCGTGACTTCCGCCTCAACATCCCTTGCGATCCAGACTTACGGCTTTCGGGCGAGCCGGAACACCAGCGGCACCTCGAACACCTTCGGATGCCCGACGCCGTGCTCCCAGACGCCGTCCTCGCCCCACGCGTCGCCGTGATCGCCGCAGACGACCACCGTCGACTCGCGGAAGGCCTTGAGGATCGGCGCGAGCCGCTCGTCGACGAAGCGGAGGCACGCGGACTGGCGGCGGCGGCATTCGTCGGCGTCGTTGTCGTCGGCGAACGGACGGCACGGATTCCGGTCGCGTTCCCACGGCGCGCCCGCGTGCCAGTACGGGACATGCGTCTCGCCGATGTTGAGGAACGCGAAGACCGGCCCCGTCGCGCCGCCGACCGTCTCCTCGAGCCACGCGAGCTGCTCGTCGAGCGACCAGCAGTTCCCCGCGTAGCGGTAGTGCATGAAGTGACGCACGAGATGCCGCACCGACTCGCGGCGGTCGTCGAACCATCCGACGGCGCCGCTGCCGGCGGTCAGGTAGCCCGCGCGGCCGAAGCCCTCGATGATGTTCTCGCCGTCGACCGAGAAGGCATCGAGCCCGTCCGACTTGGCCGGGCCGCCGGCAAGGCGGAAGATCTTGCCGAACTTCGGGTTCACATAGGGTTCGCGCACGCCCGCAACGCCGGGGGTGAAGCCCGCGAACATCGCGCAGTGGGAGCCGAAGGTGAAGTAGCTGGGCGCGCACGCGCGGTGCAGCGGTCCGAGCCGCGAGAGATTCGTGGGCGCGACCGCCGCGAAGGTGTCGTAGCGGCAGCTGTCGAGCGTGATGAAGAGCACCGACTCGCGGCGCTGGCTTCCCGGCGTCCACGGACCCGGACAGGCCGGCAGGCGCCGCGGCGTCCGGCCTCCTCCGGCGCCGGTCGGACGGAACCAGTCGGCGAAGGAGTCGGGTCGGACGGCGGTCATGCGCGGAGTATGTGGAGCACGGCGCGGGCGCGCAAGCTGGGTTCAGATGCCGAGTTCCTCGCGCGAGACCGGCGCGAGGCCGCCGCCCTCGGCGCGGAGGATGCGGTCGCAGCCCGACAGCGTGCCGACGCGATGGGCGACGACGATGATCGCGCGCGAGCCACGCATGGCGTCGATCGCCTGCATCACGCCGCGCTCGGTGTCGCCGTCGAGCGCGCTGGTCGCCTCGTCGAGGACGAGCACGGCCGGCTCGCGATAGAGGGCGCGAGCGATCCCGATCCGCTGCCGCTGGCCGCCCGAGATCCGCACGCCGCGCTCGCCGACGACGGTGTCGAGGCCCTTCGGCAGCGCGCGGACGAACTCGCCGAGCTGCGCGGCATCGACGGCGCGCGCGAGCCGCGCCTCGTCGATCTCGGCATCGGAAACGCCGAGCGCGATGTTCCGCCGCACCGAGTCGTCGACGAGGAAGATCGTCTGCGGGACGTAGCCGATGCGCGACTGCCACCACCGCAGGCGCGGGGCGGCGTCCTCGCCCGACACGAGCATGCGGCCCGCGACCGGCGCGTGCAGGCCGAGGATCAGGTCGACGAGCGTGCTCTTGCCGGATCCGCTCGAACCGACGATGCCGACGGTCTCGCCGGCGCGGATCTCGAGATCGACGCCGTCGAAGACCGCGCGAGGCGCGCCCGGATAGACGAACGCGACCTTCTCGAGGGCGAGCACGCGCGCAGGGTCCTTCGTCGGCGCCGGCGCGGTGTCGGCGCCTTCGGCCGCCGCGTCGAGCTCCTCGCGCAGCGTCGCCACGCTCGCCGAGCCGAGGCCAATCGACTGGAGCGCGGCGAGAAGCCGCGCGACCGACGGCACGACGCGCAGCACGGCGACGATGAACAGCCCGACGACCGGCACGACCGATTCGATGGGCCGGCCGCCGAGCACCATCGCGACGACGAGCGCCGACAGGCCCGCGACCGCGACCACCTCGACGGTGATGCGCGGCAGCTCGCGCAGCGTCTGCACGCGGCGGCCGACGCGCGAGCTTTCGTCGGTCGCGCGCGCGAAGCGGTCGACGAAGCCGTCCTCGCGCCCGAGCACCTTCGCTTCCTTCACGGCGCCGAAACCCTGCTGGAGCTGGCGAAACCGCGCGCGGTCGAGGTCGCGTCGCCGGCCGCCGAGCGCGGTCGCGCGCGCGGAGGTCAGCCGATGGAAGAGGACGCCGGCGGAGCCGAGCACCGCGAGCGCGATCGCGCCGCCGACCGGCTCGACCACGATCAGGAGCGCCGCGACCGCGACGAGCACGAGGCCTTCCGACGCGACCACGAGCACCGGAAGCACGACGCCGAAGGCGAACTGGTCGACCTCGTGCGCGACCGACTGGACGAGCGTCGCCGTGTTGCGCTGCAGGTGGAAGGACCACGGCCGGCGAAGGAGGTGCGCGAAGAGCCGCCGCGAGAGCGCGCGCTGCACGCCGAAGGCGAACGCGCTCTGCCGCGAGGCGAGGAACCAGCGGAAACCCGCCTTCAGCGCGTAGAACCCGAGCAGGCCGAGCATCGACGCGACCACCGCGCGCTCGCGACCGAGCGCGAGCAGCGGCTCGACGACCGGCGCGAGCACACCGCCGAGGACGCCGCCGCCGCCGCCGTCGGCGTGGGTGAGGAGCGCGAGCACCGGCAGCACGAGCCCGACGCCGAGCGCGTCGAGCACGACGCCGACCGCCATCAGCGACAGCAGCCCAAGCGCGCGGCGCCGCTCCTCGGGCGGCACGAGCGGCCACGCCTCGCGCAGCACCGACGCGATCGGCTCGGCCGCGCGCGCAGCGGCCGGCGCATGCGCCGCCGTCGCCTGAGACTCTGAGGAAACGCCTGCCACGGCGCCATCGTACGGGTCGCGCCGCGGCGCCGCGAACGCCCCGCCGGCGCGCGGGCGGCCGGACGCATCTGCTAGCATTCGCGCCCCCATGCCGAAGTCCATGCCGAAGTCCACGCCGAACTCCTCGTCGAAGTCCACGCCGAAGTCCCGCCCTGGCGCCGAGCTCCCGATCCTCGAGTTCATGGCGAGGAACTACCGGAACTTCAACGCGCGCTCGACGCGCGACGCGCTCTTCGCCTACTGGGACCACGTCTCGGCGGGCGGACGCATGTACTGGGCCGTCGCCGGCGCGATGAGCTCGGCGCAGCTCGGCATCACGCTCGCGCCGGCGATCCGCGCCGGCCTCGTCCACGGCCTCTCGGTCACGGGCGCGAACCTCGAGGAGTCGCTCTTCCGCCTCGTGGCCCACCACAGCTACAAGGACTTCCCCGACTACCGCTACTTCACCAAGGAACACGACACGAAGATCCTGAAGCAGCGGATGCGCCGCGTCACCGACACCAGCATCCCCGAGGACGAGGCCTTCCGCTCGGTCGAGAAGATCCTCGTCCCGATGTGGAAGCGCGCGACCGCGAACGGCGAGCGCCGCTTCTGGCACGAGTACTTCTACGAGCTCGTGCTGTCGCTGCCGAAGTCGAAGTTCGAGGGCAATCCCGACGACTGCTGGCTGCTCGCGGCCGCGAAGGCGAACCTTCCGATCGTCGTCCCCGGCCACGAGGACTCGACCTTCGGCAACATCTTCGCGTCGCACGTGAAGTTCGACGACTGCAGCGCGGCGATCGTGAAGAGCGGCATCGAGTACATGGCCGGCTTCTACGACGACTACAAGCGCCTCTCGAAGGGGAAGGGCATCGGCTTCTTCCAGATCGGCGGCGGCATCGCCGGCGACTTCCCGATCTGCGTCGTGCCGAGCATCAAGTACGACCTGCAGGAGCCGGTGCGGCCGTGGGCGTACTTCTGCCAGATCAGCGACTCGACGACCTCGTACGGCTCGTACTCGGGCGCGACCCCGAACGAGAAGATCACCTGGGACAAGCTCACCGAGAAGACCCCGATGTTCGTCGTCGAGAGCGACGCGACCATCGTGGCGCCGATGATGCTGACCGCACTCCTCGAGGCGAAGGCGAATCCGAAGGGCGCCGACGCGATCATCCGCGCCTCGCGCGCCGAGACGCGCAAGAGCCTCGTCAAGATGCGCTGAGCCGCGCGCGCGCGCTCAGAAGTCGTAGCCGAAGCGCTCGAAGTCGACGCGGTAGCGACGCAGGGCGATCGTCCGCGAGCGGACGTCGTAGTGCTCGAGGTACGACTCGTGCCGCGAACGATGCGCGTGCGGAAGCGCGGGGCGATGCTCCGCGGGAATCGCGAGGCGCTCGCAGAGCGCGGCGAAATCCTCGGCGAAGCGCTCGAAGCGCCCGAGGAATCCGACCGCGAGCGTTCCGTCGTCCTCGACGATGAACGACGACTGCGTCGCGAGATGCGGGTGGTCGATTCCGACCGTCGCATCGACGAAACGCGCGAAGTCGAGCCCGCGCAGGTCGACGCCCTGCGCGCGCGCGCACGCGAGCAGGTCCGGGTCGCGCCCGGCCCACGCCGACACGAGCCGGTCGAGCGGATGACGCACGAAGGCGAAGGAGAGGTACCCGGCCGCCTGCTCGCCCGCCGCGCGGCGCAGCTGCCAGGCGTCGAGATGCTGCAGGTAGCCCACGCTTCCGGCGATCGCGCGCAGGTCGGCCGAGGTCGCGCGGCCGAAGAGGCGCGCGCGGTCCTCGACGCGCCAGTCGCCGTGCATGTCGAGCGCGCGCTCGATGCTCGAGCCGCCGCACTTCGGGATGTGCACGAAGAGGGCGCGAAAGGCGTGCGAGACCGGCATGGAGCGAGTGTACCTGCGGCCCGGAGCGAGTCCGTACGATGCGCCGATGCAGGACGAGCGACCGACCGAGCGACCGGAAGCGAGCGACGCGCCTGCGCGGCGGATCGCGCGCGGCGACCTCGCGATCGCGGCCCTCCTCTGCGCCGCGACCTTCGTGATCCGCGCCGTCGCCCTTCGCCACGCGCCCGACGCGGCGTGGCCGCACGCGCTCCTCTACGAAGGCGACGCGCCGGTCTGGGCGGTCTGGGCGCAGCACCTCGGGCGCGGCGAACCATTCGAGTTCGACCTCGCCTTCCGGACGCCCGGCGTCGCCTTCCTGCTGCACTGGCTCGGACTCGCGGACGCGCCGTTCACGGGCGCGAAGATGCTGTGGGGCGCGATCTCGGCGGCGACGGTCGGCGCGCTCTATCTCGTCCTCGTCCGCTACTTCTCCCGCCGCGCGGGCGCGATCGCGGCGACGCTGCTCGCGCTCTCCTTCGGAAGCGGCGTGATCGCGGCGAGCCTCAACAACGAGGCGCCGTACGCGCTCCTCACCGTGCTGATCGTGGGCGCGACGCTCGCCTGGCGCGAGCTGCCGTCGTGGCGCGTCGCCGCGGCGCTCGGCGTGCTGCATGGCGCGGCGATGCTCCTGCGCGCCGAGCACCTGCTGCTCGTCGCGCTGCTCGTGCCCTACGGCCTCCTCGCCGCGCGTCGCCACGGCGCGGCGCGCACGGTCGCGCTCACGCTCGTCCTCGTCGCGGCGCTCGCGGCCACCATCGCGCCGTGGACGCTGCGCTCGCATCGCGCCGCCCACCGCTTCAACAGCGAAGCGCCCGAAGTCCCCTACGACTCGCTCTGGCCCGAGTGGAACGAGGGCGCCCAAGCGGCGTTCGAGGCGCTGCCCGCCTACGCGCGCGGCCCGAGCCTCGCGCCGATCAACGCCTTCCTCCTGCGCGAACGCGTGCGCGAGGTCGGCGCCGACGAGATCGGCCGCTACTTCGAGGTCGAGTGGGGCTACACGCCGAAGCCGGTGCCCGAGTGGTGCATCGTGTCCTTCAAGGGCCCGCTCGACTTCGCGCTCGCGAACCATCCCGAGGCGGACGGCGGCTTCTCCCGCCGCGGCCTCGCCGACGCGCGCGATCCGAACCCGCCGTTCGCGTTCGCGCGGCCGACGCACGCGAGGCTCGTGGCCGATGGCTACGCGGTCGGCCTCGACGCGATCCGCGCCGATCCGAGCGCGTTCGGCGCGAAGCTCGCCGAGCGCCTGCGCCGCTTCGCCGACGGGGCCGCCACCGGCCTGTTCGCGACCGACTGGCCGTACGAACCGTCGTTCGTCCGCCATCCGATCGACATCGCGACGCCCGCGCGCGACGACGCGCCGGCATGGCGCATCGCGACGCTGCTCGCGCTCGGCGCAGGCGCGGTGGCGGCATGGCTCCGCCCCGGCGGGCGGGTGCTGCTCGTCGTGGTCGCCTACCGCCTCGCGGTCGTGCTCGCCTTCTACGGCTACGCGCGCCATGCGGTATCGATCGCACCGGTGCTGTGCGCGATGGTCGCGCTCGCGGCCGACGCGGCGACCTCGCGCCTCGCCCGCGTGCCGGCGATCGCCGCGTTCGGAAAGGTCGCGTTCGGCGCGACGGTGCTCGCCGCCGCGAGCCTCTTCGCGATCGCGATCCTGGCGGCGTCCCACCCACCGCGCTTCACGGTTCGCCCGGCCGAATCCGAAGGCGTCGTGACGCCGGCACCGCAGTGGGCGCCGGATGCGATCGAGTCGAACGACCGACTGCTGCTCGAGCCGCTCACGGGCGTCGGAGCCGAGTGACGCCAAAACGACGCGACGGGCGGCGCTGGCCGCCCGTCGCTCGTGGATTTCACAGACCTTCGCTCAGCGCCCGCGACGGCGCCCGGCGAGACCGGCGAGACCGAGCAGCGCGATCGCGCCCGGAGCCGGAATCGACAGCGTGTGGCCGGAGAAGTCGGGGGTTCCGAAGAAGAGCTCCTCGTAGACGCCGACCTTCGAGAGCGGTCCGAAGGTGCCCTCGCCGTAGCCCGCGCCGCCGTTGCCGCGCAGCACCGCCGAGAGGTTGAAGAAGAACTGCATGCTCGAGGCGGCGACCTGGTTGCCCGCGCCGAGCACCGCGAAGCCGCGGCCCGGAGCGACGCCCGAGGTGTCGTCGCCGTACGGACGGATGAAGGTGTCCGGCCCGCTGAAGATCGCGTAGCTGTTGTTCAGCCAGCGCTGCGCCGAGTTCTGGATGCCGTTCAGCTGCGAGGCGACGTCGCCGGCGCCCGACTGGAACAGGCCGTCCGACGCACCGACGCTCGACGCGGCGAAGTAGTTGTTGCCGCCGAAGTCGAACTTCACGAACATCGTGTCGCTCAGGCCGCCGCTCAGGTGCTGGATGCCGACGCCGACGATCGAGTCGCCCGCCTGCCACGACCCCGAGAAGAGGTCGGCCTGCGTGTTGCCGGTGTAGCGCACGCCGTCGCCCGCCTCGCCGTTGGCGAGCCGCGAGCCGCCGACGGTCTGGCCGGCGTTCAGCGTGAAGAGCGAGGTGTAGATGTTGAAGTTGCGCGTGGTCGAGCCCTGCGTCCACACGCCGGCGGTCGCGCTGTTCGAACGGAACTGCCAGCCGTTCCACGACGAGCCGCCGTTGATGTCGACCACCTGGCCGAAGGCGGCCGAGGCCGCGAGGGACAGCGGCAGGACAGCCGCCACAAGTGCCATTCTCGAAGTCATTCGTCTCTCTCCTGGATGCAAGGGGACCGTTTTCCAGTGGCCCGGGGGCCATCCTCCAGTTCGGAGTCTAGACCCGTCTGGAGTCGGTTCAAGTGGAAGTTCCGGCTTCTCGGGCCGAGCGGTCCGAATCAGGCCAGAACCCCCGCTGGCAGCTCCGGATCAGGTCCAGGTCTCGGGATCCGGCCCCCCGAGCCCCACGACCACCACCCTCCCGGCGGGCCCGGCGGGCCGAAATCCCGCCTTCGGGGCCACCATCGTCGCGGTCGCATCGGCGCGGACGCACACCGGAAGCTCCGTGCCGGTGTCGCAGTCGAGTCCGCTGGGAAGATCGATCGCAAGCACCTTGGCGCCCGCATCGCGACGCCGGTTGATCGCCTCGACGGCGGCGCGGGCGTCGCCGGCGAGCGGCCGGTCGAGGCCGGTGCCGAAGAGCGCGTCGACGACGAGATCGGCGGGGCGGTCGAGCGCATCGGGCGCGTACGGCTCGACACGAAGCCCGGCTTCCACCGCCCGCGCACGCATGACCGCGGCGTCTGTGCCTTCGCGCGGCGCGCCGAGGGCGACGATGCGCACCGCGTGGCCATCGCGCGCGAGCAGCCGCGCCACCTCGTACCCGTCGCCGCCGTTCTGACCCGATCCGCAGCAGACCACGACGCGGGCGGGCGCGCGGCCCCCGAGGAGTTCCCTCGCGACCGCCGCGCATCCGGCGGCGGCGCGCTCCATCAGCACGACGCCGGGGATCCCGAGCACATCCATGCAGTGTCGGTCGTAGGCGCGCGCGTCGGCTCGGGTGAAGGCGCGGGACATGCGGGCACGGTAGCGCCGTCGGATCGCGTCCCGCCGAACGGAGCTGCACCGAACCGAACCGATTCCTCATCCCTCCGCGCACCACGATCCGTCCGACTCCCCTACTTTCCCTCCGATGGATCGCCTCGCCAGACGCTCGCTTCCGATCGCGCTCTCGCTCGCCCTCGCGTCGCCGCTGCCCGCGGCGCCCGATGAATCGCCGAGCGTTGCGCCGGCCCGCCCGCGCAGCGCGATCTTCCTCCACCCGGACGGCGCCGGCCTCGCGCACTGGGGCCTCGCGCGCGTCCACTGGGTCGGACCCGACGGGCGCCTCGCGTGGGACGCGCTCCCCGCGATCGCGACGTACCGGCCGCATGTGACCGACAGCCTCGCGCCGCAGAGCCACTCCGGCGCGACGATCCACGCATTCGGCGTGAAGGTCGTTCAGGACAGCTTCGGCATGGACGGCACGAAGCCGATCGGCGCCGCCTCGGGTGCGCCGCACGGGATCATGCGCGAGGCGCTCGCGACCGGACGCGCGGTCGGCGTCGTCAACAGCGGCCACCTCGCCGAGCCGGGGACGGCGTGCTTCCTCGCGAGCGTGCCGAAGCGGAGCATGATGACGGAAGTCGCGCGCCAGCTGCTCGTCGATCGGCCGAACGTGATCCTCGGCGGCGGCGAGGCGCTCTTCCTCCCGAAGGGCGTGCAGGGCCGGCATGGCGTCGGCGCGCGCGAGGACGGGCGCGATCTCCTCGAGGAGGCCGCGAAGGCGGGCTACGTGATCGTCCGAACGCGCGAGGAACTCGCGGCCGTTCCCGACGGCACCACCCATCTCCTCGGCGTCTTCGCTCCGATGAGCACCTACAACGACGCGCCGGAGGAGACGCTCGCCGCGGCCGGGCTGCCCCTCTACCGCCCCGCCGCGCCGAGCTACGCCGAGATGATCCGCGCGGCGCTCAAGGTCCTTGCCCGCGACCCCGATGGCTTCCTCCTCGTCGCCGAGGAAGAGGGCTCCGACAATTTCGCGAACCACCACAACGCCGCCGGTCTCCTCGAGGCGATGCGCCGCGCCGACGAAGGGGTCGCCGCGGCCGAGATCTTCCGCGCCGCGCATCCGGACACGCTCGTCCTGCTCGCCTCCGACAGCTGCGCGGCGAGCCCGCAGCTGGTGGCGCTGCCCGAATCGGCCGGGATCATCGTGACCGGCCGCGCGCTTCCGGCAACGCTCCCCGGCGATCCGGCCGCGCTCGACGGCGTCCGCGGCGCGCGCAGCGAGCCGTTCCTCAGCGCGCCCGCGCGCGACGGAACGCGCCTTCCCTTCGCGGTCGCATGGGCCAGCCTCGAGGACGGCGGCGACCCGGTGCTCGTGCGCGCGGCCGGTCCCGGCAGCGAGCTCGTGCGCGGCGATCTCGACAACACCGACATCTACCGCGTCCTCTACGCCTCGCTCTTCGGCTGCACGCCGGAGGAAGCGCGCAAGGCACGGGCGCAAAAGTGACCGAGGGAGGCCCGGAGGCCTCCCTCGGCGAACGACTCGATTCGATCGATCCGAGCGCGGGACTCAGAGGTTGATCTGGACCCACGCCGACCACGCGGAGTTGCCGGCGGCGTTCTTCGCGCGCACCGCGTAGCGGTGACGCCCAGCGCCCGGAGTGTTCTGGAACTGCGTCACGTTGGCGCCGACGGTGCCGACGATGACCTCGGTGCTCCAGCTTCCGCCCACGCGCGTCTGCCGCTTGATCTCGAACTCGGTCTCGTTGCTCGAGTTGTCGGTCCAGCGCACGGTGACCACGCCCGATGCGGCCGTCGCCGTCACGCCCGATGGCGCGGCCGGCGCCACCGCCGTCGGATCGACGACGGTGATGGTCACGGTCGAAGTCGTGGTGAGGTTCCCCGAATCGGTCGAGCTCGCGGTGACGACATGCGTGCCGAGCACGAGGTCCGAGCGAGAGAACGAGCCGCCGGTCCCGAGCGCGCCCTGCAGGCTCGACGACCAGGCCATCGACGCGGTCAGCGCGCCATCCTGCGTGTCGTTCGACGAGCCGCTGAAGGTGATCGACGCGCCGGACGCGAAGCTCGCGCTGCTCGCCGGCGAAGTGATCGTCACCGTGGGCGCCGTGTTCTGCGCGCTGCCGCCAAGCGCGGCCTGCACGTTGAGGACGCCGCCGGTCACGCAGCGCCCCGAGAGCGACGACACCGCGCGGGCCGTCGACATGATGCGGTTCTTCACCTGGGTGTAGGTGTAGTTCGGGTTCGCCGAGTAGACCAGCGCCGCCGCGCCGGCCACGTGCGGGCAGGCCATCGAGGTGCCGTTCAGGTACGAGTAGCCGGTGTTGCCGTAGGTCGACAGGATGTTGACGCCGGGGGCGCCGATGTCGACCGTGCTTGCGCCGTAGTTCGAGAACGACGCGCGGCCGTCGTTGTTGTCGGTGGCCGCGACGTTGATGATGTTGTCGAGGTTGTACGCGCCGGGATAGGCCGGCGAGGTGTCGCTGTTGACGCCGCTGTTTCCGGCCGCGGCGACGAAGACATGGCCGACGCTTCGGCTCGCGGCGATCGCGTCGTAGAGGCCCTGCGAGAATCCGCCGCCGCCCCACGAGTTGTTCGAGACCTTCACCTGCTTCTGCGTCAGGTACTGGACGCAGCTGATCGCGTCGGAGGTGTAGCCCCCGTTCGGCCCGAGAAAGCGCAGCGCCATGATCTTGCAGCGCCACATCACGCCGGCGACACCGGTGCCGTTGTTGCCGACCGCGCCGACCGTGCCGGCGGTGTGGCTGCCATGGCCGGTGCCGTACGGCGAGCTGTCGCCCTGGTAGAAGTCCCAGCCCCAGGTGTCGTCGATGCGGCCGTTGCCGTCGTCATCGATGCCGTTTCCGGCGGTTTCGCCGGGATTCGACCAGATGTTGGCCGCGAGGTCGGGATGGGTGTTGTTGGTGCCGTCGTCGATCACGGCGACGACGAAGTTCGGGTCGCCGGTGAAGACGTCCCACGCGAGGTAGGCGCGGCTGTCGGCGCCGGAGACGCCCGGGTCGCTGTTCACGGTCTGGCCGATGTTCCGCATGCCCCAGAGGTTTCCGAACTGGGTGTCGTTCGGAATCGCATCGATGCGGCGGACCCAGTCGGGCTCGACGTACTCGACCGCCGGGTTCCCCGCGAGGGTGACGATCGCGCGTTCGACCGAAGTGCCGATCTGCACGTGCACGAGGCCCGGAACGATCGACCATCGCTCGAGGACCTTGCCGTCCACCGCCTTCAGGGCGATCTGCCGGTCGGCCTCGGTCGCGCCGGGCGCGAACCGGACCAGCACCGAGAACGGGTCGTACTTGAGATCGGGATTCGCTTCGAGCACCTGCTTCGAGAGCGGCAGGTCGTCGATCGAATCCTGCGCCATCGCCACGCCGCCGCCGAACGCCACGCCGATCGCAGTCACGATCGAGCCCGTGAATCGCCACATCGATGCCATGCAGATGCCTCCTGAAGCTGGAGATTGCGAGCGCCTCGGCTTCGGCCGGTGCGCCGACCCGACAAGCGTAACCGTCCCCGCGACAGTTCCAATCGGTCCCGAGGAGTTTCTCGGAAACGAAGGGTGGGGTGAATTCCCGCCCCGCGCCGTCGCGGCGCGAGTGACTCCTCCTCGAACTTCTCGACAGCCCGCAGGCCCCGACCCGACGCACGCTCGCCACCGAGGCGGCCCGCGGCGAAATCCGATCCGACGGATCCGCGTGGATCGCCACAATGCGGCCGGCCTCGGCGCGTTCCGCGGCGGAGGACCCGAACCATGCGCCGCACCAACCTTCCCGGCATCCCGATCGCGCTCCTCGCGGCCCTCGCCTCGGGCTGCGCGAGCGCGCCCGAGCCGACGCCGAGTCCGACACCCGCCGTCTCCGCACCGGCGCCCGAACGCGATGCCCGCGCCGAGACGATCGCGCTGATGCGGCGCGGCACGCTCGTCGTCGGCGATCCCGCGCCCGACTTCACGCTTGCGGATCCGACGGGCGCAGGCGCGATGTCGCTGTCGGCGCTGCGCGGGAAGCCGGTGGTCCTCATCTTCGGAAGCTGCACCTGCCCGCCCTTCGTGCGGAGCATGCGCGCGACCTCGGCGCTCGCGCGCCGCTACGGCGACCGCGTCCACTTCGTGATGGTCTACATCCGCGAGGCGCATCCCATCGACGGCTGGGTCGTGCCCGACAACCGCTTCGAGGTCGCAACGCCGCGCACCCTCGACGAGCGCCGCGCGATCGCTCGCGACTTCCGGCGCGAGCTCGCGCCGCCGATGCCGCTCCTCGTCGACACGATCGAATCGAGCGTCGACGCCTACGCGCCCTTCCCGAACCGGATGTACATCGTCGATGCGGCGGGGCTCCTCGCCCATGTCGGCGAGCCAGGCCCGCAGTCGACGCTCACCAGCGCGCGCGAGGCGCCGGCGGTGCTCGAACGGCTGCTCGGGCGACGCTGATCAGCGCGAGGTCCGGCGCGCGTCGTGGGCGGCAGCGAGGGCGTCCCACGATCCATCGAACGCGAACGCGTAGTTCCGCCAGCGCCCGATCGACGCGCTGTTGATCGGGCGGCGCACCTGCTCGTGCGAGAGCGTGAAGACGGCGCGCGCGTTCGCCTCGGGCGCGAGGACCGCCGGATCCATCGGCAGCCCCATGCGGTCGAGGCATCGTCGGGCGTGACCCTCGGGGTCCGCGACCAGATCCTCGTAGACGATCGCCTCGTGCGACAGCCCGACATGGCCGAGCATCGCGGGAAGGATCGATCGCTCGGCCTCGATCACGCGGCGGATCGACGCGAGGCCCGCGGTCCAGCCGTCGGCGAAGGGATGGAAGTACGAGAGCAGGATGCTGATCGCCATGTCGCGGGGGTCGCGCGCGAAATGCAGGCACACCGCGCCGGGCAGCACCGCCGCGACCGCCGGCAGCATCCGCCAGGCGCGCAGCGTCTTGTCGAAGGTCCACGAGGCGCCCTCGCGACGGAGCCGGCGCGCGCCGTCGAGGTAGCGGCGCTGGATGCGCGCGAGATCTTCGCGCGGAATGCCGCCAGAGCCGCGGGGCCAGCGTCCGGTGGAGACCAGATCGCCGAAGATCGTCTCGATGCCGTCGTACTCGCCGATCCCGCTGATCGCGGGATGCCGGTCGAGCATCTGCTCGAGCAGCGTCGTGCCCGAGCGCGGCAGCCCGACGACGAGCGCCACGCCCGACACCGGATCGACGCGCGGCTCCGGCGGCGCGATGCGCTTCTCGAGCATCTCGCGATGCCCGCGCGGCGGCAGCAGATGGCCTTCGAGATCGAACGGCGGCGTCGACTCGGCGTGCACGCGCAGCGCGAGGTCGTAGGCCTCGCGATACCGCCCCTGCCGGTCGAGGATGCCGACCGCCTCGAACCCGGCGACACGGCGCAGCACCGGCTGCCGCTCCCGGGCGAAGATAGCCTGCAGTTCGTCGACCGCGGCCGCCGGATCGTCCTTCGACCGCATGCGCGCGGCGGCGAGCGCCGCGCGGGGGTCGCGGAGCCACTCGCCGTCCTTCGCGAGGAACTCGCGGAGCTCGTCGCGCCGGTGCGCGAACCAGAGGACCTCGGACAGCATCACCGCCGCCTCGACCGAACAGGGCGTGCGCTCCGCGGCCAGGACGCGCAGGCGCGAGGCGGCCTCGTCAACGCGACCGAGCCGCTGGTCGAGCATCGATGCAAGCAGCCGGACCTGCGGATCCCGCGGCGCAAGCCGGAGCGCCTGCTCGGCGTCCGCGTGCGCCTCGGCGATGCGGCCGAGCATGGCGGACGCGCGAGCGCGACCGAGCCACCCGGCGACAGTGTGCCGCGAACGACGCACCAGTTCGTCCGCGACGCGCCATGCACCGGCCGGATCTCCCTGGGCGATCAGGCGCTCGATCTGCGCGGCTGGAGGCTCGGTCGGCGGCACGCGCGGAATCTAACCGACCCTCGCGAGCACCGCCTCCACGAGCATCGCCGCCCGGTCCGGGGCGCGGTCGAGGAAGAGCGACGGCTCGAGCGCCTCGAGCTCCATCAGGAGCGGCGCGCCGTCGGGCCCGCGCGCGAGATCGACGCGCGCATAGGCGGGCGCGCCGAGCCCGAGCGACGCGACGTGGGCGAGGATCCGCAGGGCGGCGGCGCGCTCGTCGTCCGCCGGTTCGATCAGGCCGCGCGACTGCTCCGCGTCGCCGTTCCAGCGCGCGCCCTTGTGGATCGCATGCGAGAAGCGGCCGCCGAAGTGCACGAGGTTCGACTCGCCGCGCTCGACCACCGACGCGAGGCATGGCTGCACGAGGAGATCGCGCTCGGCGTGCGCGAAATGGTGCGCCGTCACCGATGCGAGGTCGCCGCGGGCGATGCGCACGGTGGCGAAGGAGCCCGCCGAGATCGCAGGCTTCACGACGAGATCGCCGAATCGCTCGAAGAGCGCGTGCCAGTCGGGGTCGGACCCGGCCTGCAGCAACTCGGTCGGCACCACCGGAAGCCCCGCCGCCGCGAGGTCGACGAGGTAGCGCTTGTGCAGGTTCCAGCGAAGGACCGGCGCCGGGTTGACGATCTCGCTCTCCGCCGACACGCGGTCGATCCAGGCGCGGAACGCCTCGAGCCGCGCGACGTAGTTCCAGGTCGAGCGGACCAGCACCCGGTCGAAGGCCCGCCAGTCGACCGTGCCGTCCTCCCAGCAGACGATCTCCGCATCCGCGCCCGCTTCCGAGAACGCGCGCGAGAGAATGGGGAGATCCGCGTCGGGCCGGGGCAGTTCGGTGCAAGTGACGAGCGCGACGCGCATTCGGGCGATCGTATGGGGAACGATCCCCCTCCGCGGCGGCTGCGCCCGCACGAAAGCACTTGACCGCCCGCGGATTCACTCCATGCTGTCCGCCGAGGGAGGTCTCGGCGCAGCCGTCCGGCGATGGCGCGCCTACGCTTGCCTCTTCGGACTTCGGCCGCGACGGATGTCCGCCGCGCCGATGCCAGAGCAGTTTCCAACGATCGATCACGATGCCCAACCCGCTTCACCTTGCCGTCGCCACGGCGCTCGTCGCCGCCTCGGCCTCCTCGTCCGCCTCCGCAGCGATCGTCGGCTTCACCGAGACCTTCGCCTCGGGAAGCGCGAACTGGCGCAACTCGAACGGCACGCAAGCGCTCGCATGGTTCGCGAACGGCGGGCCGTCCGACAGCGCCTTCGTGCGCTCGACCTTCAATCTCTCTCCGACCACCGTCGGCGGCTTCCCCCCCACGGTGATCCGCGCGCATGCGTCGTACCCGTCGTCGAACGCGGCCTACGCGGGCAACTGGATCGCCGAAGGCGTGACCGGCGTGAACTTCTGGTTCCGCCACAGCCTCAGCGAGGCGGTGACGCTCACCGGCCGCTTCGCGAACCCGGCGAACTCGCCGGGCGCCTCGACCGTGTCGGTCACCGCGATCCTGCCCAACACCTGGACGCTCGTCGCCTTCGACCTGCGCGAAGGCAGCTCCGACATCATCTCGCTCGGCGGCAGCACCTACGCGGGCGTCTTCTCGAACATCGGCAACATGCAGTTCGGCTTCACCGTGCCCGCGCCGCTCGCCGGACAAAACATCGACGGGCTGTTCGACCTCGCGTCGTTCCAGATCGTCCCGGCGCCGGGCGCGATCGCGCTCCTCGGCCTCGCCGGCCTCGCCGGCCGCCGGCGCCGCTGATCCGCATCACCGCACGACATGACGAAGGCCGCCGGAATCCGGCGGCCTTCGCTCGTTTTTCAGTCGGTCTGCCGCGGCGCGCTCAGGCGATCGCGCGGTAGGCCGCGACGGCCTTCTCGAGCTCCGCGCGCTCGGCCGCGGGGATCCGCTCGATCAGTCCGAGCTTCGTCCACGCCTCGAGCTTCGACTCCGCCTCGACGCCCGCGTAGACGGTGGTCGAGTCGATGATGCGCTTGCCGAGGATCTCCTCGAGCTGCTTCTGCGTGTAGGTCGGCTTCACCGCGGCCGTCGACTTGGTGCCGTACTGCTGCAGGTTCGAGGCGAAGATGCCCGCGGCGCTCACCGGCAGGAAGTCCTCGTAGCGCAGGCCTTCGTACTCGACGAAGCCGTCGGCCGCGAGCCGCAGGAGGTCGGTCGTGGGCAGCGCGCCCTTCGCGGCGATTCCCTTCGGCGTCGCCACGTAGCGCGCGTACACGAGCCTCGACTCGATCAGCCCCGCAAGCGACTTCGGAAACGCCGCGAACGGCTTCGCGTAGAGCGCCTCGTACGCGGCCATGTCGCGCTTCGG
>Ga0315906_10005163_pt1 | contig 16508 bp, 16 predicted proteins | sample LakEriMetagenome_4_FD_203526 | JGI IMG/M metagenome (GOLD analysis project Ga0315906, IMG submission 203526) | Freshwater fungal communities from buoy surface, Lake Erie, Ohio, United States - Buoy 2 MA122 | ecosystem: Environmental > Aquatic > Freshwater > Lake > Lake biofilm | place: USA...
AACACCGACGAACAATACCCACAAACGGTGGCCATTGAATTCACCCAAGACAAAGTAGATCTTTTGGATCGCGTTCGCGAAGGGGAGTCAGTTACCGTTTCCATCAACATCCGCGGTCGCGAGTGGACCAGTCCGCAGGGCGATGTTCGCTACTTCGTTTCGCTTCAAGGATGGCGGGTTCAAGCCGGTGCCACTGCTGGTGCCGCCGCACCGAGTGCTGCCGCTGCCGCAACCTCCATGGCCGCTGCTCCGGTACCGCCTGCACCCGCTGCTGGTTTTGCGCCCGTACCGGACGACGATTTGCCTTTCTGAGTGCAGGTTTAGCTGAAATCCGGCAACAAAAAAAGGGCCGTCTCGTTGTGAGACGGCCCTTTTTGTTGGGTGCGCCGCGCGCGGCGGCACCTGCCGAGCCCGTTCTTACGGGCGAGACAGCGGGTCTTGGGCCAGGGCTTTCCACGCCTTGTGCACCTTGCCCTTTTCCAAGAGTTCGTGCGCGTACTGGTGGAGTGCAATCCGACGTTCCAGGCCGTTGTCTGAGGCACGCTCGATTTCGTCGATTCGGTGGTGCTTCGCAAACTCCTCAATTTCCTCGGGCGTCGGCAATTCCGTGACGTTGCCCAGTCGGCCCAAATCATTTCCGGTGAGGATCAGGCTGTCCCGCAAGGCCTTGGGCAAGGCATCCACGCCAATGCCCAAAGTGGTGATGGGCTTCTCCACTGAGAAAAGGGCCTCGCCGGAGGCCCGGGCGTACCAGTCGCCGCCCAAGCGGGCCACCAAGTCCATGCGGAAGGGGTCTGGTTCACCGGCGTCGTTCAAGAGTTTGGGGTCCACGTGAATCTTAAGTACCTCACACACCACCAAATGCCCAGAGCCGCCTTGGTCGCCCAAGGCAATGACGTCGTTGACCTTGCACTCCAAAGCTGCAGGTGCTTCCACCACCCGGAACGGCCGTACGAGTTCGGACGGAGCCATGGTGAAACCGGCCTTGATGAATTCGTTGGTTCCGGTGGGGTATTCGGACGATGCCAAACTGGTTTGTTCCACCATCGCGTACGAAACTGCGTGGATCACTACTTCCGGCACCTCCAGAACATTATTCAAGGTGTCCTTGGTGGTGTTGTTGCGCACGCGTCGGGCCGGGGAGAACACCAAAATGGGCGGGTTGCTGCTGAAAATATTGAAAAAACTGAAGGGACTCAAATTGGGTTCGCCTTTGCGGTTTACCGTAGAAGCCAACGCAATGGGGCGGGGGGCTACAATTCCCTGAAGCAGCCGCTGGGTCTGCATGGGGGACCTGTCGCGGGGGACAAAAGTCTGCATGCTGCGAATGTAGGACAATGGAACGGAATTTGCCGTACTCGTTCGCACCCCCATCAATCGGGGAGCACCCTACCCCATGAAAAAATACCTGCTACCCCTCGTACTCACGGCAAGTTCCCTGAGCTCCTGCGCGCAAACCGGAACTCTGGTTTTGCCCAAGCCGGGAACCGTGCTTTCCAAACTGCCGGGTGCGGCGCCGCAAACGACCTCCGGTACCCAAGGCATCCCGCAAACCGAGGTGGCACAAGGCCTTCAAGAAGCATTGGTGCAAGGCGCTGGGGCCGCGGTGGGCCTGTTGGGCAAGACGACGGGCTTCAGCAACAGCCCCATTTACCGCATTCCCCTGCCCCCAGAGGCGGACCGATTGCGCTCCAAGATCGACGCCAACCCCATTCTGAAGGCCGCGGTGGGCCCGCAGTTGGACGCCACCGTTGCGCGGATGAACGAAGGAGCAGAAAAAGCGGTGGCCCGTGCGCTTCCGCTCTTCAAGCGGGCCATCCTCTCAATGACCTTTGCCGACGCCTACGGCATTCTCACCGGCGGCAACCGCGCGGCAACCGATTACCTGCAACGCACCACCGGCCCAGCCCTGCGCGCGGAATTCAAGCCTGAAGTAGATGCGGCCTTGCAAGAAGCAGAGTTAGCCGCGTATTGGACCCCCGCCGCAACGCGTCTGAACAAAAACAAGGTGCTGTTGGGGATGCGCGAAGATTTGCCCACGGACCTCACCGAATACGTGCTGGACAAGGCCCTGGCGGCACTGTTTGCGGAAGTGGCTCTGCAGGAAGAGAAAATCCGTACTCAGCCGGCAGCGCAAACCACGGCTTTGTTGCAAAAGGTTTTTGGTTCCCTGCGGTCCGGCAAGTAGGGCCGTGCGCCGTATAGGAGAATTTTGTAGTTTCGTCAACAAACCCGTTGAATTCATGAAAAATTCACTTTTGGGAGCCGGAATGCTCCTCGCCGCCGCTGCCGGACTGACCTCGTGCGGCGACAACGCCGAATGCAGCAGCTACCGTTTTGATTTTGTGGACGGTTCCAACTACAATGCGCTTTTTTACAAAACCGCCACGCTGACAGACAGCAATACTACGGTTTGGAATTTCTCCGGCTGCGAAGAGGAGCAAAGCGCTGGGTTCTTTTTATTGGGACCCACAACGGTTCCCTTTATTCGGGATAAAGAAACGATGTCGTTCCTCAACACCACCTACACCATTGAGAAGGAAAGCCGTTCCAAGATTTCCGCAAGCAACGGCACCAACACGGTGGTCTTCACGAAGGCGGATTAATCACCCACCAAAGGCCGCTGTAATCCGCGTGCGTTGACTATCTTTGCCTCCCCTGCGGGTGTGGCGAAATTGGTAGACGCACCAGACTTAGGATCTGGCGCCGTGAGGTGTGTGGGTTCGAGTCCCTTCACCCGCACTTTTTAACCCGAGCGTGAACCGCTCGGGTTTTTTTATGTTCTTAACACGTTAACTAATCCCCGTAAAGGTTCTGCCCATGAACACTCTTTCTCTTGTTTTGGCCGGCGCTGGCCTCGTCACCGTGGTCCTCTTGTTGTCTGTTTTTAGCGTTATGCAGCGGGCCCTGGCGCGCCTGGAAGCGCGCGTGGAAGCTTTGGAGAAGTCGAATTCCTGAAGTAAGTTTGCGCCCTTATCGCCACTTTAGCTCAGTTGGTAGAGCATCGCATTCGTAATGCGAGGGTCGTGGGTTCGAGTCCCATGAGTGGCTCTTAGAAAATTGGGTCAGCAAAAAGGCCGATCGCGCAGCGATCGGCCTTTTTGTTGGGTGTCCACGGCGCCCCAATTAACGCACGATCTTGACGGCGTTCCGTCCGGACTCGTCCGTGAGGAAGTAAAATCCGGGCGGTAGATTTGGGAGCAACCAAATCCTTTTTTCTCCGTTGGATTCTTCCGCAGCATTGGGTTCGTTCAAGGCCCAAGATCTTCCGTCTGCGGCGTGCAATTTCCAACGTGCAGATGGGTCCATTCCCTGTAGGTGCAGTTCATTATCGGCAAACCAGGCGCGAACCGTCAGGGGTTCCAAGGACTCCGTTCCCAGTCCGGAAAGTTGAAGAATGGTGGTAGAGGAACTCACCAGAAGCGTGTTTTTGCACCGCTGGGTAGTTTTTCGGAATTCCCAACCGTGGAAAGCGATGGAGGGGGCCAGCAGCCACAGGTGGCTGAAGTTGCTGGAATTGTTTGCGGAATCCAGATACTGGTGTCCGTTGAACCAGCCGGAGAGAACGGAGGTTGCGTCGTTTTGCCCGCGGGAGCTAACGGTTTGCCAAAGGGTGTCTCCCGGCGCTCGGCCTTCCCAGGAATGCGGAAGGTAACTGATGTTGCCGGTGGGGAATTGAGCCAACCATGTGCCGTCCAACTGTGCACTCATGCGCACCGGCTGCCCCTCAACGCCGCGCACCGTATCGGCCAAAACAGTTAGTTGCAGGGGGCCGTAGCAGGCGTAGCTGGTTTGCAGGGAGGCGGACTGTCCGTTTGCGGTGGCGGTGATCACTGCTTGCCCGGCATCCCACGCAGGCCCTTTGGTGAACCGGACCGTTAGGGTTGTATCGGTGGTCAAGTAGGAGATGGGGGTGAATCCGGGTTGGTTGGGAATTTCAAATTGTCCGTTGGTTACCGACCAAAGGATGGAGGCGCCGTTGGCCCCACTTACGGTGTAGGAACAGGTGCCGCCCAACGAAGCGTTGCCGGTACAGCCGGACACGGACAATTGAGCCCGCAAGGAGCATAGGGAGAGCAGGAGGGCGGTTGCCGCCCAAGTGAGTCGGTAGTTCATGGAGTAAATAAACACGGTATGCGGAACAATTTACGCCCGGTGTAAATAGGGACGGTTGCAAATTCTGAAAACATCCAGACGTTTATTCCGACATCCTGCTATTGACGTTTCCGCGCCTTAGTGTATCTTTGCCGACCCTGAGCGCGAGTGCTGAAATTGGTAGACAGGCTAGACTCAGGATCTAGTGTCCGTAAGGATGTGAGGGTTCGAGTCCCTCTTCGCGCACAAAACCCGCTTCGGCGGGTTTTTGCATTTTGTAGCCCAAAAGGAAATGTTGGGGCTTACTCCAGTTGGTGCCAGTACCAGGCGTCGGGCCGGATTTGACGAGCGTCGCGGAGTACGTCCAAGGCGGTTTTTTCGTCTGTAAACGGACCCCAGCAAACGCGGTGTATTCCGCTGGGTGCTTGAACCACAACCGCTTGAAACGGAGGGCGCGAGTACGATTTCGCCATTTGCGCGGCTTCTACCGCATTGGGCGAGCCGCCCACTACTACCCAATAGGCCGAGGTTGCAGGTGTATTTTTTGGTTCGTTAGTTGCGGTGGTCACCGACTTATTCTGAATGACCTCTTCGCCTACCGCTGTGCGTTTGCTCGCCGCAGGGTCAATGCCCGTGGACTGCATTGTGCGCCATCGGGCCACCAGGGTAAGGAGGCTGTCTCGCTGGTGCTCCGCTTCGCGTCGGGCCATGCGGTGGAGCCGAACCGAATCTTGAAGGGCCATCAAGTCCTTGGTTTCCACCACCAACGTGGTGGGCACCACGGGCCGGGATTGGCTCCAAACGGCGGCAGTCGGGCCGCACAAAAGAAGTATAAAGAGGATTTTCCGCATGCGCTAAAGGTAAATCAGGGATGCCGTACCTTTGCACCCTTAATTTCATCCCCATGAACGTTACCCTGCAGAAAGGAAAGGCCTCAGAGGCCACGATCACCATTGCTATGGATCAGGCGGACTACGCCCCCAAAGTTGCCGCAGCTTTGCAACACTACCGCAAAACTGCACGCATTCCGGGCTTCCGTCCGGGCATGGCACCCATGGCCATGATTGAACGCCAGTACGGCATGGCGATGCGGGTGGACGAAATTAATAAGTTGTTGCAGGACGAGTTGTACAACTTCATGGAGAAGGAAAAGTTGGACCTGTTGGGTCAACCGCTGCCCGTTCCCCAGCAAGGTTTGGACTGGAATGCGTCCACCTTGGAGTTTCATTTTGAAGTGGGTTTGGCACCGGAGTTTACCTTGGACATGAGCGAGAAAGTGAAGCTTCCCTACTACGTGGTGGAAGTTTCCAAGAAAGTCGTAGACGACGAGGTAGATTCCTTGCGCAAGCGCTACGGCAAGTTGTCCAGCCCGGAGAAAGCGGTTGAGGACGATTTGTTCTACGGCCAATTCACCGAGGTAGACGAAGCCGGTACGCCCGTGGAGGGTGGATTGAGCAAAGACGGACGCTTTGCGGGCACGGTGGTGGCCGACAAAAAGATCCTAAAGGCATTGGTGGCAGCGGCCAACGGCGACAAAGTTCACTTGGAAACGGGTAAGACCTTTGCCTCCGATTTCCGTTTGGAAACGGTTTTGGGCTGCACGGCAGACGAATTGGGATCCAGCACCGGCCGTTTTGAATTTGAATTGAAGTCCGTATACCGCATGGAGCCGGCCACCATGGACCAGGAATTTTTCGACAAGATTTTTGGCCCGGGCGCGGTGTCTTCCGAGGAAGAGTTGCGCGGCAAGATTCAGGCGGAATTGGAAGCAGTGTACGTGCGCGACGCGGACATTCACTTCTTCAACACCGCGAGCGCCCACTTGATGGATACCAAAATGGAACTCCCGGTGGCTTTCTTGAAAAAGTGGCTGCAACAAGGCGCTGAAAAGCCCTTGTCCGCGGAAGAAGTGGAAACCCAATGGCCTTCCATGGAGAAGGGCATGCGCTGGCAGTTGATTGAGGGCAAGTTGGTTCGCGAACACCACCTGCACGTGCACAAGGAAGAATTGGTGGAGTACGCCGTGGCCATGGTCAACGAGCGCATGATGCAGTTTGGCCAAGCACTTCCCGGCGAAGAGGTAGAGAAGGTGGCACTGAATTTGTTGAAGAACCGCGAACAGGCCGAGCAAATGTCTGAGCAGGTGCTGCAGAACAAAATGAGTGCGTTCTTTAAGGCTAACTTCGGCAAGAAAGAAATCAAGTCCAGCTACGAAGATTTCTTGGCGGTCGCCACCAAAACAAACTAAATTAGAACCATGAGTTCAGATCTTGGCAAAGAGTTCCAGCGGTACGCCCAACTGGACAAAGGAGTCTCCAGCTTGACGATGGAAGGCTACGTAAAGAGTTCGTTGACGCCCTACATCATTGAGGAGCGTCAATTGAACGTGGCGCAGATGGACGTCTTCTCTCGTTTGATGATGGACCGCATCATCTTCTTGGGTACGGGCATCAACGACCAAGTGGCCAACATTGTGCAAGCGCAATTGCTCTTTTTGGAGAGTGCGGACGCCAAGAAGGACATTCAGATCTACATGAACTCACCGGGCGGCAGCGTGTACGCCGGCTTGGGCATTTACGATACCATGCAGGTGATCAACCCGGACGTGGCCACCATTTGCACGGGCATTGCAGCGTCTATGGCGGCTGTTTTGTTGTGCGCCGGTGCGAACGGCAAGCGTTCTGCCTTGAAGCACAGTCGCGTCATGATCCACCAGCCCATGGGCGGAGCGGAAGGCCAGGTTTCCGACATGGAGATCACCTTGAAGGAAATCTTGAAGTTGAAGAAGGAGTTGTACGACATCATTGCGCAGCACAGCGGCAAGCCGTTTGTGGAGGTGGAGCGCGATTCCGACCGCGACTACTGGATGACTTCCGAAGAGGCCAAGGCCTACGGCATGATCGACGAGGTCCTCACCGCCAAGAACCCCCGCTAAGCGTGGCCAAGGAGAAACAACCGGTGCTGTGTTCGTTCTGCGGCCGGGAGAAAAAAGAGACGCAGTTGCTGGTGGCGGGTTTGAACGCCCACATTTGCGATTCGTGCATTGAGCAGGCCCACACCATGGTGGAGGAGGAATTCGGCGCCAAGGCCCCGGGTGCTTCCGGCGATGTGGAGCTCATTCGGCCGGTGGCGTTGAAAGCGCACCTGGACGAGTACGTCATTGGCCAAGAGGCCGCCAAGAAGATCCTTTCCGTAGCGGTGTACAACCACTACAAGCGCATCCTCCGCCCCAAGGGCAAGGAGGTGGAGCTGGAAAAGTCCAACGTCATTATGGTGGGCGAGACCGGAACGGGTAAAACCCTGTTGGCCCGCACCATCGCGCGGATTTTGGACGTCCCCTTTGCCATTGTGGACGCCACGGTTTTGACCGAGGCCGGGTACGTGGGTGAGGATGTGGAGACCATTTTGACCCGACTGCTCCAAGCCGCGGATTACAACGTGGAAGCTGCCCAACGCGGCATTGTGTTCATCGACGAAATCGACAAGATTGCGCGGAAGTCGGACAATCCGTCCATCACCCGCGACGTTTCCGGGGAAGGTGTGCAGCAAGCGTTGCTGAAGTTGCTGGAGGGAACCAAGGTGAACGTGCCGCCGCAAGGAGGGCGCAAGCACCCGGACCAAAAGTTTGTGGAGGTAGACACGCGGAACATTCTGTTTGTGGCGGGCGGTGCTTTTGACGGCATTGAACGCCACATTGCCCGACGCCTGAACGCTCAAGTAGTGGGCTTCAGTGGAACCTTGCAGCGCGCGGAGCAGGTGGAGTCGGCGTCCTTTTTGCCGCACTTGACTCCCCAAGATTTAAAGAGCTTCGGCTTGATTCCAGAATTGATTGGACGGATGCCGGTACTCACGTACTTGGAGCCCTTGGATGCGTCCGCGCTGCGCCGCATTTTGACGGAGCCCAAGAACGCTTTGTTGAAGCAGTACAAGGAGTTGTTTGCTTTGGATCAGATTGAGTTCACCATTGAGGACGAGGCCATTGATTACTTGGTGGAAAAAGCCATGGAGTTTCAATTGGGTGCCCGCGGCTTGCGCTCCATTTGCGAGGCCTTGTTGACGGATGCCATGTTCGATTTGCCGGGTGCGGTCCACGTGACGCTTCGGTACGCGGAAGAAAAGTTGGCCGTGCTGCAGAAGGCTTCTTGAGTTTTGAGCGACGGTTTGGATCAAAAAAAGGCGCCGAAGGCGCCTTTTTTTGTGCCTTGCGGCCCCGGATTTTTACGCACCAGCTTCGGCAAACCTACACGCGACGCTCGTAGGTGCGAAAAACGAAGGCGTGCGGATGGCGCTCGTCTGCCGGATGCTGGGATTCTTGCGTCCGAACCCACGACGGGTCGTTTTGATAGCTGGGGAACCAGGTATCGCCGGTGTATACGGCGTCGATCTCCGTAATTTCCAACCGATGTGCCAGCGGCAAAGCCTCCGCGTAGAGCATTCCGCCGCCCACCACAAAAACTTCTTCGTAGCCTTGGGCGCTCGCGCTTTGGAGGGCGGCGTCCAGATTGGGGTGTACTTCGGTGCCGGGAAGTTCCAGGGTCGGGTTGCGGGAAACCACCAAGTTCAAACGTTTGGGCAACGGACGACCGATGCTGTCAAACGTCAAACGTCCCATCACGATGGCGCCGCCGGTGGTGAGGGTTTTGAAGTGCTGGAGGTCGTTGGGAAGGTGCCAAAGTAGGGTGTTTTGGCCGCCAATCAGGCGATTGCGGTCGTGGGCTACCACCAAGGTGATTTTGGGCGCGGGGTGCGTCATACGGCAACGTCTGCGGCGATGGCCGGATGGGGATCGTACCCCGTGAGTTGGACGTCGTCGTAGGTAAAGGCGAAGAGGTCGCGGACTTCAGGGTTCAGCGCCAATTGGGGAAGTGGGCGGAAATCCCGTTGCAATTGGGTATGGACTTGGTCCAGGTGGTTGCGGTAGATGTGGGCGTCGCCCAGGGTGTGGATGAATTCGCCCACGCGCAGGCCGGTGGCCTGCGCCACCAAATGCACCAAGAGGGCGTAGGAGGCAATATTGAACGGTACGCCCAAGAAGATGTCTGCGCTCCGTTGGTAGAGCTGGCAGGAGAGCTCCCCGTTGGCTACGTAAAATTGAAAGAAGGCGTGGCAGGGGGGAAGGGCCATTTGATCCAGGTAGGCAGGATTCCAGGCAGAAACGATGATTCGGCGGGAGTCCGGTTGGTGCTGCAGTTGGTGCAAGACCTGTTTCATTTGGTCCACGGAGGTGCCGTTGGGCCCGGGCCACGAACGCCATTGGTAGCCGTAGACGGGCCCCAATTCGCCCCATTGGGCGGCAAAGGGGGCGTCGGTGGCCACGCGTTGGGCAAATTCGCGCATGCTGCTGCCGTCGAATTCAGGAGCTTTCTGGAACTTCGCGTAGGGCCAGTCGTCCCAAATCCGCACACCGTTTTGGGCCAGGTACTGGATGTTCGTGTCTCCCGAAAGGAACCAAAGCAGTTCGTGCACGATGCTTTTGAAGTGGACCTTTTTGGTGGTCAGTAGGGGGAATCCTTGGCGCAGGTCAAAGCGCATTTGGTGCCCAAACACGCTGACGGTTCCCGTTCCGGTGCGGTCTTCCTTTTCAACACCTTCCGCTAAGACGCGGCGCAGGAGGTCGTGGTACTGCTGCATGGTTCAATCAGTAGAAGAGGCCCACCAGTACGGCGGTAAATAAGGAAGCGACCGTGCCGCCCACAAGTGCGCGAAAGCCCAATTTGCTGAGGTCCGAACGTCGGTGCGGGGCCAGGGTGCCGATGCCGCCAATTTGGATGCCGATGCTGGCAAAGTTGGCAAAGCCGCACAAGATGTAGGTGGCCATGACTTGGCTCTTGACGTCGGTCAGGGCACCCGTTTCAATCAGGTTGCCCAAGGTGACGTAGGCGTAAAATTCATTTAAAATGGTTTTTTCGCCCAGCAGCTGCCCTACCAAAGCGGCGTCGGCCCAATTCACGCCCATCAACCAGGTGAGGGGGGCCAGGGTGAGCCCCAGGATGGCTTGAAGGTTGAAGGCCGTGTAGCGACCGTCGGAGATGGAGGCGGTCCAAGCGTTCAAGCCGGTGTAGGCGCCAATGCCGTCGGCCAAAATGGAGTTTACCAAGTAGATGAGGGCGGTGAAAACCAGGAGCATGGCCCCTACGTTGACGGCCAGTTTCAAACCGTCTGCGGTGCCGCGGCTCAAGGCGTCCAACCAGTGGTCCCCATTGGATTCGCGGCTGATGTGCATGTCTTTGTTGAACTCTTCCGTCTCCGGAACCAAGATTTTGGCGGCTACGATGGCCGCGGGTGCGCTCATGACGGAGGCGGCCAAAAGGTGTTTGGCAAAAAAGAGTCTGGACTCCTCGCTGTCTCCGCCGAGGTAGCCGATGTACGCGGCGAGCACGCCGCCGGCAATGGTGGCCATTCCGCCCGTCATCAGGCTGAGGAGTTCGCTGCGGGTCATTTTACCGATGTACGGCTTCACCAACAAGGGGGCTTCCGTTTGGCCCAAAAAGATGTTGCCGGCCGCGGCCAAACTTTCCGCACCAGAAACTTTCAGGGTCCAGCGCATGATCCAAGCAAACACCCACACGATTTTTTGCAGGATGCCCCAGTAGTACATCAAACTGGTGAAGGCGCTGAAAAAGATGACCGTGGGCAAAACCTGAAAAGCAAAGATGTAGCCAAAGGAGTCCGTGTTGGAAATTAAGGAGCCGAACAGAAAGAGGCTGCCTTCGCGGGTGTAGCCCAGGATGTTCACAAATACTTGACCGACGGCTTGAAACCCGTTCGCAACAAAAGAAACGCGGAGTATCAGAAAAGCAAAAACGAATTGGATCAGCATTCCCTTCAGCACCAGAGCCCAAGGAATTTTTTTACGATTGGTGCTCATCAATGCGAGCAGTCCGGTCATGACAATCAGCGACCCAAAGGCGCGCAAGGAGGTGGTCCAATCCATGGGGGTAAGGTACGGGGATTTTTTGGGCGGTGGTTTGTTTACAATGCTCCTCGGCGTTGCAGTTCGTCCCGCAGGGATGCCGCCCGCTCGTAGTCTTCGTTGGTGAGGGCCTCTTGGAGGTCTTGGCGCAATTGATCCGTCGGTAGTGTGGAATGGACGGCAGGTGCAACGGGAGCGGGTGTTTCAACGGATCCGTTTTCCATTTGCTCTCCGGCAGACCGAACCACTTCTTGGGTAGCAAATAGGGGTGCCTGCTGCCGCAATGCCATGGCGATCGCGTCCGACGGACGGGCGTCAAACCGCCATTCGTGTCCTTCTTGTTCGCAAACCAGCGTGGCGCGAAAAATTCCTTCCTCCAAGGCCGTGAGCGTTACTTCGCGAATTTGCACGTGAAAGGCCGCGAGCATGCTTTGGAACAAGTCGTGGGTCATGGGCCGGGGCGGGTGCGCCATTCTGTCCAAGGCAATGGCGATGCTCTGCGCTTCAAACGCGCCAATGACTACCGGAATGCGCAAAAGACCGTCTTCCGTGCCCAAAACCAAAGCGTACGACCCGCTGGGGCGCTCACTGTAGGTGAGGCCTTTGACCACCAAAGGAACGCGGGTATCCACGGCTAGCGAGGGGTAGCTAGGGAAGAAAAAGAAAATCGACGACCGGTGGGCATCATGCGTGGAAGGCGCGCAGGGCCTCCGTCAACTTGGGCACTACCTCAAACGCATCTCCCACCACGCCGTAATCCGCAGCCTTGAAGAAAGGTGCTTCCGCATCCGAATTGATGACCACAATGGTCTTGGAGCTGCTGACGCCGGCCAAATGCTGAATGGCTCCGCTGATGCCAATGGCAATGTACAGTTGCGGGTTGATCTGGATGCCCGTTTGGCCCACGTGTTCGGAGTGGGGGCGCCAACCGATGTCAGACACCGGTTTGGAGCAGGCGGTTCCCGCGTTCAGTTCTTGCGCCAACGCCTCAATCAGGTTCCAGTTTTCCGGACCCTTCATGCCGCGGCCGGCAGAGACCACGCGTTCTGCTTCTGGCAACGGAATTTTGCCGGACGCAACTTGCAGTTCTATCGAGGTGCTTTTTCCGGAGGCGTTTGTTTCCACTGCTTCAACGGCAGCCGTTTGCGTGCCGACGGTTCCCAGCCCAACGGAATTGGGAACCAATCCTACCACCGCGCGATCGCCCAAGGCAGAGGCATCTTCCAATCCTTTGGAGGAGAAGGCGCCGCGGCGTACGGTCAGGGGAGCAAACGAGGTGGGCAGGGCCAATACGTTGGTAAGGGCCGGGGCGTCCCAGGCACCCGCCACAAAGGGGGTTAGGGATTTTCCGTTGGCGGTGGCGCTGACCACCACCAGGCGCGCGTGGTGCTGGCTGGCCAGAGCGGCCAAGGCGGTGCCGTAGGCGATGGGCTCGAACGCGGAGGCGTTGGTGAGGTGGAGGACGCGTTGGGCGCCGTAGGCGCCCAGGGCCGCGAGGTCATCCGAAGCGGCGCCAAAAACAACGGCAACGGCCTCGGTTCCCAGCGATTGAGCGCATTGCGCGCCGTACTGAACCGCTTCAAAAGTGGACTTCTTGAACGTTCCGTTCCAAGTTTCTGCAAAAATGAGGACCATGGTGCTGGGATTAAATGACTTTAGCTTCTTCGTGGAGCAGGCGAACCAATTCACCCAAATTGTCTTTGTCGATCAAACGAACGGAAGTACGGCCCACGGGCTTTTCAAACCGTTGCGAAACCACCTGGGCTGCTACCGCACTGGGGGCAACCACCGCCAAGGGCTTGGTGCGTGCCGCCATGATGCCCCGCATGTTGGGAATGCGCAACTCGGATTCCTCTACCAAACCTTTTTTGCCGGCGACCACCAAAGGAAGGGAAGCCGTAAGCTTCTCCTTGCCGCCGTCGATCTCGCGAAGGACTATGGCGTTCGTGCCGGACAACTCCAATCCGATGCACGCGTTGGCAAAGGCTGCACCCATTCGATGGGCCAACAACCCGGGAACCGTTCCTCCGTTGTAGTCAATGGATTCGATGCCGCAAAGCACCAATTCGTAGGGATTGGCCTGAACGTATTCTGCAATCCACTGCGCCACCTGGTTGCCGGATTCCGGACGCGCGTCAATGCGCACGGCGTCGTCCGCACCAATGGCCAAAGCCTTCCGCAACGTAGGTTCCACGCCGGCGTCACCAACGATCAAGGCCGTTACATGGCTAGCCAAACCGACTTCCTTCATTTGGAGCGCCTTGGTCAGGCCAAATTCGTCGTGCGGATTGATGACAAACTGAATGCCTTGTGCGTCCAATGCGGCACCGTCGGCCGTGAACTGGATTTTGGAGGTGGTATCCGGCACGTGGCTGATACAGACCAATATTTTCATGAGCTTCGGATTGAAATTTGAGCCTTTTTGATGGGCATGCGCCTGAGATTCGCAAAAGTACGGCACGCTTGCCGTATTTTTGCCGACCTTATAGCAAGCGCAACACCATGAGAATTATTCAATACCGCGAAGCGGTGGCTGAGGCCATGAGCGAAGAAATGCGCCGCGACGAGAACGTCTATTTGATGGGTGAAGAGGTGGCCGAGTACAACGGTGCGTACAAGGCCTCCAAAGGCATGTTGGACGAGTTTGGCCCCAAACGCGTGCTGGACACCCCCATTGCAGAGCTTGGTTTTGCCGGCATTGCCGTGGGCTCTGCCATGAACGGATTGCGTCCGATTGTGGAGTTCATGACGTGGAACTTTTCGTTGGTAGCCATCGACCAAATCATTTCCAACGCAGCCAAAATGCGTCAAATGAGCGGCGGTCAATTCACCATCCCCATTGTTTTTCGCGGTCCAACCGCTTCTGCAGGTCAGCTGGGCGCCACCCACAGCCAAGCATTTGAGAGTTGGTACGCCAATTGCCCGGGCTTGAAAGTGGTGGTTCCGTCCACTCCGTACGACCTCAAAGGTTTGCTCAAGTCTGCCATACGCGACGACGACCCCGTCTTGATCATGGAGTCCGAGCAGATGTACGGCGACAAGGGCGAAGTACCGGAAGAAGAATACTTGATCCCCATTGGGGTCGCGGACATCAAACGCCCCGGAACGGACGTAACCATTGTCTCCTTTGGCAAAATCATCAAGGTGGCCTTAGCCGCTGCGGAGCAGTTGGCCGAAGAGGGCATTTCCTGCGAGGTCATTGACTTGCGCACGGTGCGTCCCATCGACTACGATACCGTCATTGAATCCGTGAAAAAAACCAATCGTTTGGTTTGCGTGGAAGAGGCATGGCCCTTGGGCAGTATCTCCACCGAGATTGCTTACATGGTTCAAAAGCGCGCCTTCGATTATTTGGACGCTCCCGTTCGCCGCTTGACCACCGCGGACACCCCCGCAGCCTACGCCCCAACCTTGATGGAAGCATTCCTGCCTTCCGTGGATCAAGTCAAGTCCGTTGTTCGGGAAGTCGCTTACCAAAACGCTTAATTTCAAAACACCAAATCCCCTGATTTTCATTTTATAGACTATGGAAAACATCACAACCCTGATTCCGCTGCTTGGCCTGGTTGGTCTGGTAGTAATGATTGTGAAGGCCCTGTGGGTCAACAAGCAAGACGCTGGAGACGCCAACATGGTGGAACTGGCCGGTTACATCGCCCGTGGGGCTCAAGCCTTTTTGCGCGCTGAATGGCGCGTTTTGTCCGTATTCGTTGTTGTAGCAGCTATTTTGTTGGGCTGGTCTGCGGAGATCGAATTGGAAGGTAGAGCAGAACACTCCGATTGGTTGATTGCCATCGCGTTCGTCATTGGGGCGGTATTCTCTGCGTTTGCGGGCTGGATTGGCATGAGCATTGCCACCAAAGCCAACGTGCGCACCACGCAAGCCGCGCGCACTTCCTTGAAGAAGGCCTTGGCGGTTTCCTTCACGGGCGGTACCGTGATGGGCTTGGGCGTTGCCGGTTTGGCCATTCTGGGCATCGGAACGCTGTTCATTGTTTTCAACAACATGTACACGGACATGGCTCAAGCCCTGGAGGTTTTGGCCGGTTTCTCACTGGGTGCTGAATCCATTGCCTTGTTTGCACGCGTTGGCGGCGGTATTTACACCAAGGCGGCCGACGTAGGCGCTGACTTGGTGGGCAAGGTTGAAGCGGGAATCCCCGAGGACGATCCCCGGAACCCCGCCACCATTGCGGACAACGTTGGCGACAACGTTGGCGACGTAGCCGGTATGGGTGCCGATTTGTTCGGTTCGTACGTGGCCACCATGTTGGCCACCATGGTTTTGGGCCGCGAGCTCGTGTCCGACGCGGAGATTGCTCCCACCATTTTGTTGCCCATGGTCATTGGTGGATTGGGAATTTTATTCTCGATTGCTGGAACCTTCTTCGTTCGCATCAAAGGTGAGGACAGCTCCGTCATGAACGCCCTGAATATGGGCAACTGGAGTTCCATGATTTTAACCGCTGTGGCATCGTACTTCATCATTGATTGGATGCTGCCTGCGGAAATGACCTTTGCACGCGGTGGTGTTGAATCCGTGATTACGTCGATCAACGTTTACTGGTCCATCATTTTGGGCTTGGTGGTAGGTACCTTGATGAGCATTGTGACCGAGTACTACACCTCCATGGGACGTCGTCCGGTGGACAGCATTGTGCAGAAGTCCGGCACGGGCCACGGCACCAACGTCATTGGCGGTTTGGCCATTGGTATGGAATCCACCGTGTTGCCCATCATCATCCTCGCAGCGGGCATTTTTGGTGCCTACGAATTGGCCGGCTTGTACGGTGTGGCCATTGCGGCTACCGGCATGATGGCCACCACGGCCATGCAGTTGGCCATTGACGCCTTCGGTCCGATTGCGGACAACGCGGGCGGTATTGCGGAAATGAGCCACTTGCCTGCGGAAGTACGCGAGCGCACAGACAATTTGGACGCGGTGGGCAACACCACGGCTGCTACCGGCAAGGGCTTTGCCATTGCCTCTGCAGCCTTGACGGCCCTGGCCTTGTTTGCGGCCTACGTTGAATTGGCCGGCATCACCGGAATCGACATCTACAAGGCCAAGGTTTTGGCGATGTTGTTTGTGGGCGCCATGATTCCGTTCTTCTTCAGTTCTTTGGCCATCAGCGCGGTGGGCAAGGCAGCCATGGACATGGTTAAGGAGGTTCGCCGTCAGTTCCGCGAGATTCCAGGCATCATGGAAGGAACTGCGAAGCCGGAGTACGAAAAGTGCGTTGAAATTTCTACCAAGGCGTCCATCCGCCAAATGATCGCCCCCGGCGCTTTGGCGCTGTTGTCTCCTGTAATTGTTGGTTTCGCCTTCGGTCCGGAAGCATTGGGTGGCTTGCTGGCCGGCATCACCGTGAGCGGTGTGTTGATGGGCATGTTCCAAAACAACGCCGGTGGCGCATGGGACAACGCCAAAAAGAGCTTTGAAAAAGGAGTGATGATCGACGGTCAGCCGTTTAAGAAAGGTTCTGAACCGCACAAGGCC